>FSSH01002299.1_pt1 | contig 10537 bp, 12 predicted proteins | sample 1166101 | NCBI WGS metagenome assembly FSSH01 (sample SAMEA32972668, study PRJEB13176) | freshwater metagenome | biome: Drinking water system; feature: Biomass in drinking water that filtered by 0.45 um membrane; material: drinking water | place: USA | collected 2012-12-20 | depth 0 m | reverse complement strand
TCGCGAGCTTGCCCTCGCCGCGCGCGCCGGCGCGCACCGCATCAGCGCCCCCGCCGAACATTTTGAAATGCTATTCTCCGCCTACGGATCGCTGGCGAGGCTGACGCGCGATCGCGCCGCGGCGTAATCACCGGGCGTCATCCCTGGCTGATGCGGTTCCAGGGCTGTTCGCGCAAGGCGAGCTCGCCGAGCTTGCGCGCGGCGAACCGGGGTCCGAGGTAATCATAGAAGAACCAGTCGCGGCGGGACTTTGGAACGACATGATAGAAAAGCCGCTCGAGAAGCGTCCAGCGCACGCGCTTTCTGTTTTCCCGGCGCGGCGAGGGAACGCACCAGTGCCCGGCGTCATAACCAAGCGCGCCGCCGTCCCTGACGATCCGGTGCATGATCTCGTGATCCATCAGGCAATAGGGCCAGCGTTCAGGCGAGAAGCCGCCCGCTGCGTTAAGGGCCGCGGCGCGGAAGGATTGGCCGTACCCCCCGCTATGCGCCTGCGCCGGCGCCAGGCGCGCCATCGCTGCGCCCTTGGCGCGCAACAACCGCGTTTTCGCAGGGTCGGCGCTTGCGACGCCGAACGCCAGCACCGCCGCGGCGCCGGCGCCTTCAAAGATCGCCTCAGCGCGGGCAAGATATTCCGGCGGGTAAAACGTATCGGCGTCGCAGGTGGCGACGAAGCCTTCGCGGAGACCGGCGAGCCCGCAGCCAAGCGCCGAGGCCTTGCCCGCGCGCTGCTCGCGCCGCACCTCGACATTGAGGGCCGGGTGCTCCGCCGCGAACGTCCGCGCGATGTCCGCCGAGGCGTCGGTCGAGGCGTTATCGACGAGGACCATCTTGTCCGGCGCACGCGTCTGCGCCGCCAGCGAGGCCAGCGTCGCTTCGAGAAAGCGCTCCTCATTGAAGAAGGGAAGGACGACGGCGAAGGGCTCGGCCATGCGCGCCGGATTAAGGTCAGGGCGGGCGAACGGTCAATCGCGAATAGGGGATGGACCCAAACGCCGGCGCTGCTTCACCCTTCACTATTCAGCCCGCGCCCTTCACCCCCTAGGATCCCGCCAGGAATTTTCGTTTGACTCTTCAATCCCTGATCGATCGCGGGCGCGGATTGGCCGCCGCGCCCGGCGCGGCGGCGGCGCTGAAAATCGCGCAGGCCGCGATCTTCATCGCCGTCGTCGTTCTTCTCATCGGGCAATTGTCGGAAGTCGGCTGGGGCGACGTTTTCGCTGCATTGCCCGCGACACCCTGGTTCTATCTCATCTTCGCCGTCCGCTATCTGCTGCAGCCGTTGTCGGAAATTCCTGCTTACGAGCTCGTCTGGAAAACCCCGCTGTGGCGGCACTGGACCGCGTTCATCCGGAAGCGCGTCTATAATTTCGCAGTGATGGGCTATTCCGGCGAGGCGTTCTTCACGCTGTGGGCGCGGCGCAACCTGAACCTGTCCGACCGCGACATCATTGTCGGCGTCAAGGATAACAACCTTGTCTCGGCGCTCGTCTCCAACGCGGCGACGGCGGCGGTCGTCGCTGTGCTGTTTTTCCTCGGCGACCTCGACCGCGAGCTTAAGGCGATCCCGGGCGGGTCCGTCCTCTTCGGCCTCGCCTTCATTTCGGCGGCGTCGCTCGCCGTCGCGGTCGTGATGTTCCGCCGCCGGCTGATCCAGCTGCCGCGCGGCTTGACGCGGCGGATCATCGCCATCAATGGGGTCCGCATCGTCATCATCATGGTCCTTCATGCGTTGCTCTATGCGTCAGCGCTGCCGGGACCCCCGCTCACCGCATGGCTGATGCTCATCGCGCTCCAACTCGTCTTGAGCCGCATTCCTTTCGTGCCCAATCAGGACATCGTCTTCCTGACCGCGGCGGTCACGCTCGCGCCCGAAATCGATGCGCCGGAAGCCGCGATCGCCGGGATGCTGATCGCGGAGGCGGGCCTTTCCCAGCTTATTAACCTCGCTCTTTTCGCGTTGACGGCGCATCATGCGGCCCCGCGCGCCAAAAAGGCAGCGGGGTCCTGACTTTCCGGCGAGCCGGGTCCGTTTTCCTTTTGCATCGGCGCGGAATTCGCTAGGAACGCCCAATCGCCGTCATCGCCGGTGCAGACCGGCCAACCCTTGCGCCCCGATCGCCAACCATGGGTCTTCTTGACCGCTATATCCTCCGGACGGTCCTGACCCCGCTCGCGCTGGCGCTCGGCGTCGCGGCGATGCTGCTGATGATCGAGCAGATGCTGCGACTGTTCGACTTCGTGCTGGCCGAACAGGGGCCGGTCGATGTCGTCTGGCGCATGCTGGCGAACCTTGTCCCCCATTATCTCAGCCTCGCCCTGCCGCTCGGCGCGTTCCTGGGCGTGATGCTCGCCTTCCGGAACCTGTCGATGTCGAGCGAGCTTGACGCGATGAACTCCTCCGGCGCCTCGATCGCGCGGCTGCTCCGGCCGGTGTTCGCGCTCCTCCTCTTTCTCGCCGCGTTCGACTTCCTGCTCGTCGGCTATATCAAGCCTTACGCCCGTTACGAGTATGACAAGATCCGCTTTGACGTGACGTCGGGCGCGCTTGGCATCAAGATCCCGCAAGGCGAGTTCGTCGATATCACCGACAAGGCGTCGATCCGGCTCGGCAGCGTCAACGCCGCGACGCGGCAGGCCGAGGACATTTTCCTTGAACTGCGCGAGGACGACGGCGGGCGCACCATCATCACCGCCCTGTCAGGCGGCATTTCAACGACGCCTGACATTTCAAGCCTGCTTCTGCGCATGGGCAAGGGGCGCCAGCTGTTCATCGACCCGGCCGGCGAGCGCACGCAAAGCCAAGACTTTGAAAGCTTCGACCTTGAGATCGCGCTGCCGGCGATCGCGCGGTTTCGCGCGCGCGGCGGCGAGACCCAGGCGGACGAGGCGACGTTCACCGAAATCCTGGCGCGCGTCGGCGATCCGTCGCAGCGCGGCGGCGCCGACTGGTTCGGCTATCGCGCGCAGCTTCACTGGACGATCCTGCATCCGCTGACATTTCTGACGCTGCCCATTCTCGCGGTCGCGATGGGCGTGTCGGGCCGGCGCCAGGCGTCCAATTTAAAGCCCATCGCCGGCGTCGCGATCCTGATCGTCTATCACGAAATGCTTGAGGAATGGGGGCTCGTCACCGCAAGCCTCGGCCAGCTGTCGCCGTACATTTCGATGTGGGGCCTTTTTGCGGTCTTCGTCGGCGTCAGCGTCTGGCTTTATCGCGGCTCGATCGATCGCGCGCGCTCGGCCAAGGTGATGGCGCGCGGCGATGAGGACACTGTCCGCCTGCCGGCGCCCGGGCCGCTCGCCGCCGACACGCTGCGGCAGGGCGCCGCGCAATGATGGGTCTTGACGGGGCTTTCACCCGCTATGTCGGACGCCTCTTCACCGTCCGGTTCGTCGGGCTGCTGCTTTTCTTCGTGATCGTCCTGCAGATGCTCGACCTTCTTAACCGGTCGGAAGCGATCACCGCGGCCGCAGGCGCGGGGCCCGATTCAATCGCCCGCTACATCGCCTTGCGCGCGCCGCAGATCGCCAGCCAGTTCACGCCGTTCGCGGCGCTGCTCGCGATCGTCGTCACGCTCTCCTCGCTCAATCTCTCCAGCGAGATCGTCGTCATGCGCGCGGCGGGCATGTCGGTCCACCGCGTCTTGCGCCCGATCGGCGTGGCTTGTTTCGTCATCGCGGCGGCGCATTTTGTCTTTCATGAAAGCCTTGTCGTGCCGCGCACCGCCGAGCTTGAATATTGGGAGGCGAACAAGTTCGAGGTCGGCCTCAAGCATGACGCCTCGACCCGCACCAATCTCAAATTGCTGCTCGACGGCGAGATTGTCGCGGCGGCGAGCGCGGCGCGCACCAATGAAGGCGTCCGGCTGTCGAACGTCACCGTCTACGAGCTTGACGCGGCAGGCCTTGCGCAGCGGGTCATCGAGGCGCGTGCGGCGCTGTTCGGCGAAGGCGGCTGGCGCCTCATCGACGCGAAGACGCCGGGACCCGAACGGGCGAGCGCCAGCGTCGCCTCGATGCCGTGGGCGACGAGCCTTGATCCTGAAACGCTCTTTGCGCTGTCGCTCAACCCGGATCGCGCGGGGATGGCGACGCTCGTCCGCCAGATCGGCCAACTCGACCGCGATGGCGCCGATTCCGGCGCCGCCGTCACCTCGCTCCTCAGCCGGTTTTCAAAGCCGATGGCGACGCTGATCATGCCGCTGCTTGGGGCGATCGCCGGGTTCGGGGTCAGCCGGCAGGGCAACCAGCTCGTCCGCGCAACGGGGGGCGCGGCGCTTGGCTTTCTCTACTTTGTCGCGGAGAACTTGATGCTGGCCATCGGCAAGCTTGGCGCAATCCCGCCGATGCTCGGGGCTTTCTTCCCCTTTGCGCTGTTTCTTGTGGTGGGGTTCGCCATTCTGCTGGCGATGGAGAATTAGAGCGGGTTGCAGCGAAAGCGGACCCCGGTTTCGCGTCGCGACCGCCGCCCCAAAAGACCGACGGCGCGCAAACCGGTTCGCAATCCGCGGTGGCGGCGGGGTCTGGCCAGGGTCGTCGTCGCACCCCCAAATCCCTTATCCCCGATCCCTCGACACCCGGCGGGGGCCCGCTACAACCGCGCCCATGTCCGCTCCGCGCGTCCTCTCGCTTGGCTGCCGCCTCAACCTCGCCGAGGGCGAGGCGATAAGGCGGCTTGCGGAAGATGCGGGGCTTTTGAACGCCGTCGTCGTCAATTCCTGCGCCGTCACGAACGAAGCGGTTCGCGAGACGCGCCAGAAGGTCCGGCGCGCGCGGCGGGAGAACCCGGGCGCCCGCGTCATCGTCACGGGATGCGCGGCGCAGATCGACCCCGACGCCTTCGCCGCGATGGCGGAGGTCGATGCTGTCATCGGCAATGATGAAAAGCTGAAAGCCGGCGCCTGGGCGCGGCTGGCGGCGGGCAAGGCCCCGCGCGTCGCGGTCAACGACATCATGATGGTGCGCGAGACCGCGGCGCATTTCATCGACGGCTATGGCGACCGCGCGCGCGCGTTCCTGCAGGTGCAGAACGGCTGCGACCATCGCTGCACTTTCTGCATCATCCCTTACGGGCGCGGCGCCTCGCGCTCCTCGCCGATCGGCGACGTGATCGCCGGGGCGCAGCGCCTTGTCGATGCGGGGCACAAGGAGATCGTGCTGACCGGCGTCGACATGACGTCCTGGGGCGCCGATCTCCCGGGCGCGCCGAGGTTCGGCGGCCTTGTCGCCGCGCTCCTTGACGCGGTTCCCGATCTTTACCGCCTGCGGCTCTCTTCCGTCGATTGCGCGGAAATCGACCCGGCGCTGTTCGACTGCCTGACGGCGGAGCCGCGCGTCGCCCCTTATCTGCATCTGTCGCTGCAGGCGGGCGCTGACCTCATCTTGAAGCGCATGAAGCGCCGCCACTCGCGCGCCGATGCGATCGCGTTGACGAAGGCGTTGCGCGCCCGGCGCCCCGGAATCGCGATCGGCGCTGATTTCATCGCCGGCTTTCCGACCGAGACGGACGCGCATTTTGACCAAACCCTCGCGCTCATCGACGAGGCGGGCGTCAATTTCGTACATGCTTTCCCGTTCTCGCGGCGCGACGGCGCCCCGGCCGCGAAGATGCCGCCCGTGCCCGCGCCCGTCATCGCGGCGCGCGCAAAGGCCTTGCGGGAAAAGGGTGCGGCGGCGACGAGGGCCTTTCTCGACACGCTGATCGGCCGCGTCGAGGAGGCGGTCGTCGAGAGCGGCGGGCGCGCCCGGCTCGGCAATTTTGCGAGCGTGCGCCTGGCCGAAAGCAACGCCGCGCCCGGCGACATCGCCAGCGTCAAGATCGTGGCGCGCGACGGGGAAATGCTGATCGGCGAGACTGCGGCTTTCGGCGGCGGGCATGAAAAAGCCGCGCCGGGACCGAAGTCCGCGGCGCGGCTTTTGTAGTCCGAATTCGAAAGCTTAAGCCGCTTTCGCTTTAGCGCGCTTCGCCCGCTTCTTCTTCGCGGCCGGCTTTGCAGCCTTCTTGGCGGTCTTCTTCGCCGCGCGCTTGGCCGCGGGCTTCGCGGCTTTCCTTTTGGCCTTAGCCATGCACGTCTCCATGAAAAAGGCTGACTTACTTCAGCCGTCATGAAACAAGTTGCTGCTCCGCGGATTCTGGCAAGAGAAAAATGACGAACAAGACAAATTTTCTGGGCGCCCTGTTCGGCAAAAAGCACGCGGAGCCCGATTCACCGGCGCCGGAAATTACCCCGCCTACGGACGGATCGGCGCCTGCCGAGGATGCAAAGCCGAACTTTTTTCAGCGTCTGACGGCGGGCCTGTCGCGATCGTCGCAGAAACTTTCCGACGGCGTCGCGGCGATCTTCACGAAAACGAAACTCGACGCGCAAACGCTCGCAGACCTTGAGGAGCTTCTCATCGCCGCGGACCTCGGCGTCAACGGCGCGGCGGCGGCGACAGCGGCGATTTCAAAGGACCGCTTCGACCGCGAAATAACGGACAGCGAGGTGAAAGAGGCGCTCGCCGACCATTTGTCGGGCGTTCTCAAGGACCGCGAGAAGCCGCTTCTCATCGACCCCGCGAAGGCGCCCCATGTCGTGCTGGTCGTCGGCGTCAATGGCGGAGGAAAGACGACGACGATCGGCAAACTCGCCGCGCGTTTCAGCGGCGAGGGACTGACGGTCGCGCTCGCCGCCGGGGACACGTTTCGCGCCGCCGCGGTCGAGCAGCTGAAAATCTGGGCCGCGCGGACGGGCGCGTCGTTTTTCGCCAAGGAGACGGGCGCTGACGCCGCCGCGCTCGCCTATGAGGCGCTGACGGCGGCGAAGGCGGCGGGCGCTGATGTTCTCCTCATCGACACCGCCGGGCGCTTGCAGAACCGGAAAGAGCTGATGGACGAGCTCGCCAAGATCGTCCGGGTCGTCAAAAAGATCGACGCGACCGCCCCCCATGACGTTCTCCTCGTCCTCGACGCAACCGTCGGCCAGAACGCCCTGTCGCAGGCGGACGTCTTCCGGGAAATCGCCGGGGTTACGGGCCTTGTCATGACCAAGCTTGACGGCACGGCGCGCGGCGGCGTTCTCGTCGCGCTCGCCGGGCGCCATCCCCTGCCGATCCATTTCATCGGCGTCGGCGAAGGGATTTTCGATTTGCAGCCGTTCGACGCGCGAAGCTTCGCCCGGGCGCTGGCGGGACTGGAGAGGTTGTAGGCTGCAGGGGGTCGGTTGTAGGGGGGGGCGCTGCGCCTGTCTGACAACCTGCAACCGACAACCTCCTCCCATGACCGCTCCCCGCCTTTCCGGCCGCGCCAAGTTTCTCGTCGATTTCGGGCCGCTGGCCGTTTTCTTCGTCGCCTATTTTTTTGGCGCTCGGATCGCACCCGTCTTTGGGCGGACGATCGCGGCGGGCGAGGAATTGTTCCTCGCCGTGCAGCTTTTCCTGCCCGCCTTCGCGGCCGCGTTCCTTTACAGCGTCTGGAAGGAACGCCGGGTCGCGCCGATGCTGCTGGTGTCGGGTCTTGCCGTCGGCGTTCTCGGCGGGTTGACGCTTCTTTTTCACAACAAGACGTTTTTCTACATGAAGCCGACGATCGTCTACGCGCTCTTCGCCATGTCGCTCATCGGCGGGCAGATGAGCGGGCGGAATTTCCTGAAGACGCTGTTTGACGGCGCCTTGCACCTTCCCGACGGCGCGTGGCGGACGCTGACGCTGCGCTATGCGATCTTCTTCGCCGCGCTCGCCCTCGCCAACGAGGCGGCGTGGCGCTGGCTCGTCCGCGACTGCGACCTCGCCTCGGTCGGGGCGGCGTGCGCGGGGGAGAAGGCGTGGGTCAATCTGAAAATCTGGGGCTTCACCGCGATCAATCTCGTCTTCGCGGTGGCGCAAGCGCCGTTTCTGGCCAAGCACGCGAAGGGGGGCTAGGGACTGGAGATCCAAATCCCTAATCCCTCAAACCCCGTCCACCGGGTTTGAAAACGCCGGAAAGCGCGCGGCGCCTTCGACCTCTTTCCACTGCCGCAGCGCCCAGCCGACGGTTGGAAAAGCGATGTCGGGCCAGGGAATTTTTCCCCACGCGAACAAGTCGACCTCGAGGCTTTCGGGACCGGCTGCAAAATCCGGCGTTTCTAAATTTGCGCGAAACATGATTTGCACCTGCGAGATGCGGGGCACGCTGTAAACGCCCAGAATCGCGTCGATCAGGATGCGGGCGCGCGCTTCCTCCCACGCTTCACGCCGCGCGCCGTCCTCGACGCTTTCGCCAAGCTCGAGATAGCCCGCAGGCAAGGTCCAAAAGCCCCGGCGCGGCTCGATCGACCGGCGGCACAGAAGGATGCGCCCGCCAAGGGACGCGACGGACCCCACGACGATTTTCGGATTCTTGTAATCGACGAAGCCGCAATGGCCGCAGACGTCGCGTTCGCGGTCGTCGCCCGCCGGAACCGCCTTCACGAACCGTTGATCGACCGCCGGGGGTTCTTGCATCGTCCGCATCCTTACAAACGGTTGCCGGAATATCCCGTTCCCTGATGATCCGTAGGAGGCGCATTTTTCCGGATTTGACCGTCAACAGCCGTTGAATTTCCAGGTTGTGATCACGATAGTCCTTGACGGTAGGCCTGATCCAGTCAAAACGGGCCTTATTCTGATGCAAGGGCGGCGCGCACGACCGCCCGCGCAAGAAAACCATAGCAACGCCCCAGCCGATCGGGCGCGTTTCCACAGGGAGATTCCACCACATGGCCTACGACCTCAAGAAATCGCCCGGGCACCTGCTGCGCCGCGCCCAGCAACACGCGCATGACCTGCACTCGACCGCGGTCGGGCCCGACGGCCCGACGCCGCGCCAGTTCGAGGTTCTGCACGTCGTTTCGAAAAATGACGGCCTCAGCCAGACCGACCTCGTCGATGCGACCGGCATCGACCGTTCGACGCTCGCGGACATGATCGCGCGCATGCTGAAGAAGGGCCTCCTGTCGCGTTCGCGCACCAAGGAAGACGCGCGCGCCAACGCCGTCTCGATCACGGCTTCCGGACGGCGCGTCCTGTCGGGCGCGGCGGCGGGCGTCGCGAAAGCGGACGCCGGCGCCTTGAGCGTCCTGCCGAAGGGGCATCAGGCCGCGTTCATGAAAGCGCTCGTCGCCTACGCCGAAGCGCTCGACACGATAGGCGCGGCGCCGGCGAAAAAGCCCGCCAAGGCGAAAAAGAAAGCCGCGCGCAAGAAGGCGAAAGGCCGGCGCTGACCGGACGCCGCCTCGCCAGGGCGCCGGGCGAACGGCGCCGGCGCAGGGGAATAATCAAGGCCGTCCGCGCACGCGGGCGGCCTTTTCGCCGCCGCGCTCATAGCCGCCGAGCGTCAACAGGCGGTCATACATGACAATCGCGGCGGCGACGGACAGGTTGACGCAAAAGCGCATCGGAATTTTAACAAGATGCGCGCACCGCGCCTTGGCCGCGTCCGACAGATCGCCTTTCTCCGGCCCCAGAAGATAGGCGGCTTTCAGCGGATGCCGGAAGGCGGGCAGGTCTACCGCCCGCTCGTCAAGCTCGACGCCGACAAGGACGCAGCCCTTCGGCAAGACGATTTCGCCGACCGTCGCCCATTGATAAAGCGGCAGATGCGCCTCGCTTTTCGAGGTGTCGGAAAGCTCCGCCTCGCGCCGGTTCAAGGGCGAACCGATCGTGAAGGCGAAACTCGCGCCGAAGGCGTGGCCAGTCCTGAGGACCGCGCCCAGATTCATCGCTTTCGAGATCCGCTCCGAACCGACGCCGAAATAGCCGCGCATGAGGGGTTTCCATAAATGGTGAATAGGGAATAGTGACCGGAGAAGGGTTGGTCGGCAATGGAAGATGCGCTCGGCGCCGCCGCGGCTGTTCTGACGACGGCGTCGTTCCTGCCGCAGGCGATCCGCGTCATCAGAACCAATGACACGCGCGCGATTTCGCTCGCGATGTATCTGATGTTCACGGCGGGCGCCGGGCTGTGGTTCGCCTATGGCCTCGCGATCGGCAGCCGCCCCGTCATCGCCGCGAACGCGGTGACCTTCGCGCTCGCGGCGATCATCCTTGCGCAGAAGATCCGCCATACGCTCAGCGCCGGCCGGCAAACGGACGCGCCATGAACTTCGCCGGTTTTGCAAAGCCGCCGCATCCTTATTTTCTCTCTCACTCCGTCGGTCTTCCGCCCGCGGCGGCGCAAACAGGGTTGACGCAGGACTTTTTCAACCCGTGGGCCGCCGGGCGCAGCGACCTGTGGCCGCTCTGGCTTGAGCGGATTGAAGCCTGGCGGCGCGCGCTCGCGCCCGTCATCGGCGCGCGCGCGCCGGATCTTTGTCCGCAGACGAATATTTCTTCGGCGCTCACCAAGATCTTGTTCGCGCTGCCGGACCGCAAGGGCCGGACGAAAATCGTTCTGACCGAAGACGATTTCCCGACCGCCGGATTTGTCGCCGGGCAAGGCCGCCGCATCGGCCTTGAACCCGTCTTCATCAAGGGCGGCGCGCATCTTGCGGACCCTGACGCCTGGCGGCGCGCCTTCGCCGATGACGTCCGCCTCGTC
>FSSH01001524.1_pt1 | contig 10572 bp, 9 predicted proteins | sample 1166101 | NCBI WGS metagenome assembly FSSH01 (sample SAMEA32972668, study PRJEB13176) | freshwater metagenome | biome: Drinking water system; feature: Biomass in drinking water that filtered by 0.45 um membrane; material: drinking water | place: USA | collected 2012-12-20 | depth 0 m | reverse complement strand
GATCAAATTGCGTTTTTTCAGACTCCACAAAGCCAGGATTTGAAAAATACCGCCCACCCAGGTAGCAGCGGCCATTTGATGTGTGACGGTCAGGGTCATCAACAGACCGCGATCTTCTAAACGACTTGCGCCATGTACCAGCCAGGCCGCGGAGATGACCAGCGGCACAATAATCGCTGTCGATAGTACCCAGAATTGTTTGGATCGGGGGTTGCTTTTTAGCGTTTGTCTGATGAACAGGGCCAGGATAAATGCGCAAGTGGCTCGCGCCAAACCCGCTTGGAACTGCACGGTTTGGAAAAACGCCGGAAACGGCGATTTGCCCAAGGTTGCCGCCATCAACCAAATTTTCAGGCCGATTTTCGACAATTGGGTGATGATCAGCGCCTTGCTGCCGAAATGGATCAGGTTGACGGTTTTGGTCAACAAGGCGGAGTTATAAAGCGCCTCTTCATGCCAGGGACGCAGCACGAACAGCCCCCATAGCAAGCCACCAATAGTGATGGAATAAAAGGTGAGATCGACGCCGCCTATCAGTGAGTCTAAATAATTTGCAATGCCTTCCATGAGGATCACTTAGCCTGTTTAACGAAAAAACGCAGCAGGTCTTCGCTGAGATGACCGTCAGCTGCAAATATTTTTAATTTGATCGCATATTCTCCCGGCTCCAGGGCAGGCAGATGCAGCAATACTTGGCCGGGTTTTTCGCCTGGCGTGGCAGTAATGGTTTGCATTTTGTCGCCGGCACTGACCAGGAATACTTCCGATAAATCCAATTCCACTTTGGAATTGAACGATAGCTCCACTTGGCTGGCCAAGTTGACCGGCACCGGGTTGAGTTTTAGAGAATTATGCGTGACGACTGCGTGGCCGAAAGCGGTGTTACTGGCGACCAGTGCCAATGCGAACAAAGCAGGTTTGAAAAGATTCATATATGGCACCTTATTTTTTGTTTTTCAGAGCGTGGCCGGCCAGGTTTTTACCCAGCGTCCAGATCGAACCGGTGACGTTGTGCGTATCGGCGATGGTTTTCTCCACGGAGTTAACAATCCAGTCGCGATCTTTTTGGGTCAGCGTCAGCGGCGGTAAAAATTTGACCACGTTCATGCCGTGGCCGGCCACTTGTGCCAGTACCCGGTGTTCCTTAAATAGCGGAATAAGGATCATTTGGCAGAACAAGCCTTTGTTGGCCGCTTCCAGCATGGCCCAGGCGGCCTTTAATCCCAAGCTTTTGGGGGCATGGAATTCGATGGCTATCATCGAGCCTTTGCCGCGCGCCTCTTTCAGGAATTCGTATTTCGGCGCCATGGCGTTGATGGTAGCGATGATGTCTTCGCCGACCTTGGCACTGTTTTCGACCAGTTTTTCTTCATGAACCACATGCAAGGCAGACAAACCGGCCGCCATTGCCATATTGTTTTTCGAAAAGGTCGAACCATGCACTACGGCTCTATCCATACGGTTGAACACGGTGTCCATGATGTGGGTGGTCATCGCTACGCCGCCGACGGGAATGAAGCCGCCGGACAAGGCTTTCGCCATCAAAATCATGTCGGGTTTAACCCCCCAGTGCTCGATAGCCCAGAACTTGCCGGTGCGGCCGATGCCGGTCTGGATCTCGTCGGCGACGAACAACGTGCCGTATTTTTTGCACAAGCGCTCGACTTCCGGCAGATAGTTGTCGTCCGGAATATTGACGCCTTTGCCTTGGATGGGCTCGACGATGAAAGCCGCGACATCTTTGCTGCTCAAGGCTTGTTCGAGCGCTGCCAGGTCGTTGAACGGCACAGAGGTGCATTCCGGCAGCAGCGGGCCGAAGCCTTCGCGGAAGATGTGTTCGCCGGTCAACGATAACGAACCCATGGTCAAGCCGTGATAACCGTGGTCGCAATGCACGATACGCGAACGTTTGGTGGTGTAGCGGGCGAATTTGATCGCTGCTTCGACTGCTTCTGTCCCGGAATTGCAGAAAAACATTTTTTCCAAATTATCCGGACAGGTGGCGAGAATTTCCTTGGCCAGCAGGCCGCTGAGCAAGGACACATCCATCTGTACTAGGCTTGGCAACTCCAGCGTCAGAGTTTCTTGCAGGGCTTTGATAATGGTCGGATGGTTACGTCCCATCGCAAACACGCCGAAACCACTCAGTAAGTCCAGGTACTCGTTACCGTCTTCGTCGTAAAGATATTGGCCGATAGCTTTTTTATAGTTTCTGTCGTAACCGATAGTACGTAAGACTCGCACCATCTGGTTATTCAGGTGATGCTCATGCAAGTCGAATTTCTTGTCGAAATGCTGAGTAAAAAGATCGGCAATGCTAAAAGACATGTAATACCTCGTAAGTGCTTGGTTTATTTTTGGATTACGCTATGTTCCCGCTGCTTAACCCATCAATAATTCATGGTTTTCTGCTAAAAAACGATGATTTCGTTTAGTTGTTTGGCAATGATTTTCAAGGTTTTTTGAGCGGCATGAAAATGTAAGCCCAGCTTGATGAGGCTGGGCGCTTCCCATGGGTGGGTTACCAAAAAACGCAAGAGTTTGCTGGTTTCTACCTGGCCCTGACCGTTCAAGGCTTGGGTAACTGCTTGGGGTAAGCTCATGCTTACCGGATCGGCAATCGTACGAATTGCCAAACAAGGTAAGTTCGATTGCCCGGCAATTTTGGCCATGGCGCAGCTTTCCATGTCCAAGGCAATCGCACCGGTTTGCCGGTATATATTCTGCTTATCGCTGCTGTTGCTGACGATATGACTACTTTCCGCCAGCTTGCCATTGGAAATCGGAAATTGCGTATCCAGCAACTCATGTAAGCGTTTGCGCCAGCGGGGGTCGGTATCGAACACTTGCTGTTGCTCCGATAGCAGTTGCTCGGCCAACATCAGATCACCCGGTTTTAATTGCGGTGATAAGGCTGCCGCGCATCCCCAGCTGATCAGTTTTTTGGCGCCTTTGGCGATTAACAGATGCGTGGCCCGTTCCGCGTTGATCGGTCCGGCACCGGCAAACGCCAGGAGAATGTTGTCGGCGATGCTGACGCAATCACCCTGTACCAGCTTCAGGCGGGTCAGGGTGGAGAGCTCTTCCGGTAGTGCAACAAGAATGCCTATGGTCACTGTTTGGCTAATTCGTTACGGTATCTAGCCAACGCCCACAAGGGAAAGAACTTGTCATAGCCGTGATATTTCAAATAAAACACCTTTGGAAAGCCCGGAGCGGTAAAGCAAGGGTCGTTCCAAACGCCGTCCGCTTGTTGGCTGCGCAGCAGGAAGTCGATGCCGGCTTTGACTTCCTGGCTGTGGACTTCGCCGGCGGCGATCAAACCCAGCACGGCCCAGGCGGTTTGGAAGGCGGTGCTGAAATGGTAGCGGCCACGGAATTTCTTATCGTCGTGATAGCTCAGGTTGTCTTCACCCCAGCCGCCATCTTCGCGTTGTACGCTTTTCAGCCATGCCGCCGCTTTGGTATACATCGGGTCGGTTTTCGGCACATCGGTTTGCTCCAGGCCCAGCAAGGCGGACCAAGTGCCGTAAATGTAATTGGTTCCCCAGCGGCCGAACCAGGAGCCGTCGGCTTCTTGATCGCCACGGATATATTCGATGGTGCGTTTCAGCGCCGGTAAATATTCGTCGTGATCTTTCGCAACACGGGCCATCAACATCGCGCAGCGGGCGCTGACGTCGACAGTGGGGGGGTCGAGCAGGGCACCGTGGTCGGCAAACGGAATTTCGTTCAAATAGTAATAAGTGTTATCGACATCGAAGGCGCCGTAGCCGCCGTTTTGCGATTGCATGCCAATGATCCAGCGAGTGGCCCTGTGGATAGACTCGTCTAATTCGGGCAGATTGGAATCGGCCATGGCAAAGCCCACTACCGCAGTATCGTCTACATCGGGATAATGCGGATTGGCGAATTGAAACGCCCAGCCACCACCAGCCAGATTGGGACGGCGGACGCGCCAGTCGCCCGGTTCGTCGGACAATTGCACGCTTTTTAGCCAATCGTAAGCTTTAGTAAGGCTGGGGACGTTTGCTGCCTTATCGGATTCTTGCAATGCCAGCGCCGCAAGCGCCGTATCCCAAACCGGCGACAGACAGGGTTGGCAATAGGCGTAATCGTCTTTGATTACCAGAAGTTTGTCGATGGACTGGCGGGCTATTACGACATTGGGATGATCGGCCGGGAAGCCCAGCAGTAACATCGATTGATAGGCGTTAACCATGGCTGGGAAAATGCCGCCCAAACCATCTTCGCCATTTAGCCGTTCGGTAAACCAATCAACGGCTTTTTGAATGGCGTGTTCGCGCATGCGTTGCGGAATCAGCGGCTCGGTAACGCGGCCTAATTTATCCAGGCCCAGGAAGAATTTATTCAACAGAGTCCGTTCTGGAAAGTAATGTTTCTCCTCGTCCGGATGAACGACAAACAATTCCAAGACGTTGACCTTATGCGGGTTTTTGGCTTTAGCCTTTAAGGTGCACATGATGAACAGCGGTACCATCACGGTGCGCGACCAATAGGACACTTTGTCCAGATGAAACGGAAACCAGCTGGGCAGCAGCATAATTTCCACCGGAATATAGGGTACGCCGCGCCACGGCAATTGTTCGAATATCGCCAGCGCGATACGAGTGAAGACGTTGGCTCGCGCGGCGCCGCCTTGGCTGAGTATCCAGTCGCGCAATTTAACCATATGTGGAGCGTCTATCGAGTCACCCGCCATTTTCAAAGCGTAATACGTTTTGACACTGCCGCTGATATCGCCGGGGCCGCCGGTAAAAAGCGGATAGCTGCCGTCTTCGGCTTGGCGGCTACGCAAGTAAACGGCGATTTTGCGCTGCAATTCTTCGTCGATGTCGTCCAGGTAGTGCATCATCATGATGTATTCGGACGGGATGGTGCAGTCGGCTTCCAGTTCAAATACCCAATAACCTTCCGGGCTTTGCAAGCTGACCAATTTGGCTTGGGCGCGTTCGATGGCGGCATTCAGTAAGCCAAGGCCGGTTTTGCCGGTATTGGTATTGCTGATGTCTTGGCTGCTGGTATCTATATGGGCTTCAGTAAACATAGTGATTCCTTATTGTCCAGTGTGCGATATAGGTGAATAGTGCCAATCCGGCGATTTCAAATTACGGCTGGTCAGGTTAAACAACAGGGATAGCAGCATATTGCTGCGAACCGTCAGCTTGGTGGCGACAATGGTGGCTTTGACGCTGTTGCGGCTGATTTTGACCTGATTGGATTCGTTGAAATTAAGATTTGCCTTGATTTTCTTCAAGGTCAGCACGGCCATGCCCAATGCCCAAAGGCAAAAATTGCGGATGCCGGTTTCGTGGCTGGGCAGGAGTTGGGTGTAAGTTAATGCATTCTGCAAGTGACCATGAGCGATAGCCACCAGGTGGCTCAGGCCGAGGCGAAAACGCTCGTCGTCGGTGGCCGGTGTCAGTTCAGCCAGATTGAAGCCGGTTTCGGTGAAAATGTCTTGCGGTAACCAGCACACGCCGCGTTTGGCGTCGTCCCAAATGTCTTTCAGGATATTGGTCATTTGCAGGCCTTGGCCGAACGAGACTGACAGTCTTAGAAGCTCCTCGCGATGCGCGGCAATCTCCGGCGAATAATGGCAGAACAACTTGGCCAGCATCTCACCGACGCAGCCGGCGACGTAATAGCAGTAGTCATCCATGTCTTTCATGGTTTTCAAGCCGGCATGCAAATCCAGAGCTTGATATACCGGCATGCCGTTGGCCATGGTTTCCACGCAACAAGCCAGTGCTTCGATTTGTGGAGCGTCCAGCGAGCGGGTTATAGCGATGACGCGCGGCACCAGGTGTATTAGGCTGTGCTCAGCCGGAATGGTTTGTTCTGACAGTAACGGGGCCAGTTCGGCGCTGAATACGTCTGCGTTATCGCCGGTGTTGACTATGTCTATAAAAGCGCTACAGAAATATTTTTTTTGTTCGGCGCTAAGGGATATTTCGTCTTCTATGGTGTCAACAATGCGGCATAACAAATACGCATTCGCCACAGCCGGATACAACTCGCCAGGTAGTTGCGGAATAGTTAGCGCAAACGTGCGCGACACGCCTTCAAGCAGGGTGGCTTGCAGTTCGGCGTCGGGTAGTTGTCTGAGCAACTCCGGATTGTTGATTAAGTTTTGAGATCCGTTCATCTGTATCAAGGCTAACTATTAGTAGCCCAAATGATAGACTGTTTGTTGGTGTTTTGCAAAGTGATGTTGCTTTATGGCAAATTTGCCGAAAAACTGCTGCCAAAAGCAATATATGAGCTGTTGTGTCTAGTCTTTGTTGTTGTTTTAGAAAAATAATTATGGCTTTTTAGCTGCTAGGCTTTCTTGTGGTTGTTAGGCGGCTTTGTGTAGCTTTCAGGAAATACGCACATGTTCTTGTTGTTTTTTGCGTATTTTATCTGGAGTATGTTGTTGGAAAGTGGTATTCTGACCACATCTAATTGTGCGCCTTGAGTCTCATTGGCGGTCTAAATAGGCCGCAGCAGGTGTCACTTCTAGGATGGTTATCGGTTCTCGGTTGTTGTTTTTTTGTAACAGCCGTGGTCGCTGGATGTCGTGATAGTTTTTGGAGAATAATGCTGTGAGTGTTCCTTTACGTCAGCAATTGGCTGTAGGTAGTTATCTGATCAAGCAAAAAATCAAAGGTGTAAAAAAGTATCCCTTGGTTTTGATGCTGGAGCCCCTGTTCAGATGCAATTTAGCTTGCGCGGGCTGCGGTAAAATTGATTATCCCGATGATATTCTGGATAAGCGTCTATCGGTTGAGGAATGTTTGGCGGCGGTCGATGAGTGCGGCGCGCCCATGGTTTCCATTCCAGGCGGCGAGCCTTTGATTCATAAGGAAATGCCGCAGATTGTGGCCGGCATCGTGGCCAGAAAGAAATTTGTTTATCTGTGCACCAACGCCTTGCTGTTAAGAAAGCGAATTAACGATTACACGCCATCGCCTTATCTGACGTTTTCAGTGCATCTCGATGGTTTAAAAGATCGACATGATGCTTCAGTTTGCCAGGAAGGCGTTTTCGACATCGCCGTTGAAGCTATCAAATTGGCGTTGGGTAAAGGATTCAGGGTCACCGTTAACTGCACCTTGTTTCAAGGCGAAACACCGGACGAAGTGGCGGAGTTTCTCGATTACGCGATGGAGTTGGGTGTAGAAGGAATCACTATCGCGCCTGGATTTAGCTACGAGCGAGCGCCTAAGCAAGATGTGTTTATTAAAGGTCTCGACGTCAAAAACCTGTTCCGCGGTATTTTCAAAATCGGCAAGACGCGTAAATGGAAATTGAACCATTCTTCGTTGTATTTGGATTATTTGGCCGGCAATCAGAATTACGACTGTACGCCATGGGGTAATCCAACGCGCAACGTGTTTGGCTGGCAAAAACCTTGTTACTTATTGGCAGATGAAGGTAATGCCAATTCTTTTCAAGAGTTGCTGGATGATACGCCTTGGGACAAATACGGCACGGTGAAAAATCCTAAGTGCGCTAATTGCATGGCGCATTGCGGCTATGAAGCAACAGCGGTCGAGGATACCTTGGCGCATCCATTGAAAGCTTTGTGGGCGGCAGTGCGCGGTCCCAAAACCTCCGGTGACATGGTTGCCGAAAAGCAGCCGGAGTTTATTGCTTCTTTCAAGAAATCGGCAATTTCCGAGATTCCGGTAAAAGTAGAGTCTTAAGGCGAACTCAGGAAGTCATCCTCATTAACAGGTTTTTATAACGACTATGTTTAAAAAATTGTATTTCGGTCTCAGTTTGCTAATGCTTGTCTGCCTGTCTCCCTTGGCTAGCGCTGAAGAGATTTCTGCTCGTCAGGTCGTCGATGAGTTTCAAAATCAGCTGTTGAGCGTCATGAAGGCGGGCAAAGAGCTTGGCTTTCAAGGGCGCTACGACAAGCTGGATGTGGCGGTAAAGAAGAGTCACGATCTGCCTAAAATCGCCAGAATCGTGGTCGGCAAACAGTGGGAGGAGCTGACTACCGAGCAGCAGAACAAGCTGGAAAGCGTATTCAGCAAGCTCAGTGTGTCAGCGTATGCTCATAACTTTAAAGACTATTCGGGCGAATCGTTTACCTTTGCCTCCGAAGAGGAAACCGGCAGGGGAGGTGTTGTGATTCACACCAATTTGCATATTCCCGGCGAAAAGGATGTCAAGTTTGATTACATGATGAAGAAAAAAGACGATGGCTGGCAAATTATCAATATAATAGCCGATGGTGTCAGTGATTTGGCATTGAAAAGATCGGATTATACTAGCGTATTAAGCCGTGATGGCTTTGATGCCTTGATTGTTAAAATCACCGAGAAAATTGAAAGTTACGCAAAACAATAAGTTTGTTAGGAATCGTCAGTAATGTATAGCCCCCGTTATCAAGGCAACAGCCAGGCATCCCTGTTCTGGGTTATGTTATTTTCCAGCGCATTATCGGTAACCGGGTGTGCTACCACGGATAAGCATCCGGTTGACGCCAACAGAGCGTCTAAAGCTAAGATAGACGCAGCAGATCCTTACGAAGGTTTCAATCGCTCCATGTACGGGTTTAACATGGGTCTGGATAAGCATTTGCTGAAGCCGATTGCTAACGGTTATAAAACTGTAACTCCCAACTTCATGCAAACTGGCGTCAGCAACTTTTTTACTAATCTTAAAGGTATCAATGTTGTCTTGAACGATGTCCTGCAAGGTAAATTTGAGCAAGGTGCTTCAGATACGGGACGTTTCTTGACCAACTCCACGGTTGGTTTGCTCGGCCTATTTGACGTAGCCAGCGACCTGGGATTGCAAAGCAATGTCGAGGATTTTGGGCAAACGCTTGCAGTCTGGGGTGTCGATCAAGGCCCGTACTTGGTATTGCCGGTTTTGGGCCCGACTACTGTCCGTGATGGGGCGGCAATTGTGGTTGATAAAGCCGCCAATCCTGGGACTTACGTACCGGGTACCGGCATTGTTGAAGGGATTAACGATAGGGCGAATGCAGAAGGCGCTTTGAATTTTATCGACGAAGCGGCCTTGGATCCTTACGTTTTTACCCGTGAGTCATTTTTACAATATCGCAAGAATTTGATCAATGACGGCAAGAGTAATTCGACTGACTACGATCTTGACATAGACGCGGACGTCGATGTCGGCGAAATTTCTTCGGCAAAACCTAAAGAAACTAACGCTACGCAAAAGCCTAAAGCCGATTCCACGAAAAAGCTACCCGGCCATGTACAAAATTCTATTGAGGCAAATCCCGGTAGTGCAAAGCCCAATAGCGCTGCGTTCGATACTATGTCCAAATCGTTCGATAACGCTGCCTTGGAATTTGAAAAGGCCTCGGACAAAATGGACCAGATTAGTAAAAAAAAAAGACAGTATAAACGCCGTTAATTTTGTTTGAAGAGACGCAGGGAGCGTCTCTGTAATACCTTTTAGTAATGCAGCAAGGAATGCACCTCGTAGTTCCCCAGTTTCTCCCGTCCTTGCAGGAAATCCAGTTCTACCACAAAAGCACAGGCTACGACTGTTGCGCCTAACTTTTCGATCAGCTCGCAACTAGCTTTGGCGGTGCCGCCGGTGGCCAGCAAGTCGTCGATTAACAACACCTTATCGTTGCTGTCCACTGCGTCTATATGCACTTCCAGTTCCGCCGAACCGTATTCCAGATCGTAAGATACGCTTTGCACATCGTAAGGCAATTTACCGGGCTTTCTGAGTGGGATAAATGGAATACCCAGTTCCCAAGCGACTAACGATCCGAATATAAAGCCGCGCGCCTCCATGCCGGCCACTGCGGTAATGTCGCGGCCTAAAAACGGATGCAGCAATTGATGCACTGTCAGGCGCAATGTCGCCGGGTCTTTGATCAGCGGCGTTATATCTTTGAAGATGATGCCGGGCTTTGGAAAATCCGGAATGTCGCGAATCTTGTTTCTCAATCTGTCCATCGTCTCTCCTCTTCGTTTACGCACAAACCGCCTGAATTTTCGCCAATATACCCTTGGCATCCAGGCCGCACAGTGCCAGCAATTCCTCGCGGCTGCCTTGCTCGACAAAGCGATCCGGCAGGCCGATATTCAACACCGGCATTAAAATCCGTTGCGCTTGCAAAAACTCGTTCACCGCACTACCGGCCCCGCCGGCAATCACGTTCTCTTCGACGGTAACGATTACATCGTGGCTTTTCGCCATTGCCAGAATCAGTGCTTCATCGAGCGGTTTGACGAAGCGCATATTCGCCACCGTGGCCCCGAGTTGCTTGCCGGCTTCCACCGCAGGCGTCACCATACTGCCCCAGGCCAGAATGGCTAGGCGGCTGCCTTGATGGCGGATTTCGCCCTTGCCGATGGCCAGTTCGGTCAAGGCTTTATCGACCGTGACCCCCGGACCCTTGCCGCGCGGATAGCGCACCGAGGCCGGGCCGTTGTGTTTGAAACCCGTGGTCAGCATCTGCCGGCACTCGTTCTCATCCGCCGGGGCCATCACCAACATGTTCGGGATACAGCGCATATAGCTGTAATCAAAAGAGCCGGCATGAGTCGGACCGTCCGGCCCCAC
>FSSH01002386.1_pt1 | contig 10582 bp, 8 predicted proteins | sample 1166101 | NCBI WGS metagenome assembly FSSH01 (sample SAMEA32972668, study PRJEB13176) | freshwater metagenome | biome: Drinking water system; feature: Biomass in drinking water that filtered by 0.45 um membrane; material: drinking water | place: USA | collected 2012-12-20 | depth 0 m | reverse complement strand
CGCGGGCGCCCGGCGCGGCGCTGGCCAGCGGCGCCACTTCGCCGGACGCGCGCTGCAGGTCGTACGCGGCGCGGCGGTCGGGCAGGCGCAGGTCTTGCCAGGCGCGGTTCACGCGCTCGGCGTATACGCTGTCCCAGTCGTCGAGGTTGCGGTCGGGGTGCAGCCAGCGCACCAGCCAGCGGTAGTTTTCCTTGATGCGCGCATCGGGCGCATCGGCGTTGACGCCCAGCACGCGGTAGCTGTCGGCGCCGGGCGCGAACAGCACCTGCTGCACGAAGAACACCGCGGCGTCCACCACGGCGGCCTGCGGCTCGCCGCTGCTGCCGGCGCCCTGCGCGGCCATCGCTTCGTCGCCGGCGGCGATGCGCAGCACGTCCAGCACGTCGTCGGGCAAGCGGCGTTCGCGGGCCACCGGCAGCATCGCCGGCGCCCGGTAGTAGGCCAGGGCCTGTTCCAGCGCATGGCCCGTGGCGGCGATCATCTGCGCGTGAGCTTCTTGGGCTCGTCCTTGCTGCCGTACGAGTAGTAGTTGTAGGCGCCGTAGCCGTAGCTGCTGCCGGCATGCTTGCTGGAGAACTTGGTGAGCAGCGCGCCCACCACGTGCGCGCGCGCCGACACCAGGCGCTTGAGCGCGTTGCGGGCCACGGCGATGCGGGTCTGCCCGGCCTCCACCACCAGCAGGGTGCCGGTGGCCATGTTGGCCAGGATGGGCGCGTCGGCCAAACCCATCACGGGCGGGCCGTCGATGATCACCTGGTCGAACTTCTCGGCCGCGATGCTGATCAGCGACAGCATCTTCGGACCCATCAGCAGCTCGGCCGGGTTGGGCGGCAGCGGGCCAGTGGGCATGAACATCAGGTGCGCCGTGTCGGTGGCCTGGATCACTTCGGTGGCCTTGGACGCACCCGCCAGGTAGTTGCTCAGGCCGGCGTTGTTCTCCAGGCCCAGCGCGCGGTGCAGCGACGGGTTGCGCAGGTCGGCGTCGATGATCAGCACGCGCTTGCCCAGCTGGGCGAAGTTCTTGGCCAGCGTGAGCGCGGTGGTGGACTTGCCCTCGGCCGGCGTGGCGCTGGTGACCAGCAGGCAGCGCGGCACGCCGGTGTCGGTGGCGAACTGCAGCGCGGTGCGCACCGAGCGGTAGGATTCTGCAAAGGCCGAGCGCGGGTCTTCCATCGCCCGTGCCGGCGTCATCGGCGGGGCGAGCATCGGGATCACGCCCAGCACCGACAGGCCCAGCTGCTTCTCCACGTCCTCGGGTGCCTTGAGCGTGTCGTCCAGGTATTCGAAGCCCAGCGCCAGCAGCACGCCCAGCATCAGGCCCGCCAGCAGGCCCAGCGCCAGGTTGCGCAGCAGGTTGGGCTTGTACTTGTAGCCCGGCTGCGCGCGGTCCACGACGCTGATGTTGTTGTTGGTGACGCCGGCGGCGACGCCGATTTCCTTGTAGCGCTGCAGCAGGCCGTCGTACAGCTGGCGGTTGGTGTCCACCTCGCGCTTGAAGATGTTGTACTGGATCGAGCGGCTCTGCAGGTCCAGCACGTCGGTCTTGAGCAGGGACATCTGCTCGTCGAGCAGGCGCTCCTGTTCCTGCGCGGCCAGGAACTCGGCCTGGATGGCGGTCTTGATGCTGGCCACCTCGGCGCCGATCTGCTTCTCGATCTCGTCGATCTGGCCCTTGAGCTGCTGCATCAGCGGGTAACCGGGCTTGTACAGCCGCAGCTTGTCCTGGTACTCCGCCATCAGCTTGCTGCGCTGTTCCTGGAGCGACTGGATGATGGAGTTCTCGCCCATGTCGCCCAGCAGCACCAGGCCGCGCGAGGCCTGCGCCTGGCGCCAGCGCGATTCGGCCTTGATGCGCTCCTGGCGCACGGTGGCCAGCGCGGCGTTGAGCGAGCCGAGGTTTTGTTCGCTGAGGTTGCCGTTGTTCTCGCCGGTGCCGACGATCTGTTCCTTCTGCGCGAAGGCCACCAGCTGGCGCTCGGACTCCTCGAGCTTGAGCTTGAGCTCCTCCAGGCGGTCCTCGAGGTAGGTCTTGGCGTAGGCGGACGAATCGAAGCGGCGCTCGAGGTTGCTGGCGATGTAGGCCTCGGCCAGCGCATTGACGGCGCGCTGCGAGAAGGCCGGGTCCGGGCTGTCGAAGTGCACGCGCACCAGGCGCGAGTTGCGCACCGGCTCGATCCGCAGGCCCTCGACGATGGCCTGGGTGGCGGCGTTTTCGCGCGCGTCCACGGCGGCCTCGGTGTCGGCCTCGGCCTCGGCGCTGCCGCGCGAGAACAGGCCGGTGAGGGCCGACCAGGGCGACTTGGGCGAGATGCGGTCGAGCAGGTCGCCCTCGGCCAGGTTGAGCTGCGAGGCCACGCGCTGGGCCAGCGCGCGGCTCTTCAGCAGTTCGTACTGGGTCTGGTAGAAGTCGTTGCCGCCCGAGCCTTCCACCGGCGTCACGCCCTCCACCTCCACCACCTTGATGGTGTCGCGCTCGATCTGCAGCGACGTGGTGGCGCGGTAGATCGGCGTCATCAGCAGCGTGCCCACCAGGGTGGACGCCAGCACGATGCCCAGCGCGGCCAGCACGGTCCAGCGGCGCTTGACCAGGATGCGCCAGTAGCTGAGCAGGTCGATCTCGTCGGACTTCTCGGGCGCCTCCTGCGTGCGCACGTCCAGGCTAAGGGCCTGGCCGCGGCCCACGGCCAGGGCCCGGGTGCGTTCGCTGGACTGGGGCGCCGGCAGGTTGTCGCCCGCGGTGCCGCCGGTTTCGTAGTTGTCGGGCATCTGCTTGAACTTCTTTTTATTGGCCGATCAATAGGCGCGGAACAGATTGAAGGCCGGGATGGCCTCGAGGATCCGGCGCAGGCCGGTCTTGGCGCCGGACTGGTCCACCACCACGATGTCGTCGCCGTAGATCTGCGGGTCGACGGTTTCGCCGGCGCGGATCTGCTTGAGGTCGAACACGGCGGCCATCTTCTGGCCGTCCACCGTGCGGAACACCACCACGCCCTGCAGGTTGGCCAGTTCGGTGACGCCGCCACCCATGGCGATGGCCTGCAGCAGCGAGGTCTTGCCGGTGATGGGGTAGATGCCGGGCTTTTCGACCGCGCCTTCCAGCGTGACGCGCTGGCTGGTGAATTCCTTGACGAACACGCTGACCTGCGGCGCCTGCAGGTAGCCCTCGGTGAGCTTGCCGGCGATCAGCTGCTCGAGCTCCTGCACGGTGTTGCCGCCGGCCTGCACCACGCCGATCAGCGGCAGGGAGATCTGGCCGTTGCTGTTCACGCGCACGGTGCGGTTGAGGTCGTTGACCTGGAACACGCTGATTTCCAGCAGGTCCTGCGCGCCAACGCGGTACTCGGAGGTGCCGGTGTAGGCGCCGGAGGCGGCGCGCGTGTCCGGGGCACCCAGCTCGTCGGCGGAGGTGACGGCGCGGGCCGTGCCGCTGCGGATGGCGTTGCTGTTGCTGCCGGCGCAGGCCGAGAGCATCGCCACCAGCAGCAGCAGGCCGAGGGTGCGGAGGGTGGACAGGATCATGGCTTCTCCGTTCAGCGCGTGGCCGAACATTATGCGGTCCCGAAGAGGCGCCGCCACAGGCTGGCCCCGGCGCGTTCAGGTTGGGGGCGCGACGGCAGCGGCGGCAGCAGGCCCGGGGCGACGTCGTCCAGGATGCCCTGGGGGCGCGTACGCACGAGGTGGGTGGCTTCGAGTTCGCCCAGGCGCTTGGCGGCGGCGTCGCGCCCTTCGGCGAGCAGGGGCGGGCGTTTGTCGATGTGGTGGGAGTCGGTGGCCAGGATGTGCACCTGGCCCTCGTCGAGCATGCGCTCGGCCCAATAGCGGGGTCGGCGGCCGAAGCGGCCGGTCAGGCTGCCGGCGGTCAGCTGCATCCACGCGCCCTGCTTCACCAGGTCGGTGAACACCGAATAGTGGGTCTCGATCCAGCTCAGCCGTTCAGGATGGGTGATCACCGGCACGTGGCCGGCGGCCATCAGGGTGAACACCGACTCGTTGAAGCGCGGCGGCGCCACGTGGTGCGGCGGCTCGAGCAGCAGGTAGCGCGTGCCGCAGATCGTGGGCACCAGGCCGGTACGGATGCCGCCGGCCAGGTCGGGCGCCAGGTGCACGTCGGCGCCGGTGCCCAGCTGCAGCGGGATCTGGTGGGCCGCCAGTTCGCGCCGGAACGCGTCCACCGCGGCCTCGATGCCGGCGCGGTTGTTTTCGTACAGGCCCGGGTAGATGTGCGGCGTGCAGGCGATGAAGGTGATGCCGTCCTGCACCGCACAGCGCGCCATGGCCAGCGACACCGAGAGGTCGGTGGGGCCGTCGTCGATGCCCGGCAGGATATGGCAGTGCAGGTCGATCATCGGGGCTCGCTGGCTGGCGCTTCGGATTCGGGGGCACGACGCCCGGCAAATCGACGAAGGCGGGCGACCGCCCGCCCGTAGTCACGGCTGAATGCATACCATCCGGCCAACAATGCCAGGAACAGCACCACCAGCAGCGGCCGGTGCACGCCGGCCTTCATGGCCAGCGCCGCGCCCAGGCCCAGCAGCAGCGACAGCCCGCCCAGCAGCAACACCACGGCCGTGGGCCGCAAGCCGGCGTCAAGCAGCATGTGGTGCATGTGGTGGCGGTCGGCGGCGAACGGCGACTTGCCCTGGCGCCAGCGGCGGAACATCAGGGTGACGCAGTCGATCAGCGGCAGCGCCAGCGTCCACGGGCCCAGCACCGGCGACACCGGGTGCGCCGGGTTCTGGGTCAGGCGCACCGACGTCCAGGCGATGATGAAGCCCATCAGCATGCTGCCGCCGTTGCCCAGGAACACGCGGGCCCGGGGCTGCCAAGGCAGGCGCTGGTTCCAAAGCAGGAAACCCAGCAGCGCCGCGCACAGCGCCAGCAGGCGCTCGGCCTGGGGCGCGTCGCCCGAATACAGGGCAAAGCAGGTGAACAGCCCCAGCGACACCAGCGACAACGTGCCGGCCAGACCGTCCACGCCGTCGGCCATGTTCAGGGCATTGATCACGCCCACCACGATGAACACCGTGAAGGGCACGGCCAGCAGGCCCACGTTGGCGCCCGCGAACCCGAACACGTCCTGCAGGTTGTCGGCCTCCAGGCCGGCGATGAAGATCATGGCCAGCGCGGCCAGCGTCTGGGCGGCGATGCGCCAGCTCCAGTGCAGGTCGTAGAGGTCGTCCAGCTGGCCCACCAGCACCATCAGGCCGGCGCAGGCAACGAAGGTGATGGACTGCAGCGAGAGGCTGTTCTCGAAGCCCACGAACGACAGCGCCAGCGCCAGGAAGATCACCAGGCCACCGATCACCGGGATGGCACCGTCGTGGTCCTTGCGGCCGCCCGGGTGGTCCACCAGGCCGATCCTGCGCGCCACCGGGATACCCATCGGCAGGACCAGGGCGCACAGCAGGAAGGCAAAGGCCGCCCGCAGCCAGCTGCCCGTGTCGAACTGATTGAGGAGACTCAGATAATCCATACCGGGCTTTATTGGGTTTTGCCTTCCGCGAACGGCTTCGGAAGGCGTGCTGGCTTAACAACCCCGGGGGCGGTCATCTGGAACAAGCGCTAACGCAGTGTACGCACTTATGTTACCAAGCTGTAACGCGGCGTCACATTCGCACAGGACAAGCGGGGGCCTCTGTACGACAGCGCACGGAGGGGTCAGGCGGTCCCGCGGCCGTAAACATCCTCGAAGCGCACGATGTCGTCCTCGCCCAGGTAGCTGCCGGATTGGACCTCGATCAGCTCCAGCGGCACCTTGCCGGGGTTCTCCAGCCGGTGCTTGCTGCCCAGCGGGATGTAGGTGCTCTGGTTCTCGCCCAGCAGGAACACCCGGTCGTCGCAGGTGACCCGGGCGCTGCCGCTGACCACGATCCAGTGTTCGGCCCGGTGGTGGTGCATCTGCAGCGACAGCGCGGCGCCGGGCTTGACCACGATGCGCTTGACCTGGAAGCGTTCGCCGCTGTCCACCCCGTCGTAGCTGCCCCAGGGCCGGTAAACCTTGCGGTGCACGCTGGCCTCGGGGCGCCTGTCGGCCTTGAGGCGGGCCACGATCTCCTTCACCTGCTGCACCTGGTCGCGCGCGGCCACCAGCAGGGCGTCGTCGGTGTCCACCACGATCACGTCGTCCAGGCCCAGCAGGCTCACCAGCCGGCGGCCGCCCCAGGCCAGGGTGTTGCGGCAGCCCAGGGCGATCACGTCGCCGTGGTGGGCGTTGCCGTCGGGGTCCTGGTCGGCGATTTCCCACAGCGCCGACCACGAGCCCACGTCGCTCCAGCCCACGTTGATGGCCAGCACGGCGGCGGCGTCGGTCTTTTCCATCACGGCGTAATCGATGGAATCGGCCGGGCAGGCTTCGAACGCGGCCCGGTCCAGGCGCAGGAAATCCACGTCGCGGCTGGCCCCGGCCAGCGCCGCCGTGGCCGACGACACCATGTCCGGCGCGAAGCGCTGCAGCTCGGCCAGGAAGCGTGAGGCGCGGAACAGGAACATGCCCGAGTTCCAGAAATAATCGCCGCTGGCCACGTAGGCCTGGGCCGTGGCCAGGTCGGGCTTCTCCACGAACCGCTCCACCCCCCGCACCGATCCCTCGGTAGGAGGGCCCTCAGGCCCGATGCCCTTCGCCGGGAGCTTCGGGCCTGAAGGCCCTCCTGCCGGGGGGGCGGCCTTGATGTAGCCGTAGCCGGTCTCCGGCCCCGTGGGCACGATGCCGAACGTGACCAGCGCCCCCTGCCCCGCCGCCGCCGTCGCGGCCTGCACGGCCGCGTGGAAGGCGGGCACGTCGCGGATCACGTGGTCCGAGGGCAGCACCAGCAGCAGCGGATCAGCGCCGCCTGCCATCGCCTGCAGCGCCGCCACGGCGATGGCCGGCGCCGTGTTGCGGCCCACCGGCTCCAGCAGCAGGGCAGCCGGCGACACGCCCAGCTGGCGCAGCTGTTCGGCCACCATGAACCGGTGCTCCTCGTTCGCCACCACGATGGGCGCGGCGATGCCCGGCAGGCCTTCGATGCGGCGCCAGGTGGCCTGCAGCAGCGAGCCCTCGCCCACCAGCGGCTGGAACTGCTTGGGATGCGTCTCGCGCGACAGCGGCCAGAGCCGCGTGCCGGAACCACCGGAAAGCAGGACGGGGACGATCGGGGTCATGTTCGGCCAATGCACGGATTCAGGCCCACATCATGCCTTTCCGGGCCGCATCCTTGTAGCGCGCCGTTGGCGCCGGCGTGCGACGGCCCCGCGCGTCGGGCCATTGCAACCTCCCACGGCCAGTGCGCCGCCGCGGCTGCCTTAACGGCGACGTGACCGGTCATAATCGGGGATTGTGCCGACCGGAACCACGTTCGAATGAGCCTGCCCACCCGCGAAACGCTGCGCCTGGACTGGATCCGCCAAGCCCTGGCCGACCCGGACGCGCCGGTGGAACGCGCCTCCAACGACGCCAGCTTCCGCAGCTACTGGCGCGCCACGTCGGCCGGCCGCACCTGGGTGGTGATGGACGCGCCGCCGGACAAGGAAGACATCCGGCCCTGGCTGGACGTGGCCGGCCGCCTGGCCCGCGCCGGCGTGCACGTGCCCGACATCCAGGCCGCCGACGCCCAGCGCGGCTTCGTGCTGATGGAAGACATGGGCCACCGACTGCTGCTGCCCGAACTGTCCGAATCGAGCGCCGACCGCCTCTACGGCGACGCCATGGAAGCGATCCTGCGCATGCAGCTCCACGCCGACACCACCGGCCTGCCCGTGTACGACGAGGCGCGGCTGGTGGCGGAAATGGAGCTGATGCCCGAATGGCTGCTCAAGCGGCACCTGGGCTACACGCCCGAGTGCGAGGAGTGGGACGTGGTGGAAAGCGCCTTCCGCGCGCTGGAAACCAGCGCCCGCGCGCAGCCGCAGGCCTTCGTGCACCGCGACTTCCACTCGCGCAACCTGCTGGTCACCGGCCGCGACGACCCGGGCGTGATCGACTTCCAGGACGCCGTGCTCGGCCCGGTCACCTACGACCTGGTGTCGCTGCTGCGCGACTGCTACATCGCCTGGCCGCAGGCGCGGGTGGCCGCGTGGGCCGAACACTACCGGGTGCGCCTGGCCGAATCGGGCATCGCCGTGCCGGGCCCCGACGCCTTCGCGCGCGCGTTCGACCTGATGGGCCTGCAGCGCCACATCAAGGTGCTGGGCATCTTCTGCCGCCTCTGGTATCGCGACGGCAAGGCCGGCTACCTGCAGGACCTGCCGCTGGTGTGGCAGTACACCCGCGACGTCGGCCGCCGGCACCCGGAAACCGCGCCGCTGGTGGACCTGATCGAACGCGTGATCGGCGACCGCGACATCACGGTGCCCCACGCATGAGGGCGCTGGTGTTTGCAGCCGGCAAGGGCGAACGCATGCGCCCGCTCACCGAACACACGCCCAAGCCGCTGCTGCCGGTGCGCGGCAAGCCGCTGATCGCCTGGCACCTGGAGCGGCTGGCCGCGATCGGCGTGCGCGACGTGGTGGTGAACACCTCGTGGCTGGCCGACCGTTTCGCGCCCGCGCTGGGCGACGGGGCGCAGTGGGGGCTGCGCCTGCACTACTCGCACGAAGGCGCCGAGCCGCTGGAAACCGGCGGCGGCATGCTGCACGCGCTGCCGCTGCTGGGCGACGCGCCCTTCCTGGCCGTGAACGGCGACATCTGGTGCGACCACGATTTCAGCACCCTGCCGCGCGAGCCCGCGGGCCTGGCGCACCTGGTGCTGGTGGACAACCCCGCGCACAACGCCCGCGGCGATTTCGCGCTGCACGGCGCCCAGGTGCAGTCCGAAGGCGAGCCGCGGCTGACCTTCTCGGGCATTGGCGTGTACCGCGCAGCGCTGCTGCACGGATGGCGCGACGTGATCGGCAGCGCCACCGGCGCGGAGCAGTCGCCGCCGCGCTTCAAGCTGGCGCCGCTGCTTCGCGCGGCCATGCGCGCCGGCGCCGTCACCGGCGAACACTTCACCGGCCACTGGACCGATGTGGGCACGCCCGAGCGCCTGGCCGCGCTGGACGCCGGGCCGTGAACACGCCCACGCCACCGGGCCTGCTGTCGCAGCTGGGCGCCACCGTGTACCGCGCGCTCGAGGGCGAACTGGCGGGCATGGCGCCGCACGACCGCCGCGAACAGCACCGCCGCCAGATCAAGCTGCTGCACCTGCCGGTGTCGAACCTGCTGCTGGCCGTGGCCCTGGTGGGCCTGGCGCGCGTGCTGGCGCAGGCCGCGTGGGGCGCGCACCCGCTGCCCCTGCTGGCCTGGCAGCTCGCCGCCGGCTCGGCGCTGACGGCGCTGGCGATGCACTACCGGCACATGATCTCGCTGCGGCGGCGCGTGCTGATGGGCTTCCTGTTCCTGGCGCTGCTGCTGACCAGCCTGGCCGAGCCGGGCACGCAGTGGCGGCAGATGCCGGTGCTGTCGCTGGCCGGCTTCCTGCTGCTGCCGGTGGCCGGGCTGCCGCTGCTGGTGCGGCCGCGCGTGGCCTTCACCGGTCTGGCGGCGTGCACGCTGGTGGCCGGCACGCTGGTGTTTTCGCTCGCCGAGATTTCGCTGCAGGAGCGGCTGGCGTTTGGCTTCTACTACCTGCTCAGCGTCACCGCGGGGCTGGTGCTGCGCCGCGCCCGCGGCAACCTGGCGGTGCGCATGGAGCGGCAGTCCGACAGCCTGTGGCAGCGCGCCATCACCGACCCGCTCACCGGCCTGCTCAATCGCCAGGGCTGGCAGGGCATCGCCGACCGCGCGATGCAGGAGGCGGTGGCCAAGGGCGCGCAGCCGGCGGTGCTGTTCATCGACGTGGACCACTTCAAGCGCGTCAACGACAACCACGGCCACCAGGCCGGCGACGAGCTGCTGCACGAGCTGGGCGGCATCATCGAATCGCGCATGGGCCCGGGCGACATCAGCGCGCGCCTGGGCGGCGAGGAATTCACCTGCCTGCTGCCCCACTGCAGCCAGGCGCAGGCCGAACAGCTGGCCGAACGGCTGGCCGCCGACTACCGCAGCCGCGCGCAGCGCTACGGCTCCACGCTGAGCATCGGCGTGGCCACGCACGGGCGCGGCGACCTGCTCAACGACCTGCTGGCGCGCGCCGACGCCGCGCTGTACGAAGCCAAGCACCGCGGCCGCGACCAGGTGGTCGTGGCGCGCTGAGCGCTACAGGTGCTGGCGGAGGAACGGGATGGTGATGCGGCGCTGGGCGGCCAGGCTGGCCTTGTCGAGGCGGTCGAGCAGCGCGGTGAGGCTGGCCAGGTCGCGTTCGCTGCGGCGCATCAGGTAATCGATCACGGCGTCGTCGAGCTGCAGTCCGCGGCGCGCGGCGCGCTGGCGCAGCAGTTCACGCCGGCCTTCATCGTCCAGCGCCTCCAGCGTGAAGCGAGTGCACTGCCCCAGCCGCGTGGCCAGGTCGGGCAGGCCCAGGCCCAACGCCGCCGGGTTGCCGCGCGCCGCATACAGCAGCACGGTGCCACCGGCGCGCGCGCGGTTGTGGAAGTGGAACAGCGCCTCTTCGTCGGCGCGCTGGCCGGCGATGGCCTCCAGGCCGTCCAGGCACAGCAGGTCGGCGCCGTCCTGGGCCGGCAGCAC
>FSSH01003393.1_pt1 | contig 10635 bp, 9 predicted proteins | sample 1166101 | NCBI WGS metagenome assembly FSSH01 (sample SAMEA32972668, study PRJEB13176) | freshwater metagenome | biome: Drinking water system; feature: Biomass in drinking water that filtered by 0.45 um membrane; material: drinking water | place: USA | collected 2012-12-20 | depth 0 m | reverse complement strand
TGGTGCCGCCCGGCCGGACGAGGCGCATCGCCTGCGCGATCGTCGTGACGCGGCTGCCGGCGTCCTGGCTGACGACGACCTCGTTGCGCGAGGCAGCGCCCGGCCCGCCGGTGGCGCCGCCGTCGCCGCCGCTCGGGCGCGTTGCGCCCGGCTCGCGGATCGGGAAACCGCCGAGGGTCTGAGCGTCGGCCGCGCTGGCCGCCGCAAGCGTCAGACCGCTCGCCGCCGCCAGGAATGTCAGTACGCGTTTCATGGGCCTTCTCTCCTACCTACTCGATGCCGCGCGGCTTTTCGAATTCAAGCTGACGAAGCGCTTCCGCCGCCGGCCGATAGCCGAGCGACTGGGCGCGCGCGAAGTGAATCGCGGCCTTGGCCTTGTCGGGTTTCACCGGGTTCAGGCCGGGCGTTGAGTCGCGATAGAGAACGCCAAGCGCGTAATGCGCGATGGCGAGATCGGATTTGCCCGCCGCGCCCAGCCATTTCAGCGCCTTGTCGCCGTCCTGCACGACCCCGATGCCGCGCACATGCATGATGCCGAAAACATATTGCGACATCGGATGGCCTTCGTTGGCCGCCGCGGCGAACAGATCGACGGTCTGGCGCGCCGTCAGCACGCCGGTGCGGACCGCGTCCTTCTCGTCTTCGGTCAGCGTCGTGTCGGAGCTGATGCGCGAATACTGGAAGCGGCGGATCGCCTCGCGCGTTTCCGCGCCCATCGCGTTATCGATCGGGCCCATATACATGCCGAGCGATTTCAGGCCGCGCTGGATAAGCTCAACGTCGATATCGGCGATCGCCGACAGCGCCTGCTGCAGGCGCAGTTCTTCAAGTTCTTTCTTGGTGCGCTCAAGTTCTTGCTGCTGCGGGGTCGGGCCGGTGTGCTCTTCGGGGAGCGGCGGCTGCCAGCCGACGACCTTTTCGAGCGCCGCATCGATCTCGGTCTTCGACATCAAGGCTTCGAGATCTTCATAGGCGATCGAGGCCGCGCCGACGCCGCGCGCCTTGGCGAGCGCATACATGGTCAGCGCCTTGGTGTTGTCCTTGTCGACGCCCGTGCCGCGCCGGTACATGTCGCCAAGCGTGTAGAGATCATAGGGGCTGCCGCGCTCGAACGTGTCGGAGACGAGCGTCTGGGCCTTTTTGACGTCCTTGGTGCCCATGCGGAAACGGATTTCGGGAAGCCGCTCTTCAGCGAGGATCTGCGCGTTGCGCTCTTCCGCCGACGGCGTCTGGAAGCCTTCGTTGAACCGGTGATAGGCGGCGAGCGCGTACCAGCGCAGCGCTTCGACATTGTCGACCTTCTTGCCGGTTTCGAGCGGGATCGCGGCGCCCCTGGCGCCTTCGAGGACCGCGCCGGAATAAACATCGCCGAGCGCCTTCATCGAGCGCACGTCGCCAGCGACGGCGAAGCGCTTCCAGATGTCGACGGCGACGTCATGCTGGCCCTGTTCATAGGCGTTAAGGCCGATTTCGTAATTCGCCTGCGCGACGCCCGTTGCGGAGAACGCAAGGGCCGAAGCCGCCGCGACGCCCATCAGCGCCCGGCGCAGTCCGGATTGAACCATCACCTGTTTTTCCCTCATAACCCCTTCGCTCCCCATCCGTCCCAATCCAACCTCGTCGGTCAGCGCCGGGCGGTCAGGCGCAAGCGCCTTTCGGGCGGACGCCTGACGGCACATTAACCATTACCACGCCTGAAAACAATTTGGCGCCGCCGGGACTGGAACTGGCAAGGCCGGGCCTCCCTTGCGTCACGGTTTTTCCCCCCGCGTGACAAGAAAGACGCAAAGCTCCGGCGGCCCGGGCAGCCTTTCGCAGGCATGCCCGCCCGCCGCGGCAAAATGGGGAATGTCGATGGCGGCGACCGGGTCATCGGCGGTGATCTCGACCCGCCCGCCGGGCGGCAGACGCCGCAGCGCCGCCTCCATTTTGAGGACGGGCGCCGGGCACCTGAGGCCGCGAGCGTCGATCAAAACCGGCATGTCCGCCACAATGGTCAGGCCGCAGCGCCGCGCGCCGCAATTGAAAAAGCCCTCCCGAGGGAGGGCTTTTCCTTATCATTGGCGCAAAGTCATCAGAATTCGAGATTGACGCCGAAATAGAGCAGCGTGCCGCGCGGATCGGCGACGCGGCTGTCAAAGCCGCCATTGGTGGCGACGAAGGGCGCGCGCGCGCCGTTGATGTTGCGCGCGCCGATGGTGATCTGGGCGAGCTTGTCGCGGCCCATATATTCGTTGATGGCGAGCGCATACTGGACGTCGATGCGGGTGTCGTTGGCGATGCGCGCATCGGGCCCGGCCGGCTGGTCGTCGAAATAGCTGCCGATATGGCGAACGAAGAGGTTCGCTGAATGAGCGCCGTTTTTCCAGGCAAGGCCGGCGTTGAACCGCAGCTCGGGGGTTGATTCCCCGAAATTCGTGAAGTTGCGATTGCCGGCCCCGTCGATCACCGGCCCGCCGGCGACCGACTGCAGCTCATAGGTGAAAATATAGGTTCCCTGGAAGGTCGGGGTGAAGACGCCCATGGCGCCGGCGTCGATCGCCCACCGCATGCCGAAGTCGATGCCGGAAGTGTCGACCGCGGCGGCGTTGATGAAGTCGGTGTTGACCTGCAAGATCGTGCCGGTTCCGGTCGGGCTTGGCGCGCGGATGATGCGCGGATCGAGCGGATTGGCGAGGATCAGCGCCTGCGGGTTCACCGGCACGATGAAGTTCTCGAAGGAGAAATCATAATAATCGACGTCAAAGGTCATCCCGTCGATCGGCTCGAAGGTTCCCCCGGCGTTGAAGGCGCGCGAGTTCTCCGGCACCAGGTCCGGATTGCCGGACTGGCGCACGGCGACGAAGGCGGTGGCGTTGAGGGGGTCGGTCACCTGTTGCAGGGTCGTGCCCTGGCCGTTCTGCTGGAACACGGACGGCGCGCGGAACGACGTTGAGTAAGAGCCGCGCAGCGACACCCGGTCGGTCGGGCGCATCAGCACGGCGACCTTCGGATCGGTCGTCGAACCGCCTTCCGCGTCGCCATAGCGCTCGTGACGGACGGCCGCCTGGATGTCGAGCCAGGAGGTCACCGGAATCGCCACTTCGACAAAGCCGCCGAACACGTCCTGGCTGCCGGAGAAAGGCTGTTCGCCGACGAGGAAGCCGAAACCGTCGCGCAGCGAGATTTCATCGAAATCCGCGCTGAGATCGTTGTCGCGATACTGCCCGCCGATGGCGACGCCGACCGGCCCCGCCGGCAGGTCGAAAATATCGCTCGAAACGAAGCCTTCGATGACCGTCGCATCGGATTCAAGATCGCGGGTCTGGAACTCGACGGCGTAGTCGAGCAGCGCGGCGTTGTTCGGTCCGACGCCGCTGAGGATCGAGGTCGAGAACGGGTTGAAGAACGTGCCGACCGCCGGAATCGTCGCGCCGTTGGCGGTGAGATCGGGGTTTGAGGCCGTGCAATTGGTGCCGCCGGTCAGCCCGGCGATGGCCGGCAGCGACTGGAAGCCGGTCAGCGCGCACTGGAAACGATCCGTGACGGTGTCTTCGGTCTGGATCACGAACTCATTGCGCGCGCGGGTGAAGGAGATTTCCCAGGCGCCGTTGCCGCCGAATTCGCCGCCAAGCGCGGTTGAAACCCGCCAGGTCTCGCTGTCGGAGAAGTTCGGCGACACCGCGCCGCCATTGCCGCTGGCGCGCCCGAAGAACAGCACGGTCGGGGAGGTGGGCAAAATGTTGAAGGGGTTCGGCGTGACAAGCGCGCTGAGCGAGGAACCGGGCACCACCGCCGAGCCGAGTTGCAGGAAGGGGAAGGTCGGGGAATTGCCGCGCACCGCAGAATTGTCCGCATAGCCACCCTCGACGCGCCAGCTGAGCGCGTCGGAAAATTCGTATTCGGCCTGCGCGTAGATGTTCAGCCGCTCTTCATCCGGGACAAGGTTGAAGAACTCGCCGAAGTCGAAACCGCAAAACCCGATGCCGCTGGACGGCGGCGGCGCGGTCGGGCTGGCGCGGAGCGGGAAACCGCCGGCGGCGGCGCAGCCAGGATCGATCAGCGGCGTGCCGGCCGGCGCAGCGCCCAGCGGCGCGGTGAGGAAAAAGGCGCCGGGATTGCCAAGCGCCGAGGTGTCGTTCGCCGGAACCGACAGGCGCCGTTCCGCCGTCGTCAGGGCCGTGCGCTCAAGATAGCTGACAGCGCCGAGGAGCGACAGATTGCCGAACTGCTTGCCGAACAGGCCCTGGATGTTGAACTCGTCGTAATCGCCGCGGCTTTGATGGTTGGTGTAGTCGCCCGACAGCAAAATGCCTTCGTAATTATTGCGGGTGATGAAATTGGCGACGCCGGCGACCGCGTCCGAGCCGTAAAGGGCCGAGGCGCCGTCCTTCAGGATTTCAACGCGCTCGATGGCGATCAGCGGAACCAGCGAGGCGGTGTCGACAAAGGAGACGCCGTCATTGGTGGTCGTCGCGGTCAGCACCTGCCGGCGGCCGTTGAGGAGGACGAGGGTCGAACCGACGCCAAGGCCGCGCAGGTTGATGTTGGACGTGCCGGTCGTCGCGTTCTGGGTGAAGGCGTCCGGGTTGTTCTGGGCCCCGGTGTTGATGGTGAGGGTCTGGGTCAGGTCGGCGATGTTGAAGGCGCCGATGGCCTCGATCTGGTCCGCGCTGACGGATTCGAGCGGCGAGGGCAGGTCCGCCTGGCTCTTCTTGCGGATGAAGGAGCCGGTGACGACGATCTCATCGGACGGCTCTTGCGCCAGCGCCAGGTCCGGCGCGCAGACAGCGGCGCTGAGCGCAATCAGCGAGGCTTTCGACAGCAGTCGGTTCGACATTCAATCCTCCCGTTCAAAAAACGCCGCCATGGGCTGGCGGTCGCGATTTCGACGGGAATCCTATCAGCAAATGTCAAGGAATCGAGCGCGCTTGTCAGCAAGTGATCGCTGTGCGTCTCGTATCGACAAGTTTTCGCGCGCTGTTGCCGATAGTCAACAACGGACGCGTCACCCCCTCAGCGCCTTGCCCATCTGTTCAAGCGAAAACGGAAAGACGATCGTGTTGGTGCGGTCGGACGCGATCTCCTGCAGGGCGTTCAGATAACGCAGCTCCATCGCGCCCGATTGCGTCGCGAGGATGTGGGCGGCCTCGGCGAGTTTCGTCGCCGACTGCTGTTCGCCTTCCGCGGAGATGACTTTCGCGCGCCGCTCGCGTTCGGCTTCGGCCTGTTTGGCGATGGCGCGGATCATTTCCGGGGCGACGTCGACATGCTTGATCTCGACATTTGAAACCTTGATGCCCCAGGACTCGGTCGAATGGTCGAGGATCGCCTGAATGTCCTTGTTCAGCTTGTCGCGCTCCTGCAGCATTTCGTCGAGCTCGTGCTTGCCGAGCACGGACCGCAGCGTCGTCTGCGCCAGCTGGCTTGTCGCCGCCATGTAATTTTCAACCTGCACGACCGCGCGCACGGCGTCGACGACGCGGTAATAAAGGACCGCGTTCACCTTCACCGACACGTTGTCGCGGCTGATGACGTCCTGCGCCGGCACGTCGTGGACGAGCGTGCGCATATCCACCTTGCGCATCTGCTGGATGATCGGAATGAGGAGGACAAGGCCCGGCCCGGCCGCCTTCCGCCCGACCCGGCCGAGCGTGAAGACGACGCCGCGCTCATATTCGCGCAGGATCTTGAAGATATTGGTGATGATGACGATCCCGAGAATGAGGACCGGTGCGAGGAGGCTGAGGCCTTCAAACATCGTCGCTTCCTTTCAGTTGTTCGAGACGCCGATCCGCCCGCTCATGCGCGCGTCACCCGTAAAGACATGCCGTCCTTGCGCGCCACCTTGACCGCATCGCCCGGGGCGAAGGACGTCTTCGACTGCGCCTGCCACAATTCGCCGCCGATGCGAACATAGCCGGCCCCCTCCCGCCAGCTGACGACGACCGCGCTTGAATCGCCGAACGTCTCGCCGAGCCGGTAGGGCGTCGCCCGCGCGCGTTGCGTCAGGCTGAACAAAAACCACAGCCCGAGCAAGACGGCGAAGATCAGCCCCGCCTGTGTCGCAACGGCGCGCCAGTCTAGCGCTGCAAGGGGTATCGGCTCCACCGCGTCAAGCCTCCTGCGGCGCGCCGAGCGGGAAGATGCCGCCCTTCGCCTGACGGACGACGAGGACAAGGCCGTCGATCTCAACAACCTTGACCCTGTCGCCCGGGCTCAGCGGCCGGTCCGATCGCGCGCGCCAGCGCTCGCCTTCAACGATGACCCAGCCTTCCTTGCCGTCCCAGTCATCGACGACGCCCTCGCGCCGGCGGATCGCCTCCGCGCCGATCATCGGCCCGTGGCTGCGCGAGCCGACAATGGCGAAGAAAATGAGCGCAAGGACCGCGCCCGCCGAGGCGACGATGGTCGCAATAAGGCTCGTCGACACCCGGAAGCCCTCCGGGAAGATGAGATAAAGGCCCGAGGCGAAAACGCCGAGGCCGGTCAGGCCGGCGAGCCCGAAGGTCGGCGTGTAAGCCTCGACGATGATGAGAAGCGCGCCCACCCCCATCAGCATCGCGCCGAGCCAGCTGAACGGGAGCACCTGGAACGCATAAAGCCCGAGGATGAGGCACAAGACCCCGAGCGCGCCGGGAAAGATCGAGCCCGGATTCCACATTTCGATGATGATGCCGGTCGTCGCCAGCGACATCAGGATGACCGCGACATTCGGATTGGCGATGAAGCCGAGAATGCGCTCGATCAGCGTCGGCTCGATTTCCTCAAGCGACAGATTTGCGGTTTGCAGCGTCCGCTCGCCGGCCGGGGTTTTGACGGTGCGCCCGTCAAGCTGCCGGATGAGATCGTCGCGGTCCTCGGCGATGAGGTCGATGACGCCGAGCGCCAGCGCCTCGCGGCTGGTGACGGAGGCCGCTTCCCGCACGGCTTTCTCCGCCCAGTCGGCGTTGCGGCCATGTTCCTCGGCGAGCGCGCGGATATAAGCGACGGAATCGTTGATGATCTTGGCGCGCAGCGCGTCGTCGCTGGCGAGCGGGGGCGCGGTTATTTCAGGTTCGTCCGCAGGCGGATCAACGGGCGGCGCCGCGCCCTCGCCGTCCGCCGGCGCGGCGGCGGGCTCGTCCGCCGGTTTCGGGTTCTTTTCTTCGAAGGGGTTTTCATCGGACGGCGCGCCGCCGACCTCGACCGGCGTCGCCGCGCCGGTGTTGGTGTTCGGCGCCATCGCGGAAACGCCCGCCGCATACATGATATAAAGCCCCGCCGAGGCCGAGCGCGCGCCCTGCGGCGCGACATAGGTGACGACCGGCGTCTCGGACGCGAGCATCGCCTTGATGATCGTCTTCATGGAATCGACAAGCCCGCCCGGCGTGTCGATCTCGATCAGCACCAATTCCTTGCGCGCCGCGCTCGCCGCTTCGATCTCGCGGGCGATGTACTGGGCGTTCGCCGGCGTCACCGGCCCGTCAAGCGACAAAACAACGCCGGACCGCGCTGGCGAGGCGTCCTGCGCAAAAGCGCTGAAGGCCGCGAGCAGGGCGGCGACGAGCACCATCAGGGCGCGGCGGAGCGGCGGATTTCCGATGTCACGAAACGCCATGCGCAGCCCCTCATCGCCCACCCCCCTCAAGATAAGCCGCGCGCGCGCCGATTCAACCGCTGCGAAAGGCTTGCGCGCTGTCATGGAAGTGAAACATCGCGCGCCCATAATGACCCCCGGCAAAAGGAGGCGGCCGTGGCCGACTTTCCCCTGGCCTTCGTCTGGATCGCCGTCGCGCTGGCGCTGATCGGGCTGGCGATCGCCCTTTCGTCGCGGTCCGCCAGGACCGGCAAGGGCAATGCTGGCGACGCCGGCGCCTACCCCTATGGCGGCGACGCCGGCGGCGATTGCGGCGCCGACGGGGGCGGCGGCTGCGACTGACCGCGCCTTCTCCTTTCGCCGCGGTCGCAGGTGGTGCGCGCGCCCCCGGCGCGCGATAGAAGCTTCATGCCGCCCGATGGATTGGGAATATTGATGACACTGACCCGCCGTTCGCTCGTTTATGGCGCTTCCGCCGCCGTTCTCGGCTATGCCGGCCTGCGCGCCCTCGGACTTAAAGGCGCCCTTGCGCTTCCAACCGTGTCGCCGCACGGCGCGCTGGCGTCCGATCCTGCTGGCCTTCTCGACCTGCCGGCGGGGTTCACTTACGACATCGTCTCGCGCGAGGGCGCGCCGATGGCGGACGGGTTCCTGACGCCCGGCGCCTTTGACGGCATGGCGTGTTTCCGCGTCAGCGGAAATGCCGACCGCGTCGCGCTGGTGCGCAATCACGAGATCTGGCCCGACATGTATGAGCGCTCTGGCTATGGGCCGGACCTTGCGCTCGCGGCGAGGCTGCCGAAAGAGAAGGTTTTCGACTTCACGCCGGACGGACGGCCGAAATTCGGCGGCACGTCGACCCTCATCTATGATCTGAAGGCGAAGAAGATCGTGCGCGATCATCTGAGCCTTGCCGGCACGACGGCGAATTGCTGCGGCGGGGCGACGCCGTGGGGCTCGTGGCTGACCTGCGAGGAGACGATTGAAAAGCCCGGCCAGCATGTGACGAAAGACCATGGCTGGGTGTTTGAAGTGCCGGCGCGCGCGACGGGCCTTGTCGATCCCGCGCCGCTGAAGGCGATGGGCCGCTTCGTGCATGAGGCCGCCGCCGTCGATCCGAAAACCGGCGTCGTCTATCTGACCGAAGACCGGCAGGACGGGCTCTTCTATCGCTTCTTGCCGAACCGGAACGGCAAGCTGGCGCAAGGCGGGCGCTTGCAGGCGCTGGCGCTGAAAGACAATCGCGACCGCGATTTCCGCAACTGGCCGAACGACGGCAAGCCCAATTCCGGGGCCGGGCAGGTCGTCGCGGCCGGCGCTGCGGCGCAAACCGTCTGGATCGACATGGACGACGTTGAATCGCCGAACGGCGATCTGAAGGATCGCGGGTTTGCAAAAGGCGCCCTGCGCTTTGCGCGCGGGGAAGGGCTCGCGGTCGGAACCTCCGCAGACGGACGAACGGAGATCTATATCTCCTGCACTTCCGGCGGGCCGATCCGTCTCGGCCAGGTGTTCCGCTACCGGCCGAGCGCAGCGGAAGGAAAGCCCGGCGAGAAAGACGCGCCGGGCGCGCTCGAACTCTTCATCGAAACCGACGACGACAACGTCTTGAAGAACTGCGACAATGTCGCGGTGGCGCCGTGGGGCGACGTCATCTTGTGCGAAGACGGCTATGACTATCAGGCGCAATATCTGCGCGGCGTGACGCCGGAAGGCGCGGTCTACACGATCGCCGGCAATTCAAAATCGGAATTCTGCGGCGCGTGTTTCGCGCCGGACGGCAAGACGCTCTTCGTCAACATCCAGACGCCGGGCGTCACCTTCGCGATCCGGGGGCCGTGGCGCAGCGCCAGGGGGTGAAAGCCTCAATACGCCGCGATGTCGACCGCATAGCCTGCGGCGCGCAAGGCGGCGATGATGCGGCCCAGATGTTCTTGCCCTTGCGTGTCGATCGTCACGTCCATGCAGGTCATCTTCGCCGGCAGATCGGAATAGGTGCGGTGGTGGCCGACGTCGGTGACGTTGCCGCCGCCCTCGGCGATGATCGAGGCGACGCGCACAAGCTGGCCCGGCATGTCGAGAAGCTCGACCCTGAGGCGCGCAAGGCGCCCCGAGCGGGCCAGGTCGCGCATCAAGATCATCGACAAAAGGCGCGCGTCGATGTTCCCGCCGCACAGAACGAGCCCGACCGTCTTGCCGGAAAATCGTTCCGGCTCCTTCAAGATCGCGGCGAGCCCCGCCGCGCCCGCGCCCTCGACAAGCAGCTTCTGCTCGTTCATCAGCATGCTGAGCGAGCGTTCAATAAGGCGCTCGTCGACGAGGATGATGTCGCGGACGCGGTCCTTGACGACCGCGCGCGTCAGGCGCCCGGCTTCCCTGACCGCGACGCCTTCAGCGAGCGTGTTGCCCCCGACAGGCCGGCCCGCGCCGTCGAGCGCGTTCTTCATCGACGGGAACAGCTCCGCCTCGACGCCGATGATTTCAGCGCCCGACCCCTCCGCGCCGAGCGCCGTTCCGGCGATCAGGCCGCCGCCGCCGACGGGGACGATGATCGCGTCAAAGCGGGGCCCGTCGGCGATCATCTCAAGCGCGATCGTGCCTTGCCCGGCGATGACGTCGGGGTCGTCAAAGGGATGAACGAGGACCAGCCCGCGCGCCGCGGCGAGCGCCTCGGCCCTGGCGTGCGCCTCCTCAAAGCTGTGCCCGGCGAGAACGACTTCGGCGTCAAAGGCGCGGGTCTGGCGCACCTTCACGTCGGGCGTCGTCGCCGGCATGACGATGGTCGCGGAAACGCCGAGCAGGCGCGCATGACGGGCGAGCCCTTGCGCATGATTGCCGGCGGAGGCGGCGACAACCCCGCGCGCCCGGGCCTCAGCGCTCAGTACAAGGAGTTTGTTGAGCGCGCCGCGCTCCTTGAAGGCGCCCGTATATTGCAGGCTTTCAAGCTTCAGATGGATGTCGGCCCCGGTCAGCGCCGACAGGCGCTCGGCGCGGATGAGCGGCGTTCGCATCACCCGGCCCGCGATCCGGGCGCCGGCGGCCAGCACATCGGCGCGGGCGGGCAGGGCGGCGGCGGG
>FSSH01005244.1_pt2 | contig 10645 bp, 11 predicted proteins | sample 1166101 | NCBI WGS metagenome assembly FSSH01 (sample SAMEA32972668, study PRJEB13176) | freshwater metagenome | biome: Drinking water system; feature: Biomass in drinking water that filtered by 0.45 um membrane; material: drinking water | place: USA | collected 2012-12-20 | depth 0 m | reverse complement strand
CAAGAGCGCCTGCAGCAGTCATCCGGAGGATCCGCGATGGGGGTGGGAACCGGGGTGGGGGATGTTTCTGGAAGTGCAAACCGCGTTCAGGCCTTTGATCGGAGTGCATTTCTCGATCGATTGTCTCTACCGGAAACCATCTATGGCCGCGTGTTAGCTATTGATGCCCCTGCAGGGAAGATGCACCTGGAGACAGGTGGAAGCTCACATGATGAAGGCCGAGCCGGTATGGGGTCAATGAACTCGCTCATCGTGTTCTTCGATGACAGAACCAATATGGATCAGATCAAGACATTGAATGCCGGCGATGACATTTCATTGCAGGTGATTGAAGCGACAACCAGTAATCAGGAGTATGGGACGGGGCGGAAGCTCGTCCGTGAAGTCTACTTGCTCCGTGGGAATGAAAAGCTCGCGGGATTCGGCGGTCTGGGGCAGCGTCCGAATCCATCGACTGAGCGCGCGATTGAGACGACCAGCGGTAGTACGACAGGTGGTATCGCAGGCTCGGTTCTTCCGGGAAAAATTGATTCCGGCATAACAAGTACGGTTGGGGAGTATACGGGTGCTGCTCCCTGTTGGCAGTGTGAACCCCAGCCTGGTTGGGGCAACAATGTCGGCAATAAGTCCGATTATGGAACTGACAGCGCAAAGCCAAATCTTATGAAGGGCCTGCAGTAGCTTCTTTGCGAGTCAGCGTTTGATCTGAGGGGGCAGCCTGGGCTGCCCCCTTTTCATTGGTCCCAACGGCCATAAAGTTGAGGTGCGATTGTGAGTGACAATCACGAGCAGCCGACCGCTCCTACATCGGATGCCGAACTCGACCTTCGTGGAGTGATCTGTCCCTACAACTTCGTCAAGACGAAACTCAAACTTGAAACGATGCGGGAGGGGCAGGTGCTTTCCGTTTTGCTGGATGACGGCGATCCGATCCGGAATGTTCCTCGTAGCGTCGAAAACGAAGGGCATACGGTGCTTGCGCAGGAACGAATCGATCAGACCTATCGAGTGCTGATCCGCCGTGAGGATAGTGACTGAGCGGGCGTTGCACTCTTGTTCCTTCCAGTCCACTCGATCCGCTTTCTTTTTCCTGTCAGAATCAGCGTAATGTCTTCGGGTGTTGGAAGATTCTTCAAGTCTCGTCGGATTTGAAAGACTGTTCCGCGCATAATCCGTTCATTCGGTTTTGTGAGATCGCAGGCGAGCACGATAGTACATCGCGGCGCCACATCGGCAACTATGTCCAGTGCAAGCGCAAGCGACGTGCCGTTGCAGAAGGCAACGGCGTCGATTGTGCCGATTGAATGAGTGGAGAGACAGCGTCGTATTCCCGCTCGTGTCTCAGGTAGTTGTCCCAGAAACACAAAGCGATCGCCGGGGAGTCCTGCCAAAGCGACGGCCGCAGCCAGGGAGGAGGGGCCGGGGATTGAGATCACCTGAATACCGTGCGTGTGAGCCAATGTCACAAGGAGTGCGCCAGGGTCGGCGATGACCGGAGATCCGCAATCCGACACTAACGCGATCTGGGCGCCTTGGTGCAATCGATCGAGCAGGATGTCCGCTTTTTCTTTGATGTTCGTGGGGCCGTAACTTGTCAGCGTTGCATCGATGCCATGATGGGAGAGCAGTTGCCGGGTTTTCCCCGGATCTTCCGAGGCAATCAAATCGGCCTCGCGCAGGATTCGGATGGCACGGACTGTCAGATCGTCGACATTTCCGATAGGCACTGCGACCAGAAAGAGAATGCCGGGCTTCGGTTGTGGATCGTCAGCAGTCATATCAGCGCAGGCCCTTTGTTGACTCCGTTCTTGCTGCATCGATATAATTTCACGCTTATCTCGAAGGACACCGTTTGTGCGCGGCATTGAACAAGGGTAGACCTGATGGCTTCGGTCTGTTTTATGATCACCATGGCGTTGTATTTCGTGGCCACGGTGTCGTTTCTCACTTATTTGCTGCGGCGTTCCGATGCGTTATCGAAGGTCTCATTGTGGGTGACGGCCGCAGGATTCGTATTTCACACGATTGCCCTGGTGGCCAGAATGGCGACAGCGTCATCGCCGGCCACACCTAGTTTCTCCGAGGCGCTTTCCTTTTTTTCTTGGATGATGATTCTCGTGTTTCTGGTCGTTGAGTTTCGCCATCGGATTCATGTGCTCGGCTCTTTCATGGTTCCGCTTGCGCTGGTCTCGCTGGTATCGGCAGCAGCGCTTCCCGAGACAGTACCCACGCTCAAGCCCGTATTCAAGACCCTCTGGGTCCATGTCACACTCAGCATGCTGGGAACCGTGGGATTCACCGTCGCGTTCGTGGCCGGTGTGATGTACCTGATTCAAGACCGCCTGCTCAAGTCTAAACGATTCAATGTGCTCTATAGCAAGCTGCCGGCTCTCGATTTTCTCGACCATCTCAATCAGCAATCGATCATCCTGGGCTTCCCGTTGTTGACTCTGGGAATCGTGACCGGGGCGATCTCGGCTGAGTTCGATCGCGGATCGTATGTGAGTTGGAATCCGGAACAGACCGGGGCCCTGATAACCTGGCTGTTTTATTTTTTCGTCTTGTTGGGGCGGTTGACGGTGGGGTGGCGGGCGAAGCGCGCCGCCTATTTGACGGTGGTCGGGTTTGCCTGCGTGATCCTGACATTGGTGGGAGTCGTGCTTAAGAGCCACGGAGCCCTGTCGTAGCATGCATGTGATCGTGGTAGGGCTGAGCCATAAGACGGCGCCGGTTGAGGTTCGTGAGAAACTGGCTGTGCCTGAAAGCCGCTTGGGCGAGGCGCTAGGCCGGCTCTGCTCCTATCGCGGAGTGAAGGAAGGCGTGCTGCTGTCAACGTGCAATCGAGTCGAAGTCTATTCGGTCGTGGAGGACGTGGAGGAGGGCTACGCCCGCATCCAGGAATTTCTTGCCGATACGCATCTATCGTTGTCATCCGAGCAACTGACGCCGCATCTGTACTGGCATACCGGGGATCGGGCTATCGCGCACCTGTTCAGGGTGGCGGCGAGCCTGGATTCGATGATCATCGGCGAGTCTCAGATCCTGGGGCAGCTCAAGAACGCGTTCGAAGTTGCCCTGGCACATAAGACGACCGGCGTCATCATGAACAAAGTCGTCAAGAAAGCCATTTCGGTGGCCAAACGGGTGCGGACCGAGACGAAGATTTCCGAGATGGCGGTCTCAGTCAGCTATGCGGCGGTCGAGCTGGCCAAGAAGATTTTTTCGAATCTTGATGAGAAAACGGTGTTGCTGGTCGGCGCCGGAGAAATGGCCAAACTGGCGGCGCGGCACTTGATCGCGCAGGGTGTTCACCAGGTGCGGATCACCACAAGGACGCCGCAGCATGCGATCGACCTGGCGGAGCAATTCGGCGGGATGCCGGTTCCGTTCGACCAATTCAAGGACGAGATGTCGGCAGCGGACATCGTGCTGGTCTCTACCGGCGCCGCTCACTATCTGATCGGCGCAGAGGATGTGCAGCGCGCGGTGGATAAGCGTGGGAATCGCCCCATGTTTTTGATCGATATTTCCGTTCCGCGGAACATCGATCCGGCCGTTCGGCACGTCGACAATGCCTTCTTGTTCGATATTGACGATCTGAAGCAACGCGTCGAGCAAAATCGCGCGGAGCGGCTGCAGGAAGCGGAAAAGGCTGAGCGGATGGTTGTGGAGGAGGTCGGCGCTACGCTTGAGTGGATGAAAGCTCTGGAGGTGACTCCCACGATCGTGGCTCTCCGGAGCCGGGTTGATGAAATCAAACAGGCGGAAGTCGAAAAAGTGATGAGCCGCCTTGCTCATCTCTCTCAGCAGGATCGGGAACTAGTCGAAGGGATGGCATCCTCGATCGTGAATAAATTGATCCATCGCACGATGGTGACACTCAAGGCCGAAGTCAATTCATCGAATGGGCCGGCCTTTGTCGAAGCGGCTCGCCGGTTTTTCCATCTGGACCAGTCCTCGACACACAGTTCAGAAGAGGAAGATCGTGAGAGCCGATTGCGGTATCTCTCCCCTGATCCTGTTGAGTCCGCACATGAGGAACCGGCGGCGCCGGTTCGCAAGCGGGCGGGCTGATTCGCAATCAGCGCAAGAGCGAGGAGGTTGTGCGCGTGTCTATACCCACTGGTCGACGCTCGAACCTGACGTTGGGGACGAGGGGGAGCAAACTGGCGCTGCAGCAAAGCGAATGGTTTCAGTCGCGCATTCATGCGGTTGCGCCTGATGTGCGCGTGACGCTTCGGAAGATTCAGACGTCCGGCGACAAGATTGTCGATGTGCCGTTGGCTAAGATCGGAGGGAAAGGCCTCTTCGTTAAGGAAATCGAAGAAGCCTTGCTTGCCGGCGAGATCGATTTGGCCGTCCACAGCATGAAAGATGTGCCGGCGCAGTTGCCTGAAGGGCTGGATATCCTTTGCGTGCCAGTCCGCGAGGATGCGCGCGATGCGCTGATCAGCCGTGACGGGCGTCCATTCAAGGATCTTCCACAAGGGGCGACGATCGGCACGGCAAGTCTTCGCCGGCAGGCGCAGCTTCTGAACGCCAGGCCCGATCTCCGGATTGAGATGCTTCGAGGAAATCTGGATACGAGGCTGAGAAAACTCAAGGAAGGGCAGTTCGACGCAATCGTATTGGCCGCCGCCGGTTTGCACCGGTTGGCTTGGGCGCAGGAGATTACCGAGTATCTTGACCCGGTCGTCAGTTTGCCGGCCATCGGACAAGGCGCCTTGGGTATTGAGGGGCGCAGCAGCGATCAGTTCGTGCGCTCCGTGTTAGAGCGTCTGAACGATCACGTCACCGCGACGACCGTCATGGCGGAACGGGCATTCTTAGCGCGCTTGGAGGGAGGCTGCCAAGTGCCGATCGCCGCCTATGCCACGCTGTCCGATGGACAGGTGATACTGGACGGGCTTGTGGCCGGCATTGACGGCAAAACAATTATTCGTGATCGAATTCAAGGAAGCAGCCAGGATGCTCACACGCTGGGTGTCCAGCTGGCTGAACGGCTGCTGGCACGAGGCGGCGACAAGATCCTTCGTGATATTTACGGAACAGTGTGATGGCAGCGCCAGGATTAAACGGCAAGGTCTATTTGGTCGGGGCCGGTCCCGGCGATCCCAAGCTTCTGACTCTTCGTGGGAAGGAATGTCTTGAGCGGGCGGATGTGGTGTTGTTCGATTATCTCGCCAATCCCGCCATTCTGACTCATGTGCCCGATCATGCGGAGCGATTGTATGTCGGGCGGCGCGGCAAAGGAAAATATCCGGCGCAAGATGAAATCAACCGGCTGTTGATCGAGCGGGCGCAGGGGGGCAAAACCGTCGTACGGCTCAAGGGCGGGGATCCCTTCGTATTCGGGCGCGGAGGAGAAGAGGCGGAAGCCTTGGCATCGGCCGGCATTGAGTTTGAGGTGGTTCCCGGTGTCACGGCCGCCGTTGCAGCGCCGGCCTACGCCGGTATTCCCGTGACGCATCGGACATTGGCCTCCACGGTCACGTTTGTCACCGGGCATGAAGATCCCGACAAACCATCAACCGGGGTAGAGTGGCCGAGGCTTGCAACGAGCCATGGCACCTTGGTCTTTCTCATGGGTATGAAGAATTTGCCGGCAATCGTCGCCAATTTAACGGCTGAGGGGCGGTCAAGCGCCACACCGGCGGCGATTATTCGCTGGGGGACCAGAGCCGCACAACAGACAGTGGTCGGGACCCTCGCTGATATTGTGGAGAAAGCCGAGGCAGCCAAGCTGGAGCCGCCGACGGTGATTGTGGTGGGCGACGTGGTTCGACTCAGGGAGCAATTGAACTGGTTCGAGCGTCGGCCGCTGTTCGGCAAGCGTGTTTTGATGACACGGGCTAAGGAACAGGCGGCGGAATTGGCCGATCTGCTGGACACCTATGGAGCGGAGCCTGTTGAAGCACCGACCATCCGGATCGTTCCACCGGAGGATTGGACTGCTGTGGATCGGGCGATCGACTCCGTCGGGAGCTATCAGTGGGTCATCTTTACCAGCGTAAATGGCGTAGACCGGTTCATGACTCGTCTGCGCGCAAAGGGAAAAGATTCACGTTGTCTGGCCGGTCGGCAGGTCTGCTGTATCGGACCTCGTACGGCTCAGGAGCTTGAAAAGTTCGGGGTCCGGGCGGATGTCGTGCCGGCCGACTACCAAGCCGAAGGAGTGCTTGCGGCCTTAGGAGGGCAGGATCTGAAGCAGGCACGCATACTCATCCCACGCGCAGAGGTGGCGCGTGAGTTATTGCCGGACGAACTGCGTGCCCGTGACGCCCATGTCGATGTGGTGACCGTCTATCGCACCATCACTCCGAGCGCGGACGGAGAGGAGTGGTGCCGGCAGCTGTCTGATCGGCAGATTCATGTTGTAACGTTTACGAGCTCGTCGACCGTACGCAATTTTGTCACGATGCTCGGGGGTGTGGAGCGGGTGAGACCGCTCTTGCAATCCGTCCTGGTGGCTTGCATCGGCCCTATCACCGCCAGGACTGCCGAAGAATTTGGTTTGACGGTTTCGATTGTGCCAGGAGAAAATACGATCCCGGCGTTGGTGGACGCGATTGTTCGCCATTATGATGCCGGACGCCGGAAACACGTTATGGCGGGTACGGCATAACACAGAGAGTAAGCGGACATTTATAAGGAGGTAACGGCATGGTTCCAGTAAAGTCATTCATGATTCCACGAGACAAGTTCATCACAGTGGCGCGGGATACCGATGCGCAGACGGCCGCCCGTATCATGCGCGATCGGGGGATCGGTAGTTTGTTTGTGACCAACGAACGGGAAATTATCGGAATTTTGACAGACACGGATATGATGCGCCGGGTCGTCGCCGCCGGAGCGGATGCAACGAAGACCACGGTGGAACAAATCATGTCCGCCCCCATTATGACCATTGAGGAGAGCAAAACACTCCTCGATGCAAACGATTTGATGGCCAAGTCCCATCTACGGCACCTTGGTGTGACGCGCGACGGCAAGTTGGTCGGGGTGATTTCCGTCCGTGATCTTGTCGTATTCTTAACGAATCTGCCCCGGAAGAAATAGGGCACTATGGCGTTTCCAATCCAGCGGCTTCGTCGGCTTCGGCAACATGAATCGCTCAGGCGGATGGTGCGGGAGACCGCGCTGTCTCCTGCTGACTTTATTGCGCCGCTGTTCGTCCTCGAAGGGCAGGGCCGGCGCGAGGAAATCGCTTCGATGCCGGGACAGTTCCGTCTGTCGATCGATTTGTTGCTCAAAGAAGCCGGCGAGATCCATGCGTTGGGTATTCCGGCGATCATCCTATTCGGGATTCCTGCGCAGAAGGATGAACGGGGTAGCGCCGGCCTGGACCCGAACGGCATCGTGCAGCGGGCGATTAAAGCAGTCAAAGCACAGGTGCCGAACTTGATGGTGATTACCGATGTCTGTATCGACGAGTACACCAGTCATGGACATTGCGGCATCGTCAAAGACGGCAAGATTCTCAACGACGACACGCTGGTTTGTTTGAGAGCGATGGCCCGCACCCATGCCGCTGCCGGGGCCGACATGGTGGCACCGTCCGATATGATGGATGGCCGGGTTGCGGCCATCAGAAACGAGCTCGATCAGGCCGGGTTCTCGGATGTGCCGATCATGGCCTATGCGGCGAAATTCTCTTCCTGTTTCTATGCGCCGTTTCGTGATGCGGCCTTTTCGAGTCCACAATTCGGCGACCGGCAGTCCTATCAGATGGATCCGGCGAATGCACGTGAGGCGCTTCGTGAGATCGATCTCGACATCGAGGAAGGAGCCGATATCGTCATGGTGAAACCGGCCATGCCCTATCTGGACATTATTGCGGCTGCGCGCAGCCGGACACTTCTTCCGATTGCCGCGTATCAGGTGAGCGGCGAGTACAGCATGATCAAGGCTGCCGCACAGGCCGGCTGGCTCGATGAATCGCGCGCAATCATGGAGTCGCTCTTGGCGATTAAGCGGGCTGGCGCTGATCTTATTCTTTCCTATTTTGCCAAAGACGCCGTCCGGCTGTTGCACTGAATATGTCCATGAAGGTGACCCGGGGATATGTGGGCGAGGACGTTCGTCCGTATCCTGTCGCGACGATTGGAAATTTCGATGGACATCATATCGGGCACCGCGCTCTATTACAGGCGGTGTCACAGGCTGCGCGCAAGGCCGGAGGGACAGCTCTGGCGCTGACGTTCGATCCACATCCAGTGAAGATTGTGGCGCCGCACGTCGATCTTCGGTTTTTGACCGGCCCGGAAGAGAAGCTTGCCCGTTTTCGAGATGCAGGGATCGACGAAGTGGTGGTTCTGGAATTCAGTGGGACCTTTGCCATGCTCTCGCCCGACGCCTTTGCCGACGAGGTATTGTCGCGAGGACTCGGTCTGAAAGAACTGTTTGTCGGTCAACATTTTGTGTTCGGGCACAAGCGGGCCGGAAAGATTGCCGATCTTGTGGCGCTAGGTAGCCGATATGGATTTGCCGTGCATCCGATGGCTCCGGTGGCGGCATCCGGCGGTGTTGTGAGTTCAACGAGAATCCGGCAACTCATTCAAGCAGGTGATGTCGCTCAAGCAGCGCTTCTCCTTGGACGGCAGTATGCCATGACCGGGGTGGTTGCTCCCGGCGCACAGAGAGGGCAGGAATTGGGTTGGCGAACGGCGAATCTTGCTGTGCCGCCTGACCGTGTGGCCCCGGCGGACGGGGTGTATGCAGCGGTGGCGGTTTGGAACCAACGGCGCTGCGATGCAGTGGCATACATCGGTACCAGGCCTACGTTTGGTGCGGGTGAGCGGCTGCTCGAAGTGCATCTGTTTGATGATGTGGCTGATCTCTATGGGCATCATATGACCGTCGAGTTTGTCGATCGAGTTCGGCTCGATATGCAGTTTTCCGGGGCCGATGCATTAAGTCGTCAGATTGCACGTGATGTGGACTCGGTCAGAATAATGTTGCAGAAGTATCGCGAGGTGTTGGGGAAGTGATGGCCGCAGCAGCGATCGAATCAGCCAGCAGGGCCGGACGCCGGGCGTGGCCGCCCTTGCTCCATCACATGGTGAAAACGATTCGAACGAGAGCTTTGTTTGAGCCGGGGCAGCATCTTCTTGTCGCAGTATCCGGCGGCCCGGATTCGGTCGCGCTTGTATCGCTTCTGCATCGGCTGCGGACGCCATGGCGGCTGACACTGACCGCCGTGCACGGTAATTACGGGTTGCGTGGGAGTGAATCGGACGGCGATCAAGAGTGTGTGGAAGCGCTCTGCCAGAGGTTGGACATCCCGCTTCATACGATGCAACTCAATGTCCGGAACCGTGCACGCGGCACGTCTCTTCAAGTTGCAGCCCGTGATGTGCGCTACAGTGGTCTCACAGCCATTGCCGACCGATGCGGGGCGGATCGGATTGCCGTCGGGCATACGGCCGACGATCAAGCTGAAACGGTGCTGCTCTGGATGTTGCGTGGGGCCGGACTACCCGGTCTTTCCGGCATGCCGGCATGCCGTGATGGCATCGTCGTGCGGCCTTTGTACGAGGTGAGGCGGAGAGAGATCCTCGCCTATCTTCAGAGTGAGGCGTTGTCGTTTCGTCTCGATTCCAGTAATGATAAGCCGATCTATCTACGGAACCGGATCAGACACGAAATCATTCCGGCCTTGCAACGGGTGTCGCCGGCATCCGTGAAAGCCCTCTGCAGGCTCGCCGATGTCTGCCGTGAAGACGACGGGTATCTGAATGGACACGTTGCCGCGCTCAGTGCTGATCGGATTGATCGGCTGCCTGGTGGCGAACAGATGATCGAGCGATCGTTTCTGCGAGATCTGCCGCTCGCAGTGCAGCGGCGGCTTATTCATTCATCACTGCGGAGATGCAGCCTGCTAGATCGACCGCCGAGCCTTCACACGGTTGAGCTTGTGCGTCAGGCTATTCTGAGGAAGAACAGAGTTTCGAACATTGCCACTTCATCAGGGTCTGTGATCGTTGATAAAGATGTTGTGCGGTTCTGCCCGCTGATATTACAAGACCAGCCACATGAACGGTCCCATCAGACAGTGCCCATGGTCTTGTCTGTCCCGGGGACGATCACCTGGGTTGCCACGGGGCAACGCATCCATGTGGAACAATCGCTGCGGAAGAATATTCATGAGACGGGACATGAAAAAGATCGTATTATGGTGGATGTCGACCGAATCGACGGACCATTGATGGTGCGAGCGTGGCAGCCGGGGGATCGGTTTTGTCCTTTCGGCATGAAAGGGCGCTCGAAGAAACTTCAGGATTTTTTCACCGATCTGAAAGTGTGCGGTAGTGATCGGACAAGAATTCCTGTGGTAGCGACAGCAGAGCGAGTCGTCTGGGTTGTCGGGTATCGGCAGGATGACCGATCGGCGCTCACTCCGTCGACCGAACAGTGTTTGGTCATTACGGTTGATGGAGCGCCCACCATGAGGGGGAAGAAGTGATATGAAACATAAGTTTGTGAAGCCGATTCTCACACAGGAGNATTGGAGTGAGCGGGTATCGGCAGGATGGCCGGTCGTCTATGACTGGGACGAGCGAACGATGTCTGGTCATTGCAGTCGATGGGCTGTTCACAGAGAGGGAGAGTTAGCGGTATGGAACGTATGTTTGGGAAGCCGATT
>FSSH01003261.1_pt1 | contig 10652 bp, 9 predicted proteins | sample 1166101 | NCBI WGS metagenome assembly FSSH01 (sample SAMEA32972668, study PRJEB13176) | freshwater metagenome | biome: Drinking water system; feature: Biomass in drinking water that filtered by 0.45 um membrane; material: drinking water | place: USA | collected 2012-12-20 | depth 0 m | reverse complement strand
CCAGCGCCTCGGTCGGGTTGATGACGAGGTATCCGCCGGATTTCAGCGTGACGTGGGTCGAGAACATCGCGTCGAGCTGCTGCTCGACGCCGTAGCGGGCGAAAATCGGCGTCGGATCGCGGTAGGGCTGCACGACCTTCGATTGGCCGGGCATCAGCATCCGCATGAAGTCCTTGGCCTCGCGGTAGGCGTCCTCACCGGCAACGAGCACCTCGTCGAGGTCCTTGTTGTAGAGGTCGCGGATGGCGCGCTTGATCAGCGAGCCCTCCTCGTAGACCAGCGCCGGGGCGGAGGAAGACAGCGTCAGTTCGCGCACGCTCTCCCACAGCCGCATCAGGTACTCGAAGTCGCGCTTGATCTCGGGCTTGGTCCGCGACGCGCCGGCGGTGCGAAGGATCACGCCCATGCCGTCCGGCACCTCAAGGTCCTGGGCGACCTCCTTGAGGCGCTTGCGGTCGGCAGCGGAGGTGATCTTCCGCGAGATGCCGCCGCCACGCCCGGTATTGGGCATCAGCACCGAGTAGCGGCCGGCCAGCGACAGGTAAGTGGTCAGCGCCGCACCCTTGGTGCCCCGCTCTTCCTTGACGACCTGGACCAGGATGATCTGGCGGCGCTTGATCACTTCCTGGATCTTGTAGTGGCGCCGATAGGTGCGCGGACGCTCGGGGATCTCGGCGAGGGCGTCGCCGCCGACCTGGGCGATCTTGGGCTCGGCGTCCTCGCCCTCGTCGCCGTCTTCCTCGTCGCCGTCTTCCTCGTCGTCGTCTTCATCCGAGTCGTCGTCCTCGTCCGACTCCTCCTCGTCGTCCTCATCGTCGTCAGAAGAATCGTCGTCGGACGCTTCGTCATCCTGTGCGGAATCGTCGGCTTCGGCGCTTTCGCCTTCGCCGTTCTCGACAGCCGTCTCGGAAAGGGCGCCGACGGGGGCGTCGGCCTCGCCTTCGGCGGGAGCGGCAGGAAAAGCAGCCTCGGCGGAGGGCGGTGTTTCAATGTCGCCGGTTCTGGCAAGCTCGGTCGTCTCCGTCTCGGAGGACTGATCGTGAGCTTCCGTGGGCGCAGCAGCCTCGCTGGTCTCGACGTGGTCGACCTCGACCCGCACATCCAATTCGGAGCCGCCGAGGCCGGTCTCCGCGACCTCGCCGACGTCCTCGGCGCTTACCGTATCGGCGGTGTTGGCACTGCGCGCGGCCTCTGAACGGCGGCCGCGGCTGCGGCGGCGGGGCTTGCGCTCCTCGCGCTCGCGATGCTCCTCGGCATCGCGGGCCTCGTCCTCGAGCAGGGCCTGCCGGTCGGCGAGGGGGATCTGGTAATAGTACGGATGGATCTCGCTGAAGGCGAGGAAGCCGTGCCGGTTGCCGCCGTATTCGATGAAGGCTGCCTGGAGCGATGGCTCAACCCGGGTAACCTTGGCGAGATAGATGTTACCGCGGAGCTGGCGCCTGTTGGCGGCTTCGAAGTCGAATTCCTCGACCCTGGACCCGTGGACCGTGACGACCCGGGTCTCCTCCGGGTGCATCGCATCGATGAGCATCTTGTTGTTGGCCATGACGAACTTTCGACATGGCGGCCGACGTCGTTCTCCTGCGGCCGGGCGTTCCGGGCGGAGCGCCATCCGGCCTCGGCCGTGAGGCCTCGACCGGCCGTGCTCGCGCCGACCCCGAATAAGGGGGCGTAAGTGCCAGGGCTGGGAAATTGCCGTCAACCGCCGTTGGGCGCCGGAAAGCGGCGCGCGTGGGGTTGATCCTGGCCAGGGTCGATGGCGAACCGGCGCCACGCGCGATGCGTACGCTTGAAACACGAGCAGCGGCAACCGATGCTGTGTGTCCGACCATCCTCTCCCTGACCTCGCGAAGACATGAGACCGGCATCCCGCCGGACTGTGATTTCGAGAACGGTGCGGCGATCACCGAAGGGATCGCCGCGAGTACCGACACCTGCCCGGTCTGAAAGACGCCGAGGATTGGACGCGGTGGACCGACTGCGAAAGCGAAGAGACCGGAACGGCCTGGACGCACCCGCGGGCCGCGGATCGAACCGCACGGCACCGGGAAGGGGACGATATCATTAGCTATTGGCGAGTGGATTTGGCAAGTGACAATCTTGGCAGGGGACAGTCTTGCCGAGACCCTGTCTTGGCAAGAGGCTACCTGCGGGCGCCGCGTTTCCTCCGGCACGGGTCCACGCACGGAGGTGGCGCTCAAAGCTCGATCGTGAGCGTCACCGGAACGTGATCGGACGGCCGCTCCCAGGCCCGCGTGTGCCGCGAGACCGTTACGGCGCGCACGCACGCGGCCAGATCTGGCGAGACCCAGGCGTGGTCGAGCCTTCGGCCCTTGTTCGCCGAGGCCCAGTCCGGAGAGCGGTAGCTCCACCAGGTGTAGATCTTTTCGGGTTGCGGCGTGAGGAGCCTGGCCGTGTCGATCCAGCCGGCCTCGCCGCGCAGGGTCTCGAGCCGTTCGGTCTCGACCGGAGTGTGGCTGACGACGTCGAGGAGCTGCTTGTGCGACCAGACGTCGTGTTCGAGCGGCGCAACGTTCAGGTCGCCGACGAGAATCGCCGGGCCGCTGACGCGGCGGCCGCCCCAGACGCGCAGTTCGTCGAGGAAACCGAGCTTGTGGGCGAATTTAGGATTGAGCGCGGGATCGGGCACGTCGCCGCCGGCCGGCACGTAGAAATCGTGGAGCACGATGCCGGCGGCGGCACCGGCTTCAGGGCCCAGTACCGCGGAAATGTGCCGGGCGTCCGCGCGCTCGCAGAAGCCCATCACGTCCCGGCTCAGAAGAGGAAAGCGCGAGAGGATCGCGACCCCGTTATAGCCTTTCTGCCCGGCGAACACGACGTGCTCGTAGCCCGAGCCGCGCAGCGCCTTGAGGGGGAAAGCGTCGTCCGGACATTTCGTCTCCTGCAGGCAGAGCACGTCGGGCCGATCCTCGGCGAGGAAGCGCAGCACCTGGTCGATGCGCAGGCGCACGGAATTGATGTTCCAAGTCGAGACAGTGAGGCGCAACGGCTGTGGCTCGTGATAGTGGTGGCGGATCGGAAGCACGCGGGCGGCCTTGCCCGAGCGCACCGATAGACCGGATCGCGGTCCCCGTCGCCGCGGAAATGCCGTTCTCCGGCCTCATGCGCAGCCGCCGACCCGAAAACTTCGCCTCAAGGGACTGCCCGCGTGCCGCGCCTTCTCTCCGTGCTCTTCAACCTCTACTGGGCCGCCTGGACGGCCTTGTTCCTCGCACCGCTGGTGGTGCTGGCGATCGCCGGGGCGCCGGAGCGGCCGATCCGGGCGGCAACGCGGCTCTGGGCGCGCGGCATTCTGTTCGGCCTGCACCGGATCGTGGGGCTGACCTATGTCGAGGAGGGCCGCGAGCGCATTCCGGCCGAGCCCTGCCTCATCGTCGCCAACCATCAATCGGCCTGGGAGACGCTCGCCTTCCTCATCATGATCCCCGACGTCGCCATCGTCGCCAAACGCGAGCTCGTGGCGATCCCCGTGGTCGGCTGGTTCCTGCGACGCTCTCCGATGATCATCATCGACCGCACGAACGGTTCGCAGGCGCTGCGCACCATGATCGATCAGAGCCGTGCGGCCATCGCCCAGGGACGTTCCGTCCTGATGTTTCCCGAGGGAACGCGCGGCGAGATCGGCACACCGGTGCAGTTCAAGCGCGGCGTCGAGCTGCTGTACGGCAAGCTCGGCCTCAAGGTTCTCCCTGTTGCGGTGAATTCGGGCCTGTTCTGGCCGACCGGCGGCAGCGCCAAGCGTCCGGGCACCGTAGTGGTGCGATACCTCGACGCCCTGGCGCCGGGCCTGGCAGCGGGCGACTTCTCGAGGGGAACTCAAGAGGCGATCGACCGGGAGCTCGATCGCTGGCGCCCAGCCACCTTGTAGGGACCGAGACGGGCATCTGCCTGCCCATGGGTAGGTGCCTCACCGGTCCCGCTGCAGCTCGTCCAGAACCTTTTCCGGCGCCACGTGCTGCTTCAATTCGGCAAGGCCGGGATCCTCTGCCTCCTCAACGCCGAGCCGCTCGGCAATCGCAGCCGTGAGGGCGAGGAGTCGCGTGATCTCGTGCTCGGAAAGGAGGTTGATCTGGAGGTCGAGGTCGGCTCGCGCATTCGCCGCCGCGGCCGCGCGGTTCTGGCTGATCAGCACGAAGGTCGACAGGAAGATCGCCTCGACGGAAGCCGCCGTCGCCAAGATGACGAAGCTCTCGTCGAAGACGGGTAGGCCGGGCAGCCAATTCCGGTTCGCGGCGATCCAGCCTAGAACCACCACGGCGTGGAGGCAGACGAATGCCATGCTGCCGCAGAACCGCGTGACGGCATCGGCGATCCGGTCCTGCAGGGGGGTCCGTACCTGCTCGATCCGTTGCCGCTCCTGAAGCGCATGGATGTTGCGGCCGAGGACCGAACTGTAACCGCTCTCGGAAGGGAGGTCGGCGGTGGGGCTCGTCGGATAGCGAGCGGATTTCGGGGCGGATCTCGACATGATCGTTCGGTTTTCCACGACCGGAGCCCTGGTCACGTCCACGAGGGAAAAACAGATAGCAGCATCGCCGCGAGGAGCGGCTTGCGGTGCCTCCATCAAGCAGGCTGCATTCCCGCGGGCCGATTTTCCTGACGACGCTTCGAAACGCCTCTTGGGAAAGGCGGCCGCGTGACAATCGACTTCGAAAATCGCGGCTGCTAGGAAGGCTCCGGCGCTCCGACTCCGTAGCTCAGCTGGATAGAGCAGCCGCCTTCTAAGCGGCAGGTCGTTGGTTCGAGCCCAACCGGGGTCGCCACTCCAACCCTCTCGAACGCGTGGACGTTCTGCACCGAACCTTTCCGAAGCTTCCCGGGGCGGCTGCCTTAGAAGATGGCGCTGCTCCGTTGAGTAAGCCCGGTCTCGCGTCGATGCGGGAGCACCATCTCCGATGACGATGCCCCCGCTTCGTTCGAATCAGCCCTTGATCTGCTGGGATTCGGCACCGCTATCGGGTCGCGCCGGGCCGAGGACCGGTTCCTGACCCATCGGCTGGTTGAGGAAGACGCTGAACTCGCCCTTGCCGTCGATGGAGCGGCCATGGGTCCAGCGGCCGTCCGGCGGCGCCGAACCGTCGGCGGAGGTGGCGAAGAAGTTGTAGTTGAACTGCTGGTTTTCCTCGGCTTGCGGGAAGCTGTTCGGGATCGGCAGCGTCGCCTCGGCGCCGCCGAGATCCTCGATCACGGCGAGCCACTGATTCTGATGCATCGTATCCCTGGCGATGAGGAAGCTCCACATGTCCTTCATGCCGGGATCATTGGTGGCGAGGGAGAGCCGCACAGCCAAGGTCCGTCCCGTCGCCTCGGCTGCGACGTTGCAATACATGTCGGCCGCGATGTTACCGCTGGCGTAGATATGCGACATGTCGAACGGCACGCCGTCGGAATTGCCCGGGAACGCGGCCATGCCGGTGGAGAGCAGCTGCTTGTGCAGCATCCCCTCCGCGATGTGGCGCGGGTTCTCGCCCCCCATCACGGCACCCACGATCGCGTCGGCGGCGCCAGCCTCCTGAACCTTCGTCGGAGCATTCTCGAGGTTCATCGCGACGGCCGTGGCGAGCATCTCGATATGGCCGATCTCCTCCGTTGCCGTGTTGAGAAGCATGTCGCGGTACTTCGTATTCGGCGCCCGGTTGCCCCAGGCCTGGAAGAAGTACTGCATACAGACCCGGATCTCGCCTTCGACTCCGCCAATCGCCTGCTGCAGCATACGCGCATAGACCGGGTCCGGACTCTCGACCTTAACGGGATATTGCAGTCGCTTGTCATGGTAGTACATGGGCTGCCTCACGATCCTGAGAGAGAGCGGGCCAGTCGATCGACACATGAAAGGCCAATCGAGACAGTTCTTGGCTCCGTCCGCCTTCAACCGCGCGACCAATGCTTTGTTCAAAATTGACTTATGTTGAAATAATAGGTTTTTTACATTATATTTATTCTAATTTATCTAAAACCGATAAACTGTGATAATAACTAGTGATAATTTATCTTCTGCAATGCTTTCCGTCATAGCGGGAACAACTCGAGGCAGGTCTCGACCTCGTGGTTCGCGACCCGGTCGTCATGCCGCCGGTCGGGACCTGCCTGCTCTCGCTCCGCCCTCGTCGCGGTCAGATGATCGGCTTGCCGCCGGTCACCGCGATGGTCGCACCCGAGACGTAGCTCGATTCCGGGCTCGCCAGCATGACGTAGACGGGTGCGAGTTCGCAGGGCTGGCCCGGCCTCTTCATCGGCACCTGCGAGCCGAACTCTCGGACCATCTCCATCGGCATTGTCGAGGGGATCAGCGGCGTCCATATCGGGCCGGGCGCCACGCAGTTCACCCGGATGTCGCGCTCGGCCAGCAGCTGTGCGAGGCCGCCGGTGAAATTCTGGATCGCGCCCTTCGTCGTCGCATAGGCGAGAAGCTGCGGACTCGGCATGTCGGCATTGACCGAGGTGGTGTTGATGATGGCGCCGCCGGCACGCATGTGCGGCAGGGCGGCCTTCACGAGGTAGAACATCGCGTGGATGTTGGTGGCGAATGTGACCTCCCACTCCTCGTCGCTGATCTCCTCGGGTGCCGCGAAAGTCTTCTGGTGAGCGGCGTTGTTGACGAGGACGTCGATCCGCCCGAAGACCGAGACCGCCTCGTCCACGATCCTTCGACAATGCTTGGCGTCCTTGATGTCGCCGGCCAAAGCCACCGCCTTGCGCCCTGCCTCTTCGACGAGGCGGCAGGTCTCGCGGGCGTCGTCGTGCTCGTCGTAGTAGCTCACCAGCACGTCGGCTCCCTCGCGGGCGAAGGCGAGGGCCACCGCACGGCCGATTCCGCTATCGCCTCCCGTGATGATCGCCTTGCGGCCCTCGAGCCGGCCGGAACCCTTGTAACGGGTCTCACCGTAATCCGGCCGGGGGTCCATGTCGGCATCCCGGGCCGGAGGCGTGAGCTGGCGCTGCCGGTCGAAGGGCGGCTTCGGGAAATCGGTCATGCTCGTCTCCTGATGAGAGAAGGGAGTGAAAGCTCTCAGGGGTTGGCGCGAGTCAGGGTCAGGGTTCCGCGGAAAGGCTCACGCTGCCGGGAGACGGCCGTGCAGCCATAGGGATACTGGCCCTCGGCCAGGGTCCGGACCCGCAGGACGCCGTTGCCCCCCTGCTTGATCAGGTAGCCGTCATTGCTCGCCACGTGGACGAGGTCGCCATCGTGGTGCAGCACGTTGCGATTCTTGAACATGTCCGGCGCCGTCAGCGTGACCTGTTCCTTGGTCTTGTTGACGATCTCGAACTGCACGTTGGTCTCGGCCGGGAGGCGCAGTTCGGCGGGCGAGCATTGGAGGCGTCCATCGACCTCTTCGGCGACGATCGAGATCGGGGGCATCGTCCCGTCATTCTTCGGCGGCGCCTTCGTCTGCGCCGCGGCGAAACCGCCAGAGAGGACCAGCGCCGCCAACGTCATCGCCGCACGGGAGAGAACCGCATCCGGACGAGGACGGTATGGGCGGACATCCGGATGATAGGCCCGGGACGCCGCATAGGACGACGTTGTGGTCAAGCTGAACATGCAGGGCTTTCCGTGACGAACCCGGGATCGACGCGCGACCGTCACGGTACACGTCGTCATCGGGACGCCCCGTCAACGCGAAGCAGAAACGCTTTGTTTCCCGGCCACGCGGAACATCATCGCCTCATCTCGGATATGGCTGTGCTTTAGCTTCACGCTCCGGATTTATGCTTGAGCTTGGCTAGAATCAGCTTGAGCGCGATTGTTACGCAATCAACGGTATGGTGCGCCCGGACCGGTCGGGACGCGGCGGGGCGTAGCGCTCGATCATCTCGGCGCAGAAATCGGCGAATTCCTGCGCGACCAGCGGGGGGCTGGTATGGTGGGGCATCAGCCCCCGATGTTCGGGCGTGAAACAGAATGTGACCGTGACCTGGAACTCGGCGAGCGCCGCCATCTGCCGGTCGAACCAGGCGAGGGCGTCCGGCCGGAACCGGTCGGCCCAGGACAGGCCGGTGCGCAGATGGGTGACGCCGAGCCGCCGCAGCCAGGCCACCGCCTCGTCGAGGCGGTGGTCCTCGAAATGGAACCACTGGCAGATGCCGAGATCGGGCGCGTAGCGGGCGAACTCCTCCAGCGACGGCTTCGGAGTACCGTCCTGGCGCAGAAGGCCCATGTAGAAATGCCGGTAGTAGGAAGAGCCCTCGGCCTCGCGGTGGCGGGTCATCGCTTCCCATTCGCGCGGCAGGTCGTAGAGGCTGTACCAGTGGATGCGCGGCGCTCGGCCGATCAGGAGCTCGGCCGTCCGGCCGAGCCCCCAGGCCTGAACCTCCTCGGCCCCGAAGCTCGACACCCCGACTTCCGAGACCCAGACCGGCAGATGCGTGGCCGCGCGGATCTCCTCGACCTTCGCCGGCCACTCGCCGATCTGCCAGAGGTTCCAGTCGAGGGGGAATCCGTGGACGGCGACGGCGTCGACATGATCGAGCACGCCCTGGTCGGCCATGTTGCGGATGAAGACCGGATCGATCGGCGAGATGCCTCCGAGGACGCGGGTAAGGGTCGGGTTCACGGCCCGGATCGCCTGGCCGGCGGCCTTGGCCATCTCGGCGAACAGGAGCCAGCCGGGATCGACCTCGGGGTCCCAATGCGACTTGTTGTTGGGCTCGTTCCAGATCATCGCGGCTTCAATCATGCCGGCTCCTCTCCGGTGGAAAATGATGGTCGCGGCGGGTAGACCGCGCCCTCTCCCGCGGGCGGCCCGGCGCAGCGGCAGAGATAGACCTCTGCCTCTGGCTGGCCCAGGATCGCGAACCCGCTCGACCGCAGCATCGCCTCGACGCAGGCACGGTTGGGCACCCACCAGTTGGTGGGATCGCCGGCGTATCGCTCCTCGATGAAGTGGAGCTTGGGGTAGCCGGGCAGGGCGAAATGGGCCGCCTGCTTGAAGTCGTGGTCCGGGGGCAGTTGCGCGCGCATCATCGAGCCGCGCTGCATCGACTGGAACACCAGCAGATCGCCGGCCACGTGCTCGCGGATGAGGTCGAGGGCGAGGAGCGGGTGGCGCAGGTGGTAGAGCACCCCCATGAACAGCACGATGTCGAAACGTTCGGCGAGCGCCCCGACGTCGTAGACCGAGAGCTGCCGCAGCTCGATGTCGAGGCCCGTGACCCTCGCGGCGAGCCGTGCCTGGGCGAGGTAGCGCGGGTCCGGATCGATTCCGACGACGCGCGCAGCGCCGCGTCGCTTCATCTCCAGCGCGTAGAACCCGGCATTGCAGCCGATATCGAGCACGGTCCGACCCGAGAGGTCGGCCGGCAGAGCCTCGGCGAAGCGCCGCCACTTGAAGGCGGGATAGTCGCCAAGGAAATGATCGGGCGCGGTCCTTACGCCGCGAAGCTCGAGGTTGTGGAACCACGGTGCGAGGGCGTCGATGGCACTGCGCAGGTCGTCGGTCTCGGGTCCGGCGCCGAGGGCTTCGCCAGTCTCGCTCATGCCGTCATGTCCTCGCCGAACGGCGGAACCTCGTTCAAGCGCAGGACACGGCTGCCGCCCGGCCAGAGCTCGACCGAGGACAGAGAAGCGGGATCGATGGCGAGGCGACCATAGGCGTCGAGGGGAAGGCCGAGAACCCCGAGGAGAGCCGCCCGTATCGGTTCGGCATGGCTCACGAGGAGACAGGCTCCACCCGCAGCGCCGGAAAGACGCTCGATCACTCTCGCTACCCGCTCCTGCACCTCGACCATGCTCTCGCCGCCTGGGGCTTGAGCGTCCGAACGCCTCTCGTTCCAGTGCTGCCAGCGTGGNNCGTGGGTCGGCATCGAGTTCGGCAAAGCTGCGCCCGGTCCAGTCGCCGAAATCGACCTCGTCGAGATCCGGGACGATGCGCATCGGTCGATCGAGCGCCTCGGCCACGATCCTGGCCGTCTCCACGGCGCGATCGGAGGGGCTCGACAGCACGGCGTCGACGGCTTCGTTCGATAGACGCCGGGCGAGAGCCGCGGCCTCCCTCAGGCCGCGCTCGCCGAGCCCGACACCGGCCATCCGGCCGCAGAGAATCGTCGCGACGCGATCGTGGGAGGCGTGGCGGGCGAGATGGAGGACGCTCATGGCGGCGCGCCCTCGGCATCGTCGAGGCCGGCCACGAACCGCAGGGTCCGCTCGCGCGCCTCTCCGTCGGTGAACTGCACCGGGGGCGCCTTCATGAAGTAGCTCGATGGGCCGACCAGCGTACCGCAAAGGCCGCGGTCGAGGCCGAGCTTGGCGCAGCGCACGGCGTCGATGACGATGCCGGCGGAGTTCGGAGAATCCCAGACCTCCAGCTTGAGCTCGATGTTGAGCGGCACGCCGCCGAAGCCCGTCCCTTCGAGGCGGATATGTGCCCATTTCCGGTCGGTCAGCCACGGCACGTGATCGCTCGGGCCGACATGGACGTTGCCGGGGGCGAGCTCGGCGTCGAACTGGCTGGTGACGGCGCGGGTCTTCGAGAGCTTCTTCGATTCCAGCCGCTCGCGTTCGAGCATGTTCTTGAAGTCGGAATTGCCGCCGAAATTGAGCTGGTAGGTACGGTCGAGGCGAATGCCGCGCTCGCGCATGAGGTTGGCGAGCACGCGGTGCACGATCGTGGCGCCGACCTGGCTCTTGATGT
>FSSH01000422.1_pt1 | contig 10661 bp, 9 predicted proteins | sample 1166101 | NCBI WGS metagenome assembly FSSH01 (sample SAMEA32972668, study PRJEB13176) | freshwater metagenome | biome: Drinking water system; feature: Biomass in drinking water that filtered by 0.45 um membrane; material: drinking water | place: USA | collected 2012-12-20 | depth 0 m | reverse complement strand
ACTAACATAAAAATCCTTATAAATACTAGATGAGAGGATACATATCCTCTCATCTAAATCACTATCTATTTCTTTTTCTTTTCTCTAAAGCTATTAATACATTCTTAGGATCTATATTAACATCTAAAACACTATCAGGTCTATTACCTTTTATGAAAGATTCAGAGTTAATAATTAATGTATCTTGTTCTTGATAAGCTAAACCATTAGATAAAGATCTACCAGCTATGATATTCCTACTAACACCTAACGCTCTAACTGGTGAGCCTCTATTTAAACCTTGTTCACCTATATCATTAACCATACTAGCATAAATAATAACTTCTAAACAAACCATATTTACTTTAAGTTTAGAATTAACTAATATGAATAAATCTTCTAATGTTGAATCTGGTGAATCTGGTTTAGATCTTTCAGATATATTAGCCATAGATGATTCTATTATCTGAGCCATTTGGTTAGAATGGTCAGAAAAATTATGTTCCATCTCTGGTAATCTTAATATGGGTAAACTGAAATTCCATTCATCCATATCGAAGATAAAGTTACCTTTAGTGTCTGTAACTAAACCATGTTGTTTAATATATTTCAAAAAATCTAAAGTCATAATAGGTTTATTATTCATAGAACCTATATCTATAGATAAAGATATTTCAGATCCTTTATCTGTATAAATAACACCAATATTAGTAATTGAACTTATCTTATTAGGATTAACATTATCTAATGAACTAAAAGTAAATACATCACTTAGCCCATTAGTTTCTTCTCTATTAAACACAATCTTTAAACTCTTAGTTTTAAGATAAGGTTGTATTGTAAATAAATTATCTGTCTTTCCAAGTTTTAATATTCTCTTACCAATTTCATCTAACTCTATAGATTGTCCTATAGAAGATGTATTAAGATGTTTAGTACTAAGTACAGCACTAGTAGATTGTTTAGTTGTTGTAGCTGGTGTTAAATGTCCTAATATTGCACCTGCATTAACATTTAAAGATAGTCTACCAAAACATGTTTTACATATTCTATGTTTATTAGGAGCTTTACAGTATAACACAGATCTTATTTTTAATACTTTATTATATAAACTAGGATCATCTCCAGTTATTTCTTTTAAAGTATTAGTTTCTTCATCAAGATACATCTTACCCTGCATAAAGTTTAAATCACCAGGATAATTAACACCAGCTTCTTTATCTACATAAGGAGCTGTTATTCTTTTATGAAGATATTCAGTTGTTCCACAATCATTATAATCTATTTCCTCGATGGTCATACATAATAACTGTAATCTTCTAGCAAAGAATTCTGTATCTTTAATCTTAGTATCATTAAAGAAAAGTGCTTTAGCTCCAGATCTGGATTCAGCTAATATATCATGTAATGTATTTAAACCTTCTGTATAATTAGTCATAACTGGATTAGGTAATATTTTACCATCAAGTTCAGTTAAGAACCCTCTTATACTTACACATTGTAAAACTTGACCTATATTAACCATACCAGTTCTTACAGAATTAATTAAATTATTATTAGCTATATTAGGATCAGTTAATAATATATTTTTTACTTCACTATAAGTTCTAGCTATAGATTCTTTATTTGGTTGAGTGTTATCAACCAACTCTTTTATAGGAGGATAGTTATTAATCTCTATAAAATCTAAAATATGTATAGTTGTAACATAAGCTGAAGATAAGAATGTTATTTTATTAAAAATATTATTAGTTATAATCTGATCTAATAAAGCTATTTTATTAATATCTTCAGGTAACTCATAATCATAAACATCTCTAACATCTCTACCTATAATAGTAAGTAACTTTGTATGTGTATCTTTAGTTAGAAACTTACCTTTTAAAACATGATCTACATAATGCCTAGATAGAATAGGAAGCTTACTATATGTTTTATGGAATAACCAAAACTCATTAGAATAAATAAGTTTATTTTTAGTAGCTAATAAAGTTACATTATCCTCAAATTCTAATTGAAAACTTTTAGGTAAATTATTAAATACTTCTTCATTACTATTAATGAAATCTCTTGCTTTATATACTTCCATAATTTTCCTTAGACGTCATCTTCAGGTTCATATACTAGTTTACTACCAATACAAGACATCATGTGATTAATTAACTGTAGTGATTTAGAACCACCGTAACCAATTACATTTCTATCTATTAAATTTTCCTCACAGAATGGTTTATCTTTATTTAAAATAGCTTTAACTAAATATTCTTGAGTTATAGGTGAATTATTCCTATCAAACATTTCAGCAGTTACTACAGCTGGGCAATATGATGTTAAAATTCTATTTTCAGTTTCTCCTATAAATTTAGTAGGTGTATTTCTATAAGGTGATTTATACCTATCTGTTTTATTAAGTCCAGCTAGTACACCAGTTACTTGTAATTTACTTGTAGATACAGAAGAATATTCTTCCGGTGTCTTTTCTAATAACATCATATAAACAGGTGCTATAGTTATTTTCTTCTCTGTAGTTACATAATTACCAGATTGGTCTCTATATTTAACATAACTTCTTAAAGGTTTTATAACATCTTCTAACTCTAGAACAACATCAACTACAGATTTATCTGTCTCTATAGGAAATCTTAGATAAATTTCATTATTTAACACATATACAATATGTTCTAATTTTTCTTCATCTGATAATCTAGTAGAATAATATTCAAATTGTTTAGTATCAACTATTTTGTATAAAGTTAAAAGATAATTATAACAATCATTAAGAACATTTATATCATAAGTGGCTAACTCTTCAAATGTTATTTTTCTATTACCTATATTAAGTTTATTCCTAATATTATATTGTACTTCTCTACTAGCTGATGCAAAATATTGATAATATAATCTTCCTAAATTACTTCTATTAATAGGACTAGTATCATCAATAATAATATCTGCTCTATTACCATGTTCATCTATCGGCATATCCTCATCAGGAATAACTGCACATATTACACCTTTCGAAATCTTCAAACAGAGTCGTTAACTCCATCCCGTGGTTTTAACCACTGCTATATGTTTTCCATATACGTCGAGATCATATCTTCATCCTCTTATAACTAAGTAGGATGCTTCCCATTTCGAACTCACTTGAGTTCTACACTGTGGTAAACAGTTGATCGTTGAGCCTTATCCATACTCTATAGAGAGGTTAGGATCTTGGTTGCGGATTGTCCATTATACTTATTATAAGTACTGATCACTTAAGACCATATGTTAACGTTTTTACTATACTCAGTATTTCCATTACTGAACTGAGTATTACATTATGTTTCCATATGTAAGTAGTAGTTAACACCTTTAGGGGTTTCCCGCAGTTAAGGAAGATTAGTTATATCTTCTCAGATATAACTGGCTTTGCTTTTAAATAGAATTGGTTATTAGATTCGCCTTTGAACAACCATCCATTATAGTGTTTATTTTTATTCATTCTTCTTAATATTGTTTTTATATCAATATTAAAATATTTTATAGCAAAAGTATGAGATTCAAAAATCAAGACTTCATTAGTATAAATATTTGTAGCAATAATTTTTTTACCTCTTACAGAGATATCATCTAGATTCTCATTCCAAGGTTTATCACTTTTGTATCTAAATATAAATCCATTAGCTTTTACTTGATCATATATTTTTAAATATTTATTATATCTTGAAATTGATTCATCCAATTTTGCTAGTTTAGATAATTTACGCCAATTAGCAGCACAATAAACTTCATTTGTTTTTAAGTTTTTACATTCTATAGCTTCTAAATGAAAGTCATCTATAAAAGAAATTTTATATGATGGAAAATCCTTTTTTATAATATTAACAATATTTATTAAACTAATATTACTAACATTAATATTAAGTTTTTCTATAGCTTCTTCAGTTGAGAAAAATGTATGTATTACTTGCTCATCTTTACTTAAAAATAAAGTGAAATTTGAATTGAATGAAGGATCAGATAGTTTATCATAATACCAATCATTATCAACAGTACCCTCTTTTATTTCAAAGAAACCGTTAATTAATTTAGGTCTTTTAAATTGTTTTAAATTATATAATGATATCCTATATTTGACACCTATAAATTCACTAACTCCACTAAAAGTTGAAAAAAATCTTACTTCTCCTGTTAAATGATTCTTCACCATACAAGGTATATTTTTAATTTTACTATTAATATTATTCCTACCATGAATAACATTATGAGAATAAGAACACCATTCTAAATTAAAATAATGATTATTTTGCTTATTTGAATCTTTATGATTAACTATAGGTTTTGAAACAAAATCAATATTTTTAACCCAAGCTAAAGCAACTAATCTATGTACCTTTATATGTTTATAATCATTTTTTTCTGGCGAATATATAAACACTTCTGGATAATTAAATTTACCCCTATTGAATCTTGGTATTACTCTACCTGTACTTACTTCAATAAGTTCTGATTCTTTTGATATAGCATAATCCGTAAAATTAGGTATTATTCTATATTTTCTATAGACTGTCAAGAATCCATTTATTGACATAACTACACCTGTTATTGAGTGTGTTATAGGACCATTACAATCTAAAAATTTTATATCAAAAACCTTTTCTTCAAAAGGAGATGGTAAATTTACTTCATAATACGAAACTAACGACAACCACTTTAGATCAACTTTTCTTATTTTACCATACATCTCTATATTAACAAATCCAAATTCTTCTTTTAAATATATTTTTTCTTTTTTTATATTAATAATATCTTTATTTAAAGAAATTAGATAATTACTATTTCCAGGTATAGATTTATAATATGTATTTTTAATTCGGCATTTCATCTTTGTTACCTATTTTGTTTCTACATATTATTAAGAAAATTTAATACTAACTTAAAATGCCTAAACCACCTTCAAAATCAGTAAGCTTATAACCTAAATCACCTTTTACAATATTCTCTATAACAAACTTAATTCTAAATTCATCTATATTAGCTTTCTTATATTGTAGAACTAATTTCTGGTCATACTTACTTTCATTATAACTAACTATAGCTAAACAATCAGTCACTAATCTATGTAATCTATGACTTAGTTTAACACTATTAGAACCGTAAGACTTTTTCCTATTCTGTCTTATTTTTAAATCTGTGTTAATTATCTCTTGACAAAATCTGATATAAGCGTCATGATATTTGTTAAGCTGACCTTTCATCTGCTCTGGTAGATTCTTATTAAGATTATTATTAGTTAATATTTCTATATCAACAACTCTACCACCAGAACCTCTAACATATGTAGCAGAATCAAACATCATATCTGGTTCCATAGTTGAATATGGATGGAAGTTAACTGGAATAGTATCTATATCATAATTTCTTAACATCATTAATATACCATCATCTCTGATATAATCACCTATTTCAGGAAATGGTTTATAATTATCTAAGTCACCATATAAGTTTAATGGGAAATTATTAGAGCCAAATTCTACAATTCTAGTATCATATGTTCTAAAACTTATTTTATCAAGAACACTTCTAGCTACAGCTATACCATCTTCAGAAGCAGCTGGATGTGACATAAATGCTGTATTTAAATTAACACCTAACTTATAACCACCGTTCTCTGCTATACTAGGACTATCTGCTAAAATAGTTCCTTTAGGAATATTACCCCCATGTTTTAATAATTCTATAGCTTCTTTATTAAGATTATACTTATAACCAAAATACTGATGTAATGTATTATAATAAGGTATAGAGAGATAATCTATTTCTCTTGTTTCATGATTCTCATATATTACTATAGTTTCTGGATTAAATGGTAAAGAGTTTTTAGAAACAGATTGAGGATATTTTTGTATAATACTTATAACTGTTCCATCTGCTGGCATTCTTACAGCAAAAGTATACTTACCATATTCTCTACTTACACCTGTTTGTATTATTTCTTCATCAGAACCTTCTATAACTAATCTTTGTCCTAAATGTGAACTATACATTACATTTCTTGGACTACTGTTATTTATAACAAATGGGTTCATAGAATGAATCCCTAATAGTTCTGAAAAAATTATTTCTTTCTTACGTTTCATATTTACCCTCTTTTATTAAAAGATAATTTACATATCTCATATTAAGTATATATCAGCATATATATTTAAAAAATATTTAATTTTATCATCCTATGGACATTTACAAAAATAGATAAAACATGAAAATAACTGATTTATTACAATCTGAAGGAACTATGGAAGAAGTTTATTTTGATATTAACTTCATAAACCATATAGAATCCTTTATGACTAAATTAAGAACATCTCCTAATACTAGAATTAGGAACGATTTCTCTCCAACTATCTCCTATAAATATGAAGGTGATTATTTCGGTTTATTAACTTATTTAAATATAGAAAAAAAATATCATTATATAATTTTGAGATTTAATGGTTACACATCTAGTTCAGATTTTAAAGGAGAAGATACTTATGTTCTTATTCCTGATATAAATGAAATAGAAAATATAAAAAATATATTCTTAACAAAATAAATTATTATACTACAGAGACATTAATGTCTCTGTAGTAGTTTTATTATCTAAATAAGATTCTTTCTATTATTACCACTACTTCCAAAACCACCTCCTCCAAAATAACCTGAATTATTACTATTATTGTTATAATGTACACCAGGTTGTTTTCTTGCTTGTGTGTGTTGATATCCAACTTGTGGTTGGAATCTATTATCAAACATAGGTTTATTTAAAGTTCTAGCAACATTCTCATTAGTACTAACAATAGAATCCCAATTTAACTTACCATTATTTTTAACTACTTCATTAGTAGGTTGTGCAGGATTATTGAAATTTTTAAATCTTTCTTCTTGAGGTTGAAGTTTAGTCTGTTCTGGAGTTTTAGTTTCAATACTTTTAACTGTATCAGCAATAATACCACCTGAATCATGTTGTGGTGGAACACTTATTACTAATTTCTCAAGAATAGATTCACTATCATCTCTATTAAAGAATTCATAAAAATCTAAATCAAATAACAAATCTTCATAATCAGGTATAAAGTTTTTAAATTTCTCTATATGATCATTCAATATAGAAGCTATATTAACAGCAGTCTTTAATAAAGCTAGTAATGTTGGAGCTTGTCTTGAAGATGATCCTTGATTATAAAAATCTGTATGATTTATATCTGTAAAGATATATTCAAAAATATCTTTAAAAGCTTTTTTATCTTTAACTCTAAGATTATCAGAATCTTCATTAAGTTTTTCATAGAAAGGAAAACTTACTATACCTCCTCTACTATAAATCTTTTCTACTTCCACTCCTTTATCATTAAGTTCTTTAATAATAGCTCTTCTTTTAATAAAGATAAAAATAAAGTTTTTATCAGGTATAACACCAGCACCTGATATAAATTTCTTCACAAAAACATCTAACGCTTTTGCATCTATGTTAGATAATTTTGTAACTAAATCTAATTGCTCTGGCTGTAAGTTTTTATGCTTATCAGTAGAGCTCATTATCTCTAGAAAACATCTAGCTAATAAAGCTGTTACTGTATTTAACCTTATATTAATAGCTTTTCTTAATCTGATAATAATTGGTGATTCTTGTTTAATTATGGATTCAGCTAACGGATGAAAAATTAAAGTATTAGTATCATTACTTTTTAAATTCTCTTCTGTAGGTAATAACAATCTCTTACCATCTACAGTTAAAGGTACATTTTGATCTGTTCCTAAATTTATAAAGATATTACCATTCTCATCACTTATACATCCACCTAACTTTAAGATATCAGAATAAAGTTTACATAGTGCTTCTTTATTGTTCATTTATAATTTCCTCAGACACCATTGGTCGCATAATAAATTTACCTAATATGTTAGATTCTAATCCAATTATATTAAGTTGTATTTTTTCATGAACTTCACTTATATCTTTACAGGATATAAATCCTTCATCTGTGTTTATAATTTCTTGTAATATAGAACATAAAGTAATGTAATTTTCATCAAATATTTTTTTAATATCTTCTAATATTTCACTATCTTTACTTTCTTTGTTTAGCTTTTTATTTATCCTTCTAAACACAGACGGATCACTTAAAGTTCTAAAATATATATTAATATTATTTTCAATAGGTATATCTATTATAAAATATTTATTTAAGTATTTTAGAATACCTGTATTTATAATGAAAATGAGTTTAGCTAATGATTTTAACTCTTCTTCTGTAAAAGTATTTAATTTCTTAATTAAAATTATTTCTGTTTTTGTTAGTTCACTCTCATCTATAGTTTGTTCTTTATTCTTATTATATAAAGAAAATATATGCATTAATAAATTAGATATTAACATATTTATTTTCTGTTCATAGTTTATGATACTTTTTGAATAGTTCATTATTATTTATTTTCCTTTGAAATTATACATTATTTCAAATAAAGTATATATTATTGTAATTATTTAAATAGTTTTAAATTAAAACCAACTAAACTATTTTCAAAACATTCTATTATTGGTAATATAGTTTCAGACTGATCTAACTCTATACCCATAGATCTAAAATAGTTGTTAGTGAAATCTTCCTTAGATATATTTGTTACACTATCATTAGAAATTAGAAGAACTTCATCTATATCTATTTTTCCTTTTAATTTGTTAATATTCTCACCTAGAAAACTCTTATCATTACAGAATACAACTTTAGCTAATTTATTAAGAATATTCTTTAACAGATCTAAATCTTCATCTTCAATTTTAGAAATTAAAAAACATTTAGTAGAATCTAACAGTTGGTTATAATTGAATAATAAAAATAAATAATCTTTATGTTTATCACTTTTATGGTTTACATTATTTATAGTAAAATAAGTAACATTATATTTTTTATTTTCATTATAATAAGATAAATAGTTAAACACACCCATTAAAAATAAACGTTGATACTCTGTTAGTGATTTTATTTGGTTTACTATTTCTAGTATATTAGGATCAATAAATTCACTATAATCTTTATACCTATCTCCAAATAAAGAAGAGAATATTACCTTCTCCAGAGCACAACCAAATACATAATTTAAACAACCAGATAGTTCTTTTAAATAAGCTGTATTAGATCTTTTTACAACTGTCATTAGTAGTTTATCTTTCATCTTATCCTTTTATTTTAATTATATATACATGGTTATTGAACATAGTTATAAAATATTCTATAGAATCTAATAACTTAACTATCTCTTTATTAAAAGACTGTTTAAATAAAGTTTTATTAGCATCTTCGTCTAAATTAACATCTTCTTCTAAATAACATAAAACTGATTTTTTATAATAATTACTACCTTTTGGAAGATCTGTGTTACAACAATTACATATTTTTTTAACAATAATAGAAAAGAATCTAAATATCTTTTCAACTCTTTCTATAGTTTCTGTATTAAATGCATGACCTTTAGTAAATTGATCTTTTTTTACTTTATCTAATATATAATAAACATAACTAAAATCTAATATTAAATTGGTTCTTGAGTTATTTTTATTTATATAAAGAGATATTAGTTTATTATCACCTTTAACATAATCATTTAATACAATATTCTTATATTCATTAATAACATTTAAATCTTCTCTTTGCATGTTCTGAATAAAGTTTAATTGATTTCTAGTTACTCTACTTAAATCAGGTAACCCATCTTCAGATTCCCTATGTGTTTTTTCTATATTATAAAATAACTCTAATAAACTATAGACACAATTAATTAAAACCATATTTATAGTATTATTAATATTATTTATACTATCTTCAGTAATTTCATCTAAGGAGTATAACTCCTTAGATTTCAACTCCTGTATTATGTCTAATAAAGGATGAGTGTTCATTTTAAATACTAAATCCTACAGAACTATTATTACCATACATATACTCATTAGCTCCTGATGTACTAGTTTCTTTTATAGTATTTAGTAAATGTTCTACATCATTTGTTAAACTAGTATAAGTATTTTTATCACTACCTATGATAGGTGTTAACAAACTATCACAAAATGATGATGCATTATAAAGCACATCTGGACCACCATCTAAAGATATATTTATAGATGTATTATTCATTAGATCAGAAATCATTTCTAATTTGAAAGATATTTGATTACCATATGTCATATCAAATAAAACTTGTCTAACAACAGCATCTTTGAATCTTCCTATATATTGAGATATATCACTTTCTATGAAACTTTCATAAGCTAAAACAATAATTTGTATTTCACCATCATAGTTAGTAGCTTGTAAATGTACAGCTGTCAAGAAATTCTCAACCATTAAAGAAGGAATAGAATTTATTAACAAAGAAGACATAACTGTTTCATTATCACGACTATTCCATTCAGCAGAATCACCTGTATTAACTAGCTTTGTTCTAGCTTGTGGTGCAAGAATAATACATTTTGTATTATGAATAACATCTTGATCCACACTAAGTAAATCCCCATAATTAAAAGTAGTTTGATTTGGTCTTCCTGTTATGTTAGATAAACATCTAATAAACTCATTATATGAAGGTCCATCTGTATAAGATCTACTAGAACATCTTTCATAAAGACTCTCTTCACCACCACCAAACCCCTCTAGATC
>FSSH01002402.1_pt1 | contig 10663 bp, 11 predicted proteins | sample 1166101 | NCBI WGS metagenome assembly FSSH01 (sample SAMEA32972668, study PRJEB13176) | freshwater metagenome | biome: Drinking water system; feature: Biomass in drinking water that filtered by 0.45 um membrane; material: drinking water | place: USA | collected 2012-12-20 | depth 0 m | reverse complement strand
ACTTTGAAAGGGATTGTCGCTTGTATTGGTCCGAGCTTATCAAATATTTCTTCTTCATATTCGAGCCGTAATTGTATAGACGCAAATATTTCATCGAGTGTCATTGGTTTCTTGAGTTCGAATTGTTTCATATCATATTCCTTTTCTGTAAAGTGGTTTACTAATTGGTATTTAAGCAATACTTATCCATCAAGGCGGCCAGCGGCATCCTATATAGAGTTTCGAGCAATTGGTTTTTCCAACGAGTGAATACTACGTCTTTGCCTATCGGCGATTGCACCAATCTATTTGCAAGTCTTAGATATATTTAGGTCTAAACCTCAGTTTATATATGATTAATTACGTTCATTACGCCACTTTAATTCGAGGGGCCGCGTCAGCGATTGCGTTTGGGATAATTAGAGTGTCGAAAACGTAATTACGAATTCTTGGTCTGATGGAAATCATCCACGTCGATTTGCAAGTCGTAATCCCGTTTAGTCGGTAATTTTAGCATATACATCAACCAACCATTGTCTCGAACAGGCTGAGTGTGATTTATTCTGTCACCCCAACAGCTTTTCTTCCATTCCAATTCAATAATGCTCGCCAGAAAATCTGGCGTTTTTCCGGGCGGCACGTCGACTTGCAAATGAAAATGATATCGGCCGTCGAGATTTTGCTCCACTACGGTCACGACCTGCAACCGCTTCTCCCCGCGCTTTCCCTGATTACCAAATATATCTTTATTGTTGTTTACGCGATTCAGCACGTGCCTTAAGTTTTGTTTAACGTCGTCGAGCGTGGCTGACGGAAAAATACCGCGCTCCCTACGATGTTTTTTTCGGCAGGTCAGTGTTATTGCTATGGGATTTTGCCAAGTCCATTGCCCAAGCCAGGGGATCATATTAGCTCTATATTGAGCAGCTGCTAAAAGTGGTTGATGGCGAACGCGGCGACGCGAGGTACTAATGCAATTTCCTTTCACGAAATATATATTTATGTTCATACACCAGCGTGGCGAGCGGCATACTCATCTGGTTTCAAATCAATATAAATCGCACCGCTGTAAATAGCACTTTAACTTGATTTCACTTAATAAGTGGTAAACAAAAAAGTCAATTGTCAAATACACATCGGCCCACGGGGATCCAAACGGCGATCGAAGAAGCAAAGGTCAGTTTAACCACCCTGCTTGCCCGTTTTCCAGCCCTGCGTCTCATCTTTTGATTATTAGAACTGTCGTTAATTGCCATTCGTTTCATTCATAGATTTCGTGAAGTACATTCCTGTATATTCATACATTAACGAGCTGTCGTTGAGTTACGGCAATGAACAATTTGTTGGTATAATCACGTAAATAATTGGTAACTACGTTAAAATAATCAGGAATTATCCTCCGGCAGCTTTTTGGCTGCAGTCCTCGTTTAATAAATTATTTAAGCGGATTTAAGCGGGCACCTTAACGTAGCCTCGACACCGTCGCGTGGTGAACTTTTAGAACTCTCGCCACGGCGCGACAGGAGGCGCCATTTGATAGCTGTGACCGTGCAAACGACACCTGGTCATCGTCGAGCTTCGGCTTGCGACCCATCCGTGCACCGCGCTTCTTTGCGGCCTTACGGCCTTCACTTGCGCGGGCGTGAATCCGTTCGCGTTCATCCTGTGCCAACGCCGACAAGAACGCGAGCAGACCTTTCCCAATCGTGGTGGTCAGGTCAAGATGCGGTTTGTCGAGCACCTTGATCGCTGCGCCCCGTGCGTGTACCCGCTCCATGATCCTGATTCCGTCGAGCATCGAGCGAGTGGCCCGATCCCATTCCGCCACAATCAGCACGTCGCTGTGGCCGAGGCGGTCAAGGGCCCTTTCGAGCTCAGGGCGGTCAACTGTTGACCTACCAGACGCCTTCTCGCTGAAAATTTTTTCGCAACCTATTGCCCGCAACGCGCCCAACTGGCGATCGAGGTTCTGTGCTTCCGTTGATACGCGGGCGTAGCCGATTAGCATGTCAGAACTCTACCAGAATGCGCGGAGTTTTGCACTGAATATTTATCCAACTGGGAGGCCCGCCACTGCTGGCATTGGGATGTTGGATATCAAGTAGTAATAATCTATCCAGGCGCCCGCTTCGGACTTCTGCTCAGGACAGCCGTTATCATGAAAAGGTATCCCTACGGACATTTCCGGTCAGAAGGAGGGGGGCTGGTCAAGCCATGGTAGTCGGGCTATGAGCAGGGGCAGTGCCCTCCTGGCGGAACTGGTAGACGCACGGGACTCAAAATCCCGCGGCCTTGCGGCCGTGTCGGTTCGATTCCGACGGAGGGCACCATCTCTCTGAGCTAAAAGATGCGAGCGAACTGTAAAATACTCGCTGCTGCCGCGCGAAACTCTTTCGCCACTGTTTCGATCAGATCTTGGTCGTAGGCGGGCACGTGGCTGCCAGGGCACCAACTACGTGTCCGAGAATGACCTTCATGGCCATGATCTCGCTCTGTTTGACAGTGAAATTGCTCATGTTCGTTCTTCGGTAACAGGTTGACTTCAGCATCACCCTTCTATCTGAGTCTTGGCCCCACGCTCCTCGTGGCGTCGGGCAGTCTTTCACCTGCACCGCATTCTCGCCAATCGCTTTTCGATGCTAGCAATGCGTTCTCGGCTGCAGTGCGTCGTGCTGGCGCAATATACGTTGCTGATCCCCAACTCGGTGATCTCGTTCGGTAAGACTGGGTTGTCGCTGGCGATGTCGCCAAGGATGAGCAGGCCGCGATTTTCGTGCAGACGTTGGAGTTCTTTCGCGCGGTCGAGCCAGCCGTGATGGGGACCGCCCAGGCTAAAACCATAAACCTTAAATGAATCGCTTCGTTCGAAGCCTTTGAGTTCGGCCGCCAACTCGCGCATGTCGCGGAGCATATCGCGGCAGTTTGCAATCGCACTGTGTGTGTTCGCGCTAAAAGCGACGACGGCGCAACTAATCAGCAAGATCGTAGATCGCATGCGTGTCACCGTTTTGACACTAGATGTTCATGTCGAAGAAGGCTGAGGGAGGCGGCAGATGACCGACGATGATCGTGTCATATTGGCGGTTGCAGCTTATTTACGATCGCCGCTATCTGAGATCGCTCGTATTCATGCAGAGCATCCAAACTAAGTGGCCCGGATCGCAGCCGAGACCATTTTGCCCTCGCTTGCTGGAATTGGCGGTCAGCAAGTGGAGCGCGAAGAGCCACACTCTTGAAGACGTCACTTGTCTCAGCGAGCGCCTTGATTGCATCTGGCGGCAGCATCGGGCGTGCGAACGCATAGTCGAACAGCGCGGCAACGATGACGATTCGTGTGACATCGTCATTCTCTGCCAAATGCATCGAAATAATCCGAGCGGCGGTGGTCGCCCATGGCTCCGCATTTCTATCCGTAGTCCGCATAGAATCCCTGTCGATTGCCATGACGACTTGGGTCAACGCAGCCTCTGCCGTCATGCTTGGCAGGTCATTTATGAACGCACGCAAATTTTCTGCTGGGGTCATATTCTGGCGATCTCGACAAGAAGTTAGCCCACGTCGGTTTTGCGGCGCCTCCACTTTCGGAAGCGTCTGGCCTTCTGCTTTAACGTCTTAGGCTTGGTCAGGCCGTTGATAAGTCAGGCGGCCTTCTTCCGAAGCCAAGTTGGTGGCCTTATACCTCGTTCCTAGCTGAGCGGCTGCGCTTTGAGGCTGACTCCGACACGCCCGCCTTCGGCGGTAATTTGCCCCAGTCAGTTTTGTTTACGAGCTTTGCGCTGGTGGGCTGCATTTTGGCATAGTGCTTGTCGATCATTTGTATCGACGTTCTCGTGTTTCTAGCAACGTCGTAGATTGTTGCGCCCTGAGCCAGGCGAAAGCAAATATAAGTGTGCCGAAGTGATGTGAAATCTCGACGCCGTCCATAGGCATCTTGGTACAAGTTGTTTTCTTTCAGGATTCTCTTGAACGCCTCGCGACGGTAGATCGGGAACAGTTTCTTGCCGCAAGTGTTGTGGTTAGAAATTCCTCTGCGCTTTATTACACGCCTAAAGGCCGCTGGCGCTCCCGTGAACGATATGCAGGGTGAATGTCCGCCGCACTTGCCCTTGGCTACGGTAATTCGGCAGTAATTGTCTATTAACTCCACTTGGCTCACTAGTAACTCTTTGCTTTCGCCAACTCTAAGTCCCGTGTGAACCATAAACAGTACGTAGTCATATAGATCCTCAGCCGCAATTTTGTCTGAATCACCTTTCGCGCGTGCAATGTTGTTTTTAAGGGCACGAAGAAGTTTATCATACTCATGAAGGGTAAACTGCACACGTGGTTTAGTTTGAGTCTTTTTCTTTTTCATTGGATCGAAAAATCGTGGAATTTCGTTGATTGCTTTCTCAATATAGGCTTGCTTGAGAACTAAGCGAAATGCAGTCTTGAGCTGATGTACTGAATTTTCTGAAATCTCTCCGTTTAGCTGTTGTCGAAATGCGTCCCATGCCCTGCTATCGATTTTTTGCACGGGCGTTTCGCCAAAGAAACGCATAATCCGTCCGCCTGGACTCAAGTAATTCTTGACGACTTTGCAGTATTGTTTGGAGCGTTCAGCTTCCATCGATTGCAATGCCGCTTTTACAAAGTAATGGACTTTTTTTCCAAGTGGATCGCCACCATTCTTGATTAAATAGCGCTGATCCATATACCAGTCGTCGGCAAACTTCAACGCGACTTCCCACTTGTCGGTCCTCGTTGTAACTCGCACAGCTCTGCCCTTGTTGTAGTAGCAGCAATACCAATTCGAGGACTTGCCGTTGGGTTGCTTAAACATCCACAGGCGTGAGTGTAGAGGGTGGCGTAGTTTATCTGACATTCTTTGACGATAGCGCGAGTCGCGCTCGAAAGTAAGTGGTGGGTAAGTAGCGCCAAGAAAAAGCGCAAAGCATTGAATTAATTAGAAAAATTGTAGGTTTCCAATAGATTTTGAGTCTGCCGCGTGCATTCTGCAACATATTGACATTTAACAGATTTATCAGGTTAATCTGGCGCGGTAAGCAGCAAGGTAAGTAGTAATTCGCTCTTCCAATCTAAAACCGCCGAGCTTCAACGGCACTCTACGACTGGTTTGAGGCGACGAGCCACTGCCTTCCAAGAACGGCCACAGCACGGCGTCCAACTGAATTGGTCGTCTCTCAAGTTGCAATTTGACGGCCATGACAGCAGGTCGCAGCACAGCCACTCCGTGCTATGCTCAGCGTGCAGCACGCAGAGGCCAACACATGCAACCCTCACCCACCAGAGACGACTTGAAGCGCCAGCACTTGGAGACATGTCGAGCGGATCGCGACGCCAGATATGCCGAGCTTGAAAGCTATCAAGGGAGCGCTCAGACGAGTCGCGACAAAGTTGATACGACGCAGAAGACTATAGCCAACCTGGAAGCCGAGATCGCGCAACTCACCCAGGTTATTGAGCAGTACGAAGGGGAACTGGGCAATCCCTAAAGGCCCCGAGGGTGAGAAGCGCCCCGCCGATGCAATCTGCAACGCCGTGAAGGTGAAGAGCGCCTAAACTGCAGAGGTCTCATGATGAAGGCTGTCGTTGCGTTAGTCTGCGTACTAGTGCCAGCATCTGTTGCGGCTCAGAAATTCGGCTCTGAGTACGATGAATTCTTCAAGTGCCAGGAAGAGAAAGCCACTGAAGCAGCGGCCCTGCCGGATGATGCAGAGGTACTCGGGCGAATTGTGACGCAAATGTGCCCCATCGAGTCGCAGAAGGTCGAAACCATGGTGAACAAACTGCTTCCCGTCGGCAGGGCTAAGCCGACGATGGCGGAGTTTTTGGCCAATCAAGCAAAAACCAATGCGGCTAGGATTGTTCAGGAGCGGATTGCTCGCTTGAAGAAGAAGTCCGACTGAGACACCAGCGGGTCGCAATCCGGGTCACGACTTTAACAGCAGCGTTTGCTAACGCCCCTAACTTTTTTAATAAAGTCAACCAATACTCGCAGCGGAATGCAAGCTTCAGTCCGCGCGCATGCGCGCTGGAGCGGTAGGTCCATCCAACGCGGCGGGCAGCTACACTACGCGCCGAACCACGGCAGGAAGCATAGGTCTGGACTTTCTGCAGTTAATGATCCGGGAGCCTCGCGGCATGACGACGTGGACGGTCTCCATCCAGAAACAAAGACGTCATTTCAATGTTTTGGCATGCCATAAACCAATGTGACCAAACTGCCACGCACCTGTACACATGCGGATGTCGCTGTCATGTTCCAGCCTCTCCGCTAGCGGGCTGATTCCCTTATCAATTCAAAACGAATCGCGTAGCCTAGGCAACTGCGAGCGAATCGTGGCGACCGCATGCTCAACTAGCGGCACTCCGTCGTCAACAACGTTCTTGCGGAAGGAACAGCCTAAACGACGCGGTCCGCCTGTGCACATCTCGTTTCGGGCATCGTGTGGGTGCAGTCGTAAAAGCCGCCACAAAGGTCGCATCACGTCCCCGCACTGGAGGACGCGGGCATGCGCGGAGCACTCACCACTTGCGAAGTTTTCCTGACGTAGAGTAGGAGCAGATCTAATGCAAACACAACATTCAATGATTATCGAAGAGCCGACCGTTCTTTATCCTACAGTTTCATTCTTCGTCGACGGAGACAAACTCTACTTAATCAACAGATTTCATCGACCCATCATTGTGAGTGTCGATATAGGCGGCGAACAAGCTGTCATCACGTATGATTTGCAGCCAGGCGCAAAAGTCAAAATGGGCACCATTAATTAAGCCTCATCGCTTAGCGGAATACCCATAATCGCCTCAATAATTCATTCGACTATCTGACGCGATCAGTCCATTCGGATCACGCAAGCTTTGCGATCGCTCGCGCGAACAATCGAGCATGCCTAAACTCGGAATGATGGAGTTAAACCTGCATGAATTATATGAACCCAACAGCGACCACCATCAACGAATCCGCGGTTGATATTGACCATCTCAAGACCGTCTTGTCAACAGCAATGCTCGACTTTAAAGTCGACGAAAACGGCAAGTTTTACGTCATGGAGGATCTCGATTTCCCCGTATGGTTCGCCATCGATACCGAAAGGCGGCTAATCGAATTCCTCACATACATCGACACAGCTGATTTCGACGAAACTCAACTCCTCGATGCGGTGAACGAGCTGAACCGTCAGTACATCATAGTTCAGTTTTCACTATCCGGTCGGCGCCTGGTTGGATGTCATTGGCTGCCGTTCAATGGTGGGCTTAGTCGGGTGCACTTTCTCAAAACTCTGCGTCATTTTAGTTCAATTTTTCACTCTGCCGTGATTGCCGTTGTTGAAGATACAAAGCGCGTTGTTCACTAATCCACTGGCGATTGCTTGGACGTCTAATGTGACGTTGTTAGCCAAAGTGAGCGATGGAGATTGTGCATGAAGATTTACCGCTGCAAAGCACCAAAATCTCGGTCCATAAAACCTCCCAAGGTCCACAAGTTCAAGGCACCGAAGCCACCGCGAATTGCAACCACGACAAAGATCTATCATGGCAAAAACGGCTATCGGTCGGAATCGGTGAAGACGAAGGCGGGTTCCGCAACAACCACGCGAACGTCCGGACCCAGGGGAACAACGACAACCTACTCAAAAAGAGATGGAAATATCACTCGCACCCATCAACAGCGATCGTCTGGAAAGGTGCACAGGTGGACGACCGTTACATCCCGCGTTGGCAACGTCATTCGCATGCTTAGACTGTAATTCGCTGGATGAGCCACGCACGCTGATTGGGGCGCGGGGAGATGCCGAACTGGATACTCCGCGCCAATCTGCCACGATCCACGCTCAGGCGGTTAGGTCGGTGCAGGTATGGTCTTATAAGGTTTGAGCGCTTGATCAAATGCGATTGGCGTTGCAAACTATGGGCGAGCAGTCAGGTCTGCAGCTGCGCGAATTGGGGGGGATCGATGCGTAGGACGTTAAGCAACCTTCTGTATCTTCTGGCACTTTCCCTATCGACAGGATGGGTGGTGATTGCGCCGAGTGCTGGTGTCCTTGCGGCGGAGCCAGGAGAAGTGTTCGACAAAATGCTGCGGTTCATGCAGCAACTGCCACGCAATGATAAGCGCAGCCCAACCTACGCGCCCGACTCTAGTTCCGAACCAAACGCGTATTCCGACGCTCACGGTTCAGCACGTTATTTTGTAGGCGAGGTCCGCCTGGGCCAAGAATGGTCTCCAGGTTCGCGTCTTGCACGCGGCTATGAATGTAGTCCGAGTGAGCAGTTTTCTGGGTATACGTGGTGTAACAAGAAGCAGCAGGTCAGAGATGCAGGTCGATTAGCAATTATATCAAACTCCCTTCTGTATTCTAATAATGGGCGTGTCGCCTATTCCAACCAGTCACAGATCCCTACCTTCTTGAACTCCGATGACATCAGACTGGAACTAGAAAGTCGAGCACGGCAGTTCGGGGAGAAGCCAAAAATTCTTAAGTCGCCTAGTCGCCTCAACATGTCAGAAGGATTGATAGCGATTTGGGGTCAGATCACACTTGAACCGCTTGACTCAAGTGCTCGGCAGATCCTCAGTTCTGGCGAGAGTCCAAAGAAGGGATTGCTCGTTGATTTTCTCAACGACCTCACGCTCTCAGCGCGAGAAGACCTTCCCGTCTATAGGTTGGGCGGGCGGGCTGGCTATTTGCTTATTGCCAGTTACGATAAGCAGGGTGCTGGGAAACTTCGGCTAGTAGCCGTTGATGTTTCAGCACTTACGGGGGCGGGTGTTGCGCTTGCGACAACAGTTGATGGGTCGGATCAAATTTCTAAATCAATCGAACGTGGCAGAAGCAGCCATGCGTCGACAGCCGAGGTGCCAATCCACGGAAGTGCATCAATGCAAGTGGATCAACGGAACGATGCCAGATTTGACGACACAAGACAGCTCAAGCCCGAACTGGAACGCAAGAGTGCCGTAGTCGAAGAGAAAACCGTTGCCAAAGTCGTTGAAATCGATCGGCAAGCTGCCGAGGCGGAGGCAGCGAACCAAAAAATCCAGAAGGTTGTCGAGGGGATTGAGGCTGCAAATAAACAGGCCACAGCGGAAGCCGAACGCAAAATTGCGGCGATTGAGGCTGAGAGCCGAGCGGCAGTTGCTGAAGCGAATCGGCGGACTACCGAAGCTCAGGCAGCAAACCTTAGAATGCAAAAGATAGTTGAGGAGATTGAGGCCACACGAAAGAAATCAGCAACAGATGCAGAAGTTCGAATTTCGCAGATTGAGTCCAACCACCGCAATGTTAAAACTGCAGCGGACAAAAAGATTGCCGAATTAGATGCAGCTTTCGCTTCAACAATCAACGTCCGCTACGGTCTTTTGAGCGTAGGAGTGCTACTGAGTGCAGCCCTTTTCGGCGTGCTTTTCTATCACAATCGCTACCGGAGATCGGCGAATTCAGCGCAATTCCCTAGCATGACAAGTGAGCTAGACTCGGCTGTTGCATCTTCATCCGCGCTTAGATCGGAGCCAGCGGTGATGCTGCCGCAGCCTGCAACAGAGCAATTCGCGACAGACGTGGCAACAGATACGAACGCAGTTGGCCGTGACAATCCAGCATCAATTGCTCAACTCACGAATGCAGAAGCTGCAATGCAGAACGCAAACACTTTCCCCGCAAAAAATTTGCTTGCTTACGTGTTTATTGGGCTTTTGGGAGCTTTTATTGGTTCGGGGCTAATATTTTTAATGTCGACAAGCAGAGCCGTTGGTTGTGCTGACAAGGAGGTTCAAGACGTGATACTCGCCAGTGCCAGCACGAATGCGTTTGAAATACTTAGCTCTTCGCCCCTAACCACACATAGTATTGCTATTGGAATGAATTTACGCCTAAGGGATCTATTGCGTGCTCAGGGAAAGGAGGGCATTGCGCATGAGCCAAGCTTCAAGCTGAAACTCGACCAAATCGCGATCGACAGATTGGACACAGAGATATCGAAGTACGAATGCAGGGGCCGACTAGAGATCGCGATGACGATGCCGAGTGGCGAAATACTTAGGGCGGAGGCTAGTGTTTCATACTCAGTTCAGCCTGATTTAGCGGGTGGCGGAAGGTTCGTGACGCAGCTAAGTTTTTGACATGAATTTAACGCACGATAAACAGCTCGCGACGACATCGTCTAGTGCAATTGAATTATGACCTGACTTCCGCTAATTGTATCACCCGCGTTGCTAGGTAAGTTAAATAGAGCGACTGCCAAGAGCCATTGCTAGACCCGTTTAATTCTACCACCATCGCTTTTTGGTGGGCTGGCTTTCAGACGACTTAATCCACGCGGCGACTGCTGCGCGGATGATATCGCTTCGGCTCTTGCTTTGATTGATTGCGATCGCATCGAGTTTGGCGATAACATCTGTAGATATATGAATTAGTAACGGCTTAGATGGATGGGTGAGCGGCATATATTATATCTCCTAATTATTGTAGATTTGCACCAGTGGAATAGTGAACTGCTGTTCGACTATATAGGTGAGATCATCATTCATTTTGACGTTGGAATGACTCTATATATCGAAGCGCTTCAGCCTCAGTTACTTTGAAATGGATTGTCGCTTGTATTGGTCCGAGCTTATCAAATATTTCTTCTTCATATTCGAGCCGTAATTGTATAGACGCAAATATTTCATCGAGTGTCA
>FSSH01005323.1_pt1 | contig 10673 bp, 10 predicted proteins | sample 1166101 | NCBI WGS metagenome assembly FSSH01 (sample SAMEA32972668, study PRJEB13176) | freshwater metagenome | biome: Drinking water system; feature: Biomass in drinking water that filtered by 0.45 um membrane; material: drinking water | place: USA | collected 2012-12-20 | depth 0 m | reverse complement strand
CGCCAGAAAATACTTCTTGGCCTCGTCATCTTTCTCCAGCATCAATTGCACGCGCCCCATCTGCGCCAGAAAGCGTGAATTCTTCGGATCAAGGGAAAGAGCCTGAAGAGCCTGTTTTTCCGCCAACTTAAACTGCCTGCGACTGACGGAAAGGGAGCTTTCAGCCAACTTTATATAACCGGCGTCTTCACCTGCGCTTCTAGCCCTGGCAAGATACTTTTCCGCTTCTTTGAAGACTTTGCCTTTGGCCGTGCCCTGCAAAACCATCAAACTATTGAAGGCGTGTTTAAGTTCCCAGGGGCTGNNNNAAGAGGGGGCGGCGCAGGCCGGCGGGCAGAGCGCAAGTAACCTCCTGACGGGTTCGGGCGCACTGAGGTCTTCCAACGGCAGGAGGCAGACAGCCAAAAGAGCCGGAGTAAGCCCAGCCAGAAGCATTCGAGAGTAGCTCATAATGAAAGCCCCAAATAATCCGAAAACACAACGTCCCGGATTTCCTCAAACAACTTNNACTTTATAGCCAAGACCCTTAACGGTTACGATCAGCGAATCTTGTCCGTCACCATCAATTTTGCGGCGCAAGCGAGTGACGCACTGCCTGACGGCATCTTCGCTGCTGTCCGACTCCGAATGCCAGACCTTGTTGAGCAAATCATCAACGCTGAAAACCTGCCCCCGATGCCGTACAAGAAATTCCAGCAGGGCAATCTCCTTGGCTAGAAGACTCAATTCCTCCTGCCCGCGCATCACTTTGTGAAACTTCAGGTCAATCTGCAAGGGTCCCAGTTGCACCAGTTCCGCAACCATCGGCTCCGGGCGGCGCAAAAGAGCCCTCACCCGGGCGGAAAGCTCCTTCATGCTAAAAGGCTTGGGCAAGTAGTCGTCGGCTCCGGCATCGAGACCGGTGACCCGGTCTTCCACCGATGACTTACCGGTGAGCATAAGAATAGGCAGGGTGCCGCCGCCGCTGCGATACTCCCCACAAACCTCAACACCCGACTTCCTGGGCAATTCCCAGTCTAAAACCACCAGATCATATTGATACAGCTTTAGTCTCTGGGAGGCTTCCAGACCGCAGTCTACATGCTCCACCACATTAGACTCGAATTCCAGAGCGTCGACAATGGCTTCCGCCACTGCCTGATCGTCTTCCACCAAAAGAATTTTAGCCACGCTTGAGTCCTATCATCGCTGTTGACCTTGTCAACCTGAAACTGCGCCAGGCTAATATTGTTCCACACAAGAAAGGCTTAGACTGCATGGCATCCAAACCAAGCCCCAAAAGCCGTTGCCTGCCCCCGGGTCGAATCCTGAAGCTGACGCGGTCGCCTGGGAGTTCAACCGACTCTTAAGCCTGTCTGTTGTCGTTCAAGCGAATTCCATAGAGCGGCTGTCCACCTCTCACGAAACGACCGAAAGCGCTCATGAGGGGCTGATTTGATTTCCAGGTGCCGGAACTAGAGGAGTTGGCGCCTACGTAAATCTGGCCATCGGGACCAATTCGCTCCACAATGCCTATGTGATCGGAACCGCCGGCGCGACCGGGACCACCGAAGACCACGTCGCCGGGCTTAACGTCTCTGATATTGACCTTATCGGCACCACGCCGCAAGAGTTGCTGGGCGAGAGCATGGGCACCGGCCATTGGATCTACATCCACACCGGCTTGACGCAAGACTTCCGATACGGAAGCAGCGCAACCCAGACGTCCACCCTGAACGGAAGCAGCAAACCTGGTCCACATGGCGTTACCATGAGAATCCCTGGAGGCAGCCACGATACCGTTGGCGTCGCCGTTCCACTCGAAACCTTCACCACGGTTCTGGGTGGCGGCTGCAGCCAACTGCCATTTGTTTTTGGCAGCGCTCATGTAGTCTCTGTTGCCGGCATCAGCCATGTCTTCGGCGGTGGGAACGCGTCCCAGGTGCATAGCCAGGGCTATCTGACCGGGATCAACATCTTTGCCGGGGTTCTGCTCGGCAATGGTTTTGGAGTAGTTATTGATCAGATCTTTGGCAGCCAGCTCCTGCACTTCCTTCCCGAAAGTGCCGAGGATATCTTTTCTATCTTGCTCGGTGAGCTTGCCTTGCTCGGTGCCTTCCATTTTCTTGAGCACATCGGGGGTCTCACCCTTAGCCAACTGCTCTTTCATTTTCTTCATACGGGCAGCAGTGCCGGGAGGCACCAACCCCTTCCGCTCTTGCTCTTCCAGAGCTTCAATATCAAGACCGGATAGCCAGGAACGGAAATGATCGGCAGTCATACCGTAAGCGCCCACGGCATGACCACGTCCGCGGCGATAACCGATATGCTCGTGGTCGCCCTTGGAACCATTCAAGCTGGACACAGTATCTTTGATCAGTTCAACAGCGTCGACTTTACCGTTGCGAGCTTTGAAATCGCGTCCGGGGAACATGTCGGATACTTCGCCGGAAGAAAGACGTCCGCCGCTTCTGGAGCCTGTGAAACGGTTGCCGCCCTGCACGGCGCCGGCATCGGAACCGTCGGGTACATTGGCTCTCTGTCCGGCTCTTCGAGCAGCCGCGGCAGCTTCCTCGGGCACCAGACCCTGGGGATTTTCAAGATCGATGCCTTTGCCGGCCAGGGCCGGATTCTGCTCTTTCAATCTGGCATCGAGATACTTATATAGTTCGGCTACCGATTTCTGCTGAGCGTCAGTCGGATTGACGGCACCATCAGGACGCTCAAGTCCTACGATTACATTGCCGCTGCTCAAGATTTCGGGATTATTGATCATCTCTACCCGACCATCGGCTTTGACAATAAGGTCGGGCTTTTTACCTTGCTGTTCAAGGGTATCGGCAAAGCCTACTTCAATCTTCGGCTTTTCAAAAGAGGTAATGGGTCTGGGTTCAGACTTAGTGGTATCGCTGAAATTATCGCGACCTTTTGCCGTGGAGTCGACAATTATGCCGGCTTTCATCAGATCATCCAGAGATTTCTTAGGACTGAGCGCCCCTTCGGTCAGGGTCATGGGCTGCAAATTGGTAGCCGCAGTATTATCCGTTGTGCTGGTCTGGCGCAAAATATCACCACGACCATCAAGGGAAGCCATTTGCAGGCGTCCTCTGGCGTGCTTAGAACCAGACGCTACGGTCGAGTCACCGGCATCCGTTCCAACATCCAATGAACCGCCCCCGGAACCAAGCGACAAGCCGGAGCCGGAATGGGAAAATTTAATAGGTTTGTGTGATTCCACAGTAGTTTTCTCCGTACCTTAAGAAATCGGGGGTTTTTGGGGAGCTAAGGTTCAGCACATCAAGGCTGTTTCGAAAACCATGCCTCAATATATGTCAGATAGCCGAAAGTGCACAGTGGGCTGGCTACGTAGGAATCCCATGAATTGCATTAATTTAGCCCCCAAATTGCCAAAATTGACTGGAAAACTAGCGAAAGCGACGCCTATGGCAAGCCGGGCGCTCCTTAACAGGCCGAGCTTCTGCTGCTAGAATCGCTTCATCCTGCATTCAGAAAGGCCGCCTACCTATGAAAAGGTCAATTACCCCGCTGCTCCTCGCCCTGCTCATTCTGCCGGCACTGCTCACGGCTTGTTCTCAGGCTAAAGACAACACCGGCGCCGCCAGCCAAACTGCTCAGACGGCAGAGTCTTCGGATGAAAATTCCGGCGCCGAGCCGAAGTGGAACATCAGCAGACGAGCCTCTGATGATCCGGAAATCGCCGCCGCCAAGAGTGAAGCGCAAAAGCACTGGCCTATGTTTCGCGACAAATTCGCAAGCGCCCAGTCAAAATCAGATTTCAGCATCAAGGTTCCCTTCAGTGAAGGGGGGCAAACCGAGCACATGTGGTTGGAAGTAAATTCTATAGACGGCGAAGAAATCAGCGGCACCTTGAGCAATACGCCCGACGTTCTGAAAAATATGAGACAAGGTCAAACTATAGAGGTGCCGAGATCGGATGTCGAAGACTGGTCCTATCCGGCTGAAGGCAAGCAAATCGGCGGCTGGAGCATCGCTGTGTTCCTAAAGAGAAACCCTGACCTAAAAGACAAGCTGCCTGTCTACGAACAGCCACAATAAGCTCCCCGTCTAAATTTCAGCAACTCCAGCGGCAGATCAAGGCGGCAGCCGCCTAAAAAGAATCGTGCCCGGCGGCTCTTTCGAACCACCGGACTCGAATCTCTACCTCCCCACGAAAAGTAATCAAACAGACCGGCTGCATCGAATAACGTTTACTGCCGCTTCTCTTGCACCGGCGGCACCGCGTCTCTTTGTGCCATTAATCTATTGCCGCTTCCGTGAAAAAGCCGTGAGCAAAATTCAAGTCCCCAAAAGTTTTTCCGGCACCTTTAGGACTCTGGGGAAAAGTCCCAAAGAGGCCATCCTTGCTTCTAGGTGGGCGCCTGCAACGGACGCTTAAGCAGAAGCCACAAGTGAAGCGCAAGAGACACAAGTAACATACTTATCTCAAGATAGGGAGTCTCCGCTCCGAAGCCTCTAGATGTATCGCAATTTGCTACCGCCACAATGGCAGAAGCCTGCTCCCAGATAAATATCAGGAAAGCGAGAAGCAAATAAACAACCGGCGCCGCCAACATCTTCAACTTGCCGGAGACCACGAAAACCATTATCGCCGTCAGGGAAATCATCCATTGAAACAACATCAGCCCAGGCATAAAAGAAAGAACAAAAAAACTCTTGAAACCAAATAAAAGCCTGATCACCCACAAAAGTATCTGAAGAGCGAAAGAAGCCAGGGAGACAAGAAAATAGTACCGTTCAAACCACATCACTTCTGCTTCGAAATCTCCAGCCGCTCAAGTCTGACGACACAAGCACAAATCTATTCGAGCTCCTGCTCCAAAAGAACCTGCCCCTTCACCAATCCGTAATGAGCCTTTCTACCAAGCGCCTGCTTCAACTGCTGTATTTCCCCTCCCGCCTGGCGATTGGCAAACACTTCCACTTCCTCCAGATGCTGCGGACCCAACACTTCCTGTGGTGGCACATCCGCCTTCGCTTTTACAACCTTCACCATGACGGAAACATTTTCCAGCTTCTGCACATTGATTTCGCCTCTGGCCACTTCACAGCCGGCATAATATCCCGACCAGACAAGAAACGGCACCAGTAAAAGATAATAGGCAAACGGTTTGAGATTCACCGCACCCCTCCTGCCTTTCTATCGCTTTCAATCTCCCGGGCGCTCTTCGAGACCGCCGCAGCCTGTCCCACGGGCACAAGGTCGTGGCGGCTAACATAACCGCCCTTGCGTAAGGTCCATTTTACCTGGCGTCCCATGCACTCCGAGGCAAAACCGAGAGAATCGGCATAAACTTGCGGCATCTTCACACGCACTTCCTCGACATTTTCAAATTCCACCTTGCCGGAAGCGGGAATATCGCGCACAACCTTCACCAGTTGCAAGGTAATAGGCTCCTTGCCAATCAATGGTTGCTTCTTAAAATGATTCCAGGTTGAGGTGAAGCCCCAATAATAGCCCAATCCGGTAGAGCCCAGGAATATAGCCAGGCTGCCGAAAATTACCAGAAGTTGTTTGGTGGAATTGGAACTGTGCATACTACGTTAAATTTAACTCTCCTAAAGCATACCTGCCGGTAGGCGGTTTAGACACTAAATAAACGCCATGTAAAAAAGAGACTGCTCTGGATAAGCAGACAAAAGCTCACATCAACCAGCAGTCTATTAATATCCTGGGTCGAACACCCGACTTGAAAGAGTCTGAACAGTCATAAATTTGAGCCGAACCGCCACCGATTTCTCCCGGAGTCGGGGGGCCTAGATTAGCATGTTGAGCAGAGAAAGATAATACTCCCTGGAGTTTCAGACATTTTTGTCCGGGTAAAAATATATACACAAGACAACTCGCTCGCGCTCAGTCAGGCGCTCCCCCGATAGCAGGTTCGAAATATGCAAAAACGAAGAAAACCGGATGGGAACACCGCCGAGTTTCCGGTGGCGCTCATGCTGCTTCTCCTAGTGGGAGTATTTCCGGTTCTAGACTTACTCTTTTGCGGCGTCGCCGCCTGTTGCACTTATTTTGCCGCCAACCAGATCTGTAATCGCGCCGCTTCCCAACGCACCTATGCAGAAGCCCTTAATGCCGCCGCCGACGAAGCGAGAGCTTTCAATAGCTCAGGCTTCGCCGCCTTTGCCCGGCTTGCCCCCGTGAGCGGCTACAGCGGAAGCGGCATGGACCTCTTCGTGTCCCAAACCAGCACAGATGTCGGCAACGCCATCAAAAAATGGGGACCGAATACACCGGTAGCAGACCCCATAGATAAGAATGCTTTCGTCTACGAATACGCCACCAAGGTCGAGTACGATGTCTCTCCTCTCGTGAAAATGGATGGACTGCCCTTCATTTCTTCCATTCCCGGACTGGGAACCAATTACAAACTCTCCATGACCGCCCACAGAGCCGCCGAGTATCCGCTCGGTCTGTCCGGTCCGGGCAGCGCCCTGGCCCTCAAAGGCGGCAGCGCTCCCAAAAACCTTAAGGCCCCAGGCATTCAGACCATGGGCTTTGTAGCAAACCCGGAAACCGAAGGCTGGAGAACGCCAAACATTTACGACATGATCAAACAGAGCGGTCGCAAAATTGTCACCCAGGATGTTTTGCTAGTCGACTCCCGCAGTTTCAACTGGACGCCCACCACCCTCACCGTACCGGATGGCGCCCAAATCTGGGTCGACTACAAAGCAGACGGTATATGGAATACCAACACCGATAACGTTGCACACGACTTTGACGCCAATGGCGAACCAAACTGCCATAACGTACCCTTTCCATGCGGCTTGATGATAGGCAAAGTCGGCTTGAACGGTACCCCCTTCGCTCTTGGCGTGAACCAGTGGAATTACCCTCTTCCTGGAAACGGCTCCCTCTACTTAGGCTGCAAGGACGGCACCGACGGCACCTCACCGGCCAGCCTTGGACTATCGAACCCTGGAGAACCTCAACCACCGCTGGTAAACGTCTATTATGGCGACCGCACCAACAACAGGGGTACCATGACTGTGCGAGTAATTATCACCCAATGAGAAACCGTGCTAAAGCGACTCGCAGAGCAAGGGGCAATATACTGATCTTTGCCATTGCCATCCTCTCCGTACTCTTCGCCATTGGCGCCGTGTATGGGGTAAACCTGACTCGCTTCATGGGCGCCCATCAGGAGCAAGTCTCGGCCGTGGAAAGCGCTGCGCTGACGGCTGCACGCGACCTGGAAAAAATCGTAGTGGACGACCCCTTTGTGGGGTTGATATCGCTCGCCACCTATCCCCCCTCAGGGAAAGGGACCATGGCCCAGGACAATTACTTTATGCCTGTGCAAAGTATCAACAGCATGCTGGCCACAGCAAGGTTGGAAGCCATACTGGCTGACAAATTCGATGACGAAACTCTGCGAAGACTGGCCAAACGTGATTACGATCTAGTGATGTTGGCTAGGGTTCGATTGGTAGATGTATTGAAGAATGCCATCGCTAAAGACGGCTTCGGCTACGACTGCGACGGCAACAAAGTTGAACCGCTCAAAGATGCCGAGGCCGCCTATTTAGCGGCGAGCCAGCGAATGGCCGCCGGCAAGACCGCCCTGGTAAAAGATTCCATCAGCCTGGAGCTAGGCCTTATAGATGGACTGGTCACCAACACTCGCGTCCCCAATCCCAGTACCTTTGCGGAGATGGAAGATACCGGTCAGCAAAGCGGCTTCTACCGCGCCTATGTCAATATACCTTTCAAAAATTACAACTTTGTCTTTGCCGGCATTTCCGACGGCACCAACCTTGTAGACGGCAAACTCTTCAAACTGACCGAACCGGGCTTGCCCTATGTAATTCCATCAATCATTCGCTGCCACGCAGATCAATTATACGAAAATCCCAATCCCGGTCACGCTTCGGAAGCACACACGGTGCATGTGTCTGCCTGCGCTCAACCGGGAAGTCTGGGCGACACCAAACCCTCGGCCGGAGTCCTCAGCCTCACCTTCCCCAACGGCGCCATACCGGAGATAACCACTCTGCACGCGCTCTTGATGGAGCCCCAGATCGTCACCAGCCCCAGCGACGTCACCCAGGTACCCATGACTGGTGACTCTCCGCCGGAAACACCGGTGCAAATCAAGGTTCCAATCGTCAATGATGACCACGCTCCCATCGGTCAACTCATGCGCATTTCTTTCTTCGACTGGGTTAGAAGGGCTGGACCAAATCTAAACGTTCAGAGCCTGCTCGACGCCCTCGACACCCCGTTGAGCGACAGCGCCCAACCCCACAGAGAGCTTTTTATGCACAGGGCCGACGGCACTATAACCCACACAACCAGACCACAAGATCCGGCTGTCAGTTTGCCAATCGGCGACAGACAATTCTACGCAGCATCCGGCCTGGCCCTCCATAGCAATGACACCTTCAGCTACGATTTCTACCTGCGCGATTATTGCTTCCAACCTGGACGCACAAACGGAGGCAAGCACGGCGGTGAGCCTCTGGGAGACGCCCCGCCCACGCCACCGCCGCCGGTACCGGGCGACCCGCCCCTGGCCCTCGACGAGTATCCCGCCCTCATAAGCGAATTTCCAACCGGTCCGGGCGGCGGCGCCAACCGACCAACCTACAACAATCCAGGCGTAGCCGTAGATTTCAGACTGGAGCGCAGATAGCCACAGTCAATGCTCGACGAACACTACTTCGAATGCCCATACTGCTGGGAAAACATCTCGATGCTGCTTGACTTGAGCGGCGGCGCCCAGTCTTACATTGAAGATTGTGAGGTTTGTTGCAATCCCATCCGCATTAGTTATGATGTAGAAGACGAACAATTAATCGACTTCCGCGCAGAGCAATACGGATAGCGAAAACTCCATGCAAATCCCTAGAGCGGCACTTCGGTCCGGTACCATAACCTTATACGCACTGGTGGCAATGCTGCTAGTGACTGGTCAGCCACCGGACGCCGCCGCTCAGGCATGTCAACTACCGCCACCATCGGCGCTACCACCACCGCCGCTTCCTGAAGGTATGCAAGGCCCCGTGCAAACCTTCACTGAAGAAGATCGCCAAACTATCGAAGCACACAAATTGCTGGAGGAAGCTCTAACACTTGGCAGAGCCGGCGATCGAAAAAAGGAGCTGGAATTACTTAAACAGGCAGAGAAGCTAGCTTCAACGCCGCTCCTGGCAGACCGCTCCGAGTATGGCTTTATCTACGGCGATCTGGGTCGCTGGAGCGAAGCCATAAAGGAATTTGATTCCTACTTTGAGAAGGAAGGTGCCTATGCTCCCAGAAACATAATGGTCGTCGATTACTTGATCAAACATAGCAAAGTGGATGTGGCGCTACGCTTCAGTAGAACTCTGAGCAAACTTGCACCAACCGCCGAGTTACTGGACTGCCGCAGTCGTGCGCTGGCGGCTTGCGGACGAAAGGACGAGGCAGCGGCCATGCACGAGAAGGCGCTGCGCCTGGCAGCTTTGAATCTGCATAGCCCTCTCTGTCAAGGCGTTAATGAGTTACAAGCACCGGCAGGGGCGCAAGGCCTTCCATCAAACCGACAAGACTTCGAAGCTCTCATGTTTAGGCTAGCCACCCTGAACAAACCTCCTTCCTATTTTGAGCTGGAAAAGCTCCTGGACGAAAAGGTTTCACCACCCATTATTCAGACGGTGGACAACCGTCTCTACGCCGAACATTACTCCTTCGATGGAGCATCCTCTCGTTTTCGCAGAATTATTCATTTCTATCCACGTCCCGGTTCGGCAGAGCACCTCTTCATCGAACTGAGCCCGGTTAATTTTCTGGTGCGGACAAGTGACTTGAATAGCTTTCTTGCAAACACCTCGCAGTTCGAAGCAGAACCAGCTGCACCTTCAGCAAACCAAGATCAAGCTCCAAATGAATCACCGGCGCAGACACGCGTTCTCTACAGTGCCAACCGAGCCTCGCGCATAGAACTAATCACTGCTTTAGATTCGCGGAACATCTTAAACGCCATCTCCGTAAGCTGGCCGCCCTACCAGGAGCGAACCAGTGAAATGACTATGCCGGACTGGAGATTCTGGAACTCCCCCCCGATTCGCCGCATTTTTCTGAAATAAAGTCATACTTCGGAGACGTTCCGCCGTCCGGCAGAGACATAGATCCACCACCCGCAATCTGGCTGGATGACGCTTGCTTCGCCGGCGCACCGGCAATGGAGGCAGACAAGTAACTCGATTGTCTTAAGCATCCAGCCACAACAGCAAGAGAAGGTTACAGGGCAAAGAGCAGCAGTTCTCCAGAGGCGCAGCCGACTGCCAGCTGCCTTGCACCAGGATGCCAGGCCAAACAGCTTACATCAGAGGTGCATCTACCAGAGAGTAGGTTAGACCGCCTGTCAGCAAGATCATGAACATATACGACTCCGTCCAGACCACCACTGGCAAGTCGCATGGTACCGGGCGCAAAAGCCAGGGCTGAGATGAAACCATCGTGCTCCTGCAACATCAAGGGCTTACTGCCGGAGGGACCCTTGCCGGAGAAATCCCAGACCACCGGCTGGGAACCACCTCCGGTAGCCAGATAGCGCGAACTGCTATCCCAGGCAAGCTCCCTTACTTTAGTAGGATAGCCATTCATGAAAAGATCATCACCGCTGGGTAAAAGCCAGATATGAGCCGCTCCGTCCTGGCAG
>FSSH01000741.1_pt4 | contig 10674 bp, 5 predicted proteins | sample 1166101 | NCBI WGS metagenome assembly FSSH01 (sample SAMEA32972668, study PRJEB13176) | freshwater metagenome | biome: Drinking water system; feature: Biomass in drinking water that filtered by 0.45 um membrane; material: drinking water | place: USA | collected 2012-12-20 | depth 0 m | reverse complement strand
ACGATATTCTCGACTTCTCCAAGATGGAAGCCGGGCACCTGGAGTTGGAGGTGACCGAGATAAATCTTCTCAATCTGGTGGAGGACAGCGCCGAATTGTTGGCTCCCAGTGCCAGAAAGAAAGGGCTCTCACTTGTAACTTATCTGGCGCCGGAATTGCCTGAGACCGTGCTTGGCGATGCCGTCAGGATTCGGCAGATACTACTCAACTTGACCAGCAATGCCGTCAAGTTTACCAATAGCGGTGAAGTTTCCATTTCTGTGGATAATTCTCCGGCTTATCCGGACATGGTGCGCTTCACCATATCCGATACCGGCATCGGTCTATCGCCGACGGCCAAGTATCGCCTCTTTAATCCCTTCTTTCAGGCTGACGGCTCTACCACGCGCAATTACGGCGGCACCGGTCTGGGTCTTTCCATTTGTAAGTTACTGGTGGAGTTGATGGGCGGTAGAATCGACTTCTCCAGCGAGGAGAACAAAGGCGCCAGTTTCTGGTTTGATCTACCCTTGCCTATTTGTGCGGGGGCGCGCTCGGTGGAAGATGCCGTTAAGGCTTATTTGATTGCCACCGGTGACCTGGCTTCTCCTGCGGCAAATGGTGCTGGTCGGGGCCGGAACAGTCTTTCAAAAGCTCAGACGCCGCTGTCGGTGCTCTTGGCCAGTGATTCCGGCGCCACACTCGCGCACATGCCGTCTTACTTGTGTTCCTCCCGCTGGCCCATTGTGGTGCATACCTTAGAACTTTCAGGCGCAGGTCTTTTATCGCAGGGCGAACCTCGCCCCATGCTCAGCGCTTCCGCGCCGGTGCGCGCCTTGATTTTAGATGTGAACAGTATGCCTGTCTCCTCCGGCTCATCTACGTCTTTGTCCCGGGACCCGCTTCTTGGATCGGTTGAGAACGGTTTGCTGGCCCTTACCGAGGCCTTATCGTCACAGCACTGTGAGCCCTTGCTGTTTGATCAGGGTGTAAGGATTATGGTTCTTACGCCGGTGGAAGTACAAGGCGTGCTTGGGGCCCTGGAAGAGCGGCTTTTGAATCATATGAGAAGCCACTTCCGGCAGTATCATCCGGAAGGTGGTACCAGCGAGGATATTCAAATTAAGTTGATGTTCCTGGTGAAGCCGACCCGTTTTGTAGATCTCATGGATGCCTTTGAACGGCTCCTGGCCGGTGAACTGAGCCTCCTTCCCGGCGCTTCACCTACGGAGCAGAGCCTCTCAGACGGCGCTTTGCAGCGCAAGAGCAGCAGTCGCGTGCCGGTTTTGAAAACCGCTTTACCGGTTGCCGAAGTTTCCCCTTACAGGGTACTGGTAGCCGAAGATAATCCGGTCATGCAGGAACTGGCCTTGCGTCAGCTGGAGCGGCTAGGCTATGTGGCGGAGGTTGTGAGAAACGGTAAGCAGGCAGTGGAAGCCGTTCGCAGCCGCAAATATGCAATGGTATTGATGGATTGCCAGATGCCTGAGATGGACGGCTATGAGGCAACTACCGTGATTCGGCGCGAGGAAGGTGGTGCACACCATGTGCCGATTATTGCCATGACCGCTTCGGCTATGAAGGGCGACCGGGAGAATTGCCTGGCCTCAGGTATGGACGATTATCTCTCTAAACCCGTCAGCCAGAGTGATCTCTTGCGGGTTTTGAACCGCTGGGTGCTGCATATAAGTGAAGAGGAGCCGGCTAGCGATGTACGGTTGTCCCGTGAACCTTTAGTAAAGACCGGCGCCGATAATTCCGCTTCTAGAAACTATGAAGGAACCGGTGCAAAAGGCGCCGAAGCAAGCGGTGCTGCAACCGCTGAAAATGGCGCGGAAGGAAGCTTTGCCGGAACCACTGACGGAAGCTTTGAAAATGGCGATGCTGGATGCGGTGCAGAAAAGCAGCAAGATTCCACTGTAGATTTAAATGAGCTGGTCAATCTTTATGGGCCTGAAGATCTTCCTCGTTTTGTAGAGAGCTTTTTGCAGGAGTGCGATAGTTTAATTACCGATATATCTATTGCTTATGAAAATGGTCGAATTGATGAATTGATTCGTCTCTCTCATCAGTTGAAGGGGCTGGCGGTTGTCATGACTGCCGTGCCCTTATCTTCCACTGCCTTCGAGCTGGAACGTGCAGCCCACCGCTCTTCAGGCGATGTTGAGAATCTGCTAATCCGCTTGAGCAGTGACTTTTCTTCAGTGCGTGACTACCTTTGCTCGTTCCTTAGCGGGAAAGATCTATAATTATGTATTCCTAGCTTTCAACTGCTTTTCTTTTGCAAAAATAGAGCCTCTTACCTTTGATACTTTTAAGACTTGCTTCGATTATTCTCCTGACCGGCATTCTGGCTGTTGCTGCCTTGTTCTTCCTGGCCCAGAGTCGGCTGCCCGTGCTTGATGGTGTTGTCAATTTAGCCGAGCTGTCCCGTGGTGCGGCTGTTAAGTTTGACGATCGGCAGGTGCCTTATATAGAAGCCGGCAATGATATCGATCTCTTTCGGGTGCAGGGCTATGTCACTGCCTCACATCGTTTGTTCCAGATGGACATGGCTCGCCGCGCGGCTCTTGGTCAGCTTTCCGAGGTCTATGGTGCCCAGACCCTCACCCAGGACAAACTGATGCGTACCGTGGGCATCGGTCGAATCGTCAAGGAAGAACTGAAGAATCTGCCCAAAGACGTGGTTTCGGTGCTCGATGCCTACTGTCAGGGCGTCAACTCTTATATTTCCGGCAATAAAGAACGGCTGCCCATGGAGTTTTTGCTCCTTGGTTATAGTCCGCGCCCCTGGACCCCCCTTGATACCCTGGCTATACTCAAGCATAGTCAGTATGAACAGGACGAATCCTGGCGCTTGGATGATTTACGCCAGCGGGTGCTTGATAAGACCGGCAATAAAGATGCCTCCTTCTTGTTTGAGAGACCCTTTTCCGCTCCGGCCCGGGTGGGAATGACGCAGATGCCGCCCCTGATCGCATCGGCAACAGGTTCACAGCCTAATGACCCGGCCCCTTGCACCGGCAGTAATGGCTGGGTGCTTTCCCAGTCTTTCACCGATACCAAAGGGGCCATTCTGGCCCTTGATAAACATCATCGCTATAGCCTGCCCTCCGACTGGTACCTGGTCAGCTTGCGTAGCCCCGATCTGCATCTGGCTGGTGCCACCATTGCCGGTGTGCCGGGTATTATGTGCGGACGTAACGATAAGGTGGGTTTCGGTCTGCTGGCTATGAAAGTAGATGTGCAAGACCTCTTCCTGGAGCAGTTTTCCACGCAGTTTCCCGGCAAATATAAGACGGCTCAAGGTTGGGAAAATGCCACCGAAGTAGTCGAGGAAATTCCGGTACGCTTTTCCGATAAGCTTCTCTTTTCCTCGAATCTGCTGCATAAAGTAGGTATGACAAAGCATGGTCCGCTGCTCTTTAAGAGCGAAGAAAGCGGCGTCAGTCTTTCATGGATCGGGGCGGTTACTCCCACCAAGAGTGGTGCCTCCTATCTACAGACATTGTTGCAACTTAGCCGGGCTAAAGACTTTAAGGAGTTTCAAGAGACCCTTTCTCATTACAGCGGCTCTCCTTTCACGGCGCTCTATGTAGACAAAGCCGGTGCCTGCGGCTATCAGCAGGCCGGCACCATTCCACTGCGTGCTAAGGGTGCGGCCTTTGGTCCTCATGAGGGCTGCCTTCTGGCTCCCGGTTTCACCGGCACTGGCGACTGGGTTTCGACAATTCCTTTCAAAGACCTGATGCAGGGGCTCAATCCTCCCGCCGGCTTCTTCGTTGCCAATTTTCAGGACTTCAAGCCCGACATGCCCTACAACTTAAATCTGTACCGAGGGCAAAGAGTGCTTTCGGTTTTGCAGGCCTTCAAGGGTGCCAAAGCCGGACTGCCGGAGATGGCTGTTTTGCAGGGTGACAGCCAGGCGCCGCTGGCCCCGCTGGTGAAAGCTACCCTCACGGAAGCCGTGGCCAAGTCTGATCTGATCGATTCTTATCAGCTTGCTGCCATGGACGCGCTTGATAAGTGGGATGGGGCCGTGCTGGACAACAGCCCCGGTGCTGCCGTTTACGAAAGTTTCGTGCGCACGGTGGTGCGCCGGGTTCTGGCTCCCAAATTGGGCGGTCCGCTCACCAACGAGTATCTAGAGCGTTATCCTTCCTGGCCCAAGTTTGTAGAGACCATCTTAAAAGATAAGGGCACCAACTGGTTGCCGCCGGAAGAGCGCACTTTCAAGAATTTCATCGTCACATCTTTTGTGCAGGCTATAAAAGACATTCGCATGGCCAGCAACTCCGATGATAGTAATCGCTGGCGCTGGGGCGATTTGCATAAAGGTAATTTCCCCCACTTTGTCTTGCAGGTCTTCCCCCAGGCCGACCCGGTTCTGGCTCCCTTGCTTTCCATGAATGGTGTACGCTTGAGCGGTGACCAGGACACGGTGAATACCACCGACAGCACTCTTGCCCGGGGTAAGGATCAGTTCTTATCCAGTCAGGGGTCGACCATGCGTTTGCTTATTGATATGAGTGATGATGAGAAGTTCTATCAAACACTTGTTCTTGGTCAGAGCGGGCATATGCTGGCCGGTGCAAGATTTGACCAGTTGCGCAGTTGGCTTGCCCTGAAACCCCTTCCTGTTGCCTTTGCTCCGAATTCGGAGGCTAAGATTTGCCAGCACAGACTACTCTTTACCGATCGCTGAAAGTGCGTCTCTTAAACGGCAGTCTGGCTTCCTTTCTTGTGGTCGGGCAAGTTGCCGGTTGGCTTTTGCCGTATCCCCAGATGGCGCTGGCCCAGGGGGCGACGGATACATCGGTGCGAGGGCTGGGCGAAACTGGTTTTCGCAATAGCAGTACCATCAAGTTAAACGACCTGGAGAACCCCAGCCGCAGTTTGACGCCCAGCAGTTCTTCCGATATTTTTCCCGTGGTCAATCTCAATTTGAGCACGCCGCAGCCCCTCTCGTTGAGCGGTATCAAGATTTCCGGTCTCTCGCCGGAAAACATAAAGACCCTGGCTTACTATCATATGGTGGTATTGCACGGCAGCGCCGACCAGGGCACCGCCTACGATACTATGTACGGAATTTATCAAAACAACCGGCTTTCCGGGCGCAGCAACTTTGTTACTGCCGACACTTTTGTGCATGCGTATTTCACTTATATGAATACGCTCACCGTCAAGGTTGTTGAAGATACGCTCTATCAGGAGCTCTATGATTTTCTCAAGGACTTGCGGGATTCCTGCGTAAAAGATTATCGCCTCTGCGATATCGCGGAAATCAAGGATGATATTCAGCGCAACTTGGGCTTCATTCTGGTGTCCATCAAGCTCTTGCGTCCCGATGAGCCGATGCCGGACATGGGGGGGGCCTCTGATCTGGCCCAGGCGGAGATAGCTCTTATGAAAAAGGGGCAAAAGGCCGGCTCGCCGATATTCAGCCGGGAGTTAGACTATGCAAGCTTCAGACCCTCAGGCTTTTACGGTTCCCTGGGTAGCTACGGAGTAAGCCGCGCCGCCAGGTTTTATAGTGCTTATAGCTGGTTGTCCCGCATGGCCTTAAGTCTTTCCGATCTGACCAATAATACACAGGCCGGCGGTGGTAACTCTTTCCGGCGGGCCGTGCTGTTGTTTCGGGCCGTGCAATTGGGCAAAGCCGCCGACGGTAAGACGCTCATGGAGAAATGGCGTCGCCTCACCGATATCGTGCTTGCTTTGAGTCAGGGGCAGTTGAGCAAGGAACCGACCATTTATCCTGAGGAAATGAGGGCGATCTTCACCGACGCCAAGCTGGAGTTCAAGGATCTTCTTGTCACTCTCGCTCAACCTCTGGCGCGGGCCCGTCTTTTGATTTCCATCAAGAAGCAGAAACCGCAGGGTCTGGATGCTACCTCTATCTTTGATATGGCCCGGGCGCGCAAGGAGGAAGACACGACCACCGTCTTTCGTCTCTTTGTTCCAATCGCTTCGGTAGAGTTGGATTTCTTGAAGGAGTTGGCCGCTTCCTATCAGGAGGAAGGTCAGGACAAAGTGATTGTGCCGCTTTCCCTCCTTAACCTCTTTGCCATGGGTTGTCCCCAGGCAAGCAATGCCCTCTCGATTCTGGCCGAGCAGATAGACAGTCGTGCCATAAACATCGTTCCTGATTTCGTCCGGGTTTTATCCCGGCGCAGACCCGAGGATGCTGATGCCATGGTGCGGCAGCCGGAAAAGCGCTGGTCATTGATAAGTGAGTATTTCAGACCCCTTAAAAAAGGTAGCCAGGCTTGCTTGTTATCGACGGTCTGGATGCAGCAGCGACTGCTCAGTGCCTCCGGAGCTTTTGTAGACTCCTTCCTGACTATTGATACCAATATGTATCCTCCCCAACCGCCGGCACCGGGCACGAGCGTCGGCAATGGGCCTTCCGCTCCGCCGCCCCAGGGCTCTAGCCCCGGCAATGCAGCGCCGGCAAAACCGCCGGAGAGCACCACTGCAAGCAAGCCTGTTCTTGCTGCCGCCCCTGCTAATGGTGCAGCGGCAAACGACAGCACGACTGCAACTAAGGCTAATACGGCAGCCCCTGCTAGCACAGCCCCTGCTACCACAGGACATCAGGGGCGCTCAGGCAAGGCTGCCGCCGCCAACTTTCATTATCTTGAGCCGAGCATCGGCATTTATACAAAGATTGCCGCTTTCTTGAGCGAGTCGAGCCGGGAGTTGACCAGGCTCAATGTCATGCCCGAGAGCCTTCGCACCAAGGGTGATGACTTTGTGCGTTTGACGGAGCGGCTTGTGAAAATAAGCGAGAAGGAGCTTTCGTCTGAGGCCCTTCCCCTCACTGATTTTCGACTGCTGGCCAATATCGATCAGATTCTTCCTGCAATTTCCGGTCCGACCAGTGCCTCTATTTACACCGGCAGCGGTGCCAGCATGGGCCTGGGTGACCCCGGTGCGCTCTTCATATTGTTCAATACCGATCAAGGTCCGTATTTGAGCCGAGGAGCGGTCTATTCCTACTATGAAGTGGCAGGCGGACCCTATAAGCCACAGCACTGGCAGCGCAAGAAGAGCTTTGGCTTTTTGCGTCCGCCGGGATGGATCAGTCAATTCAATCTGGTCGATGAGAAAAAGCCCGACCAGCCGCTTTCTGCCCCTTCAAATTCCCCCGTAAAATCCCCTGTGAAGAACACCGTTGATACCAGTCAGCCGCCAATCAATAGGAAGTGATCATGAAACTTGCAATGTCTGTGTTCCTTGCCGCCGGGCTCGCCCTTGGTCAATTCTACGGTGTGGGCATTGAGGGGGTCTTTGCCGGTCCTGCCGGTAGCCTTGCCGTGCCGCCGGAGTCTACTTTGCCTTTGAGCAAGGAAGACAGGCTTAAGGAGGAAGGCGTCTTGCTTAGCTCCTTGCGTGATATGCATGAAGTTTTGCGGCGCCTGAAAAGGCATTTGCAAGACCTGCGCCATGAGGTAAATCGGCGCCAGGTCTCAGCCGTGAGCCCGGTGGGCGGCGACATGTTCTTGATGGACCCCTGGTCCAGCGAGAACCCGCTTCTGGCTCCATTTGCCGCTCAGACACCGGCTGTTGATCCTGAGCAGGCTCCCTATCTGCCGGTCAGGCCCAAGTTTTTCAATGCTTCCATGTCCGATGTGGCAGACTCTATGAAGGAAGCGCGCGACACTGCCACCGTTCTTCGAAACGAAGTGGTGGCACTGGGGTCGGACAGTGAAGCTATGAAGAAATTGCAGCTTATGGACGATTTGCTGGCCGACTTCGACAATAAGTATGGTCAGTTGCAAGCTCTAAATAAGGATCCGTATGAGAACAAGCCCTTGAATGACCTGGCTTGCGCCTTTGAGATTTCCGTGCACGACCTCGATCGCCTGGCTCAGGATTCCTGGCGAATAATGGATCGGCTCATGAAGGGGCAGAAGAAAAAATGACAGCAAAATAATGTTGTTTTATTAACCCCTGAATTTTACTGAAGACCCTGTATTGGCAAGGCTTTGATAGCAGTATGGGGAGCGGATATAGACTGGCTCTCTTGTCAATTCTTTTGGGAATCACTAGGATGCTCACCTAGATCTCAGGTGTCGGGAATTTCGTAAAGGTCGGCAACTAAAATGGAATCAGTAACTAGCCTGGCCCCGGCAGGTGCCCTTACCAGCGAGCCGAGTACGGCTACCTCGGAAATATCGGTAAAACTGCCCCTATCCAGTGGAGTCGCACAAGAAAATCTCTTCGACCATGCGCTCATGGCCAGAGCCTATCTTTCCGAAGGTCGATTTGACGAAGCCGAGCGTCTCTATAAGTTGGCCCTGGATGTCTCGCAAGATTTTTATGGTGCCAATCACGGTGAAGTAGCACCGCATCTGGAGAATCTTTCATCCTTCTATGTGGGACGGGCTCGCTATCAGCAGGCGCGACCCTACCTGGAGCGTCTCTATGCCCTTCGCCTCAGCCAGCGCTCTTTCGGTTCGGACCGTTATTTCCAGCCCTTGTTGGCGACAGTTGAGCAGCTCTCGCTGGTCTTAGAGCAGCTTTCTGAGTCGGAGCAGGCCGAGAAACTTTACCTGGCTACCCTGCGTGCGGCGGAAAAAGATTTCGGTTCCGATAGTGAGCACACTTTGAACGTGCTTTGTAAGCTGGGTGAGTATTACAGTCGTACCGGCGTATACGTGGCTGCCCGTGCCGTCTTCGAAGAGTTGCTCGATGTACTCTCGCAAAAGCATGGTGCCAACTCCCTGGAACTATCCGCGGTGCTCTCGCAGTTGTCGGAAGTATACGGACGCCTGGCTCTCTATTATGATCGTATCGCCGTTCTGGAGCGGCAGGTGGAGATCACCGAATGTGTGCATAACGGCACCGGCGTGGCCCTGGCTTCTCAGTTGGTGCGCCTGGGTGAAGCTTTGAGTGCGGCTGCCAAACATTACCAGTGCAAGGAATTCGCCGAACGCGCCCACTTGATCTATTGCCGCGCTCTCAGTATTTATGAGCGTTTCAACGGTGCCAATACTCCCACCATTCAAGGTCTGAGAGCCAAGCTCAGCAAGTTGGCGGCAGGCGCTTAGAACCGGCACTAGCTTTCTTCCTTTGCCAGGGTTGTTTCGCTATTTGATTAGATAGTTAGTGTTCGCTTGCTAGCTTGTTTGCTCAGGGCGAAAAGTTCGTATCGTCTTTCACGGGCGACGTGGCAGTCTTTTCTTTCTCGGCTTCCTTTTCGCCCTCTTTCTCGCCTTCCCCGGCTTTGGCTTTCGGTCCGTCATGTTCAATGAGCGGTCCTTTGGTGTAGTTAACGGTGGAGGCTTTTTTGACGGTTTTGGGACCGGTCGTGGGATGAAAGGCTGCTACACCGTGATAGCCGTGCACAAAATCAAGTCTCAGCTTGCCGTCGGGATCTTGATAGTATTGCTGCAAAATTTGATCGAAGCGCCAGCCGCCTTTAGCCAGTTTGTTGGCTCCGTGCTGACTCAAACCGCGAGCACCGTTGCCCGGACCACGGCAGGTGAAAACCCAGTTGGGCCCTTCTTCGTGTACATCGAGGATACCGGCGGTGGCAAAGTTGAGCATCTTAGCTAGAGCAATGCCGTAAACTTCCTTGGCTTCCTTGGTGCCCATGATGGCAACTCTCACGGCATTACCAGTGGCATCCCACTGTCTGACCGTCACACCGACAATATTTTTCACACCGGTGACCCGCTCCAGATTGGCCTGGGAAACAGTGCTCTTGCGGATGTTGAGGTTTTCGAATTCGTTGTCGCCCACAGTGGCTCTGTAGAAACCAGGTTTTACTTTGCCGGAATCTTTGAGGATAAGACCGCGGGTTTGATGCACGGCATGGAAGGTTNNGTTGAATTGGCTTCTGCCGCCAGCCCTTTATAAGCCTGGTCGCGCACATCGGGCACCATGTCGAAGCCGTCGCTCTTCCACTTGGAGCCGGGACCCACATGGGCGTAGGCATAACTTCTTGCCGCCACGGCCTGTGATTTCAGTGCTTCCAGATGCCAGCTGGAAGGCATTTCCGAAGGCACCACACCAAGCAAGTACTCTTCCATGTCGAGCAGGTTCACGGCTGTTACATAGCCCGGCATATTGATGATTTCGATGCAGCCTCTGTACCAGCGGTTAGCTGTCCAGACCCGGTAGTCCGGTGCCGAGACATAGGCTCTTTCTCCATAGGGCAGGGCCATGCTGGAACCGGTGGCCAGTTCGGTAACTTTTCCGGGTGTAATGCCGTAAACCATGCCGGGCTTGAGGGCAAAAATCGGCCTGCCCCCGATAAACACTGCGCCCGGCTGCCAGACAGCCACCCTTACAACCGGTGCCTTGGTGGTAATGCCGATGCGCACCGGCTGAATCATCATGGGATAGGGGCTGAAGCCCAGCATCATGCCCTGTACCGGTGCCGCGCCGGAAGCGGCTCCTTTGGCTTTAGCCAGAACCTGGTTGATACCAGCCGGCGAGATGAGGGAAAGAGCCAGCAAAAACACCGCCAGGCTCAGGGGTGTGAGCTCTCTTTTACTCAGTGTTATCTTTGGACTCCGCACTCTTTGTGCACCTTTGCCTGAACTTTGCTTGTGTTGATGTTAGCAATATTTGGCTGATTTGTCCTATTAGTAAAAGATAGGCACTTGCCTGGGGGGCGGTTTAAAGCCCAGTTTGCGCGATTCATCTAAAGCGGCCAGGGCTTCATCATTTCGGCCCATTTCC
>FSSH01001101.1_pt1 | contig 10675 bp, 10 predicted proteins | sample 1166101 | NCBI WGS metagenome assembly FSSH01 (sample SAMEA32972668, study PRJEB13176) | freshwater metagenome | biome: Drinking water system; feature: Biomass in drinking water that filtered by 0.45 um membrane; material: drinking water | place: USA | collected 2012-12-20 | depth 0 m | reverse complement strand
CATATCGATCACGGCAAATCAACCCTCGCTGACCGGTTCTTAGAAGCTACTGGCGCAGTCACTGCTCGAGAGGCCAAAGAACAGATCCTCGATGCCATGGATCTCGAACGAGAACGTGGCATTACGATTAAGGCCCATGCAGTGGCGATCCGGTATAAGGCCAAAGACGGGAAGACCTACGCCTTGCATTTGATCGATACGCCGGGGCACGTCGACTTCACGTATGAAGTCTCGCGGAGTCTTGCCGCGTGCGAGGGGGCACTCTTGCTGGTTGATGCCACCCAGGGAGTCCAGGCCCAGACCATCGCCAATGTGAATCTGGCGATGGCCAACAACCTCAGCATTATCCCGGTCATCAATAAGATCGATTTGGCCAGCGCGGATGTCGAGGGGACGAAACACTCGATTTCGGAGGTGCTGCAGCTGGATGCCACCGACGCGATGCCGATCAGCGCCAAGGACGGCAAGGGTGTGCCGGAGGTGTTGGAGGCGGTGATCGCACGGATTCCTCCGCCGGCCGGCAATCCCCAGGCGCCGCTCAAGGCCCTCATTTTCGATTCCTGGTTCGACAATTATCAGGGCGTGATCGTGCTGACGAGACTGGTGGACGGATCGATTCGGCCCGGGATGAAGATCAAGGTCATGTCGAACGACCGGACGTTCGAAGTCATGGAAGTCGGGCAATTCACACCTAAGCGCACCAAAAAGACGGAGCTCCTCACAGGTGAAGTCGGATACCTCTGTGCCAATATGCGGGAAGTCGCCGATGTGAAGATCGGCGATACGCTCACGGATGCGGTGATGCCGACCAGTGCGCCATTCCCCGGCTACAAGGAAGTGAAGCCTCTGGTCTTCTGCGGACTCTATCCCACCGACACGGCCCGCTATGAAGATCTGCGCGATGCGTTGGTCAAGCTTCGATTGAACGACTCGTCGTTCGTCTATGAGCCTGAGACCTCGCTGGCGCTGGGATTCGGTTTCCGGTGCGGGTTCCTGGGATTGCTCCATATGGAGATCATTCAGGAGCGGTTAGAGCGCGAGTATAATCTGACACTGCTCACGACTGCACCGACGGTGGTCTATCGCCTGTTGACGACCAAAGGCGAGGTGCTGGAGGTCAATAATCCATCGCAATTGCCGCCTCCCAGCAGCATCGAGTCCTTCGAGGAGCCGTTCATTCTGGCCTCGATCATCACGCCGGAGCGGTACATGGGCGCGATTCTCCAGCTGTGCCAGGAGCGGCGCGGGATTCAGCGGAGCATGCAATTTCTCGATCCGACACGTGTGATGATCAGTTACGAGCTGCCGCTCAACGAAGTCATTCTCGATTTTTACGATAAACTGAAGTCCCGCACCCAGGGCTATGCCTCGCTGGATTATGAGCTGCTCGGCTATCGGAACTCCGAGCTCGTGCGGCTCGACATTCTCTTGAACGGGGAAACGGTCGATGCCTTGTCCTTCATCACCCATAAGGACCGGTCGGTGCAGCGCGGGCGCCAGCTTGCGGAGAAAATGAAGGAACTCATTCCCCGGCAGATGTATGAGATCGCCATACAAGCGGCGATCGGGAGCAAGATCGTTGCGCGCGAAACGATCGGGGCTATGAAGAAGAACGTCCTGGCCAAGTGTTACGGCGGCGACATTTCACGGAAACGGAAATTGCTCGAAAAGCAGAAGGAAGGCAAGAAACGCATGAAAGCCGTCGGGAGCGTCGAAGTGCCGCAGGAAGCGTTCCTGGCGATTTTGAAAGTCGGTGATGAATGAGTGCGGATCCGAACCGGGCCAATATCGAGAAGCTGTCCGGTTCTTCTGCCGGAGAGCCGCAAACGCCAGTGTCCGGGGCTACGGTGTCCGAACGGAAGGCCGACCGGGCCGGACAGAAGTCGATCTTTCGTGAGTATTCGGAAGCCATCATCGTGGCCATTTTGCTGGCCTTTGCCATTCGGGTGTTCGTGGTGCAGGCCTTCAAGATTCCCTCCGGCTCGATGATTCCAACCTTGTTGATCGGGGATCATATTTTAGTGAGCAAATTGTCATATGGATTCCAGTGGCCTGCCGACTGCAAGCTGCAATGGAATGTGCCGCCGGTCAATTGTTATACGTCCACGACGGTGATCGAGTTTGGAAAGCCGCAGCGCGGGGATGTCATCGTCTTCCGTTTTCCGGAAGACGAGGAAAAGGACTTTATCAAGCGCATCGTCGGGATCCCCGGCGATACGGTGCAGCTGCGCAACAAAGTGGTATTCGTCAACGGGCAGCCCCTGGACGATAAGGCCTTTACACAGCGTATCGACCCCGGCATTATCGACAGTACGATCAACTCGCGCGACAATTTCGGGCCGGTCACGGTTCCCGAAGGATCGTATTTCGTGATGGGCGACAATCGCGATCAAAGTCTCGACAGCCGGTTCTGGGGGTATGTGCGGGAAGAGAAAATCCGCGGCAAAGCGTTCAGGATCTATTGGTCGTGGAGCGGCCAGGGCAACTGGACGGAGTGGGTCCGATGGGAACGGTTCGCCAAGGGGATCCAATGAAAACGGGCGTGAAGTCTTCCAGCGTGGCAGGCGAAGCGGGCAGCCGGAATCAGCAGCCGACGTCTCAGGCGCTCCGGCAGTATATCCAGCGGTTTCCGCAGGCATCCGTCCTTGTCGTGGGAGACCTGATTCTCGATCATTATGTCATGGGGAAGGTGAGCCGGATTTCTCCGGAAGCGCCGGTACCTGTTGTGCACGTCGAGTCAGAGTCGCTGCGGCTCGGCGGTGCGGCCAACGTGTTTAACAATATTCTGGCGCTGGGCGGGAAAGCCGATCTCTGCGGGGTGATCGGCGCGGATGAAAGCGGGCGGCTGCTGATGAAGGAGTTGGGGACGAGGCGCTCCGGGCGTGGAGGTGTGGTGATCGACCACGACCGTCCGACGACGAGGAAAAGCCGGGTGATCGCGCATAATCAGCAGATCGTCCGGTACGATGTCGAAGGACGGCACGAATTGAAGCCGGCGCTCCAGCGTAGAATCGTTCAATATGTCGAGTCGCGGCTACGGGAACTATCCTGTGTGGTGGTCTCCGACTACGCCAAGGGGGTCGTGTCGGCGTCGTTGATGTCCGATATCACCCGGCTGGCCGCTTTGCGAAAAGTTCCGGTCATTGTCGATCCGAAGGTGGAACATTTTGGATACTACAAGAATGTCACCGTGATGACGCCGAACCATCTGGAAGCGACTCAAGCGTCCGGTTTGCACGGCGACGACGATCAAACAATCAATGAAGCCGGCGCAATGATCCGTCAGCGGCTCGGATGTCAGTCGGTGCTCATCACCCGTGGTGAAAAGGGCATGAGTTTGTATGAGGGCGACGGGAAGTCTTGGCACCTGCCGACGCAAGCCAGGCAGGTCTACGATGTGACCGGCGCCGGCGATACGGTTATCGGGACGCTGGCACTGGCGTTGTCGACCGGCGCAAGCATCAAGCATGGGGCGATCCTGGCGAATCATGCGGCGGGGATCGTGGTCGGCATGGTAGGGACGGCGACGGTGTCTCCCAAGCAACTGACGGAGGCCTTGGGGAATGATTAATTCCTCGCGTTCTGTCGTTGTCGTCATTCCGGCGCGCTATGGATCATCCCGATTTCCGGGGAAGCCGTTGGTTATGCTCAACGGCAAGCCGATGATCCAACATGTCTATGAACGGGCTGTGGCCTGCCGGGCTGTGTCGGACGTATTGGTGGCGACCGACGACGACCGCATCAAGCAGGCGGTTGAGCAGTTCGGAGGGCGTGTCGTCATGGTGACTGGAAACTATCGGACAGGCACGGACCGTGTCGCGGCAGTGGCGCGCATGTTTGTGGGTGACTTGTTCGTGGATCTGCAGGGTGATGAAATTCCCCTGAATCCGAGATTGCTGGATGATCTCATCGAGCCGTTCGCTCAAAGCGGCGCTGAAATGGGGACGCTGAAGCGAATGCTGGATACCACGGAGGATCTGCATAATCCGGCCGTGGTCAAAGTGGTGACCGATTCCCAAGGGTACGCGCTCTATTTCTCGCGAGCGCCGATTCCGCTGGTGCGTGACGATCCCGACCGCGGAGTCGTCGGCGGACTGCACTATATCCATTTGGGGCTGTATATCTACACGAAAGAGGCATTGCTGAAGTTCGCCGCCTTGCCGACCAGTACCTTGGAGGATGCCGAAAAGCTGGAGCAACTCCGTGGATTGGAACACGGCATTCGCATCAGAGTGTGGGAAACGAAGCATGCGTCGCTGAGAGTCGATCAGCCGGAAGATGTGCCGCTTGTCGCCGAGAAATTGCAGCAGTTCGAGGTCGTCAAGCGCGAGGTGGGATTCATGGGGTTCAAAGGGGTTGTGTCGAGCCGATGAGGACACGATGCGTATCAGGGTGGTCAGGGCTCCGGCACGGGAGGCAGCCATGAGCAAATTTATTTTTGTTACGGGTGGAGTCGTCTCATCACTGGGAAAGGGGTTGGCTTCGGCATCGATCGGCAATCTCCTCGAGAGCCGAGGTTTGAAGATTACGTTTTTGAAGCTGGACCCCTATATCAATGTGGATCCAGGCACGATGAATCCCTATCAGCACGGCGAAGTCTATGTGACGGATGACGGCGCCGAAACCGACCTGGACTTGGGGCATTATGAGCGGTTCACAACGCTGTCGCTGACGAAGGAAAGCAATTATACGACCGGCCGGATCTACCATTCCGTCATCACCAAAGAACGGCGCGGGGACTATCTCGGGGGAACGGTACAAGTGGTGCCCCATGTGACGGACGAGATCAAGCAGGCGATCATGCGTATTTCCAAGGGCATGGATGTGACGATCGTCGAGATCGGCGGTACGGTGGGCGACATTGAAAGTCTGCCCTTCCTTGAAGCCATCAGGCAGTTACCGTACGACGTCGGGCGAGACAATGTGCTGTACGTCCATCTGACATTGGTGCCGTACATCGGCGCCGCCGGAGAATTGAAGACCAAACCGACGCAACATTCGGTCAACAAGTTGCGTGAGATCGGCATTCAGCCGAATATTCTCTTGTGCCGCACGGATCGCTATCTGCCTCCCGAACTCAAGGGTAAGATCGCCATGTTCTGCAACGTGGAGAAGGATGCCGTCATCACCGCCAAAGACGTCGATACGATTTATGAAGTGCCGATCGTCTTTCGGAAAGAAGGCTTGGACGAACTGATCATCCGGCAGCTGCATCTGAAGACCGGACAGCCGAACTTGCGTGAGTGGGACGCGATGGTGCAGAAAATCAAGCGGCCCAAGCATGAAATTTCGGTAGCGCTGGTGGGAAAGTACGCCGGGTTGAAGGAGTGTTACAAGAGTCTTGGTGAGGCCTTAGTCCACGGAGGACTCGATCACGAAACGAAGGTCAATATCAGTTGGATCGAGTCCGAGGATGTCGAGCGACAGGGCACCGAGCGGATTCTGCGCGAGGCCGACGGGATTTTGATTCCCGGCGGGTTCGGGGCGCGGGGGATCGAGGGGAAAATTGCCACGATCCGATATGCGCGGGAGCGGCAGGTTCCGTTTCTTGGCCTTTGTTTAGGCATGCAGTGCGCGGTGATTGAGTTTGCGCGCAACGTCGCGGGATTGACCGGAGCCAACAGTGCCGAGTTCGACGAGCAGTCGCTCCATCCGGTCATTCATTTGATGTCTGATCAGCAAGGCGTCAACGACAAAGGCGGCACGATGCGCCTGGGGTCCTACCTTTGCCGGCTTAGCGAGGGTTCGCTTGCGCAGAAGATGTATGGAGTCGCCGAAGTCCGCGAACGTCACCGGCATCGCTACGAATTCAACAATGCCTATCGTGAACAGCTGGCAGCCAAAGGGCTGGTGCTCTCGGGGCTCTCCCCTGACGGACGATTGGTTGAAATCGTCGAGTTGAAGGATCATCCCTGGTTCTTAGGCACCCAGTTCCATCCGGAATATCGTTCCCGTCCGCATCACCCGCATCCGCTGTTCGGTGGATTCGTTGGCGCGGCTTTGAGGAAAAAGCTGGGACAGTGAAGCGAGATGCTGAAACCGACTTTCAACGGCGTTCGCGGCCTTGGTTTTGGGCAGGAGGGCGTCTCGGCGCCCTCAGGGCTGGGCGGGTGAAAACGCCAAGCCGGTTTGAGCATCTCTCATGAGACAAGTTTGAACACTATGGCACATCTTGTCGATATCGGTTCCTTCAAAGCCGGCCAGGGGCAGCCGCCCTTTCTGATCGCGGGGCCCTGTGTCATCGAGAGTGAGCAACTCGTAATGGAGACGGCGGGCCGCATTGCCGAAATCACGAAATCTCTGGGGATCCCCTATATCTTCAAGTCTTCATTCGACAAGGCCAACCGAACGTCCATCAAATCCTTCCGGGGTCCAGGGATCGAGCAGGGGATGGCCATACTCAAGAGCGTTCGGGACCATGTCGGCTGTCCGGTTTTGACCGATGTTCATACGGAAGAACAGGCGACTGAGGCTGGAAAGGTTGTGGATGTGCTCCAAATTCCAGCCTTCCTGTGCCGGCAGACGGACTTGCTGATTGCCGCAGCGAATACCGGAAAAGTTGTGAATGTGAAGAAAGGCCAGTTTCTCTCTCCGATCGAAATGGGCAATGCGGTCAAGAAGGTGGAGGAGTGCGGCAGCCGGCGTATCCTCCTGACCGAGCGTGGCTCCTCGTTCGGCTACAACAATTTGGTCGTCGATATGCGGTCCTTTCCTATCTTGCGGAGTTTCGGCTATCCCGTGGTGTTCGATGCGACTCATAGTGTCCAGTTGCCCGGCGGGGGAGGCACGAAATCCAGCGGCCAACGCGAGTTTGTGGAGCCGCTGGCCTGCGCTGCGGCCGGCGCCGGTGTCGATGGATTTTTCATGGAAGTGCATCCGAATCCGGATGAGGCTTTGTCGGACGGACCAAACATGGTACCGTTGCATCAATTGAAGTCACTGTTGGAACGGGTCCTGCGTATATGCGACGCGACAAAACCGAGACCATAAAGCCGGCTGCTCAACCGGTGGCCAAGTCCGTCAAGGGCCAGGAGAGTCTTGACGAAGGGAGGCGTGTGCTGGCAATCGAAGCCCGCGCCGTCCAGACATTGATCGGCCGGTTGGACGCGACGTTCGCCAAGGCTGTGGATCTGCTGGCTCGCTGTAAGGGGAAGGTCGTCGTATCGGGCATGGGGAAGTCCGGTTTGATCGGTCAGAAGATCGCCGCCACGTTGGCCAGCACCGGCACCTCATCGTTTTTTCTCCATCCTGCCGAAGGCGTGCATGGAGACCTTGGCATGTTGGCCCGCCGCGATGCCTTGATCGCGATTTCCAACAGCGGCGAGACTCAGGAGTTGCTCCAATTGCTTCCTTACGTGGAGCGCATGAGTATTCCGGTGATCGGCCTCACAGGACGGATGGATTCCACCTTGGGCAAACACTGCGATGTCGTCTTGGATGTGTCGGTGGAGGAAGAGGCCTGTCCGATGGGGTTGGCGCCCACCGCGAGCACCACGGCCACGCTGGCTCTCGGCGATGCGCTGGCCGTGGCCTTGTTGCAGAAGCGCGGATTCAAGGAAGAGGACTTTGCGCGGTTCCATCCGGGCGGCACGCTGGGACGCCGGTTGCTGGTGAAGGTCAAGGATGTGATGCATGCCGGACCGGAGATTCCGATCGTCCAGCACTCCGTCGGGGGCATGGCAGCGATGCTCGAAATGACGGCCAAGAAACTGGGTATGACGATCGTCGTCGATCAGGGCGATGCGTTGCTGGGCGTGATTACAGACGGCGATTTGCGGCGGTTTATCCAGCGCGGGACGGATTTGGTGAGTGCGACGGCCGGAGAGCTCGCCTCACGGGATCCGAAAACCATCGGGCCCGATGATTTGGCCGCCAAAGCGGTGGAAATGATGGAGCGCTTTTCGATCACGACGCTTGTGGTGACCGAAGGCGATCGGGAAATCCGAGGCGTGGTCCATCTGCATGACTTGTTGAAGAACGGGATTGTCTGACGATGAATCGCGTGTTGGAAACCTGGAAAGAAATCGGGCAGGATTCGCTGAATCTGCCGAATTTTCTTACGCTTGTCCGGATCCTTTTGATTCCGGTCTTCGTCGTGATCTTCCTTGCGCCGACGCCGGATCGGTCGTTGCTCGCCGCCGTCATATTTACCGTCGCCGCCGTGACGGACTTGCTGGACGGATACATTGCTCGCCGAACCGGACAGGTGACGAAGCTCGGTAAGTTGCTTGATCCGCTCGCGGATAAGCTGCTGGTGTTGTCGGCGCTGATCCTCCTCGTCAACATCGACCGTGTCAGCGCCGTGGTGGCGTTGCTCATCATTGCGCGGGAACTGGCTGTGACCGGCATCCGCGCCATCGCCGCCGGGGAACGCCTGATCATCGCAGCGGAAGTTACGGGCAAGTACAAGATGGCGCTGCAAGTCATTGCGATCGTCCTGCTGATTCTGGAAGGGACGGGCCTGGCGGAACTCGGCAATCTGCACCTGGCCGGCACGGGGACGCTGTATCTGTCTCTGGTCCTGGGGTACATTTCCGGCGGGCAGTATGTGTGGAGTTTTTGGAAGCAGGTGGTCGCCAAAGGTCTGTAGTCAGGATGTTGAAACTAGACCCCAGCTTTGTTCTCGCATCGTTCAGACCCTCAACATACCCAATCGGGAGAGAGCTGCACCGGCTGCTCGGGGCGGGCGGGTGAGAAGGATTATGCCTCGGCCCTTCACTCGCTGCGGCCTCGCTGGATGTCTAGTTTGAACATCCTGTAGTACGTTGGATTGGACGCCTCTATCAACGCTCTCTGTCATCGACTGTCACAAGGGCGGGCCTGACATGGGTTTGAAATGCCGGGCCGTTCGCCAAGCGCCACTCGCATTGCAGATCGTCGGCTGCATCAGCCTTTCCTTCCTGGTTACTGCCTGCACAGAGAACGCCGCGCCTCCACAAATAGAGCCCTATGCCTATTCGAGTGCTCCGGCGGCGGCCAGATGTGAGGCGGGCGCGCGAATCGGCCAGGCTGGTGTAAGCGACGGGGAAGCTTCCGCGGAAGGGCTTCGCTATCACGTACGCACACCAACGAATTATGACGCGACGATCGCTCATCCGTTATTGATGGTCTATGCTGCAGCCGGCCAGAGTGGCCTGGCGTCTGAGCGTATGACGGGTCTTACCTCGATGGCCACTGCCTCTGGATTCGTGATTGTGTACGCCGATCATCGGCCGCTCGGGATTCCCGCAATCGAACAGCTGGGAACCATTTCCGGTTCGGTGGCAAAGAAGTGGTGCATCAACGAGAAGAGGGTATTCGTGACCGGCCACTCGGATGGCGGCACCGCGTCACTGGCGCTCGCTGTGCTTGATAAGACGAAGAAGGTGCCGGCGGCGATTGCGCCGTCCGCTGCCGGATGGACGGGCAAGGACTTGGAGGCCTATCAGTGTCCGGCGCCTATCCCGGTCATGGTGATGCACGGCGTGAACGACAGCCTCTTTCCCGGTTGGGGCGCGCAAACATCCGCCTGGTGGGCCGCCTGCAACGGATGCGACGTGGCGAAGACGAAAAAGGTGGAAGGCGGGTGTGTCGCATATCAAGGATGTCGATCGGGGGCCGCGACGCTCTACTGTGAGGGAGCCGGCGGCCATCGGGATTGGCCCGATCTCAATCGCGTGATGATCGAGTTTTTTGTGCATCCGGAGAAGTTTCTGTAACGCCCGAACTTCCCGTTGGTGCGGGAGTGAAGGCGCGGAAGGATATGATGGATCTGCCAGGGTTGACCGGCCTGTTCGTACTGATCGGTTATCTCTTAGGTGGGGTGCCGTTCGGTATCGTGATTTCCAAGGCGATGGGCCTGCCTGACCCGCGTACGGTCGGCAGCAAGAATGTCGGCTTCACGAATGTGCTGCGTGTGTCCGGCAAGCCAGCCGGCATTCTCACCCTGATCGGCGATATGGGGAAGGGGTGGGTCATGGGTTTTGCGGCAACGCAGTTGCTGCAAGACGAATGGGCCATTCTGATCGTCGCACTTGCGCCGTTTCTCGGCCATCTCTTTTCGCCGTTTCTCAAATTCAAGGGCGGCAAGGGCGTGGCCACAGCGCTTGGCTCCGTTCTTGGCGTCGCGCCGCTGATCGGGCTGTTGCTGCTGCTGGCATGGATCGGATCAGTAGCCATCTCGCGCTATTCTTCCGGCGGCGCGTTGACTGCATTCGGTCTCTTTCCGATCATCGCTGCTCTGGCTCGACCAACCGGTCCATTCATTCTGTTCTCTCTCATTGTGACCGCGCTGATTGTGATTAAGCATAAGGGGAACATTGAGCGGCTGTGGAAGGGGACGGAAAGTCGGATCGGGCAGCGCGGCTGATCCTCTGTGCTCGCCCACCGCGCACGCAAGCCTCATATCGAATTTCAATCAGATCAGGCGGTGCTCGGTGGATGCGCGCACTTAAGGACCAGGCCGCACTGCCCTCAGGGAGAGAGGAGAGAAGATGTCTGCAATGCGCGCAGCTCTGGATTCAACCAGGCCACCCTTGCGAGAGGGGAGGCGAGCCTGCTTGGAAGGACCATTTGTAGGCGGTGCTCGATCGGGAGAGGCGCGTCTCGGCGCGCCGGGGTCGGGCGGGTAAGAACTGCGAACTTTTTGCGCATCCTGGATGATATTAGGAGTGGTCGGCTGCCAAGAATGCGGAGT
>FSSH01004854.1_pt1 | contig 10684 bp, 11 predicted proteins | sample 1166101 | NCBI WGS metagenome assembly FSSH01 (sample SAMEA32972668, study PRJEB13176) | freshwater metagenome | biome: Drinking water system; feature: Biomass in drinking water that filtered by 0.45 um membrane; material: drinking water | place: USA | collected 2012-12-20 | depth 0 m | reverse complement strand
CCCTTGCCCGCGGCAAGGATGACGGCGGCGATCGGGCGGGCGGGTGATTGTTGGGTGGTCATGCGCGTCCCCTTGCCAGCAAATGATTGCGGATTCCAGAGCATCGCGCCATGTGGGGCCGATGAACGGATTTCCTTTTACGATCGTCGGCTTCGACCTTGACGGCACGCTGGTCGATACCGCGGGCGACCTGACCGCGGCGGTCAATCACGGGCTGAGCCTCGCCGCGCGCGCGCCGCTGACCGAGGCACAGGTGCGGCCGATGATCGGGCTGGGCGCGCGGCATATGCTCGAACAGGGATTCGCCGCAACCGGCGGCGTGCCGGGCGGCGATTTCGAGCGGCTTTACCGCGAACTGCTGCGCTTTTACGAAGCGAATATCGCGGTCCACAGCCGCCCCTTCGCTGGCGTGATCGCGGCGCTCGACCGGCTCAATGCGCTGGGGGTGCACACCGCAGTGGTCACCAACAAGCGTGAGGATATGGCGCGCAAACTGCTCGGCAAACTCGGGCTGGCGGACCGGATGGCGACGATCATCGGCGGCGACACGCTGGGGCCGGGCAACGCCAAGCCATCGCCGGCGCCGATCGTCGAGATGATCGACCGTTGCGGCGGCGGACGCGCGGCGTTTGTCGGCGACAGCATCTATGACATCCTCGCCGCACAGGCCGCCGGAGTGATGAGCGTCGCGGTCAGCTTCGGCTTTCTTGATCGGCCGGCCCGGGATCTGGGCGCCGATCATGTCATCGACCATTATGACGCGCTGATCCCGCTGCTCGATCGCTTCTAACGCTTCCGCCACTTGGTCCATAAATGCCTCGCCAGCATCGCAGCCGGCATCCGCAGCCAGTGCGAGCGGATGTAAAAGGCCTGTTCGAGCAGCGGCTGCGTCACCCGCCCCCAATCGTCGCGCGCGAGCAAGCGCTGGCGAAACCAGCGATCGGCGGGATCATGCGCGTCCCAGCCCGCCGGCAGCACTGCGCCATACAGATCACGCGACAGCCGCGCCGCGCGCCGCACCGACTCCTGCAACCCATGCAGGCGTGCCCGCGCGTCCAGCCAGTCCCAGAAACCTTGATCCGCCGCGGCAAAATCGCCGGTCATCAGATTGAAATCCCACAGATTGCGTAGCCCCCCCTGCAAATCGCCGTCGGCCAGCATATGCGCGGCACAGTGGCACGCCATGTCGGCGGGGTTCAGCACGGCAAAACCATCCGCGCTCGGCACCGCATCGCTGACCAGCGCCAGCGCGTCGGGGGTAATCCGGTGGGTGCGCGGCAGGATCGTGTGGTGGACGTCGATCATCCGGTCGCGCAGCTTGTGGATCAGCGGCGGCAGCTCGTGCATCCAGCGGCGGTAATAGGCGTCATCATACGGGTCGGGCTTCACCCATTCCCACCCCGCCGCCAGCAGCGCCGCCTCCACCGCATCGAGCGCGTCGCGCGGCACCAGAATGTCGAGATCGCCGATCGAGCGGCCCTGCCCCGCCGCCAGCCCCGCCGCGACAAAGGCGGTGCCCTTGAGCAGCAGCACCGGCACGCCGAGCGGGGCGAGCGCGCGGCGCGCCATCTCGGCCTCCCACAAGGCGGCGGTGCGGCCCTGATCGGCATCGGCGCACGCATCGGCGAGCAGGCGCGTGACCGGGGCGCGTGCCCCGCGCATATCGATCCGGTGGGCGAGCGTGCCGATCAGCCGTTCGGCCCGCGCCATCGCCAGCAGCGCGTTCCACCCCGCGCCATCGAGCGCGGCGGTCGACGCCGGATCGCGCAACGCGTCCACCAGCAGCCGCGCGTCGTTCAGCGCGCCGCCCATAGCGCCTCCACCTGGGCGATCGCCGCCTCTGTATCGGGATAATCGACCGCGACCGCCGGAATCTCGCGCGCCAGCGCGGTCAGCGCGTCGAAGCCCCGCTCGCCGAGCGCGGTATAGTTGGTCGATGCCTGGGTCAGCCGGACGAATGCCTCGCTCGCCGGCACCGGCCGGCAATCGGCGGCATGGCCATAGCGCGGGAACAGCAGCAGCGCGGGCGGCACGGCTGAGTCCATCGCCGCAATCGCGCCGGCACCCGGCACCATATGCCGGATCGCGCCCTTGGGCGTGCCGGCGAGCAGCGGGCCGAAGCGCGCCTGCGGCAGCGCGGCCGCCACCACCCCGATCGCCGCATTCTTCAGGCTCACCAACCGCGGAAAGGCATGGACGCGGCCATCGGCCAGGTCGATCAGCGCAAATTCGTCGCCCATCAGCCGCCAGCCGCGCCCGCCGAGCAGCGCGGCAAGCGTCGATTTGCCGGCCCCGGACTCGCCCGTCATCAGCAGCGCTTGCCCGTCGCGCTCGACCACGCTCGCATGGAGCAGCAGGAACCGGCGCTGGCCGAGCGCCATTTGCAGGTTCATCGCCATTTCGGCCGCCAGCAGCCCCTGCGCCAGCGGCAGCGGCGCGGCATCGGCCAGCATGAAATCGCCGCCGATCATCACCGACGGACGCAGCCAGCGCCGCCACGGCCGCGCCGCAAACAGCCGCACCGTAAAATCGGCGATGCCGGCCTCGGGCGCCGGATAATCGCGGTAGAGATCGGCGATCGCCGCGATCGGCGCGCGCCAGTCGCTGCCGATGCGGAAGCCGACCGGGCCGATCCGCAGCGCGTGGCTGTATCTCATGCCGCCTCGATCAGCCCGGCGGCGGCGAGCTCGGCCAGGCGCGCATCGAGCGCGGCGTCGTCGCCCGCCACCAGATCGAAGGTCTCGGCCAACCGCCCGTGCAGCTCGGCCACGCTCAGCGGCTCGGCGAGCGCGGCGAGGATTTCGGGCGCGGGCGGCGCGAGCACATGGGTGATGCCCGATCGTCGGTCATAGGCGATGGTGAGCGCATCGAGCGGCACCAGCACCAGCGCGCCCGCCGCCGCCGCGCGCCAGCGCACCGCCCCCGCCGTCAGCGGCGCGGCATCTGCAGCGAGGCGAAACAGGTGAAGCCGCTCGTCCCCGCCTGCAGGCGGCGAACATATTGGAGATAGGCCTGAGTCCGCTGCGGATCGGTGCCCGGCAGGGTGCCGCCGGCGAGCGCGCGCTTCACATCCTCGGCCTTCAGCGGCGCCCCGGCCGGCGGAAACGCGCCCGAGGTGCCCGCCGGCACCAGCGATCCATCGGCGGCGATATATTGCCCGGCGCGGGCGGCATCGGGCACCGGAATCTCGCAGTTCATCACCGAAGCCGCCGTCTGTGCGAGCGCCGGCCGGATCGAGACGACCGCACTTACGCCGACCGCGCCGAGCATCAGCGCGCGGCGGCGGGTGGTTCCAGGCTCGCTTATATCGTCGCTCATGTCCCGCCCTTCATCGGCCTTATGCCCTTTCACAATCGTGAAAGTCGCGCAAGCATCCGCAGCCTCGCCCGCTGTCCCACTTTGCGCTACGAGAGCGGGCGATGCCGCACCCCTTTGGCCCCCGCACCTTGACCGGCATGGCCGTGATCGCCGCCGTGGTCATCGCCACCTGGCTGCTCCAGCCGGCGGTCGAATCGGCGCTCATCATCCTGGTCGGCGGCATCGCGGCGGTGCTGGTGACGGCCGGCACCGGCGAGACGCCTGCGCTGCCCGCGCCCGTCGACAGTGCCGCCCCCGGCCAGCCGCGCCCGGTCAACATCGACGAACTGATCGAATCGATCGCCGAGCCGGTGCTGATCGTCGCCGAGGGCCGGGTCGGCCATGCCAATTACGCGGCGCGCGCGCTGCTCGGCGGGCATATCATCGGCGAGGATGTGCGGCTTGCGATCCGCCATCCCGCCGCGGCCGAACGGCTCACCAATCGCCAGCCGGTGCCCTCCACGCCGATCAACCTGGTCGGCATCGGCACGCTCGACCAGCGCTGGGAAATGCGGGTGACGCAAATGTCCGATGGACGGCGCGTGGTGCAGCTCACCGATCAGACCGGTAGCTATGCCGCCGAGCGGATGCGCGTCGATTTCGTCGCCAATGCCAGCCACGAGCTGCGCACCCCGCTCGCCTCGATCCTCGGCTTTGTCGAAACGCTGTCCGACGACAAGGCCGGCGGCGATGGCGAGGTGCGCGCGCGCTTCCTGAAAGTGATGTTCGACGAAGCGCGGCGGATGCAGCGGCTGGTGGAGGACCTCATCTCGCTGTCGCGGATCGAGGCGGAGAAATACCGGCTGCCCGCCCATCCGGTCGATCTCGCGGCTCTGCTCGAGGAAGTCCATGCCGAGCTTGCCGACACCCATGACCAGCGCGGCGAGGATCTGATCGCCGAAATCGACATGGGCGTGCCGCCGATCACCGGCGACCGCGCGCAATTGAGCCAGGTGCTGCACAATCTCATCGGCAACGCCATGAAATATGGCCGCCCCGGCACGCCGGTCGTCACCCGGCTCCGGCGCGATCATGCCGGGATGGTGCGGATCACCGTGACCGACGAGGGCGAAGGCGTGCCGCCCGAACATCTCCCGCGCCTCACCGAGCGCTTCTACCGAGTCGATGCCGGGCGCAGCCGCGCGCTGGGCGGCGCCGGCCTGGGTCTTGCCATCGTCAAGCATATTGTCGAGCGGCACCGGGGGCGGCTCGATCTCAACAGCGTGGTCGGCCGGGGGACGACTGCGTCGGTGCTGCTGCCCGCCATCGCCCCCGCACCGACCGGCGCGGCGGGCCGGGACTCGCTGTCATCAAAGAGTCACGTTAGCGTCACAGAGGCGCGGCTATCGGGGTGATAGGCGCGGGCCCGGGGATCAACCGGCAGGGAGGACATGGACATGCGTCTCAGGATCGCGATGACGACGATCGGCACGCTCGCGCTGGCACTGGCGCTGGCAGCGTGCAACGATCAGGCCAATGGCGGCGATGCGGGATCGCGCGATCAGATCAAGATCGTCGGCTCGTCGACCATCTATCCCTTCACCACGCTGGTGGCCGAGCAGTTCGTCAACAAGAATCCGGGGAACAAGGCGCCGGTGGTCGAATCGACCGGCACCGGCGGCGGCATCAAGCTGTTCTGCGGCGGCGTCGGCGCGCGCTTTCCCGATATCGCCAATGCCTCGCGCCGCATCACGGCCGCCGAATATCAGACCTGCGAGACGAACGGCGTCAATCGCATCATGGAAGTGCAGATCGGCCTGGACGGCATCGCCTTTGCGACCGCCACCAATGGCCCGAAGCTCCAGCTGACGCCGGCCGATGTCTATCTGGCGCTCGCCGCCACGCCGCGCGGCGCGAAGAACACCGCCAAGACGTGGAAGGATGTAAATCCGTCGCTGCCGGCCACGCCCATCCAGGTCTATGGCCCGCCAGCGACGAGCGGCACCCGCGACGCGCTCGTCGAGCTGATCCTCGCGCGCGGCTGCGAGGCGATCTATCCCGACAGCATCGGCATGAAGACCAAGAAGCCCGCCGATTATGACGCCGCCTGCAAGCGCATTCGCGACGACGGCGCCTATAGCGATGCCGGCGAAAACGACAATCTGATCGTCCAGAAGCTGCAGTCGAACCCCAATGCCATCGGCATCTTCGGCTACAGCTATCTCGAAGAAAACGGGTCCACGCTCGCAGGCGTGCCAATCGGCGGCGTGCTGCCAAGCTATGAGACGATCGCCGCCGGCACCTATCCGGGCTCGCGCCCGCTCTACATCTATGTGAAGAAGGCGCATATCGGCGCGATCCGCGGGCTCGACAAGTTCGTCGAGCTCTACACCCAGATGATCGGCCCCGAAGGGCCGCTGGTGAAGCGCGGGCTGATCGCCGCCCCGCAGCCGGTGCGCGATGGCTCGGCCGAGATCGTCAAAAAGTCATCGGCGCTCAATCCCGATACGCTGAAATAAGCATCGATGCGGCGGCGGCGGGCGGCGATGCGCCGTGGCCGCCGCCGCATCCGACCGAAGAGTTGAACCCAAGCACTTGTCTACCCTGGCACTTCTATTTCTGATCGCGGGCCTTGGCTTGATCGGCTGGCTGACCGCCCGGGTCCGCGCGGTCGCGTTCCGGCGTGATCGGAGCCGGCGCTTCAGCTCGCTGCCCTCGCACCACGGCGCCTATGTCGCTTTGTGGATCGTCGCGCCGGCGCTGCTGTTCCTCGGCACCTGGGCGTTCGTCACGCCCGCGCTCGTCACCGATCAGGTGCTGAAGTCGCCGGCGGCCGCCAGCCTGCCTCCGCCGGGCTTCGAGCGCGCTGCCGTGCTGAGCCAGGCCCGCGCGATCGCCGAGGGGCGCGGGGCGGACGACATGATGGCCGATGCCGTCGCGCTCGCGCCGGCTTATGCCGCTGCGGGCGCGCGCTACAGCTGGATCGGCGCGATCGTCGCGCTGCTGCTGGCGGTGGCCGGCGGCGGCTATGCCTATCTGCGCGTGGCGCCCGGCTTCAGCGCACGCACCCGGATCGAGCGCGTGGTGATGGCGAGCCTGTTGGCCGCCTCACTCATCGCCATCCTCACCACGCTCGGCATTGTCGGCTCGCTGCTGTTCGAATCGTGGCGCTTCTTCCAGCTGGTGCCGCCGCTCGATTTCCTGACCGGCACGCATTGGAGCCCGCAGGTGATCGACCCGCGCGATCCCGGCGCGGCGCTGGGCGCGGTGCCGCTCTTCTGGGGCACCTTCTTCATCGGCGCGATTATCGCGATGGTTGTCGCCATCCCGTTCGGGCTGATGAGCGCGATCTATCTGACGCAATATGCCCAGCCGGCGGTGCGGCGCTGGATGAAGCCGATCCTCGAGATTCTCGCCGGCGTGCCGACCGTCGTCTATGGCTATTTCGCGGCGCTGACGGTGGCGCCGGTGGTGCGCGATCTCGCGGTGGCGCTGGGGGATCGCTACGCCTCGTCCGAAAGCGCGCTGGCCGCGGGGCTGGTGATGGGGGTGATGATCATCCCCTTCGTCTCCTCGATGGCCGATGATTCGATCGCCGCCGTGCCCGCCGCGATGCGCGACGGCAGCCTGGCGATGGGCGCGACGACATCGGAGACGATCAGCCGCGTGCTGATGCCCGCCGCCCTGCCCGGCGTCGTCGGCGGCGTGCTGCTCGCGATCAGCCGGGCAATCGGCGAGACGATGATCGTGGTGATGGCAGCATCGGGCGTCGCCACGCTCTCGCTCAATCCGCTCGACGGCGCCACGACCGTGACCAAGCAGATCGTCGATCTGCTCACCGGCGAGGCCGAGTTTGACAGCCCCAAGACGCTCGCTGCCTTTGCGCTGGGGCTTACGCTGTTCGTCGTCACGCTGCTGCTCAACATCATCGCGCTCACCGTGGTGAAGCGGTATCGCGAGGCTTATGACTGATCCGATCGCCCCGCCCGCCCCCACCGAATGGCGATCGCGCGCGATGCAGCGCCGCGTGCAGCGGCGCTATGCGGCCGAGCGCCGCTTCCGGCTGTTCGGGCTGCTCGCCGTGATCGGATCGGCCGGTTTCCTCGCCTTTCTGCTCGCGACGATGCTGATGAACGGCGCGCAAGGGTTCGTTCAGACGCGGCTGATCATCCCCATCGATCTGCCCAGGATGCAGCTCCCGCTCGCGCCCGAGCGGCTGCGCGGCAACGGCGCCGATCTCGCGCTGGCCGGTGCCGAGCTGCCCGCCGTCATGGACCGCGTGGCAATCGCCGCGTTCGGTCCCGGCGGCGACGCGCTGATCGCCGATGGCGCGTGGATCACCCTGCGCGAGCAGCTGAAGGCCGACCCGTCGCTGCTCACCCGTCGCACGACAATAGAGGTGCCGGCGGCGACCGCGATCGACATCGCCGCCAAGGGAAAGGGCGCGGCCGATGCCGAGGCGACGCTCACCCGGCTGAAGGCGCGCGGCGCGGTGGAAACGGTGTTCAACACCGGCTTCCTGACCGGCGCCGACGCCACCGATCCGGCGGTTGTCGGCATCTGGGGCGCGCTCAAGGGATCGCTGTTCACCATGACGGTAACGCTGCTGCTCGCCTTCCCGATCGGCGTGCTCGCCGCGCTGTATCTGGAGGAATATGCGCCGCGCAACTGGATCACCGATCTGATCGAGGTGTCGATCAACAATCTGGCGGCGGTGCCGTCGATCATCTTCGGCCTGCTCGGCCTTGCGGTGTTCCTGAACCTGTTCCACCTGCCGCGTTCCGCGTCGCTGGTCGGCGGCATGACGCTGGCGCTGATGACGATGCCGGTGATCGTCATCGCCGCGCGCAACGCGATCAAGGCGGTGCCGCCGTCGATCCGGGATGCCGCATTCGGCGTCGGCGCAAGCCCCGTGCAGGTGGTGTTCCACCATGTCCTGCCGCTGGCGCTGCCCGGCATCCTGACCGGCACGATCATCGGCATGGCCCGCGCGCTGGGCGAAACCGCGCCGCTGCTGATGATCGGGATGCGCGCCTTCATCGCCGCCGCGCCTGCACGGCTCACCGATCCGGCGACGGTGCTGCCGGTGCAGATTTTCCTGTGGTCGGACGAGATCAGCCGCGGCTTCATCGAAAAGACGAGTGCTGCGATCATCGTGCTGCTGCTCTTCCTCCTCGCGATGAACGGCTTTGCCATTTATCTGCGCAACAAGTTCGAGACCCGCTGGTGATGACCGACACCCCGCCCCGCCCCAAAATGACCGCACGTCACGTGAACGTGTTCTACGGCGCCAAGCAGGCGATTGCCGATGTGTCGATCGACGTCGCGGTCGATCACGTCACCGCGCTGATTGGCCCGTCGGGCTGCGGCAAATCGACCTTTTTGCGCACGCTCAACCGGATGAACGACACCATCCCGATCGCCCGCACCGAAGGCGACATCCAGCTCGACGGCGAGGATATCTACGCGCCCGAAATGGACGTGGTGCAGCTGCGCGCGCGGGTCGGCATGGTGTTCCAGAAGCCCAATCCCTTCCCGAAGTCGATCTATGAAAATGTCGCCTATGGCCCGCGCATCCACGGCCTTGCCAGCGGCCGCGCGCAGATGGACGCGATCGTCGAGCAGTCGCTGCGCCGCGCCGGGCTGTGGGATGAAGTGAAGGACCGGCTGAGCGAGAGCGGCACCGCGCTTTCGGGCGGGCAGCAACAGCGGCTGTGCATTGCCCGCGCGATCGCGGTCGATCCCGAAGTGATCCTGATGGACGAGCCGTGCAGCGCGCTCGATCCGATCGCGACTGCCAAGATCGAGGAGCTGATCCACGAGTTCAAGGGGCGCTACGCGATCGTGATCGTGACGCACAACATGCAGCAGGCCGCGCGCGTTTCGCAGCGGACGGCGTTTTTCCACCTTGGCCAGCTGATCGAATATGGCGCGACGTCGGACATTTTCACCAATCCGCGTCAGGAACGCACCAAGGACTATATCACCGGCCGCTACGGCTGATTGCACATGATCGGGACAGGTTTTGGTTGAGCATACGGTAAAGGCATTTGACGAGGATATCGGGCGGCTGCGCGGCATGATCGCGCAGATGGGCGGGCTTGCCGAACTCGCGATCGTGGAGTCGATGGAGGCGCTCAAACGCCACGATCTCGACGCGGCCGAGCGCATCATCGAGGGCGACCGGCAGATCGACCTGCTCGAAAACGAAGTCGAGCGGCTCGCCGTCCAGCTCATCGCGCTGCGCGCGCCGCTGGCGGACGATCTGCGCGAAGTGGTGGCCGCCTTGAAGATCGCGAGCGTCGTCGAGCGGATCGGCGATTATGCCAAGAACATCGCCCGCCGCGTCGCCGCGATCGAGGATCATGGCGATATCGAGCCTTTGTCGGTGCTGCCGGCGATGGCCGAAATGGCATGCCGGATGGTGCACGACGTGCTCGACGCCTTTGCCGCGCGCGATGCCGAAGCGGCAGTGCGGGTGAGCGAGAGCGACCGCGGCGTCGATGATTTCTACAACAGCCTGTTCCGCGCGCTTGTGACGTACATGATGGAGAACCCGGCCAGCATCGGCCAGGTCGCGCATCTGCTGTTCATCGCCAAGAATCTGGAACGCGTGGGCGACCACGCCACCAACGTCGCCGAGATGGTCTATTATGCGGCCACCGGCGTGCACATGGGCGAGCGCGAACGCGGCGCCCGCCTGCTCAACTGACGGAGAAGACCATGGCTCGCGCCAAGATGCTGCTGGTGGAAGACGATGCCGCGCTCGCCGAATTGCTCGTCTGGCATTTCAAGCGCGAGGATTTCGACGTGCAGCAGACCGCCGATGGCGAGGAAGCGCTGCTGCTCGCCAAGGAAGCCACGCCCGATATCGTGCTGCTCGACTGGATGGTGGAGGGGCTGTCGGGCATCGAGGTGTGCCGCCGGCTGCGGCGGATGCCCGAGACGGCGAATGTACCGATCATCATGCTCACCGCGCGCGGCGAGGAGGAAGACCGGGTGCGCGGGCTCGAAACCGGGGCGGACGATTATGTCACCAAGCCCTTCTCCCCGCGCGAACTGATCGCGCGCGTCGGCGCGGTGCTGCGGCGCGTGCGGCCGGCGCTGGCGGGCGAACAGCTCATCTATGCCGATATCGAAATGGACACGGTGGGTCACAAGGTGCGCCGTGGCGGCGAGGTCGTGCCGCTCGGCCCCACCGAATTCCGCCTGCTCAAGCATTTTCTCGAACATCCCGGCTGGGTGTTCAGCCGCGAGCGGCTGCTCGATGCGGTATGGGGCCATGACAGCGACATCGAAAGCCGCACCGTCGACGTGCATATCCGCCGGCTGCGCAAGGCGATCAACACCGGCGACCGGCCCGACATCATCCGCACCGTCCGCTCGG
>FSSH01001392.1_pt6 | contig 10689 bp, 8 predicted proteins | sample 1166101 | NCBI WGS metagenome assembly FSSH01 (sample SAMEA32972668, study PRJEB13176) | freshwater metagenome | biome: Drinking water system; feature: Biomass in drinking water that filtered by 0.45 um membrane; material: drinking water | place: USA | collected 2012-12-20 | depth 0 m | reverse complement strand
TGCGGCGTCAACGGTACGGCCTATTGCGCCGGCGAAAAGTATTTCAGCGCCGCCGTCGATAATGCGCCGCCAACGACGCACGGAATTCCAAATCCAACCTGGCCCAGCGCGCCCGCCGCAACGCAGCCGAGTGCCAGTACGGTCTGTCCTGTCTGGCCCCACCAGTTGTAAGTCCGCACGCGTTCGGGGCCTTTGACTTTCAATTCCTCGATCGAGGCCAGCGCCTGCTTCCTTATTTTTGCAAGTTCGAGCGTCTCAGAGGCTTCGATGACCTCATGCATCGGCTTGCGAATATCGGCCGTTTCATCGGCCGCGATCGATTTCAGCATCGCCAATAAATCAGGATCGCGCGAGGCGTTTTGCGCCAGCGTCCATTTGGCCATGGCGCCAATGGTCAATTTCTCGATTTCATTTTTGTCTTCGGTCCAGGCGAGCACTTTCGAGATGCGGCGGACTGGAGCTTCCGAACCGGTGGCGAAATAATAGCCCCAGTTGACGTCGATGGCCGATTGATCTTCCGCGATCGATAAATCCGCCAGCACCGGTTTGTTGGCGAATAGATAGCGATCAATCAACACCTTGCGGGCTGGCATGCGTTCAACGAACTTCGTCAACAGCGGCTTCCAATCGATCAGCCCGGAATATGCGATGGCCTTGATCACCAGCACTTGATCTTCGCTGGGAAGCGGAAACATGCCGGCGATCAGCTGTTCGGCATCATCGGGATTGGAGCCGATGACGCCGGCTGTGAAGCCGATGTAGACACCGGCTTGATCCATGTCGCGCATGACGCCAAACTTCGACATGGCTTTGACAGCATTGGGCAGCCGTTTGAAATCCGGATTGAGCCGATAGCCGTTGATCCAGGCGAGAAGCTGTTCGGCTTTTTCGAAAGTCTGCGGCCCTGCGGTTTTATTTGCTTTAGTGACCGCGCCGGCAGAGACCGCCATTGCCGCTACGATCACGCCGGCGATCAGCGCGCGGCTTAACGTCGTCCCCCAGCACCGCATGGTGTCGTCTCCGATCGCAGCCAACTTCGGTCGATGTCCTGAAGCCTCGATTGCAGCGCCAGGCACATGGTGATTTTGTGGCAAAGCCTTAATGTCAACGCCTTGACCACAGCCCGCCGCTGCCAATAGTGACGCGATGATCGACCCGAGAAACGGCCCGCCCACCGACAGCCCGGACGATGCGCCGACAACGCCCTTAGCGCCTGTTGAAACCGGTCCAGATGTGATCGCGCGCTATCTGAAGCTACTACCGGCGACACCCGGCGTGTATCGCATGCTCGATACCGCCGGCGACGTGATTTATGTCGGCAAGGCGCGGTCGCTCAAGGCCCGGGTGTCGAACTATGCTCGGCTCAACGGACACACCAACCGCATCGCCCGCATGATCACGGCGACAGCCGCGATGGAATTCGTGTCGGTCAGAACCGAAGCCGAAGCTCTGCTGCTCGAAGCCAATCTGATCAAACGCTTCCGTCCGCGCTTCAATGTTTTGATGCGCGACGACAAGTCGTTTCCCTATATTCTCATCACGCGTGATCACGGTGCGGCACAGGTGACCAAGCATCGTGGCGCGCGCAATCGAAAGGGCGATTACTTCGGCCCGTTTGCATCCGCCGGCGCCGTCAACCGAACGATCACCATGCTGCAGCGGGCATTTCTGCTCAGAACTTGCACTGATAGTGTCTACGACAGCCGCACGCGTCCATGCCTGCTGCATCAGATCAAGCGCTGCGCCGCGCCCTGCACCAATGAAATTCCGCGCGAAGAGTACGACAAGCTCGTCGATGAAGCCGTTCGCTTTTTGCGCGGTGAGAGCCAGAACGTGCGCGAAATGTACCAGCATATGATGCAGGACGCGTCCGACGCGCTTGATTTCGAGACGGCCGCAAAGTTTCGAAATCGCTTGTGGGCACTCGCCCACGTCACCGCCGACCAAGCGATCAATCCCGATGGCGTTGAAGAAGCGGACGTGTTCGCGGCGTATCAAGACGGCGGACAAACCTGCATTCAGGTTTTCTTTTTTAGGACGGGCCAGAACTGGGGCAATCGCGCCTACTATCCGAAGGCCGACCGATCGCTGCCCGTCGAAGATGTTTTGGATAGCTTCATCGCGCAGTTTTACGATGACAAGCCAATCCCGCGCCTGATCCTGCTGTCGCACGATGTGCCAAACCGTGCCGTCCTTATCGAAGCGCTCTCGAGCAAAAGCGATCGCAAGGTCGATATTCGCGTTCCGGCGCGTGGCACCAAATCGGGCCTTGTCGATCACGCCTTATCGAATGCGCGCGAGGCCCTTGGCCGAAAACTGGCCGAAAGTTCATCGCAGAGCCGCTTGCTCGCGGGCGTCGCAGAACGGTTTGGCCTGACGCGGCCGCCGCGTCGCATCGAAGTGTTCGACAATAGCCACATCTCGGGCACCAACGCCGTCGGCGCGATGATCGTTGCCGGACCGGATGGCTTCGTCAAAGGCCAATATCGAAAATTCAATATCAAATCGCCCGATATCGCGCCGGGCGATGACTACGCGATGATGCGCGAAGTGCTGACCCGGCGCTTCAAACGCATCGCCGATCAGACAGGTTCGACGGGCCGGAACGAAGACCTGGGGGCACCCTCACCCGACTTAAATCAGACCGCAAAATCAGAGAACCTGGACCCGGTCATCGATGGCTTCGATGCTGAAGAGGCCGACGCCGATGAGGTCGCATTTGCGGACCCGAACGAATTTCCGTCGATTCCCGATCTCGTTTTGATAGACGGTGGCGTTGGGCAGCTTGCCATCGCCAAACAGGTGATGGCCGACCTCGGCGTTACGACGATCCCGCTCATTGGAGTGGCCAAAGGTCCCGATCGCGATGCGGGTCGCGAACATTTCCATATTCCAGGGCGGGGTGCATCGATGATGCTCGAAGCGCGCGATCCGGTTTTATACTTTGTGCAGCGCTTGCGCGACGAGGCGCATCGCTTCGCCATCGGCGCGCATCGCGCCAAACGGTCGGCCGCGATCGGAGCCAATCCGTTGGATGAAATCGACGGCATCGGGCCAACGCGCAAGCGCGCGCTGCTCAAGCATTTCGGATCGGCCAAAGCCGTGTCGCGCGCGGGCATCGAAGATCTCAAGGCTGTGACAGGTGTTTCGGCGGACATGGCACAAAAAATCTATGATTTTTTCCATGAAAAGGCTGGATAAATTCAGCCTGCGGCGGCATGGACATCGTCATCGATCCACGCCCTGCCCTATTCGTGCGCAACACAAGGTTTGATCACGCCAGCCGGGCGCATGTTCGTTCCATCAATTCAGGTTATCGCTCTTGTCATACAGCAAACAAATGGCCGGCCTCGTGGTCGCCCTGACGGTGGGTCTAAGCACCGTGTGTGTCGCACAAGATGTGGCACCTGCTACTCATCCAAAGCCGCCAGGAACGACGGAGCCGGCGGCTGCCGCCAAACCTTCCGCCGCGCCTGCGGTGGCGCCGGCTGTCGCTCCAATGCCTGCTGCCGAGCCTGCCGCCAAGGCGCCAGCGGCAGAGCCGCCGCCTGCTCCCGTAGCGCCGATCTTGCCGCCCGAAGTCAACGAGACCATCGTCAGGGTGGTCGGCACGATGGAAGGCGCAGAAAAATCGCTGACCGCGATCACCAGCGTCGACACAGATCTCGGGCGTCTGCGCGATGAGATTGACGGTGTAATTTCCAAAAGTACGCGCACCGCCGACGGCCTGCGACCACGCCTTGCCGATATTCAAAGTCAAATCGACCGCCTAGGTCCCGCGCCTGACAAGGGCGCGCCGCCGGAAGCTCCGTCCGCCGCTGCCGAGCGAACGCGCCTGACGGCAGAAGGATCGGAACTCGGCGGCGCGATTAAAACGCTGGAAGTGACGTGGTGGCGTGCACGCCAGGCGATCGACAAAATCACCGAGCTCAGACTGCAATTGTTCGTGCGCAGTCTCACCGAGCGCATGTCGAGCCCGATGTTTCCTGACCTATGGAAAAGTCTGGCGCGAGACTGGCCGGGCGTCGCCTGGCGCATGCAGTACAACGCCACCGATATTGCGACGTCCGTCAATCGGCAGAAGGCAAGTGTCGGCGCGCTGTTACTCGCAGCCATCGCTTTGTATCTGGCGCTTAAGGGCGTGGTGATGCGCACGACGCGTTATCGCGGCGCTCCCGGCGCCCCTAGTCCAACGTTCTTTGAACGCGCCGCGTCCGCCTCGTGGATTGCTCCGGTTCGTGCGATCCCGGGGGTCGCCACCGCGTTTTTGCTCTACGTCGGCTTCGATTATCTCGGACTGCTGTACTATCCGACGGCGGCACCGGCCGGCGTGGCGCTGCTGCGTACGTCGCTGATATTCATCGGTGTGGCAGCCTTGCTCTGGGCCGTGTTCGCACCCTCGCAGCCCCATCGCCGGCTCGTTTCGCTGTCCAATCGCAGCGCCCGGCGGACATCGCGGCTGTTGAAAATTCTGGCTGCGATCTACGCGGGCGACCTGTTTCTATCGAGCTTTGGGCAAATCCTGTATTTCCCGCTGTCGATCAGTGTCGTGCAATCACTGATGGCGTCGCTTGCCTTCGCCGGCGTTCTGATCGGTTTGCTGCTGACGCCCTTTGAACCGTTCGATCAATCCAACGGTGAGCCGGGCGTCGCAAGGATCGTCAGCCGCCATGAACCGCGCTGGCTGAAGATCCCGTTATGGATTGCCGCCGCAGCCATCATCATCGCGTGCCTCAGCGGCTATGTCGCGCTCGGACGCTTCCTCGCGCAGCAGATCGTCATGACCGGCGTTGTTGGGTTGGTGGCGACATTGCTATATCTCGCCATTCGCGCTTTTACCCGCGAGAACGCCGACAATCGCAGCGCTGCCAGCATTTTTCTGGAAGAGCAGATCGGCTTTGACGCAGCGCGCCGCCGGCAACTGGCGTGGGTGACGGAGAGCCTATTATCTGTCGCCGTCGTTTTGATCACGCTGCCGTTGCTGCTGCTGCAATGGGGTTTTGCGGCCGCAGACATTCGCGATTGGACGAAATCGATCCTATTTGGTTTCGAAATCGGCCAGTTCAAGATTTCGCTGGTACGCATCCTACTCGGCATCCTGCTGTTCATGGCTCTGCTGTTCGCCACCCGGCTGATCCAGCGGCGTTTGCGCGACAGCGTTCTCGTGCAGCCACGCATGGATGCCGGCATTGCCAACTCGATCGACACCGCTGTCGGCTATGCCGGCACAGCCATGGCGGCCATCGTCGCGATTTCGTACGCCGGGTTCGATATCACCAATCTGGCGATTGTCGCCGGCGCGCTGTCGGTTGGTATCGGTTTCGGCTTGCAATCGATCGTCAACAATTTCGTGTCGGGGCTCATCCTGCTCATCGAACGCCCGATCAAGGTCGGCGACTGGGTCGTCGTCGGCAATGAACAAGGCAACGTCAAGCGCATCTCGGTGCGCTCGACCGAAATCGAGACGTTCGATCGCGCCAGCCTCATCGTCCCGAACTCGGAACTGATCACCGGCCGGGTGTTGAATTGGACGCATCGCAATGCCCTGGGGCGCGTCGTTTTGAAATTTAATGCCGGCGCCAACGCCGATCCTCGCCGCGTGCTCGAAATCTTGAAATCAGTCGCTGACAAACATCCTGACATTTTGCAAGAACCAGCACCCTTGGCCGTCTTCGAAGGCTATACGGCAACGTCGACCGACTATTCGCTGCGCGTTCTTCTACCCGACATCAATCGCGGCCTTCGCGTACAATCCGACTTGCGGATCGCCGTCTTTGAAGCCTTGCGGCGCGGCAGCGTCACACTCCCGGGACCTGTTACCGCCGACGGTCAGGGCGTTTCCGCAGCGTGACGACGACCTCTTCTAGCCGCGAAGCAGCGGCGGGCGCCTGACCGGCGCCGTTTGCCGCCGCCCAGCGTACGATCGGTGCTGGCCGCTGCGCCTGAACGTCCGGCTCACCGACGGCCCATTGACGGGCAGGCGAGGCAAAGGTTAGCCAGACGTATGGATCACGCCGCGCGCCGCAGCATTTCGACCAGCTTGCCCAACATCTTGACCTATGGACGCATCGTTGCGGTCCTCGTGCTGGCGGCCTTGCTGTTTTTCGGGACGGGCGAAGCGTCGCGGTGGACCGCGTTTGCGATTTTCGTCGTCGCCTGCATTACCGATTGGCTCGACGGCTATCTCGCCCGCATCTGGCAGCTGCAATCTAATCTCGGCCGAATGCTTGACCCGATCGCCGACAAGTTGCTCGTCGGCGCAACGCTGTTGATGCTGGTTCACGAGGGCACGATTTCTGGCTGGTCGATATGGGCCGCGCTGATCATTCTGTCGCGTGAAATACTGGTCTCCGGACTGCGCGAGTTTTTGGCCGAACTGAACGTCAAAGTTCATGTCACGCAGTTGGCCAAATGGAAAACGGCGTTCCAATTCATCGCCCTCGCCGTACTGCTCGCCGGACCGGCGGCCGACAGATATTTGCCCGGCATCACGGAGGCAGGTCTTGTCCTGCTGTGGATCGCCGCCCTTCTGACGCTGTTTACGGGGTATGATTACCTCAAAGCCGGCGTGCGCTCAGCAATCGACGAATGACAACGATGGATCACCAACAGACGACAGCCGACTCGATCACCATTCGCTATTTCGCGTGGGTCCGCGAGCGCGTCGGGCGCAGCGAGGACCATCTCGTCCTGCCGCCATCGGTCGAAACGATCGCGGACCTCATCGCGTGGTTAAGCGCGCGCGGCAGCACGTATGAGGAAGCCTTCGAGCATCCACCCGCCATTCGCGCCGCCCTTGATCGCGTCCATGTCAGTCATGACGCCGTCATCGGAAAAGCCCGCGAAGTTGGATTCTTCCCGCCCGTGACCGGGGGCTGAAACATGACCATCTCAGTCCAGGAAAACGACTTCGATGTCTCGGCCGAAGTTGCGGCACTGACGCGCGGCAACGATGACATCGGTGCGGTGGCAACGTTCATCGGCAAAGTTCGCGGCCGCGACGGCGAAAGACCGCTCGCGTCGATGACGCTGGAACATTATCCCGGCATGACCGAAACAGAGTTGCATCGACTTGCAGACGACGCGAAGCGGCGTTTCTCGTTGTCCGCCATTCGCATTGTCCATCGCATCGGTGCGTTGGTTCCAGGCGACAACATTGTGCTGGTCATCGCCTGCGCGCGCCACCGTCAGGACGCCTTCGATGGCTGTGCGTTTGCGATGGATTTTTTGAAAACCCAGGCACCGTTCTGGAAAAAAGAGCTTGCCGTCGACGGGTCCGGCGATTGGGTCGATGCCCGCACCAGCGACGACGACGCCGCACTCCGTTGGAAAAACGCCGACTGAGTGCTCCGGTGCACCAACGCCGGTATCGCCCGAAGTTTTCCGGCGGGCCTTTACGCCGACTTAACCATGCGCCCGCGATAACTCTAAGATGCCTGGAATGGATCGCTAAAACGCCATCATCCGTCGGCACACCATAGGTGTCTGGTCAGTTTTTGTTTACGGGTTCTGGACCGACGGGGGACGTCACGATCATGGGTTTTTCGGCCTCGCGCGCGGGTCTTGGCGTGTGCTGCATTGCCGTCGCATTGGGCCAGCCGGCACCGAGCAGGGCTGACGATAAAATCGCGACCGTGGTTGCGCCGAAGGGTGATTTGCTCGCGATCGCCGTGGCAGCGCGCACCGATCGTCCAATGACACCGCACACGCGTTTTGTTGTCGGGCTCGATCGCAAAGTCGACTATCAAGTATTTTCGCTGGCCAATCCCAATCGTGTCGTTGTCGAATTGCCTGATGTTCATTTGCGGCTGCCCGATCCGGTCACGGCTGCATCGAAGGGGCTCGTGACGGCGTTTCGCGGCGGGCTGGCGGCACCCGGCAAATCCCGCGTCGTCATCGATGTTGCCCAGCCCGTCATTGTCGAAAGCTCGAAGCTCAGCAAGGACGCCACCGGCCAGTACCGGCTCGCCATCGACATCATGCCGGTTGAGGCAGCGCCGAAATCCGGTCAGAAGAAGTCGCTGTCCTCGCAACCCTCAGTCCTCGGCGCAGCAGGAATTCAGCCGCCGCTGCCAAAGCGCGCAGAAAATCCAAAATCTCGGGCCGCGAAAGCCTTCAAGCCGATCATCGTGCTCGATCCGGGGCATGGTGGCATGGACACCGGCGCGACCAAATTTGGAACGGTTGAGAAACAGGTTGTCCTCGCATTCGGCCACGTGCTTCGAGAGCTCCTCGAAAAGACGGGTCGCTATAAAGTGATGATGACCCGCGACAAGGACTTTTTTGTCGAGCTTGACGAGCGGCTCGCTTATGGCGAGCGAAACAACGCCAACCTGTTCATTGCCATTCACGCCGACTACGCCAATTCGAGTGCGCGTGGCGCGACCATCTTCACACTCCGCGACAGTGTCGCCAAAGATCTCGAACGCTCGACCAAAAGTCATCTTGGGTCAAAATTGCTGACGGATCGCGAAATCCGCACGGTCAAAGCCACAAACGGCGATGTTGACGCGGTGAGAGACATCCTTTCGGATCTCGCCGAACTCGACGTTCAACGCACCAAAGACCGAACCAATGTCTTTGCTAAATCCGTGGTCGAGACAATGGGCGAAAGCACGCCGATGCGTCACGATCCAGAACAGCAAGCCGCATTTCGCGTGCTCAAGACGGCGCAATTTCCGTCGGTTTTGATCGAGCTTGCCTACGTCACCAACAAGCAAGACGCCAATAATCTGAATTCAGACGCCTGGCGCAGCAAAGTTGCCGATTCGATCGTCACAGCCATCGACAATTACTTCAACAATCAGGTGGCACGTCTGCCGATGTAGCCGGCGATGCGCACGTCGCCCATCGGTCCGCCGGCATCAACCGTCAGTAAAATGAAAAAGGCCAGCCTTGTGAGCTGGCCTTTTTTATGTCTGCGTGGCCGGACAACGTCGCACCGCGTCCAGCGAAATCTCAGTTATGGCCTACTTGGGGGATGTTTGAGATGTTGTCGCCAGAGGAGAAGCAACCAACGTGATGTCCTTTGTGGTTCATGTCCGGGGGCATTGCGGCTTGGTCGCATATCGATCGTTGGTTGGTGACAGCGCTTCTGCATGAGGCACTCCATCTTCCAATTGTCCGCACACCTCGCACCCGCTGGCGTCGAGGTTTCGAATGCTGCATCAAACCACCTGTACGGCCAGCACACGGGCTCACTGTCGTGCCGATGGACGAAATATTTGCAACATCGATGAAGCGGAAAGGGTTGGGTAGGATCGCAAGGCTTTTGAGCCAGAACCGGAACGACGCTCCCTCGGGCAGCCCTATCCATTGCTGCCACGCGTCATTCCAAGCCAACGGCCGGCCGATATCGAACCGGTTCAGAGAAGCAAAGGGCATAGACCCTTACGTTTCGCTCTGACGCTCGCACTAGGTTGCTGCAACCGCTCCGACGAATCTGATGCGATGCACCAACGCCCTACACTTTCAGCGTACGCGATTCGCATGACAATTCGTGGCAGCGGCAACATCAACCGCCGCGCTGGTGTCAGCGATCGGCAACACTCAGTGCGCCGGCATAGCAGGCTGGCACGATGAGACGCACAACTGGGCCATCAGCATTGATGACGGCCGGGGTCGGTGTTGCAGCGTCACCGTCAACTTCAACAGCGACCGATCTGCGCTTGCCAATTTCGACGTGGCGCGCTTCGCGGATGGTCACGAACGGCGGTCGTTTCGATGCGTCGACCATCCGCCCCAACGGCAGCGCGAGCGCCGCCGATATCAGGTCGCGGCGCGTTCGTGCCGCAATGATGATGGCGATCAGCGGCGCTCGCCCAACGCCGGTGTCGCCTGTCACCACAAACTGACCGCCGTAGTGGCTGGCACGCGTGACGATGATCCAACTCGCCTCGAAGCGTTCACCGTCGAGGACGACATCGAAAACCTCGACACCGTGGCGCAAGGCTCGCAGCACGGGCGCTGTGTACGCCGCCCGGCCAAAGACGCGCTTGCTGCGATAGTTCAATCCGGCAACAACGCGGCCGTCAAAACCGGCGCCGACCATGAGAAAAAACGGCGCGCCATTGACCAGGCTGGCGTGCGCCGGAATCACCGGGCCGTTCAGCAATGTGTCAGCGAGTGCGGCCGAACGTCGAACGAGGCCCAGTTCATGTGCCAGAACATTGCCCGTGCCCAGCGGGATCAGCCCAACCGGGAGGCCGGTGCCGGCCGCGCCTGTCGCGACGGCGCGAAATGTGCCGTCACCACCAGCCGCGATGACCGCGTCGCAAACGTCGCGCGTCGCCGCCTCGCCAACCCGCTCCGCAGCCTCCTCCGCTGACCGTGCCGGCAACTGAAAAACATCGCATCGATGGACGGCTCGTAACTCGGCCAGCACACCGTCCAGCAGGCGTGGCACAGCCGATCCGGCACGAGCATTGAAAACGACGGCAAAGCGGCGGCGCATGAAGCGTCTTTTGCTGACGATTGACCACGAAAAATTTGTGGCGGCACTCAATTGAGCGCCGCCACAAGAATAAGCAACCACGATCAGCGGTACGCGGCAGGCGGATGGCCGTCAAGCCGTCAACGCCCGCACGTGATCAGCGCGCCGGAAGCTCGGCCGGAGGTCCTTCGGCGCGACGGGCGGACGCCGTCACCGCCTTCTGGACCTTCTCGAACGCTCGAACTTCGATCTGGCGG
>FSSH01001247.1_pt2 | contig 10689 bp, 10 predicted proteins | sample 1166101 | NCBI WGS metagenome assembly FSSH01 (sample SAMEA32972668, study PRJEB13176) | freshwater metagenome | biome: Drinking water system; feature: Biomass in drinking water that filtered by 0.45 um membrane; material: drinking water | place: USA | collected 2012-12-20 | depth 0 m | reverse complement strand
TCCGCCGCGGCGACCGCGCCGGGGCAGGGCGGGGGCGATGCGGCCCTGCAAACGACATTCGCCGAAACGGCGCCGCAAGGAAAGCTCGCGCTCCGCATCGAGACGCTCGCTGAAGGGCTCGTCAATCCGTGGTCGATCGCTTTCCTTCCGGACGGCTCCATCCTGGTGACCGAGCGCGCCGGGCGCGTGCGCGTCATTCGCGACGATCGCCTTGTCGCCGAACCGGTCGCCGGCGCGCCGGAGGTTCTCGCCTGGAATCAGGGCGGGCTCTTCGACGTTCTTCCGCATCCGGACTTTGCGAACAACCGCACGCTCTACCTGTCCTACGCGCACGGCGCGCGCGAGGCGAACGGGACCCGCATCGCGCGGGCGATTTTCGACGGCGCGGCGCTCTCCGACCTCACCGTCATCTATGACGCGGTTCCCGCGAAGGACACCGGCCACCATTACGGCGCGCGGATGGTCTGGGGCGCCGACGGCAAGTTGTATGCGACGATCGGCGAGGGCTCAAAGTATAAAGAGCGCGCGCAGGACATGACGTCGAGCTTCGGCTCGGTCATCCGCCTCAATGAAGACGGCTCCATCCCGGATGACAATCCTTCGTTCGGCGGCGGCGAACGCAAGGAGCTGTGGTCGAAAGGCCATCGCAACGGGCAGGGCCTCGCCTATGACGCCGCGCGCGGCGTTCTTTGGGAGCACGAGCACGGGCCGCGCGGCGGCGACGAAATCAACATCATCGAGAAGGGCGCCAATTACGGGTGGCCGCTGGCGAGCTACGGCATTGATTATTCCGGCGCGCGCATCACGCCTTATACGGAGTATTCAGGAACCCGGCAGCCGTTCAAGCACTGGACGCCCTCAATCGCCCCTTCCGGCCTCGCCGTCTATCGCGGGGCGATGTTCCCGGCCGACTGGGACGGCGATCTCCTGGTCGGGGCGATGGCGGAGCGTTCGCTCCACCGCGTCGATCTCGACGGGATGACGGAGGCGGGGGAGGAGCGTTATCTCGAAGGCGAGCGCGTTCGCGACGTGCGCGTCGGCCCTGAGGGCGCGATCTATGTGACGACGGAAGACGACGGCGGCGCGCCGACCGGCAAGGTCTTGCGTCTCACCCCCGCCGGATAGCGGCGCTGCGCGTCAGGTCGCCGTGAACCAGGCGACGGCGAAGGCCGCGCCGATGACGAGCGCGGCGTTCAACGCCGACGCGGTCGCAAACAGCATGACTTCAGACATCGATTTCATCGGAGCCCCCCGGCTGATCCGTTGAAGGATGCCTAAGAGAGATTAAGGAAGCCGCGCGGCGACTGGTAAAATTGTTCAGGCTTTCAAGCTTTCTTCCGCCGTCCCCGCCACCACGAGCGCAGGATCGTCAGGACGATCAACGCGAGGATAAGCGACGGCCACGACCGCGCGACGAAAGTGACGGCCTCGGCGAGCGACTGCATGGAGGTGCGCCCGAAGCTGGAGAACGCCTCGGACAGAGGCTTCCACATGCTGACCGACGTTTCGGGGTCCGAATTGTAACTGATGGAAAGCGCCGACATCGACACGCGCGCTTTGGCGGCGTCGAGCGAGGCCGTCATCGAGTCGATCTCGCCTTGCACCTCGGCGAGCGCGCGCTCGGCGGCGAGGATGTCGTTCAGCGATCCTTCGCGCGTTTCAAGAAGGGTCTTGATCCGTTCCCGGAGAGTCTTCTTCGCTTCAAGGCGCGCTGACGTGTCGATGATGAATTGCGTCAGGTCTTCGGCGCTGACGGTGTTGGCGGTCAGCTCGCCGCCCGCTTTCTCCGCGTCCGAGGAGATCGACCCGCGGAAGGTTTCGAGCCATTTCGGCTCCGCGCGAATATTCAGATAGGCCGAAACCTGATCTTCCCCGTAAGCGTTGACCGAGGAGCCCATCACCTGACAGACGGCGGGACCGGCGTCGAGGCAGGCTTTCTCGTGCGCCTTGGCGAGGCTTGCGATCGCCGTCTTCGGCGCTTCAATCGCCATGGAATAGGAATAGGCGAGCATGACGCCGGCGTTGGCGACGTCGCCGCCGGTTCCGGGCGGCGGCGCAGGCGAGGCGACGTCATAGGCGACGCGGCCCATCTCGGCGGAAACAGCCTCGGCCGGCGCATAGGCCTTGCTTTCCGACTGTTGAGAACAGGCGGCGAGCGCCGCCAGCGACGCAGCGCCGAGCGCGAAGCGGCGAACCGAAAAGCCCGTCATATGAAATCCCCTCCGGCGCGAGGCGCGCCGATTTGTTCCTGACGCTTTATCCCGGGAAAGCGCGGCGCGCCAGCGGCGAAAAGCGGGCGGAACGGCGCCCGACGCTCAAAAACTCCGCAGCGGCATTTCCTTCCCGCGCTGCAACCAGTTCCACTCAGGATAGCGCGCCGACGCCTCGATCATGTGGAGCGTCAAGGCCATGCGCGGCCGAGCCGAGCGGTTGGCGCGGCTCATATGCGGCGCGCGGCCCGAAAAGATTACGAGATCGCCCGCAGCGGCGGGCGCGGCGACGCGGCGTTCCTCCGGATAGGGCGCATCGTCGAGAGTCGCCATCGCAGTCCCGCCCTCCGGCCGTCGCCGGAAGAGCCGCCGCAGCGGGCCCTTGTGATCGCCGGGGATGAACTCCATGCAGCCATTCTCCAGCGTCGCGTCATCGAGCGCGACCCAGAAGCCGACGCAGCTTTCCGGCTCGGTGAAGAGAAACGTCGAATCCTGATGGCACGTCACTTCGCCGCCGATGCCGGGCGGTTTCATGATGACCATCGACTGCAACAACAGCGGGTCGCGAAACCCGGCGGCCGTTGCAGCGGCCTGCATCTTCGGCGAATGCGAGAACGCCGAAAACACAGGATCAAGATCGTGCAGCGCATGGCCGATCTTGTTCACCGCCTCGCGCTTCGGACGGACAAGGGCCCCGCGCGCACCGAACGCTTCCTCCTCGAGGAAGAAGCTGATCTTGTCGCCAGACGACAGGAAGTAATCGTCCGCCGCGTGGCTTTGCGTCGTCGTCGAAAAAACGGTGCGGTGCGCCTCAATGTCGAAACCGTCGATGAGCGCGAAGGCGCGTTCTTTAAGCGCGGCGCATTCACCCGGCGTCGCAAAGCCGCGCACGATGACGACGCCGGCGTCACCGAGGGCGCCGCGAAGGGCCTCAGCATCGATGGACTCAAACGTCGGCAGGCGCATTTCCGGCTCGATCAAACGGCTATTCCTGGGATACTTTCTCGCGCTTGAAAAGGCAGGGAAATCCTCACCCCCGCCGCCACGTCGCGCCGCCGGGTCCGTCCTCGATGATGACCCCTTGCGCGGCCAATTCATCGCGGATGCGGTCGGAGGTTTTGAAGTCCTTCGCCTTGCGCGCCGCCGCGCGCGTCGCCAGCATCGCCTCGATGCGCGCCGACGCCAGCGCGCCGGCGTCGGACGGCGGGGTCCATTTGAACCACGCTTCGGGCTCGACCGAGAAAAAACCCATTAGCGCTCCGGCCGCCTTCAGCCGCGCCGCCGCGCGGGCTTTCGCCGCGCCCTCCATCTGCATGGCGATGTCGCGCAATTCATGAAGGCCCGCGATCGCTTCGGGCGTGTTCATGTCGTCTTCAAGCGCGAGGAGAACGCTGCCCGGCATGTCGGCCTCCCCGCCCGGCGCCTCGGCGAGGAGGCGATAGCACCGGTCGAGCTGTTTTTTCGACTGCTCGATGAGGGCGTCCGTCCAGTCGAGCGGCTGGCGGTAATGGGCGGAGAGAAGCGCGAAACGCAACGTCTCGCCGTGATGTTTTTTAAGAAGATCGCGCGGCAGGGCGACATTGCCGAGCGACTTCGACATCTTGTCGGCGCCCATGGTGAGAAAGCCGTTATGGAGCCAGAAGCGCGCCAGCGGCGCGCCGCCATGGGCTGACGCCGACTGCGCGATTTCGTTTTCATGGTGGGGGAATTTCAGATCCTGCCCGCCGCCGTGAATGTCGATCGTCGGCCCGAAAACCTTGTCGATCATCGCCGAGCATTCGATGTGCCAACCGGGCCGCCCGCGCCCCCAGGGACTTTCCCAACCCGGCTCGTCCGCCGCCGACGGCTTCCAGAGCACGAAGTCGGCGGCATTTTCCTTATACGGAGCGACCTCGACCCGCGCGCCGGCCAGCATGTCGTCGAGGCTGACGCCGGAAAGGCGTCCGTAATCGGCGAAGGCGCCGGTGCGGAACAGCACATGGCCCTCGGCCGCGTAAGCGAAGCCGCCGCCCAACAGCGCCGCACACAGCGCGATCATCTCGCCGATATGACCGGTCGCCGTGGGTTTGAGCGTCGGCGCCAGCGCGTTGAAGGCGGCCAGCTCCTCGTCATAGATGCGGGCGTATTTCGCCGTGATTTCAGCGATTGGAACGCCGCTCTCCCGGCTCGCCTTGATGATCTTGTCGTCTATGTCGGTGAAATTGCGCGCATAGACGACATGTTCCGCGCCATAACGGCGGCGCAAGAGCCGGAACAACAGGTCAAAAACAATCGCTGCGCGGAAATTGCCGATATGGGCGTGGTTGTAGACCGTCGGTCCGCAGACATACATCGTCACCCGCTTGTCATCGGCGGGATGGAAGGCGCGTTTTTCGCGCGTCAGGCTGTCGTAGAGTTCAAGCGTCATGGCGGGTTGCTAACCCAAATATTGCGGCGGCGGAATGCGGCTGCGCCAGATGTCGGGTCCCCCGTTCAGGAAAACTCAGCCGCCGGTGAGTTTTCCAGCTTTCCCTCACCGAAATAACATTTGGCGGGGGTTCGATCCGATCCTAGTCTCCCTGCGTAAGACTTCGTGCCCGACACGCGTCTCTCCCCCTGGGAACCCGCGAATTCGTAATCGCCCATTGACGATAGGACAGGCCCATGACCGCCATTGCCTATGACACGCTTGCGCGCGCCCATTCGGACGAGGAGGGGCGCCTGACCGACCGGCCGAGCCGGGCGGAGGCCGAAGCCGCCGTCAGGACCCTTATCCGCTGGGCGGGCGATGATCCCGCGCGCGCGGGGCTGATCGACACGCCCAAGCGCGTCGTGAAGGCTTATGAAGAGTGGTTCGGCGGCTATGACGGCGACGCCGAGGCGATCCTTGCGCGCACCTTCGACGAGGTCGAGGGGTATGACGACATCGTGCTCGTCAAGGACATCCGGCTAGAGAGCACCTGTGAGCACCACATGGCGCCGATCATCGGCAAGGCGCACATCGCTTATCTGCCCGGGAACCGCGTCGTCGGCCTTTCAAAGCTGGCGCGCCTGGTCGATGTGTTCGGCAAGCGGCTGCAGGTCCAGGAAAAGCTGACGGCGCAGATCGCTGGCGCCTTGCAGTCCTGCCTCGAGCCAAAGGGCGTCGCGGTCATGATCGAGGCCGAGCACCATTGCATGTCGACGCGCGGCGTCCACCGCCACGGCGCCGGCACGATCACCACGCGCTTCACCGGCGCGTTCGAGGCAGAACCGGCGCTGCAAGACCGCTTCTTGCGGCTGGTGAAGTAGTGCGCGAAGACCCCGCCTCAGACCGCAATCTTCTCCAGCGCCCGACGCAAGGCCTCGGGCAGCGGCGCGGGGCGCCTTGTCGCGCGGTCGACATAGACATGAACGAAATGGCCCTCGGCGGCGGGCTTTTCCTCTCCCGATTTGAAGATCGCGAGCTCGTAGCGCACGGAGGAATTGCCGATCCTGGCGGCGCGCAGCGCGCCGTCAAGCTTCTGCGGAAATTCTAGAGGCGCGAAATATTTGCACCCCGTCTCGACGACAAGGCCGATGACCGCGCCCTTGTGAATGTCGAGCGCCCCGGCGCTGATCAGGTAGCCGTTCACGATGGTGTCGAAATAGCCGTAATAGGCGACATTGTTGATATGTCCGTAGACGTCATTATCCGCCCAGCGCGTCTGGAGGGGGAGGAAATGTTTGTAGGCGGCGCGCGTCATGGATAGCGGGGATTAGGGATTAGGGATTAGGGATTTGGGATTAGGGACTAGCGGCGTGCAGGCGTTCTTTCACCAATCTCCAATCCCTACAACACCTCCCCATACATCCTCAGCGCATCCTCATACGTCACTTCGCGCGGGTTGTTCTGCATGACGCGCTGGGCCTTCAGCGCGTCCTCGGCCATGCGCGGCAGGTCGTTGTGCGAAATGCCGAGCTTCGACAGGCGCCGCTCGACCCCGGTCGCGGCGACAATCTCCATCAGCTTGGCGATGAAAGCGTCGGCGCGCTCGGCATAGCCGCCCGTGGCGTTGGCGCCGATGACGTCGCCAAGCTCGGCGTAGTGCGGGGCTGCGGCTGGCGCTGAGAACCGCAGCACAGGTTCGAGCATCAGCGAATTGGAAAGGCCATGCGGAATGTGGAAAAGCGCGCCCAAGGGATAGGCCATGCCGTGCACCGCGCCGACGGGGGAATTGGTGAAGGCCTGTCCCGCCAGCATGGCGCCGAGCAGCATGCTGGCGCGCGCATCCTTGTTTGACGGATTCTCGCACGCCTCGACGATGTTGGCGGCCAGAAGCCTTAACGCCTCGCGGGCGAGCGCGTCAGAAACAGGGTTTTTCCGGCGCCGGTTCGTATAGGCCTCGATCGCGTGCACCATGGCGTCAACGCCGGTCGCGGCCGTCACATGGCGCGGCAGGCCATAGGTGAGGGCAGGGTCGAGGATCGCGACATCGGCGAACATCGGATCGCCGAGAACGCCCATCTTCTGGTCGTCATCGGTCGTCACGACGGCGATATCGGTCACTTCCGAGCCCGTGCCGGCGGTTGTCGGCACAAGGGCGAGAGCGCTGCGCCATCCCTTGATGTTGCCTGTCCCGTAGATGTCTTCGAGGCGCTGCGTCGAATTGAGCAGCACGGCGATGATCTTCGCCGTATCCATCGACGATCCGCCGCCGAAGCCGATGACGCCGTCCGCCCTGTGCGCGCGCGCGACCTCGACCGAAGCGCGCACGACGCGCGCGGGCGGGTCGGCCTCGATGCCGTCGAAGAGATGAAAGTCGAGCCCCTCTTCCTTGAGGCTTGCGAGCGCCGCATTGATGAGGCCGGCGTTGACGACGCCCCTGTCGGTGACGACGACAGGCCGTTTCATCCGGGCGCTAACGATGGCCCCGAGGCGCGCGGCTGAGCCGGTTTCAAAAATGATCGACGGGACGGTGCGGAAGGTGAAGTTCATAGATCCTCATAACTGCGCGGCTAGTATTGTGAAGTGGACGACGCTATCACTTGCGGCCTATTCGCCTTACGTTTGGGCTCCATTCTAGCCGCGCGAAGATGGCCAAATCAGCAAACGTAATCGCCAATCCAGCCGACACGGCGACCCATAGCGGCGCATCGAAAATTCTAATGGCGATGAAAAGGGCCAACCCTCCCGCGATTATCGAAGTAAGAATCCGTTCAAGTTTGAAGAAAAATCCAGACTTCGACTTCTTTTCCTTTTCGACCGCCATCAATAAAACCGCACCAGCCGTCCCGGCCGCGCATCTGTCACCTGATCGTCGCGCACGACCTCGACGCCGCTGACGAGCGTGGCGCGGAAGCCCGTCGCGTCCTGCAGCAATCGCTGGCCGCCGGCGGGAAGGTCCTTCACCATGCGCGGCGCCTTCAGCGACAGGCGGTCATAGTCGATGACGTTGATGTCGGCGCGCGCGCCGACCTTGAGGCGCCCGCGATCGGTAAGGGAGAGATAATCAGCGGCGTCCGCGGTCAGCATTTCAATCGCGCGCGAGAGGGGTATCCGGCGCTCGGCGCGGTCGCGCGTCCAGTAGGAGAGGAGATAGGCGGGAAAGCTCGCATCGCAGATCGTGCCGACATGGGCGCCGCCGTCCGACAGCCCCAGCATCGCGTTTGGATGCGTCAGCATCTTGTGGACGTTGTCGTAAGAAAATTCGGTGTAATTGTAGATCGGGAAATAAATGAGCTGTCTGCCGTCGTCTTCAAGCAGCACGTCGTAGAGTTTCTCCATCACCGAAACGCCGTCGCGCCGCGCCTCCGCCCCCAGCGATCCTTCCTGCCCCTGATCGTAATCGGGCGCCGCCCCCAGCCGGTAGAACTTGTTCGCGACGAGGCCGATGCCCGCGATGAGCGCATCGACGATCGGCGGCACGGAGGAGCCCGGCCCCGCGAGCTTGATCGGCGCGTCGGAAAGGCAACGCCGCCTGAAATCCGGATCGCGCATGATGGCGACGCGTTCGGCCAGCGGCTTGTCCTTGATCGCCTGATAGAGGGGCTGGGCCATCAAGGGGTGCATTGAACATTGCAGCCCGTTGAAAACGCCGATGCCGCGCGGGGCGACCTGGACGCGGAAATCGACGCCGTCGGCGTTGAGGCGTTCGGTCTCTTTCAGAATGCGCCGCCACTGGTCGGGCGCGAAATCGCGCTGCATGAGGGAGATGGAGGTCGGCCGGCCGCCGGCGCGCGCGAAGGCCTCGACGAGCGCGAATTCTTGCCCGAACTGATCGCCGGGCCGCTCGAGGTTGAAGTCGTTGACGATCTGGAGAACGCCGCGTGTCCTGCCTTTCATCACGGAGGCGAGCGCGACAAGCTCGTCGCGCCCGGCCTCCGACGACGGCGTCCAGTCGCCGTCGGCGGTGCGGTGAATGTCGCTGCGGCCGATCGAAAAGCCGGCGGCGCCGGCGTCGAGCGCGCCTTTCAGCAGCCCTTGCATCAGGCGGATATCGTCTTCGCTCGCTTGCTCGCGGTCATTCGCGCGCTCGCCCATGGCGTAGACGCGGATCGGATCATGCACCGCCATCGCCGCAAAGTCGATCGTGTGCGACATCGTATCGATGGCGTCGAGATACTGCCCGAAACTCTCCCAGCCCCAGCTGATGCCCTCATGCAGCGCCGTCCCCGGAATATCCTCAACGCCCTCCATCAGGCGGATGAGGCGGTCTTGGTCGTCGGGCCTCACCGGCGCAAAGCCGACGCCGCAATTGCCCATGAGAACGGTCGTCACGCCGAAATTGACGGATGGGCGCAGTTCTCCGTCCCAGGATATCTGGCCGTCATAATGGGTGTGAAGGTCGATGAAGCCGGGCGTCACGATCGCCCCTTCGGCGTCGATCACGCGGTCCGCCGCCGCGGCGCAGGCGCCGATCTCGGCGATGCGGCCCGCCCTGACGCCGATATCGGCGCGAACGGGCTCGCCGCCGTCGCCGTCAAAGACGAGACCGTTGCGGATTTTCAGGTCGAAAGTCATGCGACAAGTCCTTTCGGCGCAAGGGTAGGACGCGCGGGCGGCGTTGGGAACACGAGCCACGGCAGGCGCGCCGCCCCTCCCGCTTGCGGGGCGGGGGAACGGCGGCGCTCAGTAATATCGCCAGGTGATGAGGCGCGCCATGACGAGCACGAGCGAGACGATCGCCCACAGCGTCAGGCGCATGCGCAAAGCTCCGTACCAGGATGGAAAGCCGCCCTTCGCCGCCAGCTCTAGATCGCGCATCAGCAGCCACGCGAAGACGATGATGATGATGAGGTAGCGCCAGACCGCCGGGATCGAGAACGTCAAAAATCCGCCGTGCAAGATGACGAACCACGCGATCAGCGCGGCGATCATACGGGACAGGAAAGGCTCGTAGGCCTCCGGCCCGCCCTTCAGCGTCGCGCCGACGCCCGTACCGGCGAGAAAGGCGACGATGACGCCGGCGTAGGTGAGGACGATCGTATGGATGTTGAGGGCGGCCCACTGCGGCACCAGGAACGGCGAAAGCCACATGACAGCGGCGCCGAACACGAACGGCGTCAGCCCGTAAAAACCGAGCCGCGTCATTTCTTCCTGATCACGCAACATCGCCGTCCCCGTCATTCGACCGGGGAACAGAATGCCAAAACGCCCGGGCGGTGGCCACCCGGGCGATTGCGCTCAATTGGGGAATTCGCCGCCAATAGGCCGGGCGTCAGCTCGCCGGCTGCAACTCATTGGCGATCGGATCGGCGTTTTGCGTGGTCCAGGCAGCCACTTCGGCGTCTTTCGCCGCGCGCTCGGCGGGCGAGAGGGTTGCGGAAAGGCCGGCGGCCATTTCCGCCGCCTGCGCGTCGCCGTTCTTCGCGGCGACCGCGTACCAGTAATAAGCAAGGCTGGCGTTCTGGACGCCGCCTTGCGCGCCGTCCGTGGTCGGATGATAGGTCGCGCCGAGATTGTACTGGCTGTCGAGGAGGCCGAACGAGGCCGCCTTCTCAAACCAGGCGATCGAGCCTGCAGGATCGACCGGGCCGCCTTCGCCGCGCGCCGACATCACGCCGAGGCGGTGCATGGCGAGGACGTTGCCGCCGTTCGCCGCGCGTTCGAACCATTGGCGGGCGCTGGCGAGGTCCTTCTCGTAGATCTGGCCGATCTTGTAGAGTTCGCCGAGCTGCAATTGCGCCGGCGGGTGGCCGAGCGCGGCCGCTTTCTCGATCTCGGCGAGCGCGGCTTTGGCTTCGGCGTCGGTCTCGGCCGATTTCAGCGCGGTGATGTTCTGGAGATAAAGATCGCGCGGGCGAACGAGATCGTCCCCAGGCGCCGCGGCGTCGCGCACCGCGGGGATGGGCGCCGAGGCGACCGGCGCCGGCGATGTGTCCGGCGCCGCGCTGACCGGCTGCGCGTCCGCCGCCGGAATCGCTTTCGGCTTCAAGAGGTCTTTCGTCAGCACAAAAAGGGCGACGCCGAGCAGGACGATGCCGATGCCGACGCCGATGACCGCGCGCGACATCGGCATGGCGCGGAATTTCTTGATCG
>FSSH01002313.1_pt1 | contig 10701 bp, 5 predicted proteins | sample 1166101 | NCBI WGS metagenome assembly FSSH01 (sample SAMEA32972668, study PRJEB13176) | freshwater metagenome | biome: Drinking water system; feature: Biomass in drinking water that filtered by 0.45 um membrane; material: drinking water | place: USA | collected 2012-12-20 | depth 0 m | reverse complement strand
GTGTGTCGCCGCTGGTGCAAGCCGACGAGTCCGCCAGCAAATTCTCGCGGGAATTGTTAATGACCAAGCCGGTGACTTTACCCAGTAAAGACGTCGAGAGCCATGTAATGCGGGTGCGCTTCCCCAAGGGCTACAAAACCCCCTCGCATACCCACGAAGGGCCAGGACCAAGATATGTGGTGATGGGCAAGTTGAAAGTCGTCGATGACGGCCAAACCAAAGTCTATAGCCAAGGCGAAGTGTTCTGGGAAACCGGCGCGGAAATGACCGTGGAAAACGTCGGCAAAGGCGAAGCGGAAATTATTATATTTGAGCTTGCGGCGGCGAAAACTGCCAAGCATTAAAGTCTTAATGACCTGCGGCTTCTAAGCTGGGTTTGATTGTCGTTCAACCCAACCTAGATTTGCTGTTGATGAAATATCCGCCCGCTCGCGCTAGTTGATCGAGACCGTAAGGCGGTATCTCTAAAGCATCATTAGGTTACAGTCGTATTGCGCCGGATGTTAGCCTTTCATCATTCGGCGCTTTACCCGGTTGCTAATGCTCCCTTTGCAGGGCTGGCGCCGTTATTTGCAATGCACCTTAACAACAGTTGTAACCCCAAATCACAAAAATCAAGGTTGCAATTTGAAGCGCTCAAGCATTTTGTCAATCGACAAAATCACCAGCATTCGTCGTGCGCTTTCCATGTTTTCTGGCTTAACTAGGCTATCAATTATCGAGTTGCTGTTTATCGTAAAGGGAACTGGTTCAAAACGGTTCATTTCGATTTCCGAAATTTCGCCCAAATTATCAATCAAGACCCCAAACGAAATGTCTTTTTCTTCTGAGCGGAGTAATAACACCTGTTTTTTTGCCTTAGTGTCCTCACGAACTTTGCGTCGTTCGCCTTCGACTAAGTTAACAGCAGGTAACGGTGAGATATCAACCACTGAGATTGCTTCATCTTCGTGCATCAAACAACCTGCAACCCATTCCGAACTTCCCGGCATATGCGTTAACCGTTCCGTGTCGATGGCAGCGACAACCGAACCGGGGAACAGACCGTATAATGAATTACCGATATAGAATGTCGCTACATCACACGTTTCACCCGTTCTCGGTTTTCTGAGCGCGTAACTTTCGGTACGATTCTTGTGCCGCTCATAAAACGATTCTTCGACCACACTTTGTGAAAGAGGTGTAAATACCAAAGCGACAACTTCGTTTTGATAAGAATCGCCATGCGACTTGTACTCGCGATAACCGTTGCTTTTGCAAGAACCAACGGCATAGTAAATACCGTTATACACAATGATGCCCGAAACCGAATCTCCGCGCTGTAAGTTCAAAAACCCCGGACTGACATCTAGCTTCAGACCGATAGTCAGATCTTCGCTGGTAGTGGATATAATTTTGCCGTCGGTTTCGACGAATACTGCAAACGCACCATTTACCAGGCGACCATTTTCATCTCTAGGCAAAGCATCGTTCAACATTGCTTTCAGTTGTTGCGTCGAGTCAAACACAATCGCAATGCCACCGACTGGCTCGGCACTATTAATCGAACGAATCGCTGAAGTATAAATATAGGTCGGTTGGTTAATATACAAATTAGTTTTAGCAAAATCAGACACACAATAGCGCTGCGGATTTCCCAGTGCTAACGTAGGTCTAACCCAAGGTTCAGAAATAACCTGACTCAAAATATCGTTGTATGCTGGGTTAGATACCGCAATTACTTTTCCGGACGTATCAAACAAAATTAAGTTGGTGTAGACCGTATACAAACCGTTGATATAGCGCAACATGTCAGTTAATTTGGCAGTGTTGATTGATGCTTTGCCCGGTTCCAGTTCTTCCCTGAAAAACCGGGTCAATGACCACCAGCGGCAATCGTTAGCACGCTCGTATAGATTGCGGTCCATTATGTCAATTGCCAAAGAAGCCTGTGCGCTGCAATCAAATAAGACCGACGAAACCACTGTTTTATATAAATTGGTGGTCGATTCACTGAAAACGTTTCTGGTACGGACGCCAGTACGACCGATTTCACGCAACAAGACTTTGGCAAACGCAGAATTATGCGAATTATTTTCCCTGGCTAGCCATATGTTGCCGTTCCATACTGCACGATTCAATTCTTGCTGAATAGTGGTTGCACTAATGGGTATTCCTCTCAAAGTATCGCTGAACAGCGTGGCTACACTTAGCACCCCGGCGAGAAAATCCTCCGGGACATCTCGCAGTTCGAGCGCTTCGGCCATTTCAAACGCATGGTTCACGGGTGCCATCGCATGACCTAGCCAGCCAGGACCGCCATACCCCTGATAAGCAGTTGCTTGATGCGTAGTGGTCAAATATTCCCGACCATTAAAACGCCGAATACTGCACTGATTGTTCTCCACGGGCTCAAGATAAGCGCCGATTGGGAATTGATAAACATCGCTTGTGGCAATGATTTTCCCAGTATTATCGAGCAACGTGATGACTAGCCAGTCATCTTGCGATAACAGGCTATCAAAAATTAGCTTGCACTCGTCTTCAAAACGAAAACATAGGCACAAAACACCTACTGGGTGTGAACCGTCTTTTGACATTACCCGATAGGCGTAAATTAAGGGACTAGATTCCTGGGGCAATAAATCGGACTGGCGAAAAACTTCAACGAAGCCGCAATTGGTGGTTAACGCTTCATCAATCAGAACGTCGGTTGATTTCGTGACCGGGTTTTTCGGGTCCAGTTGCACCAAAACTTCGCCATCCGGCGTGAGTAAAATAATATTGTGGTATACCGAATACTTAGCAACGTATTCGGAAAAGTGGTTTGACAGTCGTCTCAACCAATCGGGGTCGGACTTAATCTCCGGATTGCCCTCTACTGCTTCTGCAAACTCGCACACTTCAATGTCTGTCGCCAAAAATCCAATATCGGCAGTTCGTTCGTATAAATTTCTAGTTAAAATATCGATAGCAACTCGAGCGCAGGAGCCTAAATTTAGGGTGGCTTTTTTGTAATGCTCTTTGGCTAACTGCTCCAATAATACCGCAGCCAGTTCCTGAAAATCCTGTCGCATGCTCGTGATATCGGTTCCCGCGCCCAATAATTGCCCCAGCAGAGTAAGGTTATCGTAAACCGCTTGTATCTCATTTAATCGGCTCTGATCAGGAGAAATCGCCCCCATGAATCGTGACAAATAGGCAATATCAGCTTTGTCCGACGACTTTTTACGTTTTCTCATAGTTACCATCTCATGTTTTTGCAAAAGAATTTAAAAACAGGAAAACCCTATTTTAAATAGTCTTTAACACCATGAGTCGGGTTAGATTAGATTACTTGAATTACTCTCCTAGTAACGGCATATCTAACGTTCGCACTCACATGATGCAAAACTCAAGAATGGACCAGAAAGGCATATGATAGCGGAATCCCCTATTCACTATTCCAACTGCCCCATTTCTGGATTTTCTAAAAAAAGCGTAGACGAGTAATTCAAAAGTTTAAAGCTTGGAATTTTTAGATGATTGAGGCAGGTAATTCTTGGGATATAACCCTAATATTGTTACTGGCAATCTAACGTTCATTTTCAACGTCCAAAGTAAGTTGAATGCGCTTTGACAATCTCCTGTTCCTAAGGTCCCTATGGATCAAAAATCCCATTTACATTAAGTTAGGGAACGCCTAATTATGCCGTTTTTCAGGAATATTAGATGTGGAAGTCATTGATTTAACTATTTTTTGAATTCTATCGACTTCAAGATAACGAATTAATCATAGTTAATTTAGGGTAAATAATTATAGTTATTACCGATTGTTACTAATAGCCTACTTCCCTGATTATCTATTGATATATTTACTATCAAAAATAGGGTTTTAGTGTGCTGTTAAAAAAGAAAAACGATGAAAAAAATTTTGGAAGAAGCAGCAATTTGCAGTTAAAAAGTGTTCGGTGGCAACGAAGGAAAAATGGCCGGGTCTTACAATTAAGTTATCTTTGCCAGACTTTGCTATATTGCAAGTGCTGCTCCCTTTGCCGCTAAATTTTCCAGCCCCCAACCCTACCAAACCCATGAAGCGCCCCGTATTTTATGCCTGTTCTGTACTGGCTGTTGTCACTGTGTTGACACTCAGCTATTTCTCGATCCATGCACTGTATTTGTTCATTCTGATCGGCCCGCTCATTGGTATCGGTATTCAGGATGTTTTGCAGGATAGGCAATCCATCCGCAGAAATTTTCCGGTGCTGGGGCGGCTGCGCTACGTGTTTGAAGACCTGAGACCTAAGATTCAGCAGTATTTTGTCGAGAGCAATATCGATGGCGCACCTATCAGCCGCAACGAGCGCTCGGTGATTTATCAGCGCGCCAAAAAGCAAACCGATACCATTCCGTTTGGCACGCAATTGAATGTCTACGCCGAGGGCTACGAGTGGATGGCACACTCTATTGTCCCCAAAGATGTGCAAACGCTCGATCACAATCCGCGTGTGCGGGTGGGCGGCCAAGAATGCCTGCAACCCTACGCTATGAGCATCCTTAATATCAGCGCCATGAGTTTTGGTTCGCTCAGCCAAAACGCCTTACTAGCGCTGAATGCGGGCGCCAAAATCGGCGGCTTTGCGCACAACACCGGCGAGGGCGGCATCAGTCCCTACCACCTGCAACCGGGCGGGGATTTGGTCTGGCAGATCGGCACCGGGTACTTTGGCGCTCGTGACGAAAACGGCAACTTCTGCGACGAAACCTTTAAGCAAAACGCCGCACATCCCCACGTCAAGATGATTGAAATCAAACTGTCGCAGGGTGCTAAACCTGGGCATGGCGGCATTTTGCCCGCCCAGAAAAACACACCGGAGATTGCCGCCATTCGGCGGGTAAAAGTTGGGACGACGGTTCTGTCGCCACCCTATCACAGTGCGTTCGATACTCCCTTAGGGTTAATTCAATTTGTAAAACGCCTGCGGAATCTTTCTGGGGGCAAACCCATCGGCTTTAAGCTCTGTATCGGGCGGAAGGGCGAGTTTCTATCCATCTGTAAAGCGATGGTGCAACTGAACACCTACCCTGATTTTATTACCATCGATGGCGGCGAGGGTGGCACCGGCGCAGCACCACCCGAGTTTACTAACTCGGTGGGTATGCCGATGCTGGATGCATTGGCTTTCGCGGATAATGCCTTGCGCGGATTTGGGATTCGCAAGGAAATAAAACTGATTGGTGCCGGAAAAATTTTAACCGGCTTTCATCTGGTTCGGGCGATGGCCTTAGGAGCCGATGCTTGTAACAGTGCCCGCGGGATGATGATGGCCTTGGGTTGTATTCAGGCATTAGAATGCCATAAGAACACCTGTCCTAGCGGAGTGGCCACGCAAGATCCCTATTACATGAAAGGTCTGGTGGTAGAAGATAAAACCCAGCGCGTGGCCAACTACCATAAGCACACTGTCGAAAGTGTCATAGAACTGATCAGTGCGGCAGGCTTGGACAGTCCTGAGAAAATTAACCGCACGCACTTGTATCGGCGGGTATTTATGAACCAGATAAAAAGCTATGAAGAAATTTTTCCGACACTCGCTGACGGTTGCTTGTTAAACGAAGCCGATATTCCGCTGGATTATGCCGCCTACATGAAGCGCGCATCCGCAGAAAGTTTTGAACTGACGGTTTAAGTTTACAAGAAATAGCGGTGTGGCTGCGTAGGCTGGGTAGAGCAACGCGAAACCGAGCAAATGCTTTGGTTTACAAAACTGATCAGCTTTTCAGCTGGGTTTCATTATCGTTCAACCCAGCCTACGAAATTACCGGGAATTTTAATTTTTAGCCAGAACAGTTGAGAGTCAGTATTACGAAATCAAATAAGTCGACTCAGGCTCCTCTGCCGCTTCCAATATTTGCTGCATACTGACTTTATCGTAACCACCCGAGAGCAGGACAATAAAGCGCTCGCGTAGCATGGGGCTTTGCCGGGAGCGCAGGATGATGTTGTTGGCGTCTTTTTGTTCCAGGATTCGGTACCAGTTGTAAATCATCTGAAAAATCCGCCCCATCGGCTCGCGGATACGTGTTTCGTAATGGCTTAAGTACTCAGCACTAAAGTCGTTGCCGTTCGCAAACCCGTCCAAAACCGCATCGGCGGCGAACACGCCGCTGCGCATCGCCAGCGTCACTCCGGCGGAAAATACCGGGTCGACAAACATCGAGGCATCGCCCACCAGTAAAAAGCCGTCGCCGTGGAAGCGCTCGTTCATGTAACCAATCGAGGAAATAGTTTTGATGTCCATGGCTTGCTCCGCGCCTACCAGCCAATCCCGCACGCACTCGCAGCTTTCAATGGCGGCTTCAAAGCGTTGTTGCGGCGAATCGCCCAAGCTTTTCGCAAAGCGGGTATCCAACACCGCGCCAACGCTGGTGATATTGTCGCGCAAAGGAATATACCAAACCCAACCGCCGTCGATGGTATGGATGTCGGTGGTTACCGAACCGTCTATCACCTCGCCAAAATTAATAAATCCATGCGGGTCACGGCGAAAGCCGCCTTTGAAGTGGGCGAAATGGGCGATTTTGTTCAGTTCCGGCAAAGGCCGCCGCCAGTTTAACTTGCGGGCGATCAGGGACTCGCGGCCCGAAGCGTCGATGACCACTGAAGCTTGAATAGGAGCGGGGTCAGAGTCATTCGGCCCGGCACTAACCCCAATCGCTTGCTTGCCATCGAACAATACATCCGCCACCGACCATTCTCGGCGCACATCAACACCGCATTCGGCAGCATGCTCCAGTAAAATCTCATCAAAACGGGCCCGTTCGACATGATAGGTATACGGCCGTTCGAAATAGCCTGGAAACTCCCCAGTTAGCAGCAAAACATCGGGTTTCTGATTGAACATACCGAAATTAGCGCCTTGCTTGACGGTAAAACCTTCGGCTTCAATTTTTTCGGTAACCCCCAACCGCCGCCAAATTTCCCAGCACGCCGGCAATAAAGATTCGCCGATTTGAAAGCGTGGAAAGCGCGAGCGTTCGAACAACACCACGCGTTTGCCGGCTTTGGCCAACATGATCGCCGCACTGGCGCCGGCTGGGCCGCCACCAATGACGGCGGCATCGAATCGTTCAGACTGCGACATGCTGTTTCACCTGCACTAAAGAAAATGGGTTTAATCTAATCGGGGATTTCATGCATCGGATGACTGACCGTAATTTTGCAATAATACCCATCTACCGCGATGCGCTCCAAACGACTGGCCGATGAACACCACTGAAGTATTTCTGATTGCATTAACCATTATCTACAGCCTGCCGTATCTGATTTGGCGAATTGGCCGGACCGACTATTTCGCGCCTTTGGTGGTGGTGCAGATTATTACCGGGATTTTACTGGGGCCAGGCATCTTGGGTGCCGCATTTCCCGATTATTATGCCTTTGTTTTTAATAAACCGGTGATACAAGCTCTGAACGGTATCGCCTGGTGGTCAGTGATGCTGTTTGTCTGGGTGGCAGGCATTGAATTGGATTTGCGCCAAGCCTGGCAACACCGGCTTGAAACCAGCATTACCGCTGGATTGGCGTTAGGTGTGCCTTTGGGACTGGGTTGCCTTGCCGGGTGGGGCATGCTGATGTTCGAGGGCTGGATGGGTGCCAAAGCTATGCCCTGGCAATTTGTGCTGGGTATTGGTATGTCGTGCGCGGTAACCGCTCTGCCGATCTTGATTTTGTTGATGGAAAAACTGGAAGTTCTGCGTCAGCCCATCGGCCAGCGCATCTTGCGTTACGCCAGCATGGACGATATTGCGATTTGGGCGGTTCTGGCCTTGATTCTGTTGGATTGGGATCGAGTAGGCCGGCAGGGCGCGTTTTTGTTGGGGTTTGCGATCAGCGCCTACGGGATTCGCAAACTAATGGCTTGGCTGCCGGAGCGTGATCGTTGGTATGTCGGCATCATCGCTTTGGCTGCTACCGGTTTTGCCGCCGACTGGGCCGGGCTGCATTTCATGGTGGGGGCGTTTTTGGCCGGCGCTATCCTGGATGGCTGCTGGTTCAATCAAACCCAGATGGATTTGTTACGCCACCATCTGTTGCTGACGATGATGCCGGTGTATTTCATCAGCGCTGGCTTGAAAACCAATTGGGCGATGGGCGGCGCGGCGGTGCTGGTCGTCGCCGGCTTATTGTTGGTGGTCTCAGTGTTCGGAAAGTTGCTGGGTATCCATCTGGCCGGAAAAATCCTGAAATGGCAGCGCGGCGAGGCTTCGTTGATTGGTTGGCTGCTGCAAACCAAAGCCTTGATCATGATCATCTTTGCCAATGTCTTGCTAGACAAGGAGATTATTAGCAGTGAAACCTTCACCGCCCTGTTACTAATGGCCGTGCTTAGTACCATGCTGACAGTGCCGGTGGTGTCGCCGAAGTTGGCGCGGATGCAGGCGCTTATCTCGCGTGCAGAATAACTAAGTAAGACGCTCTTAGTCATCCAGCCCTAAAGCTTTCCAAAAATCTTCTTGCTTCGCGATGCCCAGTACCGCTTGTGCGGCGAGTAAGGCGGAAACGCTGACCCCGGCCACACCACCGCCCGGCCGGGTCCAATGGCCGGTGTGGAACAAGCCCGGCAGAGCGCCAACTACACTTGGCCGGTTCGGGCCGATCTGATCCGGACTGGGGGCAAAACCATAGGCAGCGCCGTGGCGGTTTAAGGTGTAGCGCTCCATCGTCCGTGGCGAGCCGGACTCCACCACCAACAAATGATCGTTAAGGCCGGGAAAATGCCTCTCGGCTTTTTCTAGTAGGCGTTGCTGAAAACCGCTCTTGGCGATGCGCCAGGATTCACCCACGTCAAACGGACATAACGTGGTTAGCATCATGATGCTTTGCCCGGGCGGCGCCAGCGAAGGATCTGAGAAAGAGGGCAGGGTTGCAGAAAACCAATTGCTCTGGCCGGTTTGGCTTAATGCATAGCTGGCTTCGTGGTCGAACGAGTCGAAGAAAAACCCTTCATGGGCATGATCGTGCTCAGAGAGGGGCAAGTCGGTGGCGATATAGCTGGCGAAGATCGACAAAGACGGCGATAGCTTTGCCAAACCGTCGCAATAGCCGTTTGGCAAATGTTCCCTACCGATTAACAAATCGGCGGTTTGCTGGATGTCGATGTTGGAAACGACGGTTTCCGCGCGGATCACCTGGCCATTTTCCAAGACGACGCCGCGGGCTTTCCCATGCTCCACTAACACGCGGCGCACGCTGGCATTTAGCAAGACTTCGCCGCCTTGATTTTCAACCGCCGCAGCCAGTTGATTGGCAAAAATTTGGAAACTGCCGCGACAGTAATAGCCGCCTTCGTAGGTGTAACCGGCCATCATCGAGGCCCAATACAGAAACGACAGTTGCGATGGCGGCAGGCCCAAGTAAGGCCAGAGCATCGCGCAAGCGCTTTTCAGGCGGGCATCAATCAAAAACTCGTCCAGTGCCTCGGCCAGCGTGGTACGCCGGTAGCGGAATAAATTGCCCAGCATTTGCATAGGCGAAGTCCGCGTTACCTTACTTTGGGATAACACTTCCTCGGCCAGCATGGCTTCTTCCGCCAGTGTTTTGCAAAGCCGGATTAGCGCAAGCAGGCCGTCTTTTTCTTGCGGAAAATGTTCAGTCAAGCCAGCTACAAACGCCGCCTCGCCGGCTTCCAACGGGATTTCGAAATCCGGAAAAACCGCGCGGGCGTAAGACGGGACGGGGATGAAAAGCGCCTCCGGATCGATACCTACTGCACGACAGATCTTATTGATGGTACTGCCGTTGCCGTAACCCTCCAGGCTGCAACCGCTGACCAGATGTACGCCGGAATCGAAATGGAAATTTCGGCGTTTGAAGCCGTGGGCATAACCACCCGGTCTGTCGTGTCTTTCCACCAGCAGCACCGACTTTCCCGATTTCGCCAGCAAGGCGGCTGTACTCAGGCCACCAATGCCGGCACCAATGACAACAACGTCGTAAACTTCTTTCTCCGATTCCGTGTGAACGCCGCGCATCGAGTGTCTTTTATAAGTATAAATAACTGGTTAGCTTAGGAATAAACTCAACGGAAAACAAGTGCTTGGTTTTTGTCAGGGAAATTGCGGTGGAAAAGTTATTGTTATTCAGCGTTGATTTCTGGGTGCGGGTGGTTCGCCCTATTGCCGAGATTCCGAATTTCTAAACCAATCGCGAACGTTGTGCTGTGCGTTGCTCACTACATCCTCCGTGTAACAAAAACTGCGAGATCCAGCACGATATTCCCTGTCGCAGGGCAAGTAAACAGTAGTAGCCACTGATTGACCGTTGTGGTCAGGAAATGCAGGCTGAGATTTTGCAGGACTCGGCCGAGGCGGCGGGGCATGGGCTAGGGTGAATTACTCGTGAAACGGAAGCTGGGGCTTGGGAACCAGCAAAATACGGCTTAGCTTGCAGGATGTGCCGACGTAAGGAGGTGCATCTGTCGCGAACGATGTGCTACACGTCGCTCAGTACATCCTACCGCTATGAAGCTGTTGATATTGTTTTGTGCTGATTTCCATATGCTTACCTTACTGGCTATTAGGGTGTTGCACTTCAGATATGAATCCTCCCAGTCATATAGGTAGGCAACTCCTCAAACGCTTTTTGAAATTTAGCTCTTCTAGCTTCAATATCATAAGGGATTATTATTTGATCACCAAAGTAATATTCCAATAGCTTACTTAACAGGCTGTTGAAATTTA
>FSSH01002666.1_pt3 | contig 10726 bp, 7 predicted proteins | sample 1166101 | NCBI WGS metagenome assembly FSSH01 (sample SAMEA32972668, study PRJEB13176) | freshwater metagenome | biome: Drinking water system; feature: Biomass in drinking water that filtered by 0.45 um membrane; material: drinking water | place: USA | collected 2012-12-20 | depth 0 m | reverse complement strand
CGCAGCCCGTTCCAGGTAGGACTTACTCATGGGCGCCAGTTCTATTGCTCTATTGTAGTCTTTCAGGGCTTCCTTAAATCTGCCCATGGAGACAAAGAGGCGAGCCCTTTCGGCAAGCGCCATTTCATCTTGATCGTTGGCTTCGATGAGCTGATTGAGTGCGCGCACAGCCTCTTCCGGTTTTCCTATTTTCTGATAGCACTGTGCAACTTTGAGCGCCCTGTGGTCCGAATAATGTTCCTTCTGTATTTGTGAGTAAACCGCAAGAGCTTCTTTGTACATGCCGGCTTCTTCCAGAGTACCGGCGTAGACTTCCACGGTACGCAGCGGAGGCTTCTTGCCTACTTTCTTCACGCCGTCAAGAAAAAGTTCCAGCTCCTTTACCGCTTCCCTGGGGCGTTTTTCGTTTGTCAGGGCGATGGATTTTGTGCGGTGGGCGGCATTGACCGGCTTGCTGCAAGCTAGCGCCCGGTCACAGAGGCTAAGTGCTTTCTTGTAGTTGCCGTCGATTAGTTCGATGTCTGCCAGCAGGCGATAACTTTCGCTGCAGTCCGGATCTATATTGATAGCCCGCGCAAGAAGCTGCCTGGCTCGTTTGTGACCAGTGCCCTCCAGATTTTCGTTGATGTGGCACTCGGCTAAGAGGCGCAGGGCTTTAACATTTGTGGGGTCTTCTTTCAGTATCTTATTCAAGAGCGGCTTGGCTGCCATCACGTGGTCACCTTTGACAAGAAGGGCCGCCTGCCGAAGTTGAGCCTGGGCGCCGGCTTGTCTCTTGCTTTTGGCGGCCTGTCTTCTAGCATGTTTGCCTTGACCCTTGACTCTGGGGGCTTGCCACTCATCGTTATCATCTTGCCCCTCCAGACCGGGCGACGGGTCGACTTGGGTTGAGGCTGAGCCGGTCTGGCTTTTAGCAGACCTGGCTGCCCGGGCCGACGAGCAACCTAGAGCGCCCGACAAAAGCAGGCAGAGCAGAAGCGCGACGGCCGCCGAATTTCTAGGTTGCTTGTATTTGAGCATGTTTCAATGGTACCTGAAATCAGCCCACTACAAACAGGAGGATGTTGGCTAGAATGTAGAAAAAGGCTATGGCGGCGGCGTCTCCAGCCAGATAGAGAATTTTCTTTTGTGAGCGGTAGGTCAGACCAATTACAACAATGCCCGTGCAGATAATGGCGGTTAGGGCCGAGAGAGTATTTATGCTGGAAACGCAGCGCAGGAGCGGCGCTTTCAGGTAGAAGAAATCGGTAATGGCTAAAATCGCTACGTTGAACAGATTTGAGCCCAGTAGATTCGCCACTGCCATATCAAAAGAGCCCCGGCGTGCAGCCGCCACCGAGACGGTAATTTCCGGTAGAGAGGTGGTGATGGCAATCAAGGAGGAGCCGATGAAGCTCTCTCCCCAGCCGGTCATTTTCGCGATTTTTTCAGCCAGATCAGGTAGGTATAGAGATGCGGCGACGATAAAAATAGAATGCACCGTGAACCAGAGCACGGCGTTCCTCAAGTTGTTTTTCTTGGTTTGCTCTTCCACCGCCACTTCTTCGACGTATTCTTGCACGCGAGTTTTTTCGTATGAATAAATCAGGCGCATGGACAGGAGGTAGATGACGATGAAGAGAATGCTGAGCGGATCGATGGAATTTACTTGTTTGATAGATGGTAGATACTTGCCGAATAAGATGTCTATGGCAGCCAGAGCTAGAAGAACTATGCCGAAACCGGCTGAAAGCTGATGTCCTTGCTGCACCATATTTGATACTGGTCTTTGCTTGCTGAAGAGATCCAGGGAAGCAACTACGAGCATGTTGAACATGCAGCTGCCCAGGGTGCCGCTCACGGCCAGATTTGGCAGATCATTGAGGGTGACCGCTGAAATGCCGGTCAGTAATTCCGGTAACGAGGTAACGGTGGCAAGCAGCACCAGTCCTACCCAGCTTTTGCCCAAGCCGGTGGCGTCTGCAATTACATCGGCATGTTTTGATAGCTTACTGCCTGTGACAAGAATCACTGCAGCGCAGAGGGCGAACTCGAGAAATACAATACTATGTTCCAATTACTTGCTTCCTCTCGTTTTCATCCAGTCGCAGATGCTGACGAGAAGTGCCTTGTCGAATTGCCCTTCCTCGAAGACCAGGTGCTCGGATTTGCCTACCAGCATGAGGTCTTTGTCCTCGCAGGCAACGGCTTTGAAAAGGCTTATGGTGCCTTCCGGTCTGATCAAAAGATCATGAACACCCTGGAACATCAACACTGGTGTTGTCTTTACTTGTCTAGCCAAGTTGCGATTGCGCGAGACGAAGCGCTTGAAGCCGTAAAGTTCTTTGGCTGTCGCCGTAAAGCGACTCTGGGGATCGGAGGTCCAGGTCTGCCTCAAGCCCTCATCTTGCGTGGCGCGGTTTACCAGCACCGGTCCCACATCTATTGGTTTGCGGCTGCCGGTAAGCATTCCCAGCACCACCTTGCCGGCTGTCAGCCATTGTCGGTAACGCTGCTCGGAGGGCACGGCCGCTATCAGCCCTTCTACAAGTTCCGGGTGCTTGGCGCAGAATTGCAATGCCAGGGAGCCGCCCATGGATTCGCCCAGCAGGAAAACCGGCACTCCTGAAAAGTCTTTGCGAATTTGAATAATGGAGTCGTCGAGGTCTTCGAGGCTTTTATCCAGGTCTATACGATCTCGTGCTTTGAGAGCGGTGTACGCCCCAAAGCCCCTCACGTCATAGGAGGCAACCACAAAACCCTTGGAGGAGAGGCTCTCACCTAGATCGGAAAAAGAGCCGCGATGCAGACCAAAGCCTGGAATACAGACCACAAAGCCCTGTACCTTTTCGCGGGGATCGACCCAGAACATGCTGGCCGGTTCCTGTACGGCGATTCGTTTGCGTGACCAGGGCAGGCCGTGTTCAGGACAGGGGGGATTGCCATTCAGGCTTTGCAGGGGCTGGACTTCCTGCTTTTGCGTGGTGCTGGTTTGAGATGTGGGTTGGTCTTCCTGGTAATGTGTGGCACCGGTATGGGCCCCGGCTTTGAGAAAATCTACGTCGGCAATTTTGCCCAGCTTGCCGAAGATGCGATCGCTTAGCAGTTTATCCAGGTCGGCAGGGCAGGGCGGATTATCCGTATTGGCCAGCCGTTTAGTCCACACTTCTAGGAGTCTTTCACGATTGGCATTGCGAAAGTTCCATACCGATCGCTCGAAGCAACGTCTTGCTGAGTCGGGCTCTCCAAGTTTAATATAGATGTCGTTCAGCACTCTCAGGGACCAGGCATAAGGTATGCTCTCAGAGCCGTACTTGAGGCGATCTAGATAGGCAACCTCCTGGTAGAAAGGAAGCGCTTTAGCGTAGAAGCCGTCTTTAATCAGGCTGGCACCCATACCTTCCAGACTGCGCAAAAGAACTTCCTGTGTGGCCCTGCCGGTTTTCCAACAATCAATGGCCATGGCAAAGTACCTGGTGGCTTCGTCATGTTTATCCAGCTCGTAAAGGGCTTCGCCGATATCACAATAAGTCTCGGCCAGCAGGTCTTGTCTTTCCTGCTCCGGCAAGACGCTCGTTGCTTCGCCGCCCTTTCTCCTTTGTTTTGATGAAGTGGCCGGATCTGTTTGGACGCTTGCTTTCAATATAGTGAGATTGCGCTTGTGCATATTCAGAGCCGTCAGGTACTCACCGCACTGATAGGCGCAGTCCGCTGCCGCGACCCGGGCTTTCACTCGCTCGCCCTGGCTGAGATTTTTATTCATGGCAACTGCCATAAAGGAGCGAAGGGCGGAGCCAAACCTACCTTGCTCGTAGTCATTCAAGGCGGTTGTCAGGCGATGGTGGGTTGCGGGCCCTTTCTCCAATCTTTGGTCGCCGTGTTCATTAGCCAGGGCTCTATTGGGAAAGAAGGTTGCCGATGCCAAAATTCCAGCCGCGGCCAGTCCGAGGCAGAAGACGGAGCCAGTCTTGCTGACTTTCTCTTTGCAAGGGACGGCGTGGCGATGGCATGGTTCTGGCAAGGCATCAGTCCTGGAGGTGTGAAGCATAAGCACCTTGAGCCGGTTCGATTTATTGTCGGACTTAGCAGGATACAAGTTTATAGCCTGATTTGCCATAGGTTACGGCTATTGGCGCAAGCTGAGCAATTGTCTACCTCGATCGGTTAAAATACCCTCTTTACACAACGCTGCGGTATGAGCGGCGGCGGCCATGGCGCCGGGAAGTAAAGATTCGCGAGGTGTTTGAATGTTGGGGCCAGAGTCTAAGAACCGAGTTCATTCCTTTTTTGCATCGGGTTTGATTGCCCTGAGTGCCTTTCTTTCCATGCCGCTTTCCGTGCTGGCCGAGCCCGGCCTCAGTTATGACCATGAGCACGATGTGCTGGTTTTGCCCGGTTGCGATTTAGCCGTTCGCTATAACAACAAGACCTTTGTGCCGGTCAGGGCAAAATTGCTGGGTGAGGGGCATACCAACTTTCTCAAGATAAAGCCTGAAAAGGCAGTGAAAATCTATGAAGATTACGAGTCTGCCGGCATGAAAACTGCTCCGGAGCAGATTTTGCTGGAGTCTTACGATGCGGCCAAGGTAGGTACCTTCTCCTTCAGCCGCTTCAACAAGGCGTTTCTTGATACTGCCAGGGTGCGGGAAGTTCAGTTTACAAATGAACGTGTCGCTAAAGAAACCGGGCTTACCGAAGGAGCCTTTCATGGTATCGCTTCGCTGAAGAGTTTTGAGGTGGTGCCGAAGAGTGGTGAGACACCGTACTACCTTTTTGTGATGGTCAGTCCGCCGCACCTGAATATCTTTGTGCGTAAGATGCGCGCTACCAGCCGCACCTTTGACTTCGATCCGGCCGTAATAGTGGCGCAACTGCGGGTGGTCAATACGCAAGATAGCCAACCAAATGTTGACCTTACCGCAGAGCCCTCTAAAAGCGATGCAAAAGATCTTCAGAACGAAGCTCCCAAAGACGGTCAACCGCAAGCAGAGGTTAGCCCCAAAATAGAACCCAAGAAAGAGGAAGCTGCGCTTGGGAAAACAAGTTCGGCTGAGAAGGCTGCGCCGACTGGACGTAGCGGTTTGAAAGGCAATAAAGCTCAGGCAAATATAAAAGCCAAAAAGACGCAGGCTTCCAACTGATTCCGTCAACCGGTGTTGCTTCCAAATATTGCTCTGGAATTGCGGCTGGCTGAGCGATCTAACTAGTACTGGCGAACTGCGCCACCATCCATGGTGATGGTTGTGCCGGTTATGAATTCGCCCCTGGGGGAAGCCAAGAAGCTAACCAGAGCTCCAAGATCTTCTGGTTTGCCGAACTTGCGTACGGGCGAATAGGCGGCCCAGGCGCTGAGAATTTCATCTACGGATGCGTTTTCTGAGGTGGCGTATTGTTTGGCTAATTCTCTTACAAGTGGTGTGTCGAAATAGCCCGGGCAAATTACGTTTACTGTGACGCCGTCGCCGGCTACTTCGGTGGCTACGCATTTTGATAAGGCATTCAGACCCGTGCGCAGGGTACTTTGAACTACAGAAGACTGTTCCGGTTCAATACCGAAAATGGAGCCTATGTAGATTATGCGCCCGTATCTTCCGTGGCGCATGTCCTCCAAAACTAACCTTGTTAATGTAATTGGTGGGCGCAAAACGAGTTCGTAGCCTTCGTTCCATTGTTGGTCGGTTGCAACTGAAAATGGATGGGTGGGTGGGTGACCTGTGCTGACCACGAGGATATCTATTTTCCCAAGAAAGGCCTTGGCTTCCGCCACAAAGTTTTGCATGTCGGCTTCCTTGGTCAGGTCGGCCGCTATGCCTATAGCTTTTGCTCTGCAAGCAGAGGCAATCTGGTCTGCGGCGGCTGTGATCTTTTGTTTGTCTCTGGCGCACATCGCAATTGAGACGCCTTCCATCGCTAGAGCTTTTGCGCAGGCAAATCCGAGACCATAGCTGGCTCCTGTTATCAGTGCTGTTTTGCCGCTCAGTTCTAAATCCATTTAGGCGCTTCCTTGTAATCGTGAGTGTTGGTTGAGAATGTCAATTGTGCCATCGTTATGTCTCTGTGACCAGGTTAGAGGCTTAATGGAGGCGGTTTTTGGGGTAAGGTCGTTTTTGATAATTGCTTAAATTTTGAATTAAATGTTATCGCCTGCTCGGCACTATTCAAAGACAAGTTGCTTAACCGTTAACGGTTAAGCAGATCCATGATACGTGGTAGCCGGTTTTTTTCGCCAGCGGTTATTTTGAACTTTTTTTGAACGGAGACCGTTTTATGTATTAGTAGCGAGGCGGGAGGGAGCGATATGCGCAAATATGAGCCTAATTTGTTTTATTCTGTCGACCGTGATTACGTATCAGAGTATAGGCTTCTGGTGAACTCTAGCTTCAAGAAGTTCTGCCTGACTTTTCCAACGGAAGACTCTTGTTGGGATGAACTCTACAGATTGATGAATGTCGGCGGTATGATCTATTGTCGTGCTTGTTCGTCAGCACGAGTAGTATTAAAGAAATGCAGGCGAAAGTTTCGTTGCCAGGATTGTCGCAAGAGTTATTCTCTCACCGCAAAGACCTTCTTTAATCGCGTTCGGAAGCTGAGAGCCTGGTTCGCTGCCATTTGGTTGACAGAAGATGGTGCCTTTGTCAGTTCTAATTGGTTCGCGTCATTGCTCGATATTGCGCAGTCTTCCGCTTTGCACATTCAGCGTAGTGTATTAGGTGCAATCGACAATCATCAAAAGTTGCAGGGCGGTGAGCGCTGCCTCGTCAGCACTGAGCATTTTATCGATCTGTTTATTCGCAATAGTCTGGTCACGCTGCGCTGGGAACATCCCGCTTTCGAAGAAGCATATGAACAAAACTTGACAGCTCCTGAAGTTTCAGATGAGGCAGTCGATACTCATTCCGGTGGAGCCGATTGCAGTAGCTCTGCCACTTTGTTGCCGGCACCACAAACTGCTCAAGACGGAGCGCACAAATGCGCCCCGGAACATGTTTCCGCCGAAACTGTTGAGGCCATTTTCAACACCCTGTTTGAGAATGAGCAGTATGCCGAATTGAATGTATTGGAAAAGTCAATCTTGAGATTATTGGTCAATGGTAGCGTTTCAGCTGACCGTCTTGCTGACATGCTTTCAATCAATACCGTTGAATTGAGCATCAGTCTTACAGAGTTGGAGTTGTGCGGTCTGATCGAACCGTTGCCTGGCGCCAGGTTTGGGCTGTCTCGCCAGTTACAAGCGCTTTTAGGTTTGGCAGGGCTCGGTGGCGATCCTTCGGGAACCGAAAAGTCAAGGAAGAAGTGTGGTAACACGGAGTTTAATGGTTGCGCGCGTGGCACTTCGGGAGATGATACAGGTGCCTCCGATGATGCTCGTATTTCTGCTGATCAGATGGATAGTATTCAGGTTGATTCTCCCTATCTGAGCGGTTTGGAGCAAAGTGAACTTCGCTACGTAAAGCGCAAGCCTCGCCTCTTGACAGGTTTGTTTGCAGAAAAGTGTGGAAACAGCCTTTGTCAGGGGTGTACAAACGATGCTGTCTCTTCCTCGGTCAGGCAGTTTGTAAGTAGTTTTAGAACCTTTACTCTCGTGCACTTTCAAGGAATCGCCAGAAAGCATTTGCAGCTATATCTTTCCTTGCAGCAATACCGGAGTCGAAAGGTTCAGTTGGTTGATTTTCTTGGGCAAGGTCTGTCCGGCCCGCTTCGGGAGCATCAAGGAAGTGAAGAGAGGGCAAAGGTTCTTTCAATCTGTCTTGAAACAGGTTATCTCGGGTCCAGATTGATTCGTGGGTATCTCACTCCACTTCTTGCTGAGTTGGCGGTGCCGGCTTTGTGAGGCTAATCAGCGAGTATTCGGACCTCGCTAACCTGGTTGTTAGAAAACTTGAGGCAGAGCCATTCTGAATCTATACCGAGCAAGCTTCGCTCTGGCCCCAGCCAGTAAACGTATTCATAATCTGAGAAATAATTTGTTTTGGGTGGCTTGCCTAGAAGTTGTTCGATTTCAGTTCGGGAGGCACCTTTCAGCTTGTGCCTTGCAAGCAGATCGTCCACCATATCGAGTCGCACAGGTTCAGCGGAAGTTTCCGATTCAAGGGAAGCTTTCCAGACTTTTGAATTGAACGGAACCAGTCTGCCTATACGGGCATTTAGTAACGCGTTGTCTGCCTTTATGTAGACAAAGGCAAAAGAACCGAAAAGCAGTAAATTAAAACCTAGGAAAATCAATGGCTCAAGGCGGCGTAGCATGAGTCTTTTGAAATCTGGTGCCTGTGTCATGTAATCTTTTCGCTTTTGCTTCGGTCCAATTTGGTTATAACTCAATACCTTCGCTATTGCAAAAGTTGTCTTGAAGGAGAACCTTCGATTTGCTTCTCTGTCACCAGGCATTTGGTTCGGATGTTTGAGCGTCTCCAAAATTTTATGGAAATGATATCTGCTATCGTAGCGATAGTTGTGTTCTTGCTGACAGGCAGTTTCGGAAAGGAATGAGACCCTATGAGAAAAATTGCTCTGGAAGAGCACTTCAATGGCCCCGGCTTTGAGAAGTATCTCAGCGCCGTCGCCGGAGCGTTTGATCCTGCAGTCCTGGCTGCCGTTGAAAAGCTTTTGCCTGAATTCGATGAGAAACGCCTGCAAGTCATGGATGCTTGCGAAATTGAAATTGCCGTTCTTTCGCAGACAGCACCGGGAGTGCAGCAGGAATCCGATACCGCTAAGGCGACCCGAGCTGCCAGTAGCGTCAATGACTTTCTTGCTGCTCAGATTGCTCGCCATCCGAAGCGCTATCGCGGCTTCGCTTGTGTGGCTTTGCAAGATCCCGACCAGGCCGCTCGCGAGTTGGAGCGCTGCGTGAAAGACCTGGGTTTTGTAGGCGCTCTGGTGAATGGACATACCTGTGGAATCTATCTCGACGATCCCCGCTTTCAGCCTTTCTGGGAGAAGTTAGTAGAATTGCAGGTACCCCTTTATCTTCATCCAGGCTTGCTCTTTGACGAACCTCACATGTTCTCCGGCCGTCATGAACTCGCTGGTGCCACCTGGAGCTGGACTTGCGAAACGGCGACCCATGCGCTAAGGCTCGTCTTTGGAGGCGTCTTTGAGAGATTTCCGCAGGCCAGGGTTATTCTCGGTCATATGGGTGAAACGCTGCCTTTCGAGCTCTGGCGCCTCGATAGCCGGGCGCAGACTACCAGCGCCGGTAGAGCCATGAAGCAGCCGCCTTCAGAATATATACGCAAGAATATTGTCATCACAACTTCAGGTGTCTGTGCCAATGGTCCCTTACTTTGTTCGTTGCAAGAGCTAGGTGAAGACAGCGTGATGTTCTCTACAGACTATCCCTATGAAGATGCTGTGGTGGCAGCGCGATTTATTGAAGAAGCCCCAATAAGTAGGGAGCAGCGTGAGAAGGTTTGCTTCAGGACTGCTGAACTCCTCTTGCGGCTTTAGTGAGGCACTTTTGAGCGTAGCTATATCATCACGGCTAGAGGGCAGCGCCTTTGAGCGTAGTTATATCCTCACGGCCGGAGGGCAGCGCCTTTGGGCGCAGTTCTATTCTAAAGTCGGAAAGGCGACTTTCTCGATTGGGGCGGCAGCGCCCGTTTATTCCGCTGCGGAGACCCGCAATTAAAAAGAGAAGAAACGGCAGTCCCCGAAATTAAGCCCTTAAGAGGGTTATGCTTGGGACGGCCGTTTCTAAAATTTGGCGATCAACGAAACATATTTCAAAGAGGACAAGAAGAATGAACAAGATTGAATTGAGAGGAGATTGAAATCAGTTCCTGGCGGGATTGAGTCCGTTCAGGTGGTCTGCTATTTCAGTTTAGGTTCTGTTCGGTGCTTCTGCTCTTTTGTTTGATTGACCTCGCTTCGAACGTTTTTATAATAACTCTCGCCGGTGCTTCCGCCATCATCAATTGGAATGATTACTTGTTTTCATCCAGGCAGGTCCAGGGGTCGCGTATCCACCTAAAGAAGGCATATAAGTGTAGTGATTTCCTGGAGGTTCCCGGTTACTATGAAGTAAGCTCCCTGGTAAGTGCGGTATCTGGTGTCAATGGCAAAGTTCCTTAATTCACGGTCTACCCATGGCTAGGCTGTTTGCTCTTGTTTTGTGCCTGCTCCTGTTGGGCGGCCCGCCCGGGTGCATTCCGGCTGTGTCTGCTGCCAAACCTGAAGGTGTTCAGAAAACTCGCGCAGGCAAGATGGTGATGCGGACCCTTGTCTTTCCCGGGCAGGTTTCTCTAGGCAAGCTCTATTTCTACACCGATACGGAACCAGGCGGTTTGCCATGGCACTGTGACGTAGTGTTTGCACAACCGGGAAGTAGCCTGGGCCAAGCCTGTGGCGTCAGAACTCTGCGGCTGCCCGAGCATTCTCGCATCTACCTTTTCCCTTCTTATCATCTTCTGGAGCACCCTGACCTGTTTAAGTTGATTGACCCGAACAGTTTTGATGGGCTCTCCTTCGGTAAAACCTCACTTATGGTGCCGGTGGAGAATTGTTTCTCTCAGTTGGTGCTCTTGAAGGGACTTAGACGGCTTGAACTGGAAGGTGCCGAACTTTCAGATCACCAGATTGTGCCCCTGAGGGGTCTCGTTAATCTGGAGTCCCTGAGCCTCCCAATGAACACAATCGATGGTACCTGCTTCAATCAAATGCAGAGTTTGTCGAAGTTGAGGGAATTGGATCTGTCTTTGAACAAAATTAGCCCGGAGGGCTTTCGGGCTATTTCCATGTTAAAGAATCT
>FSSH01000371.1_pt1 | contig 10740 bp, 12 predicted proteins | sample 1166101 | NCBI WGS metagenome assembly FSSH01 (sample SAMEA32972668, study PRJEB13176) | freshwater metagenome | biome: Drinking water system; feature: Biomass in drinking water that filtered by 0.45 um membrane; material: drinking water | place: USA | collected 2012-12-20 | depth 0 m | reverse complement strand
TGGGTTGATAAGTTCTTTTCATGTGCTACTGCCTATGGTGATAAAAACGGATAAAAAAGGCTGCGAATCATACGTGACAGGCTTGCCAGTGTCAATTTGACTTGTAAATTTCCAAAACAGTGCAAAATGGACTACTCTCTGGAACACTATCGGTGCATTCAGCATCATTGAAGGAGATTTGTCATGCATAAATTACCGTTTAAATCGATTTTAGCAACCAGCCTGTTAGTCGCCGGCTGCGCCACCACCACCGGCTGGACTCCCACCGTGGACACTTATAACGATCCCAACGCGTTCCGCTTGAATCAAGACATGCAGGAATGCGAACAGTTGGCTTCGCAGTCGGCCAGCACCGTTAAAGACACTGCCAAAGGCGCGGCCGTCGGCGGCTTGATAGGCGCAGCTGGCGGCGCGGCAATTGGCGCAATAGCTGGCAACCCCGGCACTGGCGCAGCCATCGGCGCGGCTGCCGGCGGTATCGGCGGCGGCGCTCAACAGGGCATTCATTCCAACGACAGCTATAAAAACGCCTACCGCAATTGCCTCAGACAGCGCGGTCACAACGTCGTCAATTAACCCGCATTAAGCCATCGCTATTTTGGAGGCATTGGTTCCGTTTATCGGTGTTGCGATCATCATTGTACTGGTATTCGACTACACCAACGGTTTTCATGATGCCTCCAATATCATTGCCAGCGTCATCGCCTCCCGGGCGATGACGCCGGTGCAGGCGGTTTTGGTGGTTGCAGTCTTCGAATTCCTGGGACCGCTACTTGGCGGCACCGCCGTCGCCAACACAGTCGGTACCTTGCTGGATCTGTCGTCCATCCCCAAAGCCGATGCGCTGTTAATCGTCGTATCCGGACTTTTCGCCGCCGTATTCTGGAACTTGTTTACCTGGTGGCGCGGCTTACCGTCATCTTCCTCGCACGCTCTGGTGGGCGGTTTGATCGGGGCCACGCTGATCGGCATAGGCAGCGAACCTATCGCCTGGGGATTCAACGACTTAAGCCATGGCCGAATACACGGCTTCAGTAAAATCCTGTTGGCTTTATTGCTCTCGCCCGTCTTGGGTTTCCTGGTGGGCTTTGCACTTCAGCGACTGACGATGTTTTTATTGCGGTCCGCATCGCCAGGCATTAATCGGCAGCTTCGCCATGCCCAATGGCTGACCGCCGCCGCGCTGGCCTTTTCTCACGGCGCCAACGACGCGCAAAAAAGCATGGGGGTATTGACCTTGATTTTGTTGCTTAGCGGGGAAATCGACAGCTTTAAGGTGCCTGGCTGGGTGATGCTGTTTTGCGCCTGCGCAATGACCGCCGGCGTAATAACCGGCGGCTGGCGCATCGTGCGCACTCTTGGTTTTGCCATTTATAAAATCCGCCCAATTCATGCGCTAAACGCGCAACTGAGCGCATGCCTCACCATTTTCGGCAGTTCGCTGCTCGGCGCCCCGGTGTCCACGACGCATGTAGTGGCATCGTCGATCATGGGTATTGGCGCCTCTGATCGCCCAAGAGCGGTGCGTTGGGGAAAAGCCTTGGAAATCTTGCGAACCTGGCTTATCACCATCCCCGGCTCGGCAATGATAGCCTGCATTAGCTTTCTGATATTCGATTACTTCCTTAAATAACCGCTGCAATTTTCATGTCATCTCCCAAGCTTTCACTGGCCTCGCGGCTGTTTCAGAGAATATTCCCCAAAACCGCCGACTTTTATCTTTTACTGCACCAACAGTGCCAGCAGGTCTGCGTCACCGTCGACAACCTGGTCCGCTTCATGGCCAGCGAATCGGTGCAAGCCGGCAAGATGCTCAAAGAAGACGAGCACGAAGCCGACCGGATCCGTATTCACAACCTGCACGAACTAAACAGCTCGTTTGCCACGCCTATAGATCGCGAAGACATTTATCGCGCCATCGCTTCCATGGACAGCATCGTCACCTATTGCAAAAGCACGTACAACGAGATGGAAGCACTGGAACTGAACCCCGACAGCCATTCGCAAGCGATGGTAATCGAGTTGCAAGTGGGCATCAAAGCATTGGAGCGCGGCTTCGCAGTGTTGGGCAAACATCCCTCCGAGGCCGAACAACACGCCTTCGCTGCCCGCCATTCGGAACGCCGGATCGAAAAGATGTATCGCAAGGCCATCGCCGACTTGTTCCAAGGCGACGACTACTTAAACATGTTTAAACAACGCGAGCTTTACCGGCATCTGTCCAATGCCGCCGACAAGGTTCATGCCACTGCCAACGTGCTGGAAGACATCATCGTTAAGCTCGGTTAAATAGGGTGTAAGCCGTTTAAAAAAACCCCGGCTCAGCCCGTTATTTTCAAAGGGCGAATGCGACCGGCATCGCCCCCAAAAGCCCCATCATCCATGCTACAATCTGCCCCGATTTAAATCCCGTTACTCAAAGAGGTTCACTTCGTGGCAAACATCACCAGCCGAAAATCCGCAATGACTCTTTTTTCATCGCCAGCCTGCATAATGAGCCACTGCGCCAGGCTAGTCGTATACGAAAAAGGGGTACCGGCGGAAGTCGAATTTTTCGACCCGAATGACCCGCCCGAAGACCTGCTGGAACTCAACCCCAACGGTAATGCCCCGACTTTCGTGGAACGCGACTTGGTGCTGTACGATGCCCGCATCATCATGGAATATCTGGACGAACGCTTCCCTCATCCTGCTTTACATCAAATGGACCCGGTCTCCCGCGCCAACGCCAGAATGCTGATCAAACGTATCGATCAGGAGTGGTATCCGCTGCTGGATGACGTACTAGTGAACGGCGATAAAAAAGCCGCCAAGTCCAAAAAAATGTTACGGGAAAGCCTGATGGCAGCCGCGCCGGTATTTGAAGCCACACCGTATTTCATGAGCGAGGAATATTCCTTGATCGATTGCGCGATGGCGCCGTTCTTATGGCGGCTACCCAGCATCGGCATCGACATCGCCAGCCTAGGCAAAGGCATCACTGCTTACGCCAACCGACTCTTCTCCAGACGGGCTTTTCAAGAAAGCCTGAGCCGCGAAGAAAAAGACATGATGCAAGCCCCAAGCAAATGACCCCACTTAAACCGTATCTGATTCGCTCCATCTACGAATGGATCGTCGACAATGGCCTGACGCCCCATCTGTTAGTGAATGCCGACCACCCTGGCGTGACGCTGCCGGGCGACTTCGTGGAAGACGGCAGAATCGTCCTGAACATGCGCCCCGAAGCCATCCAAGGCTTGGTGCTGGGCAATGAAGAAATCCAGTTCAACGCCCGCTTCTCCGGCAAACCCATGCGCATTATCGCGCCGTGCAAAGCGGTATTGGCCATCTATGCCAAGGAAAACGGCAAGGGTATGATTTTCGATCCGGAAGAGAATGAGGACGAAACCCCGCCGACACCGACAGAACCCAAGCCTCCGCAAAAACCGCAATTAAGAGTGGTTAAATAACAAACCTATGTCGAAAAGAATGCGCCGGCACCGACGCATTCTTCAGCCAGTCTGAGCAAACCTTTGTAAATCGCCTTCCACCTGCCGACAATTGGCGCCGAAACCCAGCAAACGCCTGTACACCGTAAAGACACCGACTAAACTGTGCGATAGAATGCCGAGTCATTTCAATCCGGGGGATAAACGATGTCGCACGATACTGACAAGGTCTATAGCGAGACCGAAATCGCCGAGCGTTTAACACAAGAACTGCCGCACTGGTATTACGAAAATGGCTGGATCCGCCGCAAAATCAAGACCAGCGGCTGGAAGGCCACACTGATGGTCGTCAATACGGTCGGCCATTTGGCGGAGAAAGCCTGGCACCACCCGGATCTGACTGTTTCCTACGCATTCGTGATCGTCAAGTTGGTCACGCATTCGGCAAAAGGCATCACCGATAAAGATTTTCTACTAGCTAAAAAAATTGAAGAAGTGTTGATGTGGGATGCAGCGGAAACCTCCGCCGGCGTCCTGGAAGGCACGCCCGACGACCCACGTTTCAAATACATCAAAAAAGATTGAGGACTTTTCTTATGACTGAAATAACCGAGGTACCCAGCCCATTTTGCGGCATCGGTACCGACGACCTGAGCATACAGGTGGACGGCGCAACGCTGAAAGTGATCGCAAACGGCTGCGCGGTCAATACGCCGGCTTTTGAACAAGCGTTAGCGGACACTTCACCACGCATCGCCGGTCAAGCGGTGAGTTTGGAGGCAGCGACCAGCAAGGCGGCAGAATTACTACGCAATACCAATCAACCCGTAATTGGCGGTTGCGCAACCGATGTTAATGGCATGCGCGCACTGCTAGCTTTGGCAGATAAAGCCGGAGCAGTCGTTGACAATATTAACTTCAACGCCGCTCGTCGTAATTTATTGGCCATGCAGGATTCGGGATGGATGAACACCACGCTGGCCGAAGTGAAGAATCGCTGCGATTTGTTGTTGATCATCGGCACCGATCCGGAAGTCTTTGCGCCACGCTTTTTCGAACACTTTTTGTGGAACGAACAAGCCATGTTCCTTGATAGCACGGATCAGCGCGAGGTGATTTATTTAGGCAAGGAACCAGCGGGCCAAGCCGCCGTATCGCCATCCGGCAAGAAACCGACAGTTCTGGCCTGTGCCGATGCCGATTTGCCCGATGTCGTAGCGGTATTGTCGGCTCTGGTCAAGAATCAACCCATACGCGTCGAAACAGTGGGTGATATCGCCGTGGCTCAATTACAAACTGTAGCCGATAAACTACGCAACGCCCGTTATGGTGTAGTGCTCTGGAGCGCCGGAAAATTAACTTTCGAGCACGCCGAACTGACCGTACAAACAATCTGTAATATCGTCAAAGACATAAACATGCAGGGCACTCGTTGCTCCGGTCTGCCATTGGGTGGCAAGGAAGGCGATTACACGGCCAACCAGACCTGCGGATGGACGACGGGGTATCCGGCTCGGGTTAATTTTGCCAAAGGCTATCCGGAATATGATCCATTTCTTTTCGATGGCCAAGCCATGATCGCAAATGGCGAAGCGGATGCCGTGGTATGGGTTCACGCTTATAATTCAACGGCAACGCCCCCCAAAACCCACCTGCCCACCATCGTGATCGGCCGCTCCGGCATGACATTCGAGCGGGAGCCCGACGTATTCATTCCCGTCGGCACCCCCGGCATAGACCACGTCGGCCACGTCTATCGCATGGACAGTGTCGTGGCCTTGCGCCTAAAAAAATTGCGCGACTCCGGCCTGCCCAGCACTGCCGCAGTCCTGACCGCTATCGAACAAGCACTTTAGGATCAAACACATGCTGATAAAACTTACAGGTGGAACCGTTTACGATCCGGCCAGCGGCATCGACGGTCAACAGCAAGACATTTACGTGCAGGATGGCCGCATCGTTGATGCGCCTAAAGATGGCCGTCCGGTCGACCAGGAATACGACTTACGCGGCAAAGTGGTCATGTCCGGCGCGATAGACATGCACACGCATATCGGTGGCGGCAAAGGCAACATCGCCCGCACCCTGTTACCGGAAGATCACCGCATTGACCCGGTGCATCGCACACCCATTACTCGCTCCGGCAACGGTCACGCCATGCCCAGCACTTACGTCGCTGGCTACCGTTACGCGGAAATGGGTTACACAGCCTGCTTCGAACCCGCAGTACTGCCGATCAACGCCCGCCAAGCCCACATGGAAATGGGCGATACGCCGATTGTCGATAAGGGCGGTTACGTAATGCTGGGCAGCGATGACTTTTTGCTGCGCATGATGACCGCCAACAAGGATCAAAAGGCCATCAACGATTATGTGGCCTGGACGCTGAATGCGGCCAAAGGCATCGGTATTAAGGTTGTGAACGCCGGCGGTATTAGCGCGTTTAAATTTAACCAACGCAAACTGGATCTGGACGAGCAAAACAGCCATTACGCCGTCACACCCAGACAAATCCTGCAAACCCTGGCGAGAGCCGTGCAGGAACTGGGCATCACTCATCCGCTGCATGTGCATGGCTGCAACCTGGGCGTCCCCGGCAACCTGGAGACCACCTTAAACACTATTCAAGGCATCGACGGTTTGCCGATGCACTTGACGCATATTCAGTTCCACAGTTACGGCACCGAAGGCGATTTCAAATTCTCTTCCGGCGCGGCGCAGATTGCAGAAGCGATCAATAGCAACCCCAACATTACCGCTGACGTCGGACAAATCCTGTTCGGCCAAACAGTCACCGCCTCCGGCGACAACATGCGCCAGCATGCAAATCACAAATACGCCAGCCCCAATAAATGGGTGTGCATGGACATCGAATGTGATGCAGGTTGCGGCGTAGTACCGTTTAAATACAAAGATCAAAACTTCGTCAACGCCTTGCAATGGGCGATAGGATTGGAAATCTTCCTGCTGGTCGAAGACCCCTGGCGGATATTCCTGACCACCGACCACCCCAACGGCGCGCCCTTCACCAGCTATCCGCATTTGATCCGCTTGCTGATGGACCGCAGCTTCCGCAACGACATGCTGGCGACCATCCATCCGGAAGCACAGAAGATGACCACGTTGGCATCTATCGAGCGCGAATACACTTTGAACGAAATCGCCATCATGACCCGCGCCGGCGCCGCCCGCATCATCGGCTTGAAAGACCGTGGCGCGCTGAGTGCAGGCAACTGGGCCGACATCACCGTTTACACCGAAAACGCCGACCGTCAAACCATGTTCACCAAACCGGATTATGTGTTCAAAGACGGCGAACTGGTAGTGAAAGACGGCGAAGTGGTAAAAGTCACTTGGGGCACAACGCACATCGTCAAACCCGACTACGATCTATCCATCGAAAAAGACCTCAAACCTTATTTCGACAAATACCTGACCATGAAACTCGGCAACTTTAAAATCAGCGACGACGAAATTAGCGAAGACGGACGCGGCAGTTTGACGGCACATCCGTTGCGAGGTGCAGCATGATCATCAATGGCGTTACCATCGACAAAACCTTTGCCGAGGCCTTCCCGATGAAGGCGACGCGGGCGATTATTACGGCTCAGAACGAAAAATGGGCGATGATTTCCGCGCAAGCAATGACCGGCTTTGCCACATCCGTGATTGCTTGCGGTTGCGAGGCAGGCATCGAAAGGGTGTTAAGCCCGGCCGAAACGCCGGACGGCCGCCCCGGTGTGGCTATCATGATTTACGCGATGGGCGGCAAAGGCCTAGCCAAGCAATTGGAAACCCGCGCAGGCCAATGCGTATTAACCTCACCGACTTCAGCTTTGTTTGCCGGCATCGAAGGCGGCAAGCCGATTCCGCTAGGCAAAAATCTGCGCTACTTCGGCGACGGCTTTCAAATTGCCAAGAAAATCGGCAGCAAACGTTACTGGCGGGTACCGGTTATGGACGGCGAGTTTCTGACCGAAGCCACCACCGGCATGGTCGATGCGGTCGGCGGCGGCAATTTTCTGGTACTGGCCGAATCGCAACCGCAAGCCTTGGCGGCCTGCGAAGCGGCGATTGAGGAAATGCGGAAAATTCCGAATGTGATTATGCCTTTTCCCGGTGGCGTCGTGCGCTCCGGCTCAAAGGTTGGCTCCAAGTATGCATCATTGGGTGCTTCCACTAACGACGCCTTCTGCCCAACTTTAAAAGGCGTGACCAAAACCGATTTGTCGCCGGAAATCGAATCGGTGATGGAAATCGTCATCGACGGCTTAAGTAAGGAAGACATCGACAAAGCCATGCGCGTCGGTATTCAAGCGGTTTGCGATCTAGGTGCGGCTAAGGGCATCAAGCGTATCAGCGCCGGCAACTACGGCGGCAAATTGGGCCCGTTCCACTTTCATTTGCAGGAGATTATGGCATGAGCGCATTAACCTTTACCCTGAAACAGCCAACCGACCAGCGCATCGACATGTCGCCGCTGGTTTGTCAAAAGCTGCAAGGTATGGATGTGGATGCCATTGCCGCGATCGAACTACAAAACGGCAAAAGCCGCCGCCGGGTCGACGAGCTTTTCTACATTACCGGCATGAATACCCAGGAAATTATCATCGCCTACAGCAATAACAAGCTGGACTTCATCGGCAAGGAACTGGACGGCGGCAGCATCAGCGTGCAAGGCGACGCCGGCGCTTATCTGGGCATGCAAATGAAATCGGGCACGATCAACGTCAGCGGCGATGCGGGCATATACACTGCATGCGAAATGAAAAACGGCTTGTTGCAAATTGACGGCGATGTCGGCGATTTTCTCGGCGGTGCACTACCCGGTAACAAACAAGGCATGAAAGGCGGCACGGTGTTGGTGAAAGGCAATGTCGGCCAGCGCGCCGGCGACCACATGCGTCGCGGCCAGATTTTGATCGAAGGCAATGCCGGCGATTATTGCGGCTCGCGCATGCTGGCAGGCACTATTGCGGTGATGGGCAATACCGGCCGCTATCTGGGCTATGCGATGCGGCGCGGCACCTTGTTGCTGTGGAATCAGCCGCAATTATCAGCGACTTTCAACGACTGCGGCTCGCATACCCTGGCCTTCCTGCCCATACTGTTCGCATCGTTCAAACCCTTCAACTCCCGGTTTGCCGACAGTAGTGCAGCGTTTAACCGCGTGCAGCGTTACGGCGGCGACATGGCGGAAACCGGACGCGGCGAAGTGCTGGTCCGAATCTAACCCCTTGCCGCGTAAACCGATTACGGTTTGCGCGGCGTCTCTCAAGTGAAACCGATACTTACCACCACCAATCACAACCGTAACGTTGCCGGCCTGAAATATGTGTACCCGGTCATCTCTCGGCGTGCGGGCGGTTTGTCGATTGGAGTAAATTTCAATCCCAACAATGCCTGCAACTGGCGCTGCATTTATTGCCAAGTACCGGATTTACAGCGCGGCAATGCCCCGGAAATGGATTTTGCCTTGCTGGAGCAGGAGCTGCGTTTCTTTCTGGATTACGTGCAACACGGCGATTTTTTCGAGCAATTTAATGTAGAAATCGACCAGCGCGTTATCAAGGATATCGCCATTTCCGGCAACGGCGAACCGACCAGCTTGATAGATTTCGATAAAGCAGTGCATCTGATCGGCGAGATCGCCACGGAACCATGCGTATTTCCGGCCAGCAAATTCGTCTTGATCAGCAATGGCAGTTTAATACACCAATCAACAGTACAAGCAGGCTTAGCGGAATTGGCTCGATACAATGGCGAACTATGGTTCAAGCTGGACAGCGCGACGGAACAGGGCCGCAAGCTGATCAACAACACCGGCCAAAGTCAGCAAAAGTTATTGGAACACCTAAAGATTGCCACTGGCCTATGCCCCACTAAATTACAAACCTGCATGCTGCATTATCGGCAAGCGTGGTCTGACAGCGAAAAGCAGGCCTATTTAGCGCTTTTGCAGGAATTACGGGTTAGTAAGATTAAACTGCAAGAAATCATGCTTTACAGCGTGGCCAGACAATCGTTCCAATCGGAAGCAGACGAGTTGGAAAGAATGGATATTGAAGAGATGAATGCGTTTGCCGCTGACATCAAAGCGCTGGGCTATGATGTCAGCGTTAGCCATTAGGCAATAACGTCGAGAAGAGAACCGACCGTTTTTTCATGAACCTTGATCATTTTGGCGCCAGCTGAGGTTTCCAGCTCAGCTTCTTTCAGGCTCAACACCGGTTTGAACAAATCGGCGGAACCAACATCTTTTGAGCCGCCGACTTCCTGAGCTTGCACCGGCAAATTCGCGATCGTTTGCGCGGCGGTACTGGCTTTTTGCTGAGCATTGCTGATCAGAGTGGTTGCGCTATTCAGTACATTGCTAATCATGGTACACCTCCTGCAAATCGAGTTTGCATCATAGCGCTCCTGTTATCGGCTTGCCAAGCGCGGAACTTTAACTTCTCAACACCGTTTTGCCTACCCAGTCACACTTAGGTAACTATTTGTCTTTCTTGACTATTTTTACGTACAGATCTTTGAAAAACGGCAGACCTTGGCTCTGAAATTTCGACCAAGCATAAACACCGGCTTGCTTCAGTAACTCAACGAACTTTTTAGCCGCAGTTTCTCCGCCAATCTGCTTAAATTTGGCTTCGACTATCGTACTCCACTGCGGTCTAGGCTGACCGTCGGCACCCAGAAACACCCTTTCAAACAACCACATTTCCGCGACGGACACCGTCCACATAAATGCAAACGACACTGCCATGCCACCACCAGCCACAATCACCAGCCAGGCGAATATCGGATCAAGCTTCGTCAACCACCACGACAATATATCCACCAGCAGAAACACATACGGCATGCCGATCGCGATACATTTGTACTTTATGGTACTGGTTTCCGAAAAACTGAAAATCAGACCGACAAACATGAAGATAAAACTGATGCCGAACAAGTGAATATGCGAAACCCGCGTCAGCGAACTGAACGTAGCGCCTTCGTCTTCCTTAGTGTACTCCTTCAACACCTTGAAATCACTTAAGTTGGGGATGGACGCATCCTTGTTATGGCACATCACGCAACGATTCTCGATGATTTTATCGACGCCGCGATCGACGAAATCATCCTGATCAGCACCATCGCGCACCCATTGGATGATGGTAAAACGTTCCTGCTCCGAAGCGTTTTCTTTCATTGCCCCGTTTAATTGAGTTTCCAGCATCGTTCCGGAGCGGTTGCCGTAATAACTGTAGACAATATCGTCTATCGACAAGCCGAACTTGCCGTCAGCCATACCGTGAGTAAACAGAAT
>FSSH01000571.1_pt1 | contig 10765 bp, 14 predicted proteins | sample 1166101 | NCBI WGS metagenome assembly FSSH01 (sample SAMEA32972668, study PRJEB13176) | freshwater metagenome | biome: Drinking water system; feature: Biomass in drinking water that filtered by 0.45 um membrane; material: drinking water | place: USA | collected 2012-12-20 | depth 0 m | reverse complement strand
CTGCTGCTGCCGATGATCGCGCCGACATATTATCTGCAGTTTTTTGCCAAGGCGATGTTGCTTGCCATCGTTGCTGCCTCGCTCAACCTGGTCGTCGGCTTTGGCGGCATGGTGAGCCTGTGCCACGGTGCCTTCTTCGGTCTTGCGGGCTATGTGCTTGCTCTCGCCTCTCCATCATCATCCGGCGCGTCCCTGTGGACATCACTGCCGCTGGCTTTGCTGGTTGTCGCCATCGCTGCGGCCCTCGTCGGCGCGCTGGCGCTGCGCACACGCGGCATCTATTTCATCATGGCAACGCTCGCTTTCGGCGAAATGTTCTTCTACTTCTTCCACGACACACGGGTGGCGAATGGCTCTGACGGCATCTACATTTATTTCGAGCCCGAGATCGTCATCGCCGGCTGGCGCCTGGTCGATCTGGGAAACAAGACAAGCTTTTACTACGTAGCCCTCGCCAGCCTGCTGCTCGCAATTATCGTCATTTCCACCCTTGTGCGCTCGCCCTTTGGCGCCGCCCTCATGGCAGCCCGTGACAATGAGCAGCGCGCCCGCTCGCTTGGCTTTCCCGTTTTCCGCATCCGCCTCACCGCCTTTGTCCTTGCCGCCGTTCTGGCCGGCATTGCGGGATATTTCTCCGCCAGCCAGTTTGGCTTTGTTGCCCCCCAGACGCTGGGTTGGCATGTGTCGGCAACCCTCCTCATCATGGTGGTTCTTGGTGGCATGAAAAGCGTCCTTGGTCCGGTTTTTGGAGCTTTCGTCCTGCTCGGCCTTGAGGAAATCCTGAAGTCGAATATCGAACACTGGAAGCTCATCGAAGGCGTCATCGTCATTGCTCTCGTCTTTATGCTTCCCGGCGGCCTGCAGCATCTGGCGCAACTGGCGTTCTCTGACCGGCGAGCCCCTGCGGGGCAGCCTGGCTCGGGGGCGTCACGGGCTGGACGACAACACCATGGCTGACATCGTCCTGAGCGCCAGACATCTGACGAAGCGCTTCGGCGGCCTGGTCGCCGTCAGCGATGTCTCAATAGATGTTCATCGTGATGAAATTCATGCCGTCATCGGCCCGAACGGGGCAGGAAAATCGACCCTCGTCAATTTGCTCTCCGGCGAGATCACCCCTGGCGAGGGCAGCGTTCATCTGGCGGGCAAGGACATGACCGCCCGCTCGCCCGACCAACGCGCCCGGGCCGGCCTGGGTCGTTCCTACCAGAAGACCACCATCTTTCCTGATGTCAGCGTCTTCGCGAATGCGCGCCTCGCCGCACAGGCCCGATCACCTAAGGCGCTGCGCTTCTTTGGTGATGCCGGCCGCGACCCGGTGATCAACGCTCAGGCTGCCGCCGCGCTCAGTGAAGCCGGTATTGCCGCCCACGCTGACACGCCCGCCCGCCATCTCAGCCATGGTGGCCAGCGCCAGCTTGAGATCGCCATGGTGCTTGCGACCACTCCCAGCATTCTCCTGCTCGACGAGCCCTTGGCAGGGATGGGGCCGGCCGAAGCGCAGGACATGATCGCCCTCGTTTCACGCCTCAGGAACGGGCGCGGCATTCTCCTTGTCGAGCACGACATGGATGCCGTCTTCGCCCTCGCCGACCGCCTGACCGTCATGGCCGATGGCCATGTCATTGCAACCGGCACGCCGGCGCAAGTCCGCGCTGATCCCGCCGTCAGGGTTGCTTATCTCGGCGAGGATTGCTTGTGACGACCGTGCTCGAGATCAACGATCTGCAAAGCTTTTATGGCGTGAGCCAGGTTTTGTACGGTGTATCGCTCACCGTCGGCGCCGGCGAGCAGGTAGCCCTCCTCGGGCGCAACGGCATGGGCAAGACGACGCTGCTCAAATCGATCATCGGCCTTGTCTCTGATCGTCGCGGTACCATCAATGTGATGGGGCAGGACGCGGTCCGCCTGCCGCCAGAATCCATCGCCCGTCTTGGCATCGCCTATGTTCCGGAGGGGCGCGGTATTTTCGGGTCTTTGTCGGTGCTTGAAAATCTCAAGATGTCGGCAAGGCCCGACCGCGCCGGGCGCAATCACTGGTCGATCGACCGGATATTTGCCATCTTTCCCCGCCTCGCCGAGCGCCAGCGCCATGGCGGTCAACAACTTTCAGGAGGCGAGCAGCAGATGCTGTCGATCGGTCGGGCGCTGATGACCAATCCCGCCCTCATTCTGCTCGATGAGGCGACCGAAGGGCTGGCCCCGCTGGTTGTCCGTGACATCTGGACCAGCCTCGCCATGATGCGTGCCGAGGGTATTGCCACCATCATCGTCGACAAGGATCATCGCAGCCTGTCGCGTGTTGCCGACCGCATGGTTATGCTTGCCAAGGGCACCATCGCCTTTTCGGGAACGCCGGCCGAACTGGCCTCCAGGCCGGACATTCTGGAGCGCCATCTGGGCGTATAACGATCTGCCTTCAGTGCGCCATGATCTGGCCCCGGTTGAGGGCAGCCGTGTGAACAGGCGCATCCCACAGCGCCAACATTTCACTGTCAGCGAGGGTCACGGTGATCGAGCAGCCGGCCATGTCGAGCGAGGTAACAAAATTTCCGACCTGTGAGCGGACAATGTCGATGCCGTGCTGCTCAAGGAGCGCTGCTGCATTTTCAAACATGATGTAAAGCTCCATCAACGGAGTTGCGCCAAAGCCGTTGATGAGGACGATCGCCGGCCCCTTGGCAGCCGCACCAAAATCACCAAGAATTGCCTCAATCATCTCGGTCGCAATGCTGCGCGCCGGCTTCAGCTTCACCGTTCGCCGCCCCGGCTCGCCATGGATGCCAACTCCCATCTCCATCTCGTCGGCACCAAGCGCGAACGTCGGCTTGCCGGCAGCCGGCACCGTACACGACGTCAAGGCGACACCCATAGAACGGGTCCGGCTATTGACCTTTTCGCCCAGTGTCATGAGCGCGCCAAGATCACGTTTCTCCTCAGCGGCAGCGCCAACGATTTTCTCGACAATCATCGTTCCGGCAACCCCCCGGCGGCCGGTGGTGTAGGATGAGTTCTCGACCGCGACATCATCATTCACCACCAGGGTCCGGATCTCGCGCCCGCCCATTTCACCGGCCATCGCGAAGTTCATCACGTCACCTTCATAATTCTTGACGATGAACAGGCAGCCGGCACCGGTGTCCACGGCGTCCGCCGCCGCAATCATCTGATCGGGCGTCGGCGAGGTGAAGACCTGCCCCGGGCAGGCAGCATCCAGCATGCCGGCCCCGACAAAGCCGGCGTGCAGCGGTTCATGACCCGAACCACCACCGGAAATCAACGCCACCTTGCCACCCACCAGCGCTTTCCGGCGCACGAATTTTCGCTCGAGCCCCATCACAACGATATCCGCATGGGCGCGGACAAAGCCATCAAGAGCTTCGTCAAGAACCGTCTCAACGCCGTTGATCAGCTTTTTCATGTCATTCCTCCTTGGCGAATTTCTTGCCCGCTTTGGGAACCGCGTGACCACCTGCAAGCCTGGCCACTCCATTCACAAAGGTTTCGAGCAATGCGTCGAAAGCGGCATTCTTGCTGTCACTGCCGAAGTCAGGCAGCTGCAGATGAATATGCCGGCCGCGCGGCCGGTGGGATACAGCCACAAGGCTGCGCGGATGGGCACGCCGATAGGCATCGAGAAAGGCCGAACGTTCGGCGCTGGAAAAATGACAGACCTCGAAAATCGTCGCGACGTGGGGTGCTGGAATTGGCACCGTATAGGACGGGTTGACGATCTGGGTGATAAAACTGCGATTGCGCTCGAGCGCCTGCGCCAGCCTTTGCCGCGTCCCCGATGGGCGGCGATCCAGAACTTCCTGCAGGATCCGTTTATAGGCCTGCACGGGGTCGAGCGCGGCGCCTGCCAGCATTTCCGGTCCTGTCATGACGCGCTTTCCAGATTGACCGTCGCGATGACCTGCTTGGCCGCTGCCAGCAGGCGCGGCGGCATGGAGAGGATTCTCACGCCACGGGCCAGCAATTGCGGAATGAACCGCTCATCGCCCCCCGCATCGCCACACAACGACACCTTGATGCCGCTCCGTTCGCCATGGGCGGAAATCATGCCGATCAATCGCAAAACCGCCTCATGGCCTGGATCAGCAAGGGCAGCGACGGCGGCAATGTCACGGCCGGCCGCCATCACGTATTGCGTGAGATCATTCGAGCCGATCGACAGGAAGGCTGCGTCGAAAGTGCCAAGCGTCAACGCCGCCGCCGGAACTTCGACCATAATGCCAAGCGCCGGGAGACGGTGGGCGATCTGCGCAGCGCCAAGCTCGGCGCAGGCCTGATGCAGAAGGGCGCGCGTTGCCTCCAGTTCTGAGGGCAACGTGACCATCGGGATCATGATCTCAACATCGCCAGCGGCAGCGGCACGGGCGAGCGCTCGAAGCTGCGGAAGAAAGATGTCGGGCCGCGACAGCGTGAGGCGCACACCGCGCATGCCAAGGAAAGGATTGCTCTCGCCAAGCGGCGTCAGCCCGGCAATCGGCTTATCACCGCCTGCATCAAGGGTGCGGAATGTAACGGGTTTGCCAGCAGCCCAGCGGACAATGCGGGTGTAGATGTCTGTCTGAGCATCTTCGCTTGGCAGAGTGGCACCTTCAAACAGCAACTCGGTGCGAACCAGTCCGATACCATCGCAGCAGGCCGGGTCGAGCCCGTCCAGCTCGGATGGATCAGCGATGTTGATCAAGGTGATGATACGCTCGCCATTGCGCGAAACGGCCGGCTGGCCAAGGAAACCGGCGGTTGCCATATCGCGCGCCCGGCTCGCCGCGCATTGCTGCTCAAAACGCGTGGCGTCAGTGGAACTCGGATCAACGATAACCAGACCTTGTGTCGCGTCGATCAGAACATTGCGGCCAGCGATATCATCGGCCTGAAGGCCGACAATCATCGGTACTCCACGCGAGCGCGCCAGCATCGCCACATGGCTGGTGGCGCTGCCCCTGCGCAGCAAAATGGCCCCGCCCTCCCAATTCGAACTCAAAAACCGCGAGGGTGTGATGTCGTCTGCCAGCACAATCGACCCCGGCGGCAAAGACGTCGACGCTGCGCCGATGAGCGCATCAAGGACGCGCTCGCGCATGTCGACGAGATCGTTGGCACGCGCCTGGAAATATTCTTCGTCGGATCCTTCATAGCCGGCAATCTCGGCATCCATCGCCCTCGTCCACGCTTCAACTGCTGTCTTCCCGGCAGCTATCTCATCGCGAGCGGGTTGGGTCAGCTCTTCGTCGTCAAGCATCGCAATCTGAAAACCGAGCATGTCGGCGGCCTCGCCAGATGCACTTTCCACGAGCCGTCGCAATTCGATCACAGCACGGTTGATCGCAGCGGTGAGTGCTAGCGCTTCGGCGGCAGGGTCACCTTTACCGCCCTTCTCGATGGCGCGTTGCGGAGCTGGCCTTTTGCCTGCTGCCACGACAATACCAGCAGAAAAACCTGGCGAAGCACATTGTCCCTTGAGCGCAAGCGATGTCATGGCGCCCCTTCAGTGTTCATCGAACTGGCGCTGGACAAGATCAATGATTGCCGCCAGAGCGGCATCGGCATCAACTCCTTGGGTGCGCACATGCAATGTCGCACCCTTGGCAGCGCGCACGCGCATCACCTTGACCGGGCTCTTTGCGTCCGTCCACGGACCATCGGGCGCGAGCGCGAATTCCACCGTTCCCGAAAAACTCTTCGCCAGCTGTGTGAGCTTGACCGATGGGCGCGCATGCAGACCCACCGCATTGGTCAGGACAGCTGAGCCGCTTCTCATCATTTCGTTTTCCTCATCCCGAGCTCCCGCCATCAGGAACTCAGCTCTTCCGCCATACGCCGGACATCAGCAAGCGAGGAACCGCCAGAGCTTTCGGTTGCAGCGATCACCGCGCCTTCCACCAATGGCGCATTGCACACAACGATGCGCCCGCGTCGCTCCTCCGGCATGAATTCAATCGCCATTTCACTGTTGGTTTCCGCCCCGCCAAGATCAACCAGAATGGCGACGCCTGTCTCCGACCAGGCCGCTTCGATCGCCGTCATGATCGCCTCTACTGAGGTCCCGAGTTTCCCGTCAGGATTACCGCCGGTGAAGGCGAGCGGGACCGTGTCGCCAACCATCTGGCGGACCATGTCAGCCGTGCCTGCGGCAATCTTTGGCGAGTGTGAGACGATGACGATGCCAACATTGCTCATGCTGATGTGTCCATCTTGTCGCAGATCGTGGCGATGATCAGAGCGCTGGAATATGAACCGGGGTCCATATGCCCAATCGAGCGATCGCCAAGAAACGAGGCGCGTCCGCGCGTCGCCTTGATGGCAATTGTTGCCTCGGCCGCCGCAAGAGCAACCGCTTTGATCTGGGCGCTCGATTGCCCGCCGCTGAGCGCCTGCTCGACCGGTATGAGTACATCAAGCATGGTCTTCTGTCCGCGCTCGGACTTGCCACGTGCCGCCACGCCCGCGACCGCCAGCGCTAAGGCGTTGGCAAGATCATTGCGGTCGGGATCGGGCGGCAATGCCTTGCCAAGCTCCATGGCCAGCGTCCCGAACAGCGGTCCTGATGCCCCGCCCACCTTCATGACCAGCTGCATGCCAGCCGCCTTCAGCACTTCGCCCGGCGGCTTGCCGGAGAGCGTCGGCAGTTCGGCCAGAACAGCCTCCATGCCGCGTTTCATGTTGTGGCCGTGATCGCCATCGCCGATCGCCTGATCGAGCGCGGTGAGATGCTCCGCCCGGCTAATGATTGCGTGCGCCACAGCTGTGATCAATTCATCCATCATGGGCGTTTCAACCTGAAATTCGCATGCCGCTGGCGCCAAAGAATAACGGGCGCGCAAATTCGATACTGACGAGGTCACCGACACCAAGCCCGCTATCGGGATCAGCAAGCGTCACGATGTCCGCGTCGCCAACAGCAACATGCAGGTGGTTATGATCACCCAGATGTTCGATCCAATTGATCGTGCCGGCGATACCACGCGGCGCGCCGTTCGCTTTCGTCAGTCGAACATGCTCGGTGCGCGCGCCGATTGTGGCGGTGCCCGGCGGAACCGGCAAGTCGCCTAGCAGCGCTCGTGGCAGCAGGTTGATCGCCGGTTGGCCGAGCCGGGCGGCCACATAGGTGCTGAGCGGGTTTTCGTAGATCTCACGGGGCGTGCCGATCTGCACGAGCTTGCCGGCATCCATCACCCCGATGCGGGACGCCATGGTCATGGCCTCGATCTGGTCGTGCGTGACATAAAGGATTGTCGCACCCATATCGTTCTGGATCCGCTTCAGCTCCAGCCGAAGGTCTGATCTCAGCTTGGCATCGAGCGAGGACAGAGGTTCATCCATCAGATAGATATTGGGGCGTCGGACAAGCGCCCGCCCGATGGCGACGCGCTGCATCTGGCCGCCCGACAATCTTGTAGCCGGGTTGGACAGTTTATCGTCGATGCGCAGCATGCTCGCCACCTCGCTCACGCGGCGTCTGATCTCCGCCTCCGCCAGCCCACGCAATGGCGAACGCAGCGGAAAGGCGAGATTGTCGTAGACTGTCAGATGCGGGTAGAGCGAGTATTGCTGGAAGACGAACGCCGTGTCGCGCTCTGCCGGTTCCGCATGGGTCGCGTCCTCGCCACCGATCAGAACCTTGCCTCCGTCAACCTGCTCAAGGCCTGCGATGAGGCGCAGCGTCGTCGTCTTGCCAACCCCGGTTGGGCCCAAAAGCACCACAAACTCACCGTCTGAAATCGTCAGACTGAGGTCATCAACCGCAACGTTTTCCTTGAAGCGCTTCGACACGCCCTCCAGCACCACCTCGGCCATCAGCGATGCCCTCCGTCATGCAGGGCGGTTGGAATGGCGCGCCCGGTAGCACGGGCAAAGATCGATAGTTTCTCGGGCCGGAATTCAAGCCCCAGCCGGTCGCCTGCTCGCAGTGAAACGTCTGAGGACAGGCGCGCCCGAACCTGTCCCTCGGCCGTGTTGATCGTCACGATTTGAGTCGTGCCAAGATATTCGGAACCGAACACCTCGCCACGAATTGGCCCGCTCTCGCTGATCTGCACATGCTCAGGGCGAACACCAAGGACATAATCGGCAGCCGGCATATCCACCCTGAGTTCAGGAACGCGTTGGCGGCCGATGCCTATGGCAATCTCTCGACCGCCCTTGACCAGGCTGCCGCCGAAACTCAGAAAATTCATCGGCGGCGAGCCGATGAAATCAGCAACAAACATGCTTGCCGGTCGATCGTAGATTTCCTGAGGAGAACCTGATTGCTCGATCACCCCTTCATTCATCACCGCGATCTTGTCGCCCATCGACATGGCTTCAAGCTGGTCATGGGTGACATAAACGGTGGTGGCCTTCAGCCGATTGTGCAGGGCGCGAAGCTCGCCGCACATAATGTGGCGGAACTCGGCGTCGAGCGCTCCCAGCGGCTCATCCATCATGAATGCTGCAGGCTCGCGCACGATGGCGCGACCCAGCGCTACGCGCTGACGGTCCCCTGACGACAACCCGTTCACCGCCCGCTCAAGCAGGTGAGCGATGCGCAAGGTGCGGGCTGCTTCAGCGATACGCCTGTCGATCTCGCCCGCCGCCATGCCGATGTTCTTCAGGGGATAGGCGATGTTCTGTCGCACATTCATGTGCGGGTAGAGCGCGAACAGCTGGAAGACAAACGCTATGTCACGCTGAGACGCCGGCTTGAAGGTGACGTCCTCGCCCGCCAGCCTGATCTCTCCCGATGTTGGTAACTCCAGCCCGGCAATCATGCGCAACGTCGTCGTCTTGCCGCAGCCGGAAGGGCCGAGAAGACAGAAAAAATCTCCGTCATCGACAGTAAAAGTCGAGTTTTTGACGGCCGTGAAACTGCCGAAGGATTTGTGCAAATTTGTAACGTTGATCCTCGCCATCAGCCTATTCCGGGAACTTCGAGCCAACGATAAACAGCAAAGTACCGGCCAACGTGACAGCGAAGGACCAGCTGTAAAGGAACAACGAGAAGGGCTGCATCAACATGATGACGCCGCAGGCAATCAACAGGGTCGCCGAATTTTCCGCTCCCTTGCGCCAGGAGAAACGACGCTTGGCCGCAACCACCCCGGGCGCCATTGTCTTGATCAATCCCTCGCTCATTTGCGCACCGCCCCGAAGGTAATTCCCCGCAACAGATGCTTCCTGAGCAAAACCGTGAAGACGAGGATGGGGATCAAAAAGAGGGTTGTGCCAGCCGCAACGGCCGGCCAGTCCTGCCCGCCTTCGCCGATAATGATGGGGATGAAGGGCGGCGCGGTCTGGGCATCGCCGGATGTCAACAGCACCGCGAAAGCATATTCGTTCCACGCAAAGATCATGCAGAAGATGGCCGTGGCAGCAATCCCGGTTGCGGCCTGCGGCAATACGACTTTACGAAAAGCCTGCAGCCTGGTGTATCCATCGATCATCGCCGCCTCCTCGTATTCGCGCGGGATTTCATCGATGAAGCCCTTGAGCAGCCACACCGCAAGCGAGACATTGACCGAGGTGTACAGCAGGATCATGCCGATGCGCGTGTCCTGGAGACCAAGCTCGCGGTACATCAGATAGATGGGGATAGCGACAGCGATCGGCGGCATCATCCTGGTCGACAGGATAAAGAACAAAAGGTCGTCCTTCAGCGGCACCCGGAAACGGGAGAAGCCATACGCAGCGAGCGTTCCAAGAAACACCGCCAGCGCCGTCGAGCCGAAGGCAATGATGACCGAGTTGAGAAAGCGCGGAATGTATTTTGACTCCGAGACCACCACCATGTTCTTGGCACGCGCCTGACTCTCGCAGATGCCGCGCGCTGGCGGCAGCGTCGCCAGATATTCGGGCGTCTGGCGTGAGCGCGTGGTGAACAGGTTGCAGAAGCCTTCGATGGTCGGTTCGAAGTGCACCCACGGAATGACCTTCGGCGGATAGGAGATCGAATCAGGCGGGCTCTTGATCGCCGTCAGCACGATCCACACCAGCGGAATGAGTGTCAGCATGGCGTAAGCGACGACAATGCTGCCGGCGATGCGCTTGGTGATGTGAGACGGCTCGACGACCGAATAGGCTGTACGGTTGCCATTCATCGCGATTTGACCCGGTTGAGGGCCCGGACATAGATGTTGGCAAGGCCAAACACGGTAACGAACAGAATGATGGCAAAGGCAGACGAATAGCCCGTGCGCCATTTCTCGAACGCCTCGCGCTTCAGCGTGATCGAGGCCACTTCGGTCGTTGATCCCGGCCCGCCACCGGTCAACAGATTGACCATGTCGAACATCTTGAAATTCTCGATACCGCGAAACAGCACCGCCAGCATGATGAACGGCATCGCCATAGGCAGCGTGATGGTCCAGAACTGGCGCCATTTCGACGCCCGATCCACCTCGGCTGCCTCATAGATATAGTCGGGGATCGAGCGCAGCCCGGCAAGGCAGATCAGCATCACATAGGGCGTCCACATCCAGCTGTCGACAAGGACGATTGCCCATGGCGACAGGTTCACATCCCCAAGCATCTGGAACGAGGATGGCGGTATGCCGGTCACGAACGCGACGATGTAATTGAACAGACCGATTTGCGGCTGGTACAGGAACGTCCAGAAATTACCGACGACCGCCGGCGACAGCATCATCGGCAGCAGGATCATCGTCGTCAAAAAACCGGAGCCGCGAAATTTTCGATCAATCAGCCAGGCCAGCAGGAAACCGAGCACGGTCTGGATGACGATGCTGGCAATGACAAAGCGGGCGGTGACCTGCATGGC
>FSSH01004347.1_pt4 | contig 10768 bp, 8 predicted proteins | sample 1166101 | NCBI WGS metagenome assembly FSSH01 (sample SAMEA32972668, study PRJEB13176) | freshwater metagenome | biome: Drinking water system; feature: Biomass in drinking water that filtered by 0.45 um membrane; material: drinking water | place: USA | collected 2012-12-20 | depth 0 m | reverse complement strand
ATCATAGGCAGTAGCCCTGAACACTTCCGGATCAATGGCGCTCAACCGGGCAAGAGTCTCCATCTGTGATAGATGATCCACACCCATATGGCAGACCCCTTCACTGGCGATTATCTGAAAAGGAGCCAGTTTCAGGTCGCTGAGCTGAGTTACCGGCCAGCAGTAATTTCGATAAGAGTCGACAAACTTCAAGGCATTGGCGTGCTTGTCTTTCTCTATGGCAAGTAGGTTCTCTACAGGCAAGCCGTTAACCAAGGCCGCCGAAAGTAATTGCGTGCGTTCACCGAGCACCATGTCGGCGCAAGCTCCCACAGCCGCATACTGTTCTTTCAAAAGAGCCTGAGCTTTCTGAGACCAGGGCATCAGCTCGCAGTCGAGAATCAACCAGTCAGACTGGTAATGATCAAAGAGTTTAGCTTCAGCCAAAGCCTTTGAAACACGCTGTAATAGCTGCCTCTCAAGCGCCTTCGACTGACTATCATCGGCAAAGAAAGCTCGCCCAGTGCGAGTGTAAATTACTCCGAGGCGTCCCTCGCCGGCACCATCCCCACCACCAACCGCACTGCCGGTAGCACCAGCAGGACCAGCCGCTACACCAAAGCGCCTGGCAATGGCCGCTTCATCTCTACCAACAATTACCACAGCCCTTGAGCCCATGTGCTTCTCTTCCAGCACAACCTGACTGACGCCATTGCCCCGGTAATAGGCCAGTGCCTCCTCGGGTCTTTCAAGAAAACCCTCTTGCTTGCTGGTCTCGCTGGGTGACATGGTGGGCGGCAAATAGACCAACCAGCGCGGATGCAACGCAAACCGGCTCATCACTTCCAGTGCTGCTCTGGCGTTTTCTTCTCGCACCGTCACATTACCAGCCAGACGAGTAGCAACCACTCGCTTACCAAGCACATCATCGATGTTCAAGCCCTCATCCGAAAGGGCACTACTTTCGGTGGCACCGGCAGGTTGAACAAGGGCCGCTCCGTCTTCACCTTTAGGAGTGAGGAACGGCTTGGAAGGCTCATAATAGGCGGCCCGTGCCGCAACCGAAACCACTTCGTTTTCGGGGTAGCGCAGAGCCGTCAACTTGCCCCCGAAGACACAGCCTGTATCAACGCAGATGGTACGATTGAGCCAGGAAGGCTCCTCCACAGGCGTATGCCCGTATACGACGGTAGCCTTACCGCGATAATCGAGAGCCCAGTTATAGCGCACAGGCAAGCCATAGGCATCGGTCTCACCGGTGGTTTCGCCGTAAAGGCAAAACTCTCTAACTCGCCCGGACGAACGCCCCTGATAAGCTTCCTTCAGCCCGGCATGAGCCACTACCAGTCGCCCTTCATCAAGTACAAGGTGGCTGACCAACTTATCTATAAAGGTGCTAATAGACTGTTTGAATTCCTCGCTCTCAGACTCCAACTGCTGCAGAGTCTCAGCCAATCCATGAGTAATGCGCACATCACGCCCTTTGAGCTTCTTGACCAGCTTCACATCATGGTTGCCGGGCACACAAAAGCCTGCCCCCGACTGCACCGCCCGCATACAGAGCCGAAGTACATCGGGCACCTTCGGACCCCGGTCTACAAGGTCTCCGAGAAATATCAAGCGCCGCCCCTGGGGATGGCTCACGCTGTCAGCACCAACCACATAACCGAGTTTATCGAGGAGCTCAAGCAGTTCATCGTAACAGCCGTGGATGTCGCCGATAATGTCGAAAGGTCCTTTCTCGTGCTTGCGATTGTTCCAGAGGGGAGTACGCTCCACGGAAGCGGCAGCGGCTTCCTCGGGGCTATTCAGCACATAGACATAACGAAAACCTTCCTCTTTCAAAAAGCGCAAAGACTTCTTCAGAAGTGTCCGGTGGCGACGCACCACATGGGGGCCGAAGTCGCGGTCCGGACGCGCAGCATTACGTTCATGGCAGACGTTCTCGGGCATGTTGAGAACAATCGCCGCTCCTAGACAGTCATTTTCTTTTGCCAGGCGCAGCAAAGCTTTTCTGTCGTCCGGCTGAACATTGGTGGCATCCACCACGGTTAGACGCCCAGCTGCCAGACGTTTATCAACGATATAGTGCAAAAGAGCAAAAGCTTGCGCTGAACAACTCTGATCATTCTCGTCATCCGAAATGATGCCACGACAAAAGTCGGAAGAGACAATTTCAGTACTCTTAAAATGCTGTCTGGCAAAAGTAGACTTACCGGAGCCGGAAGCACCAATTAGCAGCACCAGACAGAGATCCGGCAGTTCTATCTTCATCTTGTGAATACCCCCATCTGGGTAGGAGCACCGACTTCATTGTCCAGTTCTCCTATGGGCTGAAAACAAACCTGGTAGCCATGCTGCAAGGCAATACTTTCGCACCAATCTTTGAATTCCTGCCTGGTAAATTCAAACCGGTGATCGCTATGGCGCAATTTACCCGCCGGCAATTTCTCGAAACGCACGTTGTACTCGATGTTGGGAGTGGTGACAACAACCACACCCGGCTTTGCCTCGGCAAAGACCACCCGGGCGAAGGCTTCCAGCCTGTCTTTATCAAGGTGCTCAATCACTTCAACACAGGTGGCGGCATCATAGCCTTGCAGTCGATCGTCCCGGTAAGTAAGAGATCCCTGGAAAACCGTGCAACCGGTGCGACTTGTACGACCAGGCACAGAAGGCTGCAAGGTCTCATCAAGACGCAGCCTCTTCGCAAGACGGCTCAGAGCACGACTGGACACATCCATACCCGAGACATGCTCAAACCCTTTATCTTCCAGCAGAATCTTGAGCAATTTGCCTTCACCACAACCCAAATCGATAACTTTGCGGGCACCGCATTTCCTGAGAGCATCGAGCACCGCCTGCTGCCTTAAAGTGTTGAGCGAGATGCGCTCTTCCAACTTCTCTTCTTCGCCAGCGGCGACTTCTTCCTCTTCGCCCTCAACCGCCTCTTCCGCCAGTTGCTCCAGGGCGCTTCTGGTCAGGCGCCGGGAATGCCTGAGGTAGCGAGAAACAATTACTTCCTTGAGGGGATGGGTGGCCAACCAGCCCTCGCCATGGCGCAAGAGCTTTTCAACTTCAGCCTTATCGATAGAATAATGCTTGTCGTTATCGAGTACCGGTATAAGCACATAGAGGTGCGAAAGTAAGTCGCTAAGACGCGTGGTAGCCTTGAGTTTGAGCTTATAGTAGGGGCTCTCGCCCCACTCAGGAAATTTCGCATCGAGGGGAGCGCCGCTAAGCTCCACCTCGTATCCTAGAGGCGTAAATAGCGATTCGATGAAGGCGGGTCCGCTGTGGCTCCACACCGCCGACACCGTCGCCTCCAGACAAATAGCCTGGTCAGCCAGCTCTTGCCTTTCCCGGCTGCGACCGGCAAGCGCCGAGCCAAAAACCTGGGCGATAGCCACGCTCAAGAAAGAAGAAGCACAGTAGGGGCGGTCGTTAACATACTGCGAAAGGGCAAACCCAGAAGCTTCAGCCCCGCTTTTGCTCTTGCGAATCAAGGCAATAGGATCAACATCGAGCATGAGTACCGCAGTGGTACGCTCTTTGCCGACCTCGCTATAAAACACATGGGCAGCACCGAAGCTCATGGGGAAGGTTTGCAAATTGGACGGGTTTTTATGCAGCAAATAACCCAGATCGCCGGCACCCGGCTGTTTCATAGTAATTGTCAGGTTCACAATAGCCCCCAACTAGCTCTCTTGTACGTCTTTTTTTCTTCTCACGATAATATAGCAATTTATCCGGCGCGGCGGCGGAAATGGTTCTATCGAGAATATTTCTTCAATTTCCCTGCAATGTCCGATTTAGCCCATAAACCAGTTGCGCCTTGAGCCCAACACAACCACTACGCTGCCGCCCTTAGCCACTGGCTAGGGAAAGACCGCGCCAGTAGAACATAGTAGCGTGCTCCTGTCGCACTCCCCAGACTGCTAAAATGAGCAGAGGAATTTCGCGCCAGTATCGATAATGAAATTAAAAGTCCAACTCCTGAGTCTGACATTGGTTACCGTGGTGACATATGTCGCATACTGTGCGGCTCGAATTACGACCGTTCCTTCTCACGCTAGCTGGTTCTGCTCTGTCGATCTCTGGCAACTCATAGGCAATAGCATGATGAGCCTGGCATATGGGGCATTCTTCATTGTTCTTCTTAGCCTCCCTCCCTACATGTTCCTGCTGGCACCAAGCGTAATCTGTTCAATAGTCTGTGCCATCTATTACAAACCAAAGCCGCTTCATCGCCGACTGCTCATTCTTATCGTTCCCTTGCTCGCATCATTACCGATGGCAATCTGGGGCGCTTATGTGAGCCTGACTCGCAAACACATAACCGTAAACTATAGCGATCACGTTAGGTGGGCCTGCGAAATTCTAGGGATATTCTGGCAAGCCAGTTTTATTCCGATAGCTCTTATCGGTGCATACTTCCTGCTCAACAAGGACTGCAAAGAAGAAAGACTATTTGCACTATGTGTACTGATTCTTGATGGCTGCCTCATGTTCCTACAGTTTATCGCAGCCTCCATGCCTACTTCGAACAGTTGGCTTTAGGTTTCCTCAAAATTGAGATTAATCGGACTGGGACGCAGGCCGTTCAGTGAAGTGTCCCTATCAACGATTTCAATACTGACCTCATCGAGCCAGATCTTGCCCATACCAATTAGAAAGCCCCCGAACGATAGGCAGCGAGTTCCGCCTCCAGCGAGGTATACCCCTCCCCGCCGCATACTGAAACAGTTTCAATAGCTCGCCCCTGTGGTAACCATTACTATATATTCTTTCGCGGGTACAAACAATGGCAGGTCGCTCAAAGAGTAGGAATAAACGGATTAAGGGCTGGTTTATGTCAGGTCTTTGCCCTAATGAGTATCTTGCAAGTATCGACACCTCAAACTTTCACAGCGGCTCCCGCTGCGCTCACCTGTACCCGGGAGACAATCTTAACTCTGATGAGTCGTGGGCGACACTCATGCAGCAGATGAAAGGCGCCGAGTACATCGGTAAACGATTGCGGATGTCTCTCTGGGTAAAGACAAAAGACGTCACCGGATGGGTAGCGCCATGGATGCGCGTGGACGGCATAGAAGGACGCAGCAGCCCACTCTCTTTTGACAATTTTTGCACACGCCAGATCAAGAGCACAACCGACTGGACCAAGTACGATATAGTTCTGGACGTTCCAGCTGGAAGCGTAAATATCGCCTTTGGCGTTATGCTCGGCGGTAGAGGTGACGTCTGGATTGATGACTTTTCCTTCGATATAGTAGGTAAGGATGTGCCTGTTTCCGATTGCCCCTGCAGCAGCTATTTCAAAGCGAGAGAAGAACCCCAAAACTTGAACTTTGAAGATTGAAGAAAGAGGTTGTGCACAGTAATTGGCATTTACTTGCCTTTCACTTCAGGCTCGAACACTGTGCGTTTGCACATTCATAACACGTAAACGGGTTTCTATACTCAGCCTGTCTTCCGTCAGCAGGGCGATGCCATGAGTCAGGGAATTCAAACCATATACAGCGGTGAGTGCTTTAAAAGTCGGCTCGAAGTGCGCTGGGCAATTTTCCTAAAAGCACTGGGGCTCGAATATGAGTATGAGAAGCAGGCATATGGACTGCTTTCAGGCTGGTATTTGCCTGACTTCTGGATTCCTCGGCTTAGGGTCTGGCTTGAGGTAAAGCCTTACTCAGGCGGTGATATAGATACACTCCGGTACCGTGAGCTGGCGCTCTCCACCGGCTGCCCCCATCTTTGCGTAAGGGGACGCCCGGAGCCGAACAGATATAGCGTTTCAGTGCAGCTACCGAAGAGGGGCTCCTCAATCCGCAAAGCCTCGTTTGCCGAATCTGAAACGAAGGCACGAAAATTGATTCTAGTGGATGAGCACCATTCGTGGGAAGTGCGCAAAGGGGCACCGATATGCAGCCTCGCCACGCAACCAGCACTGCATGATTCTACTTGGTTAAATGAAGCATCGAAATTTGCCGTTTCTTACTTTGAAGAGCAGAACAGAAACTGATCCTGCCTTAGAACTCATAGGGGTGAAACTCGCCAACACCATAAAGCGCCCTATTATGAGCCACGGTCAGTTCTCGAAGGTCTCAAAATCTATAAGTGTGTCAGTCCAAAATGCTCTATCGGAACCGTAATTGGCAGCCGAAATCCTCGTCGACCGTAGTAGTCAGTTAAGTATGTTCGTTTAAATTTGAGTACAACCTGGTTCTTTTGAATCATGGTGCCAATACAAAGATCGCCAATGAGATCTATGTGCTCCTCTGCGACAAATAGAGTAGAACGTCTATCTGAGCTCAATTCAGAAAGGGTCAGGTAAAGCTCGGCTTGATTCACATAATTACCACCAGGCAAAAGAATGAAAGGAATGACTTCGTAGCGACTATTTTTTTTGAGACCTGCCTTAACGAATATGGGAGTCAAGTTCCCTTGCGCTCTGAACCTTGCGACAGCCAGGTCGAACGCCTCCAAATCACTGTTCTCAACGGAGGCATCATTGAGGACATGAAGTATGGAACGATGAGCAATAGTCAACAAATATTCCTGCGGACTCGATTCATATTTAACCGGCGAAAATCCGTGACGAACAATAGCGTACCTCTGAGACTCCAAATTTCTCGAATACTCAAGAGATTCAACTGTATCCTCAATACCGGTGCCTTTCTCGACGACGATATAATGAATACCAACCTTAAAACAAAATTCAAGCTTTAGAAGCGCCGAAAGAAAGACACTTGTTTTTTCTGTATTCGATTGCGATCACCGTCGTCAAATCCACCGAGACCGATTTCTGACAACTTTATTCGAGAAGCAGTCATAGAGTGTCAATCATGAAGCCAGATGTTGCCAACGACTTCAGCCTTATCTTTAGGAAGTCCAATTCTATACAAAGTAACTCCAACCCAATCTTCACTTCGAGAAGATCGACAATAGAGCACCTCCACGTCATTCTCATCGATATCAACTGCAACTTTCTCACCGGGAGCTAAGTTTCGCGGGAACCCGGGAAGAACTGGAAGATCACCATAACGTTTGTATCCCGAGGAGATCCTGGGGTCGATCCTAACGGCTTTCTCTTTGTCTTTGTTGATTAGAATCAGCTTTCTCATGCCGCACACTTTCTGGTAAAGCTATTGCACAAAACGTGAGTGCCCAAAAGAATTCACAGCAAAGAAGTGGAAATCACAGCACTAATTGCCCCATCTAGAACGAGAACAGGAATTCCAGATCTTCCTGAGTCAACTCTTTGGCTACGCTCTCGTCGCCGCCGATGACCAGGTCGGCCAGTTCTTTCTTCTTCTGCTGCAGGGCGAGAATCTTCTCTTCCACGGTGCCCCTGGTGATGAGCTTGTAGTTGAAGACATGCCGGGTCTGTCCGATACGGTGAGCTCGGTCTGTGGCCTGGTTTTCCACGGCTGGGTTCCACCAGGGGTCATAGTGAATAACGTAGTCGGCGCCTGTCAGGTTGAGACCGGTGCCGCCGGCTTTCAAGCTGATAAGGAAGATTGGAATATCGGGCGAGGCATTGAAACGGTCCACCCGCTCCAGTCTTTCCTTGGCCGGTGTCTGACCATCGAGATACTCGTAGGTGTAACCTTCTTTCTCCAGCTCTTTACGAATAATCGAGAGCATTTCCACAAACTGGCTGAAGACAAGAATTTTGTGACCTTCATCCACAATCTCGCCAATCATATTGATGAGAGCATCGAGCTTGGCCGACTGGTCGGTAATTTTGTCGCCCGGTGCCTTCAGCAAGCTGGGGTCGCAGCAAACTTGTCTCAAGCGCAAAAGCGCTGCCAGTACGGAGAAGTTTGAACGCTTGATGCCTTTGAGAGCGATCTCGGGGAAGACCTTGGCGCGGCACTCATCAAGAACATCCAGATAGAGCGAACGCTGTTCGTCATCGAATTCACAAAGATGAATAATATCGGTGCGGTCAGGCAGTTCTTTTTCCACCTGGCTCTTGAGGCGGCGCAAGATAAAGGGATTGACGATTTTGCGCAGTTTCTGACCGGCGCCTTCAAGCCCGGCTTCAATGGGACGCTCGAAGACTTCGTTGAAGTCTTTGTAGGCACCGAGGAAATCGGGCATGAGGAAGTCGAAGAGAGACCAGAGCTCCTTGAGACGGTTTTCCACCGGCGTACCGGAGAGAGCCAGGCGGTGGAAAGCCTTGAGGCTCTTGGCGGCGATGGCGCCTACGGACTCGGGGTTCTTGATGTTCTGAGCTTCGTCAAGAATGAGGAATTCGAATTGAATGTTCTTGAGCTGCTCGTAGTCGCGGCGAATGATACCGTAAGTGGTGAAGATTACATGAGGTTTACCGGGGCCGTCCTTGCTCAATTTTGAGAGCAGTTCGCCGCGATCGCGACCGAGGAAAAGTGCGGTCTTGAGAGTGGGGGTAAACTTCGAGGCTTCCGATAACCAGTTGTAGACCACCGATGTCGGTGCCACCACCAGAGAGGGGGCGCGGTCGGCTTTGCCGTTTTGATAATGCTTGAGCATGAGGGCAAGAGCTTGAATGGTTTTACCCAAACCCATGTCGTCAGCGAGAATACCGGCTAGTCCATATTCTCTTAAGAACATGAGCCAGTTGCAGCCTTCTTTCTGATATTCTCTCAGCTCGCCTTTGAACTCCGGCGGAATCTGGAGCGGCGGCAATTCACGGAAGTGATGGATCTTATGAATGAATTCCTGGAAGCCTTTGTCGGCTTCGATGGTGATTTCATGGGTTTCAAGGGCATGCAAGATGCTGAGAGCCTGGTAGACAGGCCGGGCACTGTCTTTACTCTGACCAATAGACTTAAGCAGGCCAAGCAGGGTGGCGGTAGGAATGCGCACAAACTCGCCGGAAGGCAGCTTCAGGTAGTTGCGGTTTTTGAAGAGTACTTCAATAACGAGCGGGAAGGGTACGTCTTCGTCGCCGGACAAGCACTGTAAATCGAAATCAAATTTGTAAGAGTCTTTTTTGAGTGAAAGACCCGCCTTCAAGGACATCGGATCCTTACGGACTTTGCATACGCTTAGCAGGTCGAAACCGCTAATATCCCAGTCGGCCACCTGCTCGGATTGCAGGTGAAAGAGCACGTCATAGGCAGGTTCATCGGTGAAGGAAAAGCGATCTGCCACGGTGCGAATGGGCTGCATGTTAGTGAGGAAGCGGCGCACCTGGTTTTCCAGATCCCACTGGCGTTCTACCCAGACGCTCTGACCGGTTTCAGATATGGTGCGGGTAAATTTTTCCGATTCAACAGCGCTGGTTTCATCTCTTGATTGTAAGACCAGATCGCCGTAGCGGAAGCCGAGGGAGACTTCCAGTGAAACTGCGTCGCCAGCGCTTTTCTCTTTGGCGCCGCCGGAAGAAGAAATGATGGTGCTGCTGGCAGCACCGGGCAATTTTCTTTCAGAGAGGCGAATCACTACCTGGGGCGGTTCTGTGATGGCGACGGGGAAAGGCGCAGTCGACTCGTCGAAGACCACCGGCATACGCTTCAAAAGCACGGGCAGGTCGACGGAAAGGAATTTGGGCACGACTTCCAGCTTGACGGTCATGAAACCAAAGGAATCGAAGTACTGGAAGGAGCGGTGTATAGCGCTCAAATCTATGGGATAGAAAACATTGTTGGAGAGAATCCAACTGCTCTGCCCCATGAAGAAGACCGGATGGTCAACGGCTTCGCCTTCTTCGGTGATGCCTTCCAGCTTGAGCAGCAGTTCGCCGCTCTCGGTTTCAGATAGCACCGCCCGTGGTTTGAGGGGCTTGTCTGAGAATGTTACTTCCAGACCATTGGTGGTATTCAAAAGTTTGGCGCAGAGGCTCAAATGGCCAATCACGGTGCCCTCTTCGCCGCGGGGAATGCGGTGACCGCCGGCGGTGCCCTTGGTGGTCTGGGGCAGAGAGGTCAGATACTTAGCCAGACGCCAGATGCGAGACTCAGCCGGAAAGAAATTGAGAGACTCCGGCGGTACTTTTAAAATGTTGACTTTACCCTGGGGCTGGGGCGGCACATCACCCACAATCATGGCCAGGGGCTTTTCCAATACTAGAAGGCCAAGCTGGAAGTCGCGGGCATCAGGTACCACCCCTTCTTCTCTGGGGTCATCGAGCAGGTCTTTAGCCTTGGGTGCTTTCTCTACCGGCGCTTCTTTGCGCTCGGGTCCGTCCATCAAATCGAAGCGAATGCCGGGATTATGACGGGCGATGTGGGTAAGCAAGACAGCCACTGAGTGTTTGCAAACTTCTTCGAAATAGGGGCAGGAGCATTCGGCTTTGAATACTTCCGGCGAGTCGATGGTAACGGTCACCTTGTAAGGCTGGGGTTCGGAGCCTATGACCAGGGCTTCGATATTGGATACGCCATCGTCTTCGGTGTACTTGAGAACTTTCTTGCGCCGATAATATTGCACGCCTCGACGATAAACCGGCTNNGGCTCGCTGCTTGCGTCTTGAACAGCGGAGAGGGTTAGGGCGATCTTCTTACCGGATACTTGCTTCATTTAATAGCGAGAATGAGAGCCAAACTACTCTCTATAGGGTTCGACAAGACAACTGTCAATAACAACAGGCAACCGCTTGTGGGCGGTTCGCGAGTGGCTTCCTGCTCAATTAACAGCCAGTCAGCCAATAGCTTAGCATGACTTGCTAGGGGTTTGATGAACTAGATTAAGCCAGACTAACGTGGACTCATGTCAATAAAATCCGGCCCCGGTTCAGGTGCCGGTGCATTTGCTGCGGGTAACACTGATGGGGCGGGGGCTGCCGGGCTCACCTGGGTGG
>FSSH01002869.1_pt1 | contig 10782 bp, 9 predicted proteins | sample 1166101 | NCBI WGS metagenome assembly FSSH01 (sample SAMEA32972668, study PRJEB13176) | freshwater metagenome | biome: Drinking water system; feature: Biomass in drinking water that filtered by 0.45 um membrane; material: drinking water | place: USA | collected 2012-12-20 | depth 0 m | reverse complement strand
GGAAGTTGATCTGACCCCGTTACTGCTGCGGCACAATCCGGGCATGAGCATCGCCATGACCGACTTCGCCCGCGTCCGCCTGTTCCCCGCCGACGGCCGCCGCACCGCCATCCAGGACACCACCGCCGAGGCCTTCACGGCCCGGCTCAACGCCGAGCCGCCGGTGCGGGTGATCCCCGGCTATGCGCCGTTCTGCGTGCTGCACGCCCACCGCAACTGGACCACCACCCGCTGCTCGGTGGTGCCCATCACCGAGACCAACCGCCACCAGCTGCGCTCGGCCTACGAGGCCCGCACGCGTGACGAGCTGCCGGTGCTGGTGCGCTGGTTCGAAGGCCTGGAGCCGCCGGTGGCCGAGTACCTGGTGCCCATCCTCTACAGCCGCGAGCAGCTGGCCAGGGAGGGCACGCGCATCGATGCCGACTGGGGCATCGTGGGCTGCCTGTACACCCTGGCCCCCGAGGAAATCCCGATGGTGCCCATCACCATGATGCGCAATGCGCTCGGGGTGGAGGAGGGCGGCAGCGGGGTGCCGCTGGACCGCGAGGCGTACCGGCGGAGCGTGGCCTTCTGGTCGGTCCACGCCAACTGGCGGTAAGTTTTTTGTCCACGGATTTACGCGGATAGGCGCGGATTGAAGCCAAAGCACTGGCTTCTTGACAGCAACGGCTCTATCCGCGGTCATCCGCGTAAATCCGTGGCAAAAACCCAAAAAAACGGGCACCCGAAGGTGCCCGTCCGTGTCACGCGATGAAGCGATGGATCAGTAGCGGTAATGGTCCGGCTTGTACGGGCCTTCCTTCGACACGCCCAGGTACTCGGCCTGTTCGGTGGTCAGCTCGGTCAGCACCACGCCGATCTTTTCCAGGTGCAGGCGGGCCACTTCCTCGTCCAGCTTCTTGGGCAGGATGTAGACCTTGTTCTCGTAGCTGTCCTTGTTGGTCCACAGCTCGATCTGCGCCAGGGTCTGGTTGGCGAACGAGTTGGACATCACGAACGACGGGTGGCCGGTGGCGCAGCCCAGGTTCACCAGACGGCCTTCGGCCAGCAGGTAGATGCAGTTGCCGTTGGCGAAGGTGTACTTGTCCACCTGCGGCTTGATGTTCAGGCGCACGGCGTCGGACTCGTTGAGCTTGTCCACCTGGATTTCATTGTCGAAGTGGCCGATGTTGCAGACGATGGCCTGGTCCTTCATCTTCGACATGTGCTCGAGCGTCAGCACGTCCTTGTTGCCGGTGGTGGTGACGTAGATGTCGCCACGGCCCAGGGTGGACTCGACGGTATTGACCTCGAAGCCTTCCATGGACGCCTGCAGGGCGTTGATCGGGTCGATTTCGGTCACGACCACGCGGGCGCCGTAGTTGCGCAGCGAAGCCGCCGAACCCTTGCCCACGTCGCCGTAGCCGCAAACCACGGCCACCTTGCCGGCCAGCATCACGTCCAGCGCGCGCTTGAGGCCGTCGGCCAGCGACTCGCGGCAGCCGTACAGGTTGTCGAACTTGGACTTGGTGACCGAATCGTTGACGTTGATGGCCGGCACCAGCAGCTTGCCCTGTTCCAGCATCTGGTAGAGGCGGTGCACGCCGGTGGTGGTCTCTTCCGAGACGCCCTTCCAGTCCTTCACCACGTTGGTCCAGAAGCCCGGGCGCTCGCGCGCGACGCGCTTGAGCAGGTTCTTGATCACCTGCTCTTCGTGCGAGCCCGACGGCGAGTTGACCCAGGCCGTATCGCCCTGCTCAAGCTCATAGCCCTTGTGGATCAGCAGCGTGACGTCGCCGCCGTCGTCCACCACCAGCTCGGGGCCCTTGCCGCCCGGGAAGGTCACGGCGTCCAGGGTGCAGTCCCAGTACTCTTCCAGCGTCTCGCCCTTCCAGGCGAACACCGGGGTGCCGGTCTTGGCGATGGCCGCCGCGGCGTGGTCCTGGGTGCTGAAGATGTTGCACGAGGCCCAGCGCACGTCGGCGCCGATGTCCTTCAGGGTCTCGATCAGCACGGCCGTCTGGATGGTCATGTGCAGCGAGCCGGTGATCCGCACGCCCTTGAGCGGCTTGGAAGCGGAATACTTCTTGCGGATGGACATCAGGCCCGGCATTTCCTGCTCGGCGATGTCGAGCTCCTTGCGGCCCCAATCGGCCAGGGAGAGGTCGGCGACCTTGAAGTCCTGCTTGATATTGACGACAGCGTTCATCGGTATTGCTCCGTTATCGGGCGGGCCTGGCCGGCCTGGGGCTCGGCGGCTCGCGTTCAACGGGCGCGGTTGGTACGGAACCTTCGCCGAGCCTGATCCCTTGTCCGCGGGGCGGACCGGGCTTGCAGCGCCCCTCGGCGGAGGGTCCGGCGGGCCGCGGGGCGGCTGCCGGGGGGTGGGTCCCGGGGGACCGGCCGGCATTATATCGCTTGTTCGCGATGGGGGGATGAATGGGTGGCGGCGGGCCTCAGGCCACCGCAGGCACCTGGAAGAAGTATCGGCACAGATGGAAAAACACCGGCGCCGCAAAACACACCGAATCCAACCGGTCGAGCATGCCGCCGTGGCCTTCGATCATTTGGCCCCAATCCTTGGCGCCTAGGCTGCGCTTCACGGCTGACAGCGCCAACCCGCCAAAGAACCCCGCCATCACAATCACCGCCGACATCGCCGCCGCCTGCATCGGCGTAAACGGCGTAGCCCAATACAGCGCCGTGCCCACGCCCACCGCGAGCGCGCCGCCGCCCACCAGCCCTTCCACGGTCTTGGACGGACTCACCTTCGGCGCCAGCTTGGTGCGGCCAAACAACTTGCCGCACACGTACTGCAGCACGTCGCTGATCTGCACCACCAGCAGCAGGTAGAACAGCAGCATCAGGTTCTGTTCGGCGCCGCCGGGCAGGTCCAGCAGCAGCAGGGCCGGGGCGTAGCTGATGAAGTACACGGTGATCAGCACGCCCCACTGCAGCTTGGTGGTGCGCTCCAGGAAGTTGTCGGTATCGCCCTGCAGGGCGGCCAGGATGGGCAGGGCCAGCATGCCGTACACCGGCACGAAGATGGCGAACAGGCCGTACCAGTCGCTGTAGATCAGCCAGTACTGCACGGGCAGCAGCACGTAGAACGCCGCCACCAGCGACCAGTGGTCGCCGGCGCGCGTGGGCGTGAGCGTGACGAACTCGCGCAGCGCCACCAGCGACGCGAACGCAAACAGCAGCACCGTGGCCCCCGCGCCCAGCCAGAAGCAGGTGGCCAGCACCGCCACCATCCACCACCAGGCCTTGATGCGCTGGTTGAGGTTGGTAATGGTGGCGCTGGGGTTGCCGCGCTGGCGCAGGTGCAGCACGAAGCCCACCAGCGAGGCCACCAGCAGCAGGGCCGTGATGCCGGCCAGCAGTTTCAGGATCAGGTCGTTGGGCATGTGGGTTTCCGGGGCTCAGGCCAGGTTGACCACGGCGGCGCGGGCGCGCGCCAGGAAGTCAGCCTTGGATTCGTCGGGCACGTGGCCCAGCGGCGCGCCGAAGCGCACGGCGCAGGTCAGCGGCACCGGGATGTGGGCGCCCTTGGGCATGCTGCGGTAGAGGTTTTCCAGGTACACCGGGATCAGCTCCACGTCGGGGTGGCGCATGGCCAGGTGGTAGAGGCCGCTCTTGAACTCGGCCGGCAGGCGCTCGCCGCGGCGGGTGCCCTCGGGGAACAGGATCAGCGAGTCGCCGTGGTTCAGGGCTTCGCTCAGCGGGGCCAGCGGGTCCACGTCGGGGTCGGTGCGCTCGCGGTCAATCAGCAGGGCGCGGAAGCTGCTGTCGGCGAACCACTTGCGCAGGCCCGGCTTGCCCCAGTAGTCCTTCGCGGCCACCGGGCGGGTTTTCCTTCGAAGGAAACCAGGCAACGCGGACCACAGCACCGGCGTATCCAGGTGGCTGGTGTGGTTGGCGAAGTAGATGCGGGTGTTGGTGAGCGGCTGGCAGCCGATCCAGCGCGGGCTGGCGCCGACCAGGCCGCGCAGGGCGAGGATGAGCGGGGTGCCCAGCATCAGGGGTTGCCCGCGGCGGCGCGCTCGCGCAGCTGGCGCGCAATCTTCAGGGTGCGCGTGATGCAGGTCACCACCGAGCCGACCAGGATGATCCAGGAGGCCACCAGCAGCGCGTACCACGCGTCCGGCCACCACGGCCAGGCCGCGGCCACCAAACAGCCCACCGTCATCACGAACATGCGCTTGGGCTTGGACTGCACGCCGCTGAAATCCTGCGCGAAGCCCAGCGCGCCGCCGGTGGTGCGGATGTAGGCGGTGACTGCCGCCAGCAGCGCGCCGGCCCAGCCCAGGATCGGCTCGCCCGCGGCCATGCCCAGCGCCACGATGAACACCGAATCGGCAATGCGGTCGGGCAGTTCATTCCACAGCGGCCCGGTCGGCCCGCCCAGCCCGCCTTCCACCGCCACCATGCCGTCCAGCAGGTTGCACAGCAGCCGCAGCTGCACCGCCACCGCGCACAGCACCAGGCCGGCGGGGCCGGGCACGTGCAGCAGCGCCGCCATGCCGGCCAGGGCGATGGGGATGCTGATGAAGGAGATCAGGTCGGGGCTGATGCGGGCCCTTGCCAGCGCGGCCGCCAGGGCCTTGGCCCAGCCGGCGCTGCGGGTGGTGAGGGGGCGGCGGGATTCGGGGCGTGAAGGTTCGTCCATGCCGGCACCATGCCAGAACCGGCGCCGTTCAGGCTAGGATTTCGCAGCCCCCGGAATGGAAGCCGCGCCGTGCCCCGAATGCCCATTGACCAACTGGTTGCCCTGGACGAGGAAGAGCAGGGCGAGGCCTTCGTCTGGATCGACTGGCGATCGTGCGAGGACGAGGTGGTGCGCGACTTCGCCGAGCAGCTGGACGAGGCCGACAGCCTCACCTACCGCGAGGACGGCGACCGCGTGATCCCCATCCTGCGCGGCGTCGAACGCCCCGTGCCGCTCACGCTGTCGGGCAGCGACCGCTACGTGATGATCCACTCGCTGGCCGAGCTGCTGAAGGACCGCTACACCGTCTGGCGGCACAGCGACAGCACGGGCTCGGACACGCACGGCTTCCTGCTGCTGCGCAACGATGAAGCCGCCGAGCTGCAGCGGCGCCACCCGAAGTGGGTGAAAAAATCCCTCGAGACGATGACTCCGGGCATTGACGGCTTCAGCGGCCTGGACATCCCGTGGTGGGGCCACGAAGACCACGCGCCCGGCTTTGCCCGCGAGCGCCGGGTCATGGACGCCGACGTGGAGCGCCAGAGTGCCAGGGTGCTCGCCATGACCCAGGCCATGCGCGACGACAGCCCCGGCGACGTGGCCCGCGGCGACGGTTTCCTGGTGGTGATGGCCAAGCAGCGGCTGGCCGTGGGCGCCTACGCGGCTGGTGCGCTGCTGGCGGGGCTGGCCGCGCTCAGCGACTCGGTGCCCGCGGGCGTGGCCACCACCACCTGCGCGCTGGCGGCGGGGCTGTTCGCGCTGTCGGCGGCGTTCCATGGCTGGGTGGTGTCGCGCATGCGCTCGGGCTGGCGGCCGCCGCTGTGGGTGCGCATCGTGCCGGCGATGGTAATCATGGTGCTGCTGGTGCTGGCGCCGGTGCTGATGCCGTCTGGACGCTGACGGTCACCGCTTCCTTTGCTTGGCCTGACTGAGCTGCGCCGGCCGGTTATACCACCGGCCCGGCTCACGGTGGTATAACTCCACCGAAGGAGGTCCACCATGCCCCTCTACCGCGAACTGCCCACTGCCGCCCAGAGCGCCTATGCCGAACTCTACGAACAGGCACAGGTGGCCGAAACCTCGCGATCGGCCGCTTCCCTGACGGGCAAGATAGCCTGGAAAACCATTAAGGGCCGACGCTATGCGTACTGGGCTTTCAAAGAGGTGGATGGGCGAAAGCGCGAGTACTACCTGGGCCCCGAGAGCCCGGCCATTGATGCCATACAGGCCGCGCGGGAGAAAACGGCACCTTTACAGGACGTCATTGCACGGCAGGCCGCCGCCGCGCTGGCACAGGGCTGTGTGGCCACGCCGCCCAAACACTTCCGGATCGCCAAGAGGCTGGCCGACTATCAGTTCTTCCGGGCGGGCGGGCTGCTTGTCGGCACCCATGCCTTCCTGGCCTTGGGAAACCAGTTGGGCGTGGCCTGGGGCGATGGCACGCGCACGCTGGACCTGGACTTCGCGCACAACGGACCTGGCGGCAACGTCGCCCTGGCGCTGCCGGCAGATCTGCAGGCCAACGCGGCCCAGGCGCTTGAATCGCTGCAAATGGGCTTCCTGCCTGCGATGGGCGGCGCCAAGGGCCTCGCCAGCCAGTTCGTCAGCGAGCGCGAGGGCGACCTGCGCATCGATTTCCTGACTACGCCGCGGCGCAAGGACGGCGACGTGCCGGCACCGGACCTGGGCGTGGCGCTGGTGCCGCTGAAGTTCATGGACTACCTGCTGGAACGGCCTGGCCAAGCGGCGCTGATTGACCGTGCGGACGCCTGCCTGGTCAACCTGCCGGACCCGGCGCGCTATGGCCTGCACAAGTTGATAGTCGCGCACGAGCGCGGGGCGCGGCATCCGAAGTATCGCAAGGACATACTGCAGGCGCTGGCGTTGATCGAGTGGCACCTTGAGCGCGCGCCGACGCTACTGCGTGATGCGTGGCGAGACCTCGTTGCACGGGGCCCGGGTTGGGAGAAGAGAGCGCGCGATACCCTGGCGCACGCACCGGCGGCGCAGCAGGACGTGGTGGCCAGCTTCGAACGCGCGGTGGGGCAGGGCTGACGGGAGTTCCGGTCCGCCAAAAGAAACGGGCCGCTTTCGCGGCCCGTTCGGGTGGAGCTGTCGGGCCTGAAGGCCCTCCTACAGAAGCGGGTTACTTCTTGAGGCCGGCGTCCTTGCGCAGCGCGTCGGCGCGGTCGGTCTTTTCCCACGAGAAGGCGGTGGCGGTGTGCTTCTTGCCGGCGCCGTCGGTGTAGGTGATTTCCTTGGGCTTGCGGCCGAAGTGGCCGTAGCTGGCGGTGGCCTGGTAGATCGGGTGCAGCAGGTCCAGCATCTTGGTGATGCCGTAAGGGCGCAGGTCGAAGTGGCTGCGGATCAGCTTCTCGATCTTCTCATCGCTGATCTTGCCGGTGCCGAAGGTGGTGACCGAGATGGAGGTCGGCTCGGCCACACCAATGGCGTACGACACCTGCACTTCGCAGCGGTCGGCCAGGCCGGCGGCCACGATGTTCTTGGCCACGTAGCGCGCGGCGTAGGCCGCCGAACGGTCCACCTTGGACGGATCCTTGCCCGAGAACGCGCCGCCGCCGTGGCGGGCCATGCCGCCGTAGCTGTCGACGATGATCTTGCGGCCGGTCAGGCCGCAGTCGCCCACGGGGCCGCCGATCACGAACTTGCCGGTCGGGTTGATGTGGATCTTCGACTTCGGCAGGTCCTTGAGCCACGCCTTCGGCAGCACCGGCTTCAGGATTTCTTCGAACACGGCCTCCACCAGCGCCTTCTGCTTGATGTCCGGGTCGTGCTGGGTGGACAGCACCACGGCGTCCAGGCCGAGCACCTTGTTGCCTTCATAGCGCAGGGTGACCTGCGACTTCGCGTCCGGGCGCAGCCACTTGAGCTTGCCGGACTTGCGCACCTTGGCCTGCTGTTCGACCAGGCGGTGCGAGTAGTACAGCGGCGCCGGCATGAATTCCGGGGCTTCGTTGCAGGCATAGCCGAACATCAGGCCCTGGTCGCCCGCGCCCTGTTCTTCCGGCTTCTTGCGGTCCACGCCCTGGTTGATGTCGGGGGACTGCTTGCCCAGCATGTTGATGATGGCGCAGGTGTGGCCGTCGAAGCCGACGTCGGAGTTGTTGTAGCCGATGTCGTTGATGACCTTGCGGGCCAGGGATTCGATGTCCACCCAGGCGCTGGTGGTCACTTCGCCGGCGACGATGGCGGCACCGGTCTTCACCAGGGTCTCGCAGGCAACGCGGGCCTTCTTGTCCTGGGCCAGGATCGCGTCGAGCACGGCGTCGGAGATCTGGTCGGCGATCTTGTCCGGGTGGCCTTCGGAAACCGACTCGGAGGTGAAGAGGTAGCTGGACATCGTGGCTTATATCCTTTGATTGCGATGAAAGGATGGAGTGAGGGCCGGCATCATACACGGGCCGCCCCCGGGGTGCATCCTGCACCGGGCGCCGTTGCCCGTTTGTTAAGCCGCGGCTGTCACGGCGCTGACGCCTGGTTTTAACGGGCCTGTCAGCGGCGCCGGCCACGCTGTGGCGGACGCCCCGACAGGTCCAGACCATGATCGAACTTGAGCGCCGCCTGGAGCAGACGTTCCCGGCCTGGTTCCAGGGCGCGCGCGAACGCCTGGCGCGGCCGCTGCTGCGCGGCTTCAGCCGGCTGTCGCGGCTGGACGAGATTGACGCCTTCCTGGCCCGCCACGGCCACCTGCAGGGCCTGGCCCTGGTGGAAGCGGCGCTGGACTACCTGGGCGCGCGCTACACCGTGGACCAGGTGGAGCGCGAGCGCATCCCGGCCTCGGGCCGCGTGCTGATCGTGGCCAACCATCCCAGCGGCGGCCTGGACGCGCTGGCGCTGCTGCACCTGGTGGGCAGCGTGCGCAGCGACGTGCGCATCGTCGCCAATGACCTGCTGGCCGCCATCCCGGGCCTGGCTCCGCTGCTGCTGCCGGTGCGCATCCTGGGCGGCCGGCCCACGCCCGAGAGCATCGCGGCGGTCGAACAGGCGCTGGAGCGCGAACAGTGCGTGATCGTCTTCCCGGCCGGCGAAGTGTCGCGCCTGGGCCTGCGCGGCGTGCGCGACGGGCAGTGGCGGCAGGGCTTTCTGCGCTTCGCCCGCGCCACCGGCACGCCGGTGCTGCCGGTGCGCATCGAGGCGCGCAATTCGGCGATGTTCTACGGCGCCGCCGCGCTGCTGAAGTCGGCGGGCACGGCGCTGCTGCCGCGTGAACTGTTCGCGCGCCGCGGCGCCCGCATCGCGCTGCGCATCGGCCTGCCGCGCGCGGTGGAGGAAAACGCCGAGCCCGCGCATGCGCTGGCCTCGATCCGCCAGGCGCTGTACGCCATCGGCTCGCGCCGCGAAACCACGCCTACCGGCCCGGTGCCGGTGGCGCCGGCGGTGGACCGCAAGCGGCTGGTGGACGCGCTGGCGATGCTGCCGCGCCTGGGCACCACGCCCGACGGCAAGCGCATCCACGCCGGCCGGCTGGCCACCGATTCACCGCTGCTGCGCGAAATCGGCCGCCTGCGCGAAATCACCTTCCGCGCCGCGGGCGAGGGCACGGGCCAACGCCTGGACCTGGACGCCTACGACGCGTGGTACGACCACATCGTGCTGTGGGATCCCGAAGCGCTGGAAATCGCCGGCGCCTATCGCGTGGCGCCGGGCGAAGCGGTGCTGGCCGAGCACGGCCTGGACGGCTTCTACACCGCGTCGCTGTTCCGCTACCCGTGCCACATGCTGGAGCGGCTGGCGCAGGGCATGGAGCTGGGCCGCAGCTTCGTGGCGCCGGCCTACCAGGGCACGCGCAGCCTGGATTACCTGTGGCTGGGCATCGGCGCCTACCTGCGCGCGCATCCGCAGGTGCGCTACCTGTTCGGGCCGGTGTCGATCAGCGCCGACCTGCCGATCGCCGCGCGCGAGCAGCTGGTGGCCTACTACGACCGCTACTTCGGCTGCCGGCGCGACGGCGTGGCGGCCAACCGGCCGTTCCGCTTCCTGGCCGCGCCGCCGGCCTTCAGCGAGCTGGACGCCGATACCGCCTACCGCGTGCTCAAGGCCAACCTCGGTGCGCTGGGCGCGCGCGTGCCCACGCTGTACAAGCAGTACACCGAACTGTGCGAACCCGGCGGCGCGCGCTTCCTGGCCTTCGGCGTGGACCCGGACTTCAACAACTCGATCGACGGGCTGGTGGAGCTGGACCTGGCGCGCATCAAGCCGCGCAAGCGCGAGCGCTACCTCGAAGCCGCGGCGCCGCGCCTGGGCCGGTCGGAGGCCGCGTGAGCGCGCCGGCGAAGCGGCCGAGGCAGCGCGCGGTGTTTGTTTCCGACGTGCACCTGGGCTCGAAGAACTGCCACGCGTCCGAGCTGGCCGATTTCCTGGACGGCCTGAATACGCGCCGCCTGTACCTGGTGGGCGACATCGTGGACCTGTGGTGGATGGCGCAGCGCCGCGCGGCCTGGGGCGCGGGCCAGCACCGGGTGGTGGAGTGCCTGCACGCGCTGGTGCGCGCGGGCACCGAAATCATCTACGTGCCGGGCAACCACGACCGGCCCATCCGCCGCTTCTGCGGCCTGATGCTGCCCTACATGCAGGTGCGCCGCCGCGCCATCCACCAGCTGGCGGACGGCCGCCGCCTGCTGGTGGCGCACGGCGACGACTACGACGCGGTGACCCACTTCGGTGGCTTCCAGGAACATCTGGGCGACTGGCTGTACGACCGCATCCTGGCCGGCAACCGCATGACCAACCTGGCGCGCCGGCGCTTCGGGCTGCGCTACTGGTCGCTGGCCGATTTCCTCAAGCGCCGCAGCGGCGCGGCCGAACGCTACATCGAACGCTTCGTCAGCGCCGGCCTGGCCGACGCGCGCCGCCGCGGGCTGGACGGCATCGTCTGCGGGCACATCCACCGCGCCGACCTGCGCGAAGTGGACGGGTTGGTGTACGCCAACGACGGTGACTGGGTGGAAAGCCTCACCGCCCTGGCCGAGGACGCCGAGGGCGGCCTGTGCCTGCTGGGCCACGACGGCGCGGTGCTGACGCGGCTCGAGCCCCGCCGCCCGCCGCTGCGGCTGGCCTGGGCGGCCTGAGGCGGT
>FSSH01006401.1_pt1 | contig 10795 bp, 11 predicted proteins | sample 1166101 | NCBI WGS metagenome assembly FSSH01 (sample SAMEA32972668, study PRJEB13176) | freshwater metagenome | biome: Drinking water system; feature: Biomass in drinking water that filtered by 0.45 um membrane; material: drinking water | place: USA | collected 2012-12-20 | depth 0 m | reverse complement strand
AAGCGGAGACGCAGAAGTCGCCGACGCAGCGCTTCACCGATCGGTTTGAGCGCGTCTTCGTGCCGGCGGTGCTGGCCCTGTCGTTCATCCTGCTGTTCGCGTGGGTCGTCATCGACGAGCCGTTCCGCGACAGCTTCTATCGCGCGATGGCGGTGCTGGTTGCGGCCAGCCCCTGCGCGCTCGCGATCGCCACCCCCAGCGCGGTGCTGTCCGGCGTCGCACGGGCCGCACGCGGCGGCGTGCTGGTGAAGGGCGGCGCGCCGCTCGAAAACCTCGGCTCGCTGAAAGCGATCGCGTTCGACAAGACGGGGACGCTGACAGAGGGCCGTCCGCGCATCACCGATGTCGTCCCCGTCGACGGGGCGAGCGAAGAGGATCTGTTGGCGCTCGCCGTCGCGGTCGAGGGGTTGAGCGATCACCCGCTGGCGCAGGCGATCGTCAAGGATGGACGCGAGCGCCTGGGCGGGCGCGAGCTGCCAACCGCGACGGATCTCAAGAGCCTGACCGGACGCGGCGTTACCGCGACCGTCGACGGCGAGACGGTATGGATCGGCAAGGCCGAGATGTTCGGCAAGGAGGGTATCCCGACGCTGAACGCGGCTGCGACCGACGCCATCGCCACCCTGCGCGAGGGCGGGCGCACGACGATGGTCGTGCGCAAAGGCGATAAAGACATTGGCGCGATCGGCCTGATGGACACGCCGCGCGAGGCGGCCAAGGTCGCGCTCAAGCGCCTGCGCGACATGGGTATCACCCGCATGATTATGATCTCGGGCGATCACCAGAAAGTCGCCGACGCCATCGCCAAGGAAGTCGGACTCGACGAGGCTTGGGGCGACCTGATGCCGGAGGACAAGGTCGCCGCGATCAAGAAGCTCGCCGGCGAGGACAAGGTTGCGATGGTCGGTGACGGCGTGAACGACGCGCCCGCGATGGCAAGCGCGACGGTCGGCATAGCGATGGGTGCTGCCGGGTCGGACGTGGCGTTGGAAACGGCCGATGTGGCGCTTATGGCCGACGATCTTGCGCATCTGCCGTTTGTGGTCGGGCTGAGCCGCCACACGCGCGGCATCATTCGGCAGAATGTGTTCGTCAGCCTCGGCGTTGTCGCGTTCCTTGTGCCGGCGACGATCCTCGGCCTCGGCATCGGCCCGGCGGTCGCGATGCACGAAGGCTCGACACTGCTGGTGGTGTTCAACGCCCTTCGCCTGCTTGCTTTTAAGGATCGGACCGGGCCGGCATGAAATGGCTTATCGTGTTCGATCTCGATGGAACGCTTGCGGAGAGTAAGCGACCCTTGTCCGCCGAGATGGCGGCGATGCTTGGGGGCCTGCTCGCCGTGGTCGACGTGGCTATAATATCGGGCGGCGACTGGGCGCAATTTGACCGGCAAGTCCCCTCTCGCTACCGGTTGATGCAGCGCGGGAGCGGCTGTGGTTGATGCCGACCACTGGCACGAAGCTCTACCGTTTCGTCGACGAGGGATGGCGTAGGGTCTATGCCGAGCTGTTTGATGACGGGGAGAAAGCGAGCATCCGCGCGGCCTTCGACCGCGCGCTCTCGGAAGCGGGGCTCGCCGACGAGCGCATTTGGGGCGGATCGAGGATCGCGGAAGCCAGATTACATTTTCCGGCCTCGGCCAGGATGCGCCGCTGGAGGCGAAGGCGGGATGGGATTCCGATCGAGCCAAGCGAACCGCTCTCCAGACAATCTTACGGGCAGCGCTGCCCGGCCTCGCGATCAACCTAGGCGGCACGACATCGATCGATGTCACCCGCGCGGGCGTCGACAAAGGCTATGGCCTGAAACGATTGAGCAAAGAAAGCGGCGTGCCGCTGGCCGGGATGCTTTTCCTCGGCGACGCGATCTACCCGGGCGGCAACGACTATCCCGCCGCCGAAATCGGCGTGGATACGGTGAAGGTCCGCGATGTGGCGGAAACCGCGGCAGTCGTGTCGGCGATCATTGCCTGCATGAAGCGCTAAGCGCGGGAGACGCCAGACGGACCTATATGTCTTGGGAACGATCGCGCTGGAGTTTGCAAGTGAGGAACGGGGAAGCGGTCACTATTCGCTGGCGCGCGAGTACTAGACCGAGCGTCAACCCGCCGCTCACCACCAGGCGCAGCAACCTATCGAACCGCGAATGTTCGCCTCGGCTCACAGCCAACACCGTCCCAGTCTGATCCTCTGATCCTCCCGGTGGAAGACCATGAACAACACAGTCACGCCGACGCCGAGTAATTGCTCACGTGGTTGGCAAAAAGGGCTTGCGCGGTGGTCGGATGGCTGATTCACCCTACGGATGTCACCGCCGCCGCTTGATGTTCTGACCGAAGCCGAGAAGAACGAGTTGCTGCTTGCCCAGCACGAGATGATCGAGCGGATGGCAGCGCGGATTTCCGAGTTGGAAGCTCTGGTCGGCAAGCCGCGCAAGACATCGAAGAATTCGCATGTTCCGCCTTCGAAGGACGACTTCGGCAAGCGCGGAGACAAAGGTCCGAAGCGCAAGGCCGTCAAACGGCCTTCGCGCGCAGGTCGGCACCGCCCCCTGGCCGAGACGCCGAACAAGACCGAGCGGATCATGGCGACAGCGTGCTGCCATTGCGGGACTGATGTCGCGGGCCAGGCGCAGCGTTGCCGTCATCGCTATGATCATATCGATCTGCCCCCAATCCGGCCGATTGTGACACGCATCGAGTTGTTTGGCGGTCGCTGCCGGGGATGTGGGCTGCGCTATCGCGCCCCGGCGCCAACGGGAATGGAGCCGGGCACACCGTTCGGCCCTGGTATTCGCTCGCTGCTGGCCTATCTGCATCACAGCCACCATGTCGGCTTCGAGCGCCTTGCCCGGATCGCCCGCGAGTTGTTCGGCCTGGTCATCTCGGAAGGCGCGATCGCCAACGTGTTCCGGCGCATGGGGGCCGGCATGTCGGCGGCAACCAAGGCGATCCGCGACAAGCTGCTGACGGCGCGGATCATCGCGTCGGACGAGACGACCACGCGCACCAACGGCGTCATTCATTGGCAATGGGTGTTCCTCTCGAAGGATGCGGTCCTGCACAGGATCGCCCCACGCCGGGCGCGCAGCGTCGCCGAGGAAGTTCTGGGTGGTCATCAGCCTGATGTCTGGATCTCCGACCGTTACGCTGGCCAGCAGGAGCTGGGCCGCGAACATCAGGTCTGCCTCGCCCATGTGCTACGCGACGTTCAATACGCCATCGACTGTGGCGACACGATCTTCGCCCCCAAGATCCGCGATCACCTCAGGTGGGCGATCCGGGTCGGCAAGCGACGAGGCAGCCTCAAGGATACGACGCTGGCCGCCTATGCCACCAAGGCCGACGGCCAGTTGACCCGGTTGATGCGCATGCCGATCGCGCATCCCGCCGGCCAGGTCCTGCTCCGGCAGATCAAGGCCTGGCGGGCCAAGTTCTTCGTCTTCCTCACCAACCGCGACGTTCCCGCGACCAACAACATCTCCGAACGTGAGATCCGCCCATCGGTCGTGTTCCGCAAGGTCACCAACGGCTTCCGATCGGACTGGGGAGCACAGATCCATGCCGGATACCGATCCGTCACCGGAACAGCGCGCCTCTCTGGGCAGTCCGCACTCGCCGCCATCCGTGACCTCGTCGAAGGCAACTTCGCTCTCGCCTGATCACCCCGACCAAAGCCAACAGGGTGAGCAGTTACGACGCCGAGACTGTCATTTCTATCTAGAGATTATTGCATCTTACATTGACAATATATCTTGTTTTACACAGCTAATTGTGCCGCATCTTTCCAAATTAATTGCCCACACATCTGACACTGGTCAAACGTCGTATCCGGCACACATGCTCGCTATGGCGTCGATCTTAGATGTTATCGCGATCCATGGTGTCGATGAAACCTTCGAACAGGCTGATAACGTTCGATGAAGAGATCGCTTCCTCGAAGTCCCGCGGGTGTACGAATTGGTCGTGGAACCACGGGAATTGGCTGCCGTCGAAACTGTCCCGCAGCCAGGCCAACGTGAGTTGAACGCCCGGCGCATCGTGCCGGTCGGGATTGGTGACGCAAAAAATCTCGCGCCGCAGGTGAACGCCTATGTCGAGCGGCCGCACCCTGCGGCTGATCGCACGCGCATATGTTGGGAGGATGCCGATTCCTCCTCCGCTCGCAATGGCGCGAAAATGCGCGGAACTGCTGTTCGTGCGTATCGCGATCAGATGGTCGGGTTCGCTGGTTCCAAGTATGAAGGGAAGCAGGTGCGAGGCGACCTGGTCAGCCTCCTGCCAGACCAAGCGGTGGTTCGGCCACTCGTCCACCGATTTAGGGACGCCGGCTCCTCGCAGATAGCGATCGGACGCGAAAGGCATGAGATGGAGGCAGCCCAGACCCTCGACGAGTGTCCGCTCATCCTGCGGCTGCTCGAGCTGGATCGCGACATCGCTTTCGCCGCTGGCGACGTCGCTACGCTGCATGTCGCAGATGAGGACGATATCGAGCTCCGGGTGATCGCTCTGAAACTCGACGAGGCGCGGCATTAGCCAGTAAGTTCCAAGCCCCTCGGTGACCGCGATCCGCACGCGCTCGCGGCTCGGTGAGTTCTCGTCATCAGATTCGAGGCTGTGGCGCAGCCGCCGCATCTCGAGTGCGATCGACAGGAGGCGATTGCCTGCCGGCGTTAACTTCAGTCCAAGAGGGTCGCGATCGGCGAGGCTTTCGCCGAGTTTGTCCTCAATCCGGGCAATGCGCCGCCTGATCGTGCCGATTGAATGGCGCGTTGCGGCAGCCCCGGCGCGCACACTGCCGGCTTCGGCGACCTCGAGGAACAGTTCCAGGTCTTGCCAATCGACGCGCTTCAGCTTCGCGGAAAAGGAGTTTGGGCTTTTTGGCGCTGACGGACGAGCCTTGCCTGGTCGGTTTTCGACGATGGGGGGCGAAACCTTTCGCCCCGTTACAGCCTTCTTCTCGCTCGGCCCGGTCAATTTCTTACGTCCTTTGGTTGAGATCCGAACTGGCGGTTATGAGAATCGAATTCGCTGTGCCGGGCAACAAGCAAATAGCGCCGTTTTGAATATTCCTGCTTCTCACGCAACTTTGATCGCGTGGTCGGAGGACAAAAATAGACCCGCCCGGGTCCAAGTCGCGCTCGCGGCAAGCGCCAGCAGCCGCTCTATCTGGACAACCCTTCAGAAATGAAGGGAATCTTCATGTACCAGCAGACTATCACGCGCGCGCCTGTCGAAGGCTTTCAGCATATGGCCTTCTCCGATCGGGTAATGCGACTTTGCGCTGCGCGCACAAGCGAGCTTTTGATCCGACCAGCGGACCTCGAAGAGGCGCTGGTTGCGCTGGGGCATGCGCGCGCGAAGCTCGGCGAGCTTGTGCCCGACGAAATCGCTGCGCAGGCACTGGCGCACAATCCGGAAATCTTCCAGCTTGTCGGCAAGAAGGCCAAAGGCGCGCATCAGGCTTTTCTCGCCTTCCTACCGCTCAACGCCAAAGGCGCGCGCGAACTCGCCTCCAACAGGTTCGACGGCAAGCAGCCGGACCTCTCGCTCGTCTGCAAACCCGGTGTGGCGCCAAGCGCCATCTACATCTGGCTGATCTACGCTCCCTCCGCGCTCGGTCCCGCACTCCGCGCTCTAGGGCCCTTGCTGGACCGGTTGGCACCGAGCGGCTGCCCGCTCTTTACGCGCGCAGTGACGAGACATACCGCCCGGCTATTTCCGGCGATGGGGTTCGGCCAGGCCAAGTCGACCTATCCGGACGCCGCTGAAGACCTGCTCGTCCTTCCGACGCGTTCGGGTCTCCCGGCGCTTGCGGAAGCCGCCGTCACCCCGCCTGGCACGATCACGATCCGGATCGCGCGCACGATGGAGGACATGATGAAGTGCTTCTCGGTGCGTGCCGCGACCTACATGGCCGAGCAGGAATGCCCGTTCGACGAAGAGTTCGACGGCAACGACTTTTGCGCGACGCATTTCATCGGGGAGATCGACGGGGAGCCGGCAGGCTGCATCCGCGTTCGTTATTTCGCGGAGTTCGTGAAGATCGAGCGCCTGGCAGTACGGCAAGAGTTTCGCGCCTCGCGGCTGTCCTTCCGCCTGGTTCGTGAAGTGCTGAACTATTGCCGGCGCAAGGGTTATGGCCGCGCCTATGGGCATTCGCGCAGCGACCTCACGCGCTTCTGGGGGCTTTTCGGCTTCCGGCCGCTCGCTGGGCGGCCTAGCTTCGTTTTCTCCGACGTCGAATATGTCGAGCTCGAAGCGGCGCTTCCCGAGGCGGGCGACATCATTGCGATCGGCCAGGACCCCTATGTACTTGTTCGTCCGGAAGGCGATTGGGACCGCCCGGGCCCGCTCGACCGTTCGCGCGATCGTGCCTCCCCGACGCGTCAGACGCGCATCCGAGCGCGGTTACGCGGCCCCGTCGGGTCAGAGCGGTCTCAAACCGCGCTAGCGGGTGAGGTCTGATGGAAGGCTTCGATCGGAAAAGCAGAGACCTCGCACCGCGCGAGTCACCGGATGATACGTCGCTTGGCGGCGCGCCGGTGCCCGAGGCGAAGCCTGCGCCGCCGCCGGGCGCCGAACTTGCCGCCTGGCTGCTCATGGCGCGGCGTCTGAGGGAGGAGGTCCTCGGCGCCGAGCTCTTCTCCGATCCGGCCTGGGACATTCTTCTCGACATTTATGCGGCCGAGGCGCGCGGCGAGCGGATCCAGATCAGCAGCCTCGCTCCGATGAACGGCGTGCCGTCAAGCACGGCCCGCCGCTGGGCTCACAAGCTGGAGGCGCTCGGATTGCTCGAACGCGACCGTGATGAGCGAGATCAGCGGCTCAGTTACATTCGCTTGAGCCACTGCGGACATGACCGGATCATGCTTTTCATCAAGCGTCTCACCGCCAAGGGACCGCCCCCGCCTATCGTTCGCTAGGATTTCCGATCGGTTCGAAAAGGCCGGGACTGCATCTTGGTGGGAAGCGGCGCCCGTCGCAGTCGCCGCTGTCCTGCCGGCAGGGGCGGCAGACGCCTCGTTGGTGAACCAAAACTGGTGCGAAGCTCGCGCTTCGCGCGCTGGACGGCCCGCTCGATTGACGCCGCGCACTCGCCATCGCCGATATCCATGGCGTCGAGAAGCTCCAGCGCCTCGTCGAGCCTACGGACAATCGCGACGAGGGTCTGCTGCAAGTCGCTGTCCCGTTTCATGCGGTGGGCCTCCCGATGCAAGGCGGACCGGTAAGTCGCGCGCCACGCCCGATGCCCCCGCGCGACGCGCGGGAGCCGGGGCTGGTAACATGCAAACAGACATGCGCCTGCGCTTTTAGCCGCAAGCGACCTGGACATATGCACAGGCGCCCCGGCGGAAGCTCCGCCGAGGACATCGCTATTTGCGGGATTACCAGTCCCGGCGCTGCAGGCGTTGCAGCGCAAGACGAGGCCTAACACATGCCGAAAATGCGACCAAGAAATTGTTCGACGTGAACCATCACGCGGTTTTTCATGGGCACGATGAGAGCAGCTAGATCACGCGTCGGTTTAAAGCGCGCTCGAGTTCTGCGGATGTACGCCATCGATCGCTGGATTGATCTCGTTGTCCCAGAAGCGTTCGCTTGCAGACAATCGGACGGAGTGGCGGATCGACCGGAATCGGGGCGTGTCCGGAATGGCCGGGTTCGGCTGCCCAACGGCAATGCCGGACGTGTCCATGCCACGTGCCGTGACTGCCCGCTCGGCCGTGCCGGAGGTGTCCAACGTGCGCGCCGCTGACATCTCGAACCAGATGCGAGCTGATTCGTTCTCGGGGAGTTTTCGCGCACGTCGGCCGGGGCGCCCGGCAACAGGCTCGCCCTTCGGCCCAACTGCGTCGTTTTCCTCGGAATCGCCGTATCGCTCACTTGGCCGGGCAATCGGCGGAACTGCAGGTCCGGTTGAGGTTTTATTCAGCTGCGTGGCATATAGAGCGAACCACCATGCAACATCTGACGCAACTCGAAATAGCCAATTGGGCAGCCCTATACGTTGCCGCCGGCCTTTGTTGCGCGATCGCCTTTGCGTTGTCTTGTGCGACCGCCTTTTTGGAAATGTACAGAGAGCGCAGCTGGGCGACCGTCAACTCCCTGCGATCGGCAGCCCTGTTCCTTCCCAAGACTTGGTGGCGCTGGCAAAAGCTCTATCTGACCTCAACTCCGGTGACGCTGGGGATCGTTTCTCTGTTCGCTGTGTCACTCAGCTGGGGCTAATCCGAGCAAGCGGTGAGTGAAGCGACGAGTCGGAGCTAAAGTCCAAAAGCGACTTGCAGGATCTGTCCGATATGAGCCTGTTCGACGTCAGCAGGTGAGACGCAGACGACCGGTGCGATCTCCTGCATGCGCCTGTGCGCGATGGCCTTCGCGGACAAATAGTTCTCATCTCTAGAGCCCATCGCTTCCACAACGACCTGCCGGATTTCGCCGGTGGCTCGTGACCGCGCCTCTAGCAAGAAATCGGGTCGACACGCTCCGATGGGAGTAAGGGTGTCGAACAAGGGCTTCTCCAAATAAAGGTCGACCCCATGGCGATCGAATGTGCGCCGCAACCGCAAAAGCTCGTGAAGCACAGCGCGCTCAAACTCGGAATCAATCGGTATGAAACGCTTGCCGGAGAAAATGGGCTGCGCGTAGCCGCGTAGCGGCGCATAACCATGAGCCTCGGGGTATTCGCCCGCGACCACTATCACCAGATAGGGGCCTTTAATCGTGTTTCCGCGGACTGAGGACGATTGGACCCGGTTAGCCAGCACGACGGGATCACATCCCGCGACCTTTATCGTCGAGCCGTGAAACTCATGAGAAAAGAGCGTGAGGAAAGCTTGAGGTGCGTGCTCGCGAGGCCAGTGCCGCGATAGTTCACGCAAACTCGCATAGACGCGTTTGCTGTGTAGGGCCTGTGCATGAGTCCAGAAGGCGCGGCCCAATGCGATACCAGGGGCAATCTCGACCCGTTCCGCCGCCATCGAAAGCAATTTGAACTCGTCGGTGATCGAGTGGTCCGGGCGCTCTTCCGACAGCGGAACGGTTCGATTCGCACCAGAGATGTAGAGCAAGCGCCACAAGAGGCGGGCAAGCCGCGGAACCGAGGCCTGCCTTGTCCGATCATCGCTGCTGTCCTCTTCAGGACGTTGAGCGAGCTTCTCAGGCGCGGGCCGAAGCACCTCGAAATAGCCTAAAGGCGGATCCGCTGGGGTCTCCTGCGTCCTGACCTCGGTGATGCGGTTCGTAGCCTGGTCGCGGAAAAACGGGCAATCCGGTAAATGGTCCGGTCGATTGGCACCCGTAAGACGACGCAGATAATAGGTTTCGGCTTCCGAGAGAAACGCCAGCGTCAGGATCGGTGGCGCCCGTTCCGGTGGTAGGCAGTCGCAGGCGAGCCATTTCTCACCGATCCGCGCCTGCTGGACCAATGCAATGCCGGCCTCCTCGTCCGCGCGAGAGCCCTTGCCGACATACCAGCGCACAAGCGCTTCCCGGAGGGGTGTCGGCAAGGAAATGCGGCCAGCGCCCTGGCCGTCACTGTGCCTTGCGATCAGCCACATGACGGTTGCTGGGACGTGCCAGTTGCCATCGGACGAGGTGATGCGGACGGATTGACAATCCGCCGTTGGCTGAGCTCCACTTTCTCCATTGCGACAGTGGGGAGGTGTCGATGCAAGCATATCTGGTCGGAGCTGCTGCGGCGGCAATGATGTTGTCCGCGGGCGCACAGGCTGCGCCCAATACCCCGCGGGGTGCGCGCAGCGTTCAACTCATCTCTATGAATCCGCCAAGGAAAGGCGATAGGGCAATAGTGCCCGAGCCCGGCGTCGAACGAATGGATGGCGCGACGCCGCGCGAACAGCGCAAGTCCGCTTTCAGGGTTCACGATCTCAGTCGCCGGTGGGTCGAATTCCAGATGGCGAGCAGCTTTACTCAATCTGACATTGGGCCTGTTCCATCGAATGGGGATGATCCGTCTGCCCGCGCTGGAGGAGTGCAACCCGCAACCATGCCTGTCGATGACGATCTTAAGTCGGCGTCCTCGATTCCCATACCGCTTTGGATGCGGGAGCATTCGCTCGTTGCATCGGCTGGCTATCGCTATGTTCCCGGTTGCGCCCCGCTCGCCTATCGCCCGACCGGATTTCTTAGATCCGATGCGGAAATTCGGCGCGCAAGTTACTACGATTTGATGAGCAACATCGCCTGTGAATACGGGATTCCCGTGGGTTTGTTCGATGCGATGATCATTCGGGAAAGCCGCTACCACCCGGCCGCGTCTTCCCCCAAGAGTGCGTTCGGCCTGACCCAGCTCATGCCCGGCACGGCGATTGCACTTGGGGTGAACCGCTACAGCGTGAAGGAAAACCTTCGCGGCGGAGCGAGATATCTGCGCCAGCAGCTTGATCGGTTCGGTCAATATCACCTGGCGCTGGCCGCCTATAATGCGGGGCCCGGTCGGGTAAGAAACGGCCTTGTCCCGCAGATCGCCGAAACTCAGGCTTATGTCGAAAATGTTCTGAGCAATTGGTCCCGCCTGAGCGGAATCTACCGGCAGGCGGCGATTGTCTCGGGTCACCCGACTGACTCTCGGCAGCGCCTTCCACTCGGCCGATCCATTTCGATTTCGACATTCTAGATAATGGATCTGTAAGCCGTCAGCCCCAAGCGGCGCCGGCCGGGCAGGCAACCGCCCGGCCTCAGAATTCATCGCGCTCCGCGATCATAGACCGCCGCTTCAGCACCCGGCCAACCTCTTCGGTGAGCTGCTTGACCACGCACTTTTGCACGATT
>FSSH01000562.1_pt3 | contig 10796 bp, 10 predicted proteins | sample 1166101 | NCBI WGS metagenome assembly FSSH01 (sample SAMEA32972668, study PRJEB13176) | freshwater metagenome | biome: Drinking water system; feature: Biomass in drinking water that filtered by 0.45 um membrane; material: drinking water | place: USA | collected 2012-12-20 | depth 0 m | reverse complement strand
CCTATCCGGTGAAGATGGAACCCAATCTGGTCGTCGAATTCTATTCGCGCTAAGGGCAGACCCATGACGGGTCTGGCCTATCAGGATTTCGAATATCGGGCGGGGACGGCGTATCGCGTCGTCCCCGTTCCCATATCGGCGGGGTTCGAGCCGGTCACGCTTACCTTGCGCATCTGCGCGCCGCTCAACGATTCGGGGCGCGAAGGCGGCTCGTTCCGGCTGGAATTTACCGGGCCTGCCCAGCCTTATCTGCCGCAGGCGATCTACGCCTTCGAAGCGGCGGGGGAGGCGCCGGTCGAAATCTTCATCGTGCCGGTTGCCGCCGAAGCCAGCGCGCTGGTTTACGAGGCGGTGTTCTTCTGATCGGCCGGCACCGGTGATGTCGGCTCGGGCATCCCGGGCGGGTGCCACGCCATGAGATCGTAAAATTCGTTCGCGGTGCCGATGACGACGAAGCCAGCCCGGGCATAGAGCCGCCGCGCCGGGTTCTCGCGCTCGACATGGATCGACGCGATGAGCCCGGCCTGCGCTGCGGCGGTTGTCACATCGGCAAGCAGCGCCCCGCCGATGCCCTGCCCGCGCGCCGGGGGCAGCAGCGCGATATCGACGATGCGCAGGTCGCGCGTGCCGGCATAGAGATAGAGCCGGCCGACATCCTCTCCGCCAGCGACGATCGCGTAGCGGGCAAGATCGGGATAATAAGTCGAATAATGATGGTGCTGCGCTGCGTGCTGCTGGGCGATGAAAGTATCGATCTGCGCCGCCGGCCAGCCGGTAACGCTCAGTTCTTCGAGCCGGGTCGAGCGATAAACGCGCGCCGCGAAATCGAGATCGGCGCCACTATCGCCCATCACCCGCAGCGAAACGCCGATCGCTGCGGCGGCCGGCGTCGGCAGATTTGTGGTCACGTAGCGACGGTCAGCCGCGCGGCGGGAAAACGCCGGCCATCGCAATGTTAAAATAGAAGGTCAGATAGGGCATCAGATTATTGTGGGGTTGATCGCCCCCGGCCGGCCCGATCGCCTGGGGCGCCATTGCCGTCGGGTTGGCTGCGGCGTTGCCATAGGCGAAGCCGTTGCTGCTGAGCGCGAGGACTTTGGTCGGTCCGGGGATGGTTTCGTCGGCCGGGTCTTGCGTCGCCGCCTGTTCGCGGTGGATGTGCTGCGGCATTTGCGCCTGGAGCAAAGTCACCGTGTCGGTGCCGCCGGTTTCGCCAAGATCATGCAGCGACAGCCCCGGTCCCTGGCCGGGATGCATCGGCGCGCTGCCTTGCAGATTGGGGAGCGCGAAGTTGCTCTTGCCGTTGCCGCCATAGGTGGTGCCAAGCAGCGAGAAGAGCGCCGTGTTCTGCGAAATCGGCAGCAGCTGGCCATTGCACCATGCCCAGTTCCTCGGCGCAAAATTGAACGGGAAGATGCGGATTTCGGCGACGAAAGGATCTGCCATGACGCGCTCCTTCAATTCGGGCTGGGGAAGATGCCGAACTGCGAGATGATGAAGTTGACGCACAGATAAGGCTGGAAATTGTCGTGCGGCTGGTTGCCGCCCGTTTGCAGGATCGCTGCAGTGTTTAACTGATTGTCGGGCGCGAATCCGCTGAGCACCCGCACCGACGGGCTGGTCGCCAGCACCGCCCCGGCGCTGTTGTTCGACGTCGCCGCGCTCAGAGAGGCGGCGAAACTGTGCGTGTGGCTGGGCATTTGGTTGGTCGTGAGCGTCACCTGCTCCAGCCCGCCCGTCTCGGAGAGAACGCGCGACGACAATCCCGGCCCGGCGCCGAAGTGGATCGGCACGCGCCCGCGCAGATCGGGAAGGGCAAAGGTCTGCTGCCCGTCGCCGCCATAGGTTGTGCCGATGAGGTTGAACAAGGTTTCATTCTCGGAAATCGCGATCAGCTGGCCTTCGCAGAACAGCCAGCCGGACGGAGCGAAATTCCCGGCAAACATCCTGATTTCGCCGACATAAGGTTGCGCCACGATCGTCCTCCCTTAATTTTGCGACGGAAAGATGCCCTGGAGGGCGATCGAGAAATTGATGGTGAGGAACGGTTGCATATTCTCATGCGGCTGGCTGCCGCCATTATTGCTCACCTCAACGGGTGCCAGCGTCGTCAGATTGGCAGCCGGGCCATAGCCGTTGAGGAAATTGGCGATGAGATTGCCGGTCGGCGTGCTCGTCGTGCCGACGGCGTTGCTGGCCTGCGCCGTGTGGACGTGGACCGGCATTTCCGGAATGGTAAGCGTGTGCGCCTGCTCGCCCGCGCGCTCGCCGAGCGTGTGGCCGTTGCCGACATGGATCGGCACCCGGCCACGCAGATCGGGCAGCGCGAAGGTGGTCGTCCCATTGCCGCCGAAGTTGGTGCCGAGCAGCGAAAACAGCGCTTGATTCTGGTTGATCGGCAGCAACTGGCCGTTGCACAGTGCCCAGCCCCTTGGGGCAAAGCCGAACGACATCATCCGGACTTCGCCAAGAAACGGTTCCGCCATTGGTGCACCTCCGCTGTCTTGGCGCAGAGTGACTCATTTCGCCGCCGGCGTCTATCGGCAAGATGCCAATAGCCGCTACGGCAAAGCCGGAAAGCGGCGCGCGCTTTGCGACCGTCTCATGCGACTGAGCCGGGCGCAAGCTCGAGCGCTGCATGTCCAAAGATCATTTTGGCGCCCGATCCACGCGCCCATAGCGCCATGCCGCTGGCTATGGCGCGGCAACGGGCTTGTCGCCGCCGCGCCGCCCTGCAAAGAAGAACCGCACGCAATTGAGATTGAAAAGGGCGCGTCACGCCGCCGATCGCCAGGCCGCCGGCCGTGACGATCCCGCAGCGGCGCCCGCCAGCAGGGAGCAAGTGAGTGTGACGAAGACCGTGCCGCCCGCCGAATGGGCCCGCCACAAGGCGGTGTGGATCGGCTTTCCCAGCCATGCCGAGCTGTGGGCCGATGATCTGGTGCCGGCGCGCGAGGAAGTCGCGGCCTTTGCCCGCGCGGTCCATGCCGGCGGCAAGGGCGAGCAGGTGATCCTGGTGGCGGCTGAGGCCGAGGCCGCGACGGCGGCGGCTGCCGCCGCGCCGTTCGCCGAAATCATCCTCGAGCCGTTCGGCGACATCTGGCTGCGCGATACCGGACCGATCATGCTCTCGAAGAGCGAGGCGCGGCTGTTCGAGTTCAATGGCTGGGGCGGCAAATATGACCTGCCCGGCGATGATGACATCGGCGCGCGGCTGGCGAGCCTGCGCAAGGCGCATCTGGTGCGCTGCGAATGGGTGCTCGAAGGCGGTGCGATCGATGGCGACGGCACCGGCCGCGTCGTCACCACCGAGCAATGCCTGCTCAACCGCAACCGCAATCCGGGCTCGACCCGCGCCGGGGTGAGCCAGCGGCTGAAGGCCGATCTGGGCTTTGACGAGGTGATCTGGCTGGGCAACGGCCTGCTCAACGACCATACCGACGGGCATGTCGACAATCTGGCGCGTTTTGTGGCGCCGGGGCGGATCGCCATTCCCGAAGGATCGGAAAATGATCCCAACTGGCGCGTCTATCAGGACGCGGCCGAGCGCGTGCATTTCTCGGGCGCGGAGGTGGAGGTGGTGCGCGTGCCCTCGCCCGGCCGGGTGATCCGCGACGACGATATCGTGCCGGCGAGCTATATGAATTTCTATATCGGCAACGCTGCCGTCGTCGTTCCGATCTATGGCGCGCCCAATGACGATGCCGCCGTCGCTGCCTTTGCCGAGCTGTTTCCGGGGCGCGAAGTGGTGGGGTTGCGCGCCGACCATATCCTGACTGGCGGCGGCAGCTTCCACTGTATCAGCCAGCAGATTCCGGGCTGAATCGACGGGCGCGAGGGGGCGGCTCCGGTTCGCGGCGCTGCCCTTTGCGGTGCGCCGGCCAGTGGCGAAGCGGGCGGGTTTCGATTATGGGGCGCGCATGACCGAGATCACCGTCGCCGCGCTGCAGCTGGCCTTTGGGCCCGACATCGACATCAACATCGCCAATGTCTCGCGCCTGGTGCGCGAGGCGGCCGGGCGAGGAGCGCAGGTGGTGCTGCCGCCCGAATTGTTCGAGGGCGAATATTTCTGCCGCGTGGAGGATGAAGGCCTGTTCGCGACGGCCCGGCCGGTCGGCGAGCACAAGGCGGTCAAGGCGATGCAGGCGCTCGCCGCCGAGCTCGCCATCACTATCCCCACCAGCTTTTTCGAAGCCGATGGCCCGCATCATTATAACAGCCTGGCGATGATCGGCGCCGATGGCGCAGTGCAGGGCGTCTATCGCAAGAGCCATATCCCCGACGGGCCGGGCTATGAGGAGAAATTCTATTTTCGCGGCGGCGACACCGGCTTCAAGGTCTGGCCGACGAAATTCGGGCGGATCGGCGTCGGCATCTGCTGGGACCAGTGGTATCCCGAGGGAGCGCGCCTGATGGCGCTGGCCGGCGCGGAGCTGCTGCTCTACCCCACCGCCATCGGCTGGGACCCCGACGACGCCCAGGACGAAAAGGACCGCCAGCGCGGCGCCTGGATCCTGAGCCACCGCGGCCACGCCGTGGCCAACGGCCTGCCCGTGCTCAGCTGCAACCGCGTGGGCCACGAGCCCTCGCCCCTCGGCGCGTCCGGCATCACGTTCTGGGGCAGCAGCCACGTGCTGGGCCCGCAGGGTGAGTTCCTGGCCGAAGCCAACACCGAACATCCCGAAATCCTGATGGCCACCGTGGACCTGGCGCGCAGCGAACAGGTGCGCCGCATCTGGCCCTTCCTGCGCGACCGCCGCATCGACGCCTACCAGGACCTGCTCAGGCGGTACCGCGATTGAACACCGACATCGAGGCCGGCTACGACGGCCTGCATGACCAGCCGCATGCAATCGTTGAACGCGATGGCGTGCGCTACACGCTGCTGGGCACCGCCCACGTGTCCCAGGCCAGCGTGGACGCGGTGCACGCGGCGATGGCCAACGGCGCCTACGACACCATCGCGGTGGAGCTGGACGAACAGCGCCACCGCGCGCTCACCGACCCCGACGCGCTGTCCAAGCTCGACTTGTTCCAGATCCTGCGCGAAGGCAAGACCGGCCTGGTGGCCGCCAACCTCGCCCTGGCCGCCTACCAGCGCCGCCTGGCCGAACAGCTGGGCGTGGAGCCCGGCGCCGAGCTCAAGGCCGCCGCCACCGGCGCCACCGAGCGCGGCCTGCGCCTCTCCCTGATTGACCGCGACGTCGGCATCACGCTCAAGCGCGCCTTCCGTGGCCTGGGCTTCTGGGGCCGCTCGAAGCTGATGGCGGGCCTGGCGGCCAGCCTGTTCGCCGACGAGGAAGTGGAAGCGGGCGAGATTGAAAAACTCAAGGAAGGCGACTTCCTGGAGTCCAGCTTTGGCGAATTCGCCGCCAGCAGCCCGCCGCTGTACCGCGCGGTGATCGCCGAGCGCGATCGCTACATGGCCGCGCGCCTGCGCCAGGTGGGCGCCGACGGCGCGCGCAGCGTGCTCGCGGTCGTCGGCGCGGGCCACCTCAAGGGCCTGGCCGAACACCTGCGCAGCGACCAGGACGCCCCGGCGCCGGCGCTGGAGGAACTCAACGCGCTGCCGCCCGCAAGCAACATCCCGTGGTTCACGATCATCGTCACGGTGTTCCTGCTGGGCGGCTTCGCCTGGGGCTACCACCAGGGCGGCATCGAGCTGGGCGGCGAACTGCTGCTGAAGTGGGCGCTGGTCACCGGCATCGGCGGCGCCTTGGGCTGCCTGGCCGCCGGCGGGCACCCGCTGAGCATCCTGGCCGCCTTCATCGCCTCGCCGCTGACGCCGCTGCACCCGGCCCTGGCGTCGGGCAACGTCAGCGCCGTGGTGGAGGCCTGGATCCGCAAGCCCACCTACGCCGACTTCCTGCGCCTGCGCGACGACACCGGCACGCTCAAGGGCTGGTGGCGCAACCGCGTGGCCCGGGTGCTGGTGAATTTCTTCCTCACCAGCCTGGGCACCGCGATCGGCGTGTGGACCGCGGGTGCCTACATCATCGGCAAGCTGGGCTGATCCGCCGGCTTGAGCGGGGACTTCTGCCGCGCCCGGCCGATCTTGGCCACGAACGCCTCGCGCATGTCGTCGAGCATGGCGTAGATGGTCGGCAGGAACAGCAGGCTCACCAGCGTTGAGAACGCCAGGCCGCCGGCGATCGCGCGGGCCATCGGGTAGTAAGGCGGGCCATCGCCGGCCATCTGGGTGGTGCTGAGCGCAATCGGCACCATGCCCAGGATCGCCGTGCCCATCGTCATCAGGATCGGCCGCAAGCGGTCGCGACTGCCCTGCACCAGGGCCTGTGTTCGGTCCATGCCGGCGCGCCGGAGCGTGTTGATGTGCTCCACCATCACGATGCCGTTGTTCACCACCACGCCCATCAACACCAATATGCCGATGGCGGCCATGATCGTGAACACCGTGCCGGTGATCCAGAACAGCCAGAACACGCCGAAGATCGAGAACACGATGCTGCTCATGATGGCCGCCGGGAACAGCAGCGATTCGAACACCGCCGCCATCACCACGTAGATCATCACCAGCGCCAGCAGCGTGTTGAAGCCCATCTGCGCGCCGGCCTCGTCCTCCTGGCGGAACGCGCCGTCGAAGCTCCACTGGTAGCCGGTGGGCAGGGTCATGGCCTTGAGCTCTTCCTCCATGGCCTTGCGCGCTTCGTCCACCGTCACCTTTTCAGCCAGGTTGGCCTGGATGTTGAGCGTGGTGCGGCGGTCCTGGCGGAACACCTGGGTGGACGAGGCCTGCACGTCCACGTCCACCACCGACAGCAGCGGGATGGCGGTACCGTCGGGGGCGCGCAGGCTCAGGCCGGAGAGGTCCTCCACGCCGAACCTTTCGGCGCCGTCAAAGCGCACCCACACCGGCACCTCGGTTTCGCCCCGCCGGAACTCGCGCAGCGGCGTGCCGCGCAGCGCGATGCCCACGTACTGGGCCACCTGTTCGGCGCTGAACCCGTAGGACAGCGCCCGCTCACGATCCACGCTGATGGCCAGCTCGGAGTTCTCGTCGCCGGTGTCCACGCGCACGTCGCGCAACTCCTTGCGCGTGGCCAGCTGCGGGATGATGGTGGCCGCCAGCGCCTTGAGCTCCTCGGACGAATCGCCGACCAGCGACACCTGGATCTGGTCGCCGCCGCCCTGCCCGCCCTGCTGGCCGCCACCCTGCTGGAAGCCGATGGTGGCGCGCGCGGACTTGGGCATGCCGGCGCGGATCTCTTCCATGATTTCCGCGGGCGGGCGCAGGTCGCCGCCGTCGCTGCGCAGCGTGATCATGGTGCCGGCCCAGCCCTGTTCGCTGAAGTAGGAGTAGATCTGTTCGATCTGCAGCTTCTCGCGGTTCTCGTCCAGGTACCTTTCCACCCGCGCCACTTCCTCGGACACCTGCGGCAGCGAATAGGCGCCCTTCCACTGGTAGAACATGTCCAGCTGGCGGCTCGGCTCCTGGTAGAAGAAGTCGGTCTTGGTCTTGACCATCGGCACGATGCTCACCGCCACGATCAGCGCGATGCCGAGCACGCTGATGCCGCGGTGGCGCAGCGTCCACTCCAGGAAGCGGGCATATTTGTCCTGCATGCGCGGGATCAGGCCGGTGCCGGCCGTCGCCGCCGGCGGGGTCTTCATGCGCGCCGACAGCATCGGGATCAGGCTGATGGCCACCAGCCAGGACGCCAGCAGCGACACGGTGATGGTGACCGCGATCTGCACCATAAAGATGCTGATCTGGTTGGTTTCACCGAACAGGTTGGGCACGAACACGATGCAGTGGCACAGCGTGCCGGCCGACAGCGCGATGGCCACGTTCTTGGTGCCCATGATGGACGCCCACACCGGGTTGCCCGGGTGCCTCTCGCGCTCCTGGTAGATGCTTTCCACCACCACCACCGCGTTGTCCACCAGCATGCCCACGGCCAGCAGCAGGCCCATCATGGTCAGCACGTTGAGGGTGACGCCGAGGAAGTACATGAAGCCCAGCGTCATCACGAAGCAGATCGGGATGGCCAGGCTGACCATCAGCGTGGACGGCCAGTGGCGCAGGAAGAAGAACAGCACCGCCACCGACAGCAGCAGGCCGACGATGCCGGCCTCGGTCAGCGACAGCAGCGAGCCGGTGACGTTCGCGCCCTGGTCGTCGATCAGGGTGACCTGGATGCCGCGGAAATCGGGCAGCTTGCCGATGCGGTCGATTTCCGCCAGCGCGATCTTCGACACGTCCACCAGGTTGGCGTTGCGCTCCTTGAACACGTCGATGCCCACCGCCGGGCGCCCTTCCAGGCGCCGGCCGTAGTCCATGCGCGCGGGCTTGAGGCGCACGTCGGCGATCTGCTCCAGGCGCAGGCCGTTGGCGCCCACCACCAGCTCGCGCAGCTCGCGGATGTCGCGCAGTTCGCCGATCGGCTGCACGCGCAGCCGGCGGTCGCCGTCTTCGATGGTGCCGGCCGACACGGAGAAATTGACCGCCTGCAGCTTGGCCGCCAGCTCGTTCAGGCCCAGGCCGTGGGCGCTGAGGCGGTCGGGGTCGATGGCCACCTCGATCTCGCTCGGCGTGGCGCCGGAGATTTCCACGCGGGCCACGCCGGGCAGGCGCTCCAGCTGGCGCTTGAGCTTGAGGTCGATCAGGTCGTATTCGTTGGTGAGGTCGCGCTCGCTGGCCAGGCGCACGCGCAGCACGGGCTCGTCGCCCGTGGAGAACTTCATCACGTTGTAGCGCTGGAAGTCGTCGGGCAGTTCGTCGCGGATGGCGTCGATGCGCTCGCGCGCCTCCGAGGCCAGCACTTCCACGTCCCGGTCCCAGTCGGAGAACTCGATCCAGACGTTGCCGCCGTCGGCGCGGCTCACCGAGTTCAGGGTCTTGATGCCCTGCAGCGTCGACAGCGCCTCTTCCACCGGCCGCACCAGGCTGCGCTCGACTTCCTGCGGGGTCGAGCCCGGGTACGGCAGGTCCACGGCGATGAAGGGCGCGTTGAGCTCCGGGAACTGCTCCAGCGGCAGCCGGAACGCCGCGATCAGGCCAATCACCATCATCGAGACGAAGAACATGATCGTCGTCACCGGACGACGCAGGCTGAGCTCGGCGATGGTCATGCGTGCGAACCCTCGGTGGCGCCGTCGCCGGGCGAAACGTCCAGCGGCTTGCGGCGCGCCACGTAGCTGGCGTCACTGCGGCGGTCGAGCAGGTTGTACATCACCGGGATCACCAGCAGCGTCAGCAGCGTGGACACCGCCAGGCCGCCGATCACCGTGATGGCCATGGGCGATCGCACCTCGGCGCCGGCACCCGAAGCCAGCGCCAGCGGAAGGAAGCCCAGCAGCGCGGTCAGCGTGGTCATGATGATCGGGCGCAGGCGGGATTCGGCGCCGCGCAGGATGGCCTCGCGCTTGTCCACGCCCGACTCGCGCAGCTGGTTCACCTTGTCGATCAGGATGATGGCGTTCTTCACCACGATGCCCACCAGCAGGATCAGGCCGATGAACACCACCACCGACAGCGACGACCCCGTCAGCACCAGGGCCAGCACCGCGCCGACGATGGCCAGCGGGATGGTGAACATGATCACGAAAGGATGCAGCAGCGATTCGAACTGCGACGCCATCACCAGGTACACCAGGAAGATGGCCAGCGCGAACGCGAACACCAGCGAGTTGATGGACGCACGCAGCTCTTCGCCCTGGCCGCCGATGGCCATGGTGACGTCGGTGCCCAGCGGGTTCTCACCCACCAGGTCGCGCACTTCCTGCACGGCGCTGCCCAGGTCGCCGTAGCGCAGGCTGGACGACACCACGGCCACGCGCGACTGGTTGGCGTGGTGGATCTCGCTCGGGCCAGTCGTGGCAATCACCTCGGCCACGGAATCCAGCGTCACCGGCGCGCTGCTTTCGGGGTTCACGATCAGGCGCTTGATGTCGGCCAGCGACGCACGGTCGGACGCCTGCGCCCGCACCAGCACGTCGATCTTGCGGTCGCGGAAGCTGTAGCGCGTGGCCACTTCACCGCGCACCTTGCGCACCACCTGGTCGGCGATCTGGCGCGTGGTCAGGCCCAGGGCCGCCGCGCGCTCCTGGTCGAAGCGGATCTGGATCTCGGGGAAGCCCTCTTCCACCGTGGACTTCACGTCCACGAAGCGGTCGGAGCCTTCCATCAGCGTCACCAGCTTCGCGCCGGCCTTTTCCAGCTCGGCCAGGTCGGCGCCGCGCAGCTCGATCTCCAGCGGCGTGGAGAAGCTGAAGATCTCCGGCCGGCCGAACTTCACTTCCACGCCCGGGTACTGCTGCATGGTGGCGCGCAGGCGCTCGGTCTGCACCGCCTCGGTCTCGGCGCCGTGGCCCTCGGCCAGCACGATGCTGATCTTGCCGATGTTCTCGCCCGACTCGGTCGGGCTGGCGTCCAGGCGGGTGCCGCTGCCGGACACGCCGTACAGGGCGCGCACGCCCTCGTCGCCGGCGTGGGCTTCCTGGATCTTGCGCACCATGGCGTCGGTGTCGCGCAGCTGGGTGCCCGCCGGCATCTTCACCGTCATCTCGAAGCGGTCCTGGGCCAGCTGGGGTATCAGGTCCAGGCCCAGCGTGGGCACCAGCGCCAGCGCGGCGGCGAAGGCCACGGCCGCCACGCCCAGCACCATCCCGGGGCGGTCGAGCGAGGTGGGCAGCACGCGCTTGTAGCCCGCGGCGGCCCAGTCGTAGGGCTTGATCACCCACTTGCCGATCCACGCCAGGCCACCGCCCAGGTATTTGGCCAGGAAGCGGAACACCGTGGTGATCACCATGAACACGAACAGCAGCACCAGGCC
>FSSH01000998.1_pt1 | contig 10804 bp, 11 predicted proteins | sample 1166101 | NCBI WGS metagenome assembly FSSH01 (sample SAMEA32972668, study PRJEB13176) | freshwater metagenome | biome: Drinking water system; feature: Biomass in drinking water that filtered by 0.45 um membrane; material: drinking water | place: USA | collected 2012-12-20 | depth 0 m | reverse complement strand
GGCCCTCCCGGCAGCCCGGACGAGGACGGCGACCGCTTCCTCGAATTCTGGAACCTCGTCTTCATGCAATACGAGCAGGTCGAGCCGGGCAACCGCCTCGCCCTGCCGCGCCCCTCGATCGATACCGGCATGGGCCTGGAGCGGATGGCCGCCATCCTCCAGGGCGTGACCAGCAACTACGACACCGACCTGTTCCGGGCGCTGATCGACGCCGTCGCCCACGCGGTCGGGCGCCCGCCCGAAGCCGGCACCCGCGCCTCCTACCGGGTCATCGCCGACCACCTGCGCGCCTCCGCCTTCCTCGTCGCCGACGGCGTGCTGCCGGGCAACGAGGGCCGCGGCTACGTCCTGCGCCGGATCATGCGACGGGCCATGCGCCATCTCGAATTGCTGGGCTCGCGCGAGCCTGTGATGTTCCGCCTCGTGCCGACCTTGCTGCGCGAGATGGGCCAGGCCTATCCCGAGCTCGTCCGCGCCGAAGGTCTGATCACCGAGACCCTGCGCCTCGAAGAGACCCGCTTCCGCCGCACGCTGGAGCGCGGCCTCGCCATCCTGGACGACGAGACCAAGGGTCTGTCGGCCGGCCAGAACCTGTCGGGCGAGACCGCCTTCACCCTCTACGACACCTACGGCTTCCCCCTCGACCTGACGCAGGACGCCCTGAAGGCCCGCGGCATCGGCGTCGATACGGAGGTCTTCGGCCAGGCGATGGAGCGCCAGCGCAAGGCTGCTCGCGCCGCTTGGGTAGGCTCCGGCGAGGCTGCCACCGAGACGGTCTGGTACGGAGTGAGGGAGCGCGTCGGCGCCAGCGAGTTCCTCGGTTACGAGACCGAATCCGCCGAGGGCATCGTCACCGCGCTCCTGCGCGAGGGCGCCGAGGTCGAGACGCTGGTCGCCGGCGAGACCGGGCTCGTCCTCCTCAACCAGACGCCGTTCTACGCCGAATCCGGCGGCCAGGTCGGCGATACCGGGACGATCGCTGCCGCCGGCTTGAAGGCCCGCGTGAGCGCCACCGAGAAGAAGCTCGGCGACCTCTTCGTCCATCACGTGACGATCGAGGAGGGGCGCCTGACCTCGGGCCAGGCGGTGGAACTCGCCGTCGACCATGCGCGCCGCTCTGCGATCCGCGCCAACCACTCGGCGACTCACTTGCTGCACGAGGCCCTGCGGCAGGTGCTCGGCGACCATGTCGCCCAGAAGGGTTCGCTGGTGGCCCCCGAGCGCCTGCGCTTCGATTTCAGCCACCCGAAGCCCCTGGAAGAGGCCGAGGTCAGGGCTGTGGAGGACATCGCCAACGCCGTCCTTCTGCAGAATACCCCGGTCGTGACGAAGCTGATGGCGCAGGACGAGGCGGTCGCCTCCGGCGCCCGCGCGCTCTTCGGTGAAAAATACGGCGACGAGGTCCGCGTCGTCTCGATGGGCCTGCCCGTCTCCGATGAAGGCAGCCCGGCGGCGGGCGGCCGCCTGCCGGCCTTCTCGATCGAATTGTGCGGCGGCACCCATGCGGCGCGCACCGGCGATATCGGCGTGATCACCGTGGTGGGCGAGAGCGCGGTGGGAGCCGGCGTGCGCCGGATCGAGGCCATGACCGCCGATGCCGCCCGCCGCCACCGGGCTCAGGAGAGCCGGACGCTGAGTCAAATCGCCGGCCTTCTCAAGGCGCCGGTCTCGGACGCGCCCGAGCGTCTCGCCAACCTGATCGAGGAGCGCCGCCGCCTGGAGCGCGAATTGACCGACGCCCGCAAGAAGCTGGCGATGGGCGGAGGCGGTGCTGGCGGCGGAGATGAAATCCGCGAGGTCGGCGGCGTGAAGCTGCTGGCCCGGGTCGTCGAGGGCGTCGAGCTTCGCGATCTCAAGAGCCTCGCCGACGAGGGCAAGACCCGCCTCGGCTCGGGCATCGTTGCCCTGGCGGGCATCTCCGCCGACGGCAAGGCCGGTCTCGTCGTGGGCGTGACCGATGACCTGACGGGTCGTCACGACGCCGTGGCGCTGGTTCGTGCCGGCGCCGACCATCTCGGCGGCAAGGGCGGGGGCGGACGCCGCGACATGGCCCAGGCTGGCGGTCCGAACGGCGCCGGTGCTGCCGCAGCCCTCGATGCGATCGCGGCGGCCCTGGCCGCTGGCACGTAGGGCGAGACCTCGGACCGGTCCCGGTCCGAGGTCTCGGAACAGGATCAGTTCACCCGCGACCAGGTCTGACGCTTGCAGAATACGCCCATGACGCAGCCGGCGACCTCGACGGCGTTCGGTCCCTTGACCTTGAGCGATCCGGAATAGGTCTTCCCGTCCTTAGGGTTGTAGAGCGAGCCCTCGTAGCCGTCGGAGCTCGCCGTCGTGGCGTTCAGGATGCGGACGCCGACGAGGCTGCGCGAGCGCAGGGATGCGTCCGGGTTGTTGGCGTCGAGGCCCGTGCCGGAGGTGCTGGCGATGGAGCCGCAATAGCCACCGCCGCAGCGCGAGATCTTGATCTTCGAGTCGCCGTTCTCGGTGAGCCATGTCCCGGTGGGGTCGGCCCCTTTCTGCGCGAGGGCGGCCGCAGGAGCCATCAGGGCTCCCGAGACGATGGCAGCTAGGGCCCAACGCAGCTGTCGTGTCGATCTCACGTATCATTCCTCCCAAACAGCACCGACGCGGCGTCTTTGCGGCCGGCTCGGCTTTGCCGATCAAAGGCATAACGCGGCGCGGACGGCTCTCGCAAGCGGCTTGCAACCTGTGCTCCATACGTCGCCGTCCGGAGCCCGGGGCGAGGTCGCCAGCCTTGACGGAGCCACCCCGATATCACCAGAACGCGCGGGCGCCGGGTCGACGGACGATCCTTCAGGAGACGGCAGCAATGCGTGTGATCGAGACGGAGATCCCTGCGGTCAAGCGCGTCGTGCCGGTCCGCCACGGCGATGCCCGCGGCTGGTTCTCGGAGACCTTCCGCGCCGATATCCTGGCGGCGAACGGCATCGCCAACGGCTTCGTCCAGGACAACCAGTCCTTTTCGGGTCCCAAGGGCACGATCCGGGGCCTGCATTTCCAGCTCGCACCGGCCGCGCAGGCCAAGCTCGTACGGGTGCTCTCGGGCAGCATCCTCGATGTCGCCGTCGACATTCGCCGGGACTCGCCGACCTTCGGCCGCCATGTCGCCGTGCGTCTCGATGCCGAGGGTGGCGAGCAGCTCTTCGTGCCGGCCGGCTTCGCCCACGGCTTCTGCACCCTCGAGCCCGACACGGTGATCGCCTACAAGGTCGACGCCTATTACAGCCGCGAGCATGACCGGGCGATCACGTGGAACGATCCGGGTCTCGGCATCGTCTGGCCGGTGGCGGAGGCCGAGGCGCATCTCTCCGACAAGGATCGCGCCGCGCCCAGGATGGCGGACCTGCCCATCCTTTTCTGATCGCTCCGCTGCAAGAAGCGGGATGAGGCTGTCCCCCGATTGGCGGCGTTGTCGTCGGGAACCTGTCCCGACGCGGAGGCGGCCATGGACAAGCAGCATCCCAAGACGAAGGACCCCGTAGCTGAGGGCGCTCACGCTCGCGCGATAGGCCGGCCAAAGGACGCCTGCCCCTATCCCGCCGGATCGGCCGAGCGGAGTGCCTGGTTCGAGGGCTACGACGGCACGCCTTCCGATGCGGGACCGGACCTCGCCCCTTGCACGAGCCGCACATCCTCGGGGCTCGATCAATGATCGGCGCCCCTCGCGCAGGCAGGCAGCGTTTCGGTGCCGGAGGACACCATGCTCAAGGGCGCGACGCTCGTCGCGCAGGATCAGCGTATGGCCCATCACGGCCTTCCCGGGTTCGGGACTGCGGCGGGTCGCGCCAAGGCCTTTGGCAAGTCCGACGATGAAGCAAAGCTCGAGCAGTCGATGTGCGAGATCAGTCGGGCCGACGAGTTCGCCAGCCAGGTCGCCGCTTGATCCCTTCGTGAGCTCTGACCGGTGCGTATGTCGACCGGAATGCTTAGCTCAGATCGGCGTCGCCATGACGATGATCATGGCCGGACACGACCTGCTGCAGGAGGCGGATGAGGTGGTGCCGATCCGCGTCCGTGAGCGCGTCGACCGTCCGGGCGTGAGCGTCCCGGGCCGCCCCCTCCATCGCGGCGTGAAGCGCTTCTCCCGCAGGAGTGAGGCGACAGACCTGCGCGCGGCGATCGGTCGGCGAGATCGATCGGCTGACCAATCCGCGGCCAGCGAGGCGCTTGAGGGCGCCGGTCGTCGTCGTTCGGTCGAGGGCCACCGCGTTTGCGAGCGTCGTCTGGTCGGCTTCGCGCAGCTCCCGGAGCTGCGAGAGCAGGCTGTATTGCAGCGGCGTGATGCGAAATTCGGCACAACGCTCCGAGAACAGGCTCACATGGATCTGGTGCATCCGGCGTGCGAGAAAGCCGGGTCGCTCCCAGAGGAGCCATGGCTCCTGACAGGGCTGGTGGCCCTCCACCGTCTGTAGGCTCTTCGCCGAAGCAGCCGCGACCTCTTCCATCAAGCCTCACCGTCGAACAACCCTGCCCTGGCACGTCGCATGCATTGCGTCGATGCGAAGCATACTGCGCTTTTGGCAAGAACGGGGCCGAGTGATGGACGATCGCCGTTTCGATCTGATCCTGCGCGGTGGACGGGTCATCTGCCCCGTCTCCGGCATCGATGGCATCCGCGACGTGGCGGTTCGCGACGGTCGCATCGCCGCGGTCGAGGAGGCGATCCTGCCCTCCGCCGCCGCCGAGGTCGTCGACGTCTCGGGCAAGCTCGTCCTGCCCGGCATGATCGACACCCACGCCCATGTCTATCAATACGTCACAGGCCGTTTCGGACTGAACGCCGACATGGTCGGCGTGCGCTCGGGCGTCACCACGGTGGTGGACCAGGGCGGCGCGTCCTGCATGACGCTGCCGGGCTTTCGCCACTTCATCGCGGAGAAGGCGGAGACCCAGGCCCTGGCCTTCCTATCCGCCTATCTCGTCGGCGGCCTCGAAGGGCATTTCTACCCGAACCTCTACAGCCCGGACGGCGTCGACATCGACGCGACCGTGAAATCGGCCGTCGAGAACCGGGACCTCGTGCGCGGCATCAAGGGCCATGCCGAGATCGGCGGCTTCGCCCGCTGGGGCATCAAGGTCATGGAGATGGCCGCCGAGATCAGCCGGCAGGCCGACCTGCCGCTCTACGTGCATTTCGGCCAGCTCTGGGGCCTGCCGGAATCCGGTGCCAATGGCGAAGATGCCGACACCATCGTCGAACGGGTGATCCCGCTGCTGCGCCCCGGAGACGTGCTGGCCCACCCGTTCACCCGCCATCCGGGCGGCTTCATCAACGAGGCGGGCGAAGTCCATCACATCATCCGCCGGGCGATGGATGCGGGGCTGAAGGTCGATGTCGGCCATGGCAGCCACTTCTCCTACCGGGTCGCCCGCGCCTCGCTGCCGGCCGGGGTGATCCCCTATACGCTCGGCGCCGACATGCACGGCTACAACACCGAGGTGCCCCAACCCGCCGGAACCCCCGACGAGCACCACGACGACGAGAACCATCCCTTCCTCGGCCAGGCCCGCTTCAGTCTCACCCAGGCGATGAGCTCGATGATGGCGCTGGGGATCCCGTTCGAGGAGGTGGTGCCGATGGTGACCTCGCACCCGGCAGAGATGCTGCGCATGAGCGACCGCATCGGCGCGCTGACGATCGGCTTTGCGGCCGACGTCTCGGTCCTGCACGACGATCGCGGCCGTTTCCTCCTTCGCGACAACGAGGACACGAGGGTCGTGGCCGAGCGCCTGCTGCGCCCTGCCTTCTGCCTCCGCGCGGGCAAGCGCTTCGAGGCCGATTCGCCGATCCTGCCACAGGCGATCGCGGCCTGAGGTGGCACCGGTGCCCGCCTTTGTCATCGACGACCCGACGCCAGCCGATCCTCGCCGCGCCTGGGACCGGCTCGACCATGCGGCGAGGGGCGCATGCTTCGACAACAATGCGAGCGTCGCCGACAGCGCCGCGCAGATCGCCGCACGCAACGCGGCCTCTGCCGATTATCGGGCCACGCATGCTGGCAGCCTCGACATTCGCTATGGTCAGGGCGCCCGCCAAGCGTTCGACCTCTATCCCGCGGCTGATCCCGCCGCGCCCTGCCTCGTCTTCGTCCATGGCGGCTACTGGCAGCGCAACGCCAGGGCCGATTTCGCCTGCTTCGCGGAAGGACCGAACGCGGCCGGCTGGTCCGTGGCGATGCCGGGCTACACGCTGGCGCCGGATGCCAGCCTCGGGGCCATCGTCGGGGAGATCGGCACCGCCCTCGACTGGCTCGCCGAGCACGGTGCCAAGCACCGGATCGGCGGCTCCATCGTCCTCGCCGGCTGGTCGGCGGGGGCACAGCTCGCCGCGCTTCATCTGGGGCACCGGGCGGTGACGGCGGCCCTCGCGATCTCGGGCGTCTACGACCTCGCGCCGATCCGCGAGACCTACCTGAACGAGAAGCTCAAGCTCACCGACGCGGAGATCGAGACCCTCTCGCCGCTGCGGCTCCCCGTCGTTCAGAAGCCCATGACGATCGCCTATGGAAGCCGCGAGCTTCCCGCCCTCGTCCATGACGGGCGCAATCTCCACGCCTCGCGCAGCGCCGCCCATGCCTCCGGCGCCCTGCTGCCGGTACCGGGCGCCGACCATTTCTCGATCCTCGACGAGTTCCGAAGGCACGACGGCCTGCTCGTCCGCGCCGCTCAGGACCTCCTCGGAGGCGCCCGATGAGCGCCGAGGGCGTCGGCGCCCCGCTCCCCCGCAAGGAGGACGATCGCCTGATGCGGGGGCGCGGACAATATGTCGGCGACATTCGCCTGCCCGGCATGCAGGACGTCGCCTTCGTCCGCAGCCCCCTCGCCCATGCTCGAATCCGCGCGATCCATGTGCCGGACGCCTATCGCGATCGGGTCTTCACCGCGGCCGACCTCGACGGCGTCCTGCCGATCCGCGCGGTCTCGGGGCTCCCTGGCTTCAAGGCCTCCGAGCAGCCGGTTCTGGCCATCGGCAAGGTGCGGCAGGTCGGCGAGCTCGTCGCCATGTGCGTCGCCCCGACCCGAGCCGAGGCCGAGGATATCGCCGCATCCGTGGTCCTCGATCTCGAGGAGCTGCCGGCCGTGCACGACATGCTGGCCGCACGCGAGCCGGGCTCTGCCCTCGTCCACGAGCATTGGGGCGACAACGTCTTCCTGGAGACGCTGGTCGACATCGACATCGCATCCGCCCTCGATGCGCCGATCACGGTGAGCCGCACCATCTCGACGGGCCGGCAATGCATGGCACCGATCGAGGGCCGCGGCACGGTGGTGCATCTCGACCACCGCCTCGACCAGCTCGTCGTCCACACCGCGAGCCAGATGCCTCATATCGTGCGCAACGGCCTCTCGGAATGTCTCGGCATCGAGCAGGGCCGCATCCGCATCGTCTCGCCCGATGTCGGCGGCGGCTTCGGCTACAAGGCGATCCTGTTGCCCGAGGACGTGGCCCTGTCCTGGCTCGCCCTGCGGCTCGGGCATCCTGTCCGGTGGCTGGAGGACCGGCGCGAGCACCTCACCGCCAACGCCAATTGCCGCGAGCACCATTACCGCATCACCGCCTATGCCGAGCGCGACGGCCGGTTGCGCGGCATCGATTGCGAGGCGATCGTCGATTCCGGTGCCTATTCCGCCTACCCGTTCTCGGCCTGCCTCGAAGCCGCGCAGGTCGCCAGCATCCTGCCCGGACCCTACGACTTCCCGGCCTATCGCTGCCGCACCTGGTCGGTCGCGACCAACAAATGCCCGATCCTGCCTTACCGCGGCGTTGCCCGCACCGGCGTCTGCTTCGCCCTTGAACTCGTGCTCGACGCTGTCGCCCGCGAGGCCCGTATCTCGCCCGAAACGGTGCGGGAGAAGAACCTCGTCCGGCCGGACCAGATGCCGTTCGAGAACATCACCAAGAAGCATTTCGACAGCGGCGACTATCCGCAGGCGCTGGCTCGCGCGCTGAAGGCCGTCGACGCCGAGGCGGTTCGCGCCCGCCAGCGCGGCCTTGAGCCGGATGGCCGTCGGATCGGCCTCGGATTGGCGATCTACTGTGAGCAAGCGGCGCACGGGACGTCCGTCTATTCCGGCTGGGGCATCCCGATGGTGCCGGGCCACGAGCAGGCGAGCGCCCGCCTCACCCCGGATGGCGGCCTCGAACTCAGGATCGGCGCACATTCGCACGGCCAGGGCCTGGAGACGACGCTGGCTCAGGTCGCCCATGAGATCCTCGGCATTCCGGTGGCGCGCACCCGCCTCGTCCACGGCGATACGGCGATGACGCCCTATTCCACCGGCTCCTGGGGCTCGCGGGTCATGGTGATGGCCGGCGGCGCGGTGGCGGCGGCCTGCGAGGCTCTGCGCGACCGCGCGGTACGGATCGGCGCCCACCTGCTTCAGGCTCGGCCTGACGAGTGCCGCTTCGAGGGCGGACACGTGGTCGGACCCTCCGGCGACGTGCCGCTGGAGACCATCGCGCGCACCTGGTACCGGCGCCCGCAGGATCTGGCGCCCGATACCGATCCGGGCGGCCTCGAAGTCACCGCCGGATACAAGCCGCGGCGCGATTCCGGCACCTTCTCCTACGCGGCGCATGCCGCATTGGTGGCGGTCGACCCAGATCTCGGGGCGGTCGAGATCCTCGACTACGTCATCGTCGAGGATGGCGGCACCCTGGTGAACCCCCTCGTGGTGGACGGCCAGATCTACGGCGGCCTCGCTCAGGGCGTCGGCACGGCCCTGTACGAGGAGATGCGTTTCGACGCCCGCGGCCAGCCGCTCGCCTCGACCTTCGCCGACTATCTGCTGCCCGGCGCGGCGGAGGTGCCGATGGCCCGCATTGACCACATGGAGACGCCCTCGCCCTACACGCGCTTCGGCCAGAAGGGCATCGGCGAGGGCGGCGCCATCGCTCCGCCGGCCGCGCTCGCCAACGCGATCAACGACGCGCTCGCGCCGCTCGGCGTCGAGATGCTGCATTCCCCCATCACCCCGCGGCGGATCGTGGAGGCGGTGCTCGCTGCCCGTCTTGGCTCCGACCACGCGAGGGAAGCCGCATGAAGCCCGCGCCCTTCGCCTGGGAGCGCCCGGCGGATCTGGCCGCGCTCGTCGAGCGCCTCGCTACGGCGCCGGGGAGCGTGAAGCTGATCGCCGGCGGCCAGTCCCTCGGCCCGATGCTCAACCTGCGCCTCGTCGAGCCGGACCTCGTCCTCGACATCACCGGGATTGCGGAATTGCGCCAGGCAAGGGTCGAGGACAACGTCCTCGTTCTGGGCGCCTGCGTGACGCATGCCGATATCGAGGACGGACGCGTGCCAGACCTCACCGGCGGCGCCTTGCAGCGGGTCGCCGCCGCCATCGCCTACCGGCCGGTGCGCAACCGCGGCACGATCGGCGGCAGCCTCGTCCACGCCGACCCCGCCGCCGATTGGTTGAGCGCGTTGACCGCCCTCGGAGCCGAGGTCGAGATCGCCGGCCGGAACGGTCGCCGCACCATGCCGGTCGAGCGTTTCGTCACCGGTGCGCTCGACGTCGCGCTGAGCCCCGGCGAGATGCTGGTCGCCATCCGCATACCGGCGATGCCGGAGGGCGCCGCCTGGGGCTACGTCAAGCACTGCGCCAAGATCGGCGAGTTCGCTCATGCCATCGCGGCCGTGCGGCTCGAACCCGAAGCCGGTCGTTGCCGCGCCGTGATCGGTGCCGTCGAAGGGCCACCCCTGCTCCTTGCCGACGCCAGTCCGCTCTTCGGCGGCCGCATCGGACCCGACTTCGCCACGTGCTTCGATGCGCGAACCGCCGATTCCGTCCTCGCTGCTTCCGGCATGACGGACCCGGTGGACCGCCACATCCACGTCACGGTGCTGGCCCGCGCGGTGGCGCAGGCGGCCAGACCCGTTCGGTCGCTTCTGCCGGAGGCCGCATGAGCGCCGGGCTGGCAGAACCTGCGGCGGGCCGAATCGCCCTTTCGCTGACGGTGAACGGTCGGTTTCGGCGGATCGAGGCCGAGCCGAGGAGCCATCTCGGCGATGTCCTGCGCGAGCACCTCGACCTCACAGGGACCCATCTCGGCTGCGAGCACGGCGTTTGCGGCGCCTGCACAGTTCTCCTCGACGGCGAGCCGGCGCGGGCCTGCCTCACCTTCGCTGGCGCCTGCGCGGGCGCCTCGGTGACGACGATCGAGGGCCTCGACGACGATCCGGTCGCGGCGGAGCTTCGTGCCGCCTTCAACCGCGAGCATGCCCTTCAGTGCGGCTACTGCACCCCCGGCATGCTGGTGGCCGCGCGCGACCTCGTCCTGCGCCTGCCCGATGCCGACGAGCGGCGAATCCGCATCGGCCTCTCGGGCAATCTCTGCCGCTGCACCGGCTATCTCAATATTGTCACGGCGATTGAGGCCGGCGCACGCGCCATGGCCGACGCATAGAGTATCCGTGATGATTTTAGATTAATCGCTCGCTGCGAGCCAGGTCGAGGGGCGGCTCCAGCATCGTCTGCCAGCATCAAATGGACGTGTCTCGACGAGGCTCGACACGAACGGTATGGGTCTCGACCCAACGTAAAATCATCATACTCTACCGTCGCTCAAGCCACCAGACTGCCGCCGCCGCTAGCGCGACCAGTGCCCAGGCCAGCAGCGGCAGCAGCAGCGGGTTCACCGTCGTGGCCGGCATGGGGACTTCCTCAGGCGCCGCGGCGCTGCAGCATCAGCTTCTTGATTTCACCGATCGCGCGGGCCGGGTTGAGGCCCTTGGGGCAGGTGCGCGCGCAGTTCATGATGGTGTGGCAGCGGTAGAGC
>FSSH01003601.1_pt2 | contig 10839 bp, 7 predicted proteins | sample 1166101 | NCBI WGS metagenome assembly FSSH01 (sample SAMEA32972668, study PRJEB13176) | freshwater metagenome | biome: Drinking water system; feature: Biomass in drinking water that filtered by 0.45 um membrane; material: drinking water | place: USA | collected 2012-12-20 | depth 0 m | reverse complement strand
GCGGAATTCGAAGCGCGCCTTGCTCAGCGCGTTGTCGCGCGCCTGCGCGCCCGGGTGGCCCTTGGCCAGGTCGGCGGCATGCGCGGCGATGCGGTAGGCCATCAGGCCTTCGCGCACGTCGTTCTTGTCGGGCAGGCCCAGGTGTTCCTTGGGCGTGACGTAGCAGAGCATCGCCGTGCCGAACCAGCCGATCATGGCCGCACCGATCGCGGACGTGATGTGGTCGTAGCCGGGCGCGATGTCGGTGGTCAGCGGGCCGAGGGTGTAGAACGGCGCTTCGCCGCACACGGCCAGCTGCTTGTCCATGTTTTCCTTGATCAGGTGCATCGGCACGTGGCCGGGGCCCTCGATCATGGTCTGCACGTCGTGCTTCCAGGCGATCTTGGTCAGCTCGCCCAGGGTTTCGAGCTCGCCGAACTGCGCGGCGTCGTTGGCGTCGGCGATGCTGCCCGGGCGCAGGCCGTCGCCCAGCGAGAAGCTGACGTCGTAGGCCTTCATGATCTCGCAGATGTCTTCGAAGTGCGTGTAGAGGAAGTTTTCCTTGTGGTGGGCCAGGCACCACTTGGCCATGATCGAGCCACCGCGGCTGACGATGCCGGTGACGCGCTTGGCGGTCAGCGGCACGTAGCGCAGCAGCACGCCGGCGTGGATGGTGAAGTAGTCCACGCCCTGCTCGGCCTGTTCGATCAGGGTGTCGCGGAACACTTCCCAGGTGAGGTCCTCGGCCTTGCCGTTGACCTTTTCCAGCGCCTGGTAGATCGGCACGGTGCCGATCGGCACCGGCGAGTTGCGGATGATCCACTCGCGCGTCTCGTGGATGTTCTTGCCCGTGCTCAGGTCCATCACGGTGTCGCCGCCCCAGCGGATCGACCACACCAGCTTCTCCACTTCCTCGGCAATGCCGGAGGAAACGGCGCTGTTGCCGATGTTCGCGTTGACCTTGGTGAGGAAGTTGCGGCCGATGATCATCGGCTCGAGCTCGGGGTGGTTGATGTTGGCCGGGATGATGGCGCGGCCGCGCGCCACTTCGTCGCGCACGAATTCAGGCGTGATGAACTTCTGGATGTTGGCGCCGAAGGTTTCGCCGGCGTGCTGCCTGAGCAGGTGCGCCTCGGTGATGGCCTCGATGCGCTGGTTCTCGCGGATGGCGATGTATTCCATCTCGGGCGTGATGATGCCGCGGCGCGCGTAGTGCATCTGGGTGACGTTGGCGCCGGCGTGGGCGCGGCGCGGCGGGCGCAGGGCCGGGAAGCGCACGGCGTCCAGCGAGGCGTCGGCGGCGCGGCCGCGGCCGAACTCCGAGCTCAGGCCCGGCAGCGGCGAGCTGTCGCCGCGCTCGGCGATCCAGCGCTCTCGCAGTGGCGTCAGGCCCGCGCCCAGGTCAATGTCCGCGTCCGGGTCGCTGTACGGGCCCGAGGTGTCGTAGACCACGAAGGGCGCGTTGGGCTCCATGATGCCGAACATGCGCGGCGTCTCCGACAGCGCGATCTGGCGCATCGGCACCTGGATGTCGGGGCGCGAGCCCTCGATGTGGATCTTGCGCGAACCCGGGATCGGGCGCGTCACGGATTCGGAGAGTTCCTGCGCCTGGCGCAGCAGTTCGGTGGGAAGCGCGTTCATGCGGTTTCGTCCTTGGTTCGCCCGGTCATCGGGCGGGAACGAAGCGGCGGCGCCGGGGCGCAGGCACGGGCCGGCACCACGAAAGCTTCCCTACGCCGGCATTACCCGGATCAGGTCCAAAGGGTCTGTCTCAGCCCGCTGTTGCCTGGGCACCCCCGCTTCTTGCCGCGTATTGAACCACGGGCCGGGGGTGGATGCGAATGGCCTTTTTGGCCACGGATTTACGCGGATGAACGCGGATAAAGCGGAAGAAAGGTGACGCAAAGTGGCTTCACCACTTTGTTCATCGGCTCTTATCCGCGTTCATCCGCGCAAATCCGTGGCAAAACCGCCCTTCTCGCCCCCGCTACGCCGCCGAATCGAACGGCACGGGCCCGGGCGTGACGCGGGCCGGCTTGGCGGGCGGCGACGGCACGCGGAACCACGCGGCGTACAGCGCCGGCAGGAACAGCAGGGTCAAGGCCGTAGCCACGATCAGCCCGCCCATGATGGCCACGGCCATCGGCCCGAAGAACACGCTGCGCGACAGCGGGATCATGGCCAGCACCGCCGCCAGCGCCGTCAGCACGATCGGGCGGAAGCGACGCACGGTGGCGTCCACCACGGCCTGTTCGGGCGGGTGCCCGGCGGCGATGTCCTGTTCGATCTGGTCCACCAGGATCACCGAGTTGCGCATGATCATGCCGCTGAGCGCGATGGTGCCGAGCATGGCCACGAAGCCGAACGGCACCCGGAACACCAGCAGGAAGGCCACCACGCCGATCAGCCCCAGCGGCGCCGTCAGCAGCACCATGATGGTGCGCGGGAAGCTGCGCAGCTGCAGCATCAGCAGGGTCATCACCACCAGCACGAACAGCGGCACGCCGGCGGCCACCGAGCGCGAGCCGCGGCCGGAGTCCTCGACCGTGCCACCGGTCTCAAGCAGGTAGCCGTTGGGCAGCGAAGCGCGGATCTCCTCCAGCGTGGGCAGGATCTCGGCGGTGACGCTGGGCGGGGTTTTCTCGCCGTAGATGTCGGCGCGCACGGTGATGGTGGGCAGGCGGTTGCGGTGCCAGATGATGCCGTCCTCGAAGCCGTATTCCAGCGTGGCGATCTGCGACAGCGGCACGCTGCGGCCGTTGCCGGCGGGCACCGACAGGCTGCCCAGCAGGCTCAGCTGCTCGCGTTCCTGCTGCGGCCCGCGCAGCAGTATCTCGATCAGCTCGTTGCCGTCGCGGTAGGTGCTTACCGTCGTGCCCGACAGGGAGCCGCGAAGGAAGGCCGCCACTTCGGCCGAGCTGATGCCCAGCACGCGCGCGCGCTCCTGGTCGATCTGCAGGCGTACCACCTTGCTGGGCTCGTCCCAGTCCAGGTTGACGTTGGTCACGGCCTCGTTGGCGCGCACCTTGGCGGCCACCTGGTGCGCCAGGCGGCGCACCTCGTCCACGTGCTCGCCCGAGATGCGGAACTGGATCGGGAAGCCCACCGGCGGCCCGTTCTCCAGGCGCGACACGCGCGCCTGCACGTCGCTGAATTTCTCGTCGAACAGCTTGATCAGGAAGGCGCGCGCGGATTCACGCGATTCGATGTCCTTGGTCAGGATGACGAACTGGGCGAAGCTGGCCTGCGGGAACTTCTGGTCCAGCGGCAGGTAGAAGCGCGGCGTGCCGGTGCCCACGTGGGCCACGTAGCTTTCGATGTCGGTGCGCTTGGCCAGCTCGGCTTCCAACCGCCTGGCCACCGCCTCGGTGGCGTTGAGCGACGAGCCCTCGGCCAGCTCCAGGTCCACCATCAGTTCCAGCCGCGTCGAGGACGGGAAGAACTGCTGTGGCACGAAGCGGAACATCAGGATCGACACCACGAACGCCGCCACGGTCACCGCGATCACCGTCTTGCGGAAGCGCACGCACCAGGTGACCCAGGCGCGCACGCGCTGGTAGAACTTGGTCGCGTAGGGGTCGTGCTCCGGTCCGTCGCCATGCGGCTTGGGCGTGGGCAGCAGCTTGTAGCCCAGGTAGGGAATGAACACCACGGCCGCGATCCACGACAGGATCAGCGAAATGGTGACCACCTGGAAGATCGAGCGCGTGTACTCGCCCGTGCTCGACGCCGCCGTGGCGATGGGCAGGAAGCCCGCCGCCGTCACCAGCGTGCCGGTGAGCATCGGGAAGGCCGTGGACTGGTACGCGAAGGCCGCCGCCTTCATGCGGCTGAAACCCTGCTCCATCTTCACGGCCATCATCTCCACCGCGATGATGGCGTCGTCCACCAGCAGGCCCAGGCCCAGCACCAGCGCGCCCAGCGAAATCTTGTGCAGGCCGATGCCGAAGTAGTGCATGGCCGCGAAGGTCATCGCCAGCACCAGCGGGATGGACAGCGCCACCACCAGGCCGGTGCGGAAGCCCAGCGAGAAGAAGCTCACCAGCAACACGATCACCACGGCCTCGGCCAGCACCTGCACGAACTCGGCCACGCCGGCGCGCACGGCGGCGGGCTGGTCGGACACCTTCTTGAGCGTCATGCCCACCGGCAGGTTTTCCTGCAGGCGCGCGAACTCGGTGTCCAGCACGTCGCCCAGGCGGATGATGTCGCCGCCGGCGCGCATGGACACCGCGATGCCGATGGCGTTCTCGCCCATGAAGCGCATGCGCGGCGCCGCCGGGTCGGCGAAGCCGCGCTTCACCTCGGCCACGTCGCCCAGCCGGAAGCTGCGGTCGCCGACGCGGATCGGGAAGTCGGCGATTTCCTGCACGCTGTCGAAGCGCCCCGAGACGCGCAGCTGCACGCGGTCGGTGGGCGTTTCGAAGAAGCTGGCCGGGGCGATGGCGTTCTGCTGGTCCATGGCCTGCTGCACTGCCGCCAGCGGCACGCCCAGCGTGGCCAGCTTGGTGTTGGACAGCTCGATCCAGATCTTCTCGTCCTGCAGGCCCACCAGCTCGATCTTGCCCACGTCGGGCACCCGGTGCAGCTCGAGTTCGATGCGCTCGGCGTAGTCCTTGAGCGTGGCGTAGTCGAAGCCCTCGCCCGAAAGCGCGTAGATGTTGCCGAACGTGTCGCCGAACTCATCGTTGAAGAACGGCCCCACCACGCCCTGGGGCAGGGTGTGGCGGATGTCGCCCACCTTCTTGCGTACTTCGTACCACAGCTGCGGCAGGTCCCTGGACACCAGCGAATCGCGCGACATCATCATCACCAGCGACTCGCCCGGCCGCGAATACGAGCGCACGTACTCGTAGCGGCCCGTTTCCATCACTTCCTTCTCGACGCGGTCGGTGACCTGCCTGGCCACCTCTTCGGCGGTGGCGCCCGGCCAGTAGGTGCGCACCACCATGATCTTGAAGGTGAACGGCGGGTCCTCGGACTGGCCCAGGCGCTGGTAGCTGAAATAGCCGATCACGGCCAGCACCACCATCGCGTAAAGAACCAGCGCGCGGTTGCGCAGCGCCCATTCGGAGAGGTTGAAGTCGGCGGCCATGGCGCGGGCCTCAGCGCTTGCCGGCGGGCGCGGCGGGCGCGGCGGCGATCTTCACCGGCCGGTTCTCGCGGTCTATCGGCTTGATGCGCTGGCCTTCGAGAAGAAGGTGCACGCCCGCGGCCACCACCCACTCGCCCGGCTCCAGGCCCGACAGCACCGGCACCTGCGCTTCCCCGAAGTCGCCCACCGCCACCGGGCGCAGGTGCACCCGTGACGTGGCCGGGTCCACCACCCACAGCGCCGGCTTGCCGTCCTTCTCGTACAGCGCCGGCAGCGGCACCGCCAGGCGGCGCTCGCCCTGCTGCAACGCGAACACGCGCGCGCTCTGGCCGATCTCGGTGCGCACGTCGCCGGGGCTGAAGCTCACGCGCGCGGCGAAGGTGCGGGCCTGGGAATCGGCCGCCGGCGCGATTTCGCGCAGCCTGGCCGGGAACTGCTTGCCCGGCTGCGACCACAGCTCCACCGCCATCTCGCGGCCCGGCGTGAACAGCGCCGCGCTCTGCTCGGGCACGCTGATGGCCACCTCGCGCTGGCCCTCTTCGGCCAGCACGAACACCGTCTGGCCCGCCGCCACCACCTGGCCGGCCTCGGCCAGGCGCTGGGCGATCACGCCGTCGGCCGGCGCGCGCAGCACCGCGTAGGCGGCCTGGTTGCCCGACACGCGGGCTTCGGCCTGCGCCTGGCGCACGCGCGCCTGCGCGGCCTGCTGGGCCGACACGCGGGCGTCGTAGAGCGATTTGCTGACCAGCTGGCGCTCGAGCAGGCTCTGGTAGCGCTCGAGCTCCGAGGTGGCCAGGCCCAGGTCGGATTCGGCCGAAGCCAGCTGGGCGCGCGCGGCCTCAAGCTGCAGCGCGACGTCGGCGGCATCGAGCTCGGCCAGCGGCTGGCCCTTTTTCACCTGTTCGCCCACGTCCACCAGGCGACGGGAGATCTTGCCGCCGATGCGGAAGGCCAGCGCCGGCTCGAACTGGGCGCGCACCTCGCCGGCGTAGACGCTCAGGTTGGCGGCGGCCGCATCGGCCTGCACCACCATCGCCGGCCGGGCCGGGCCCTCCTGGGGCTCGGGCTTGGCGCAGGCCGCCAGCGCAAGCGCGCCAGCCATCAGAAGGACGCGGGAAACAGGGGCGATGGCGCTCATGCGGGAGTCATCTATTTACTGGACTGGGGGTATATTATCTTTACCAAACTGCCAAGTTCAATAATAATATCGCGATGAGCCAGACCGCCCCCACCGCCCCCGCCCCGGCGCGCTCCAACGCCCCCGGCCGGCCCAAGGACCTCGAGAAGCGCGCCGCCATCCTGGACGCCGCCAAGGCGCTGTTCCCGGCCCGCGGCTACGACGGCGTCAGCATGGACGCCATCGCCCAGGCCGCCGGCGTGTCCAAGCTCACCGTTTACAGCCACTACCAGGACAAGGACACGCTGTTCGTCGAGGCCGTGAAGGCCAAGTGCGAAGACCTGCTGCCCTCGGACCTGTTCGTGGCGCGCTTCGAGGGCCCGATCCGCGGCCAGCTCGCGCGCATCGCCCACGCCTTCTTCCGCCTGATCACCAGCGAAGAGGCCATCTCGATCCACCGCATCATGTCGCGCCAGCTGCCCGAGGACTCGCACCTGCCCCGGATGTTCTGGGAAGCGGGCCCCAAGCGCACGCAGGAGGCGCTGGCCTCGTTCCTGCAGGCCGAGGACGCCGCCGGCGAGCTGCGGGTGCCCGACTGCGCCCTGGCCGCCTCGCAGTTCTTCTGCCTGCTCAAGGGCGAGTACCACGCACGCCTGCTGTGCGGCTGCCCCGAGCGCTTCTCGGCCAGCGACATCGACACCCACGTCGACGCGACCGTGGACCTGTTCCTGCGCGCCTACGGCCCCGGGCGCCGATGAATCCGCGGCCTTCGCCCACCGTGCACACCGTCCCGGTGACTAATGGCACTACGGAGGCCACGGGCCCGGCCAGCATCCTGTGGCCATGCGGGCACGTCCCTCGCGGGTCCGGACACTCCGGATCCCGCGGCTCCCGGGCCAGCGCCGCGCCTTCCGCGGGGTGCCGGCCGGGGCGTAAAATCACCACCCCCGCGACCCCAGGACTCCTTCGTCATGCCCATTGATTTCCAGCAGGCCCGCTTTGCGATGGTCGAACAGCAGGTCCGCCCCTGGGACGTGCTCGACCCGCGCGTGCTCGAGGTGCTGATGTCGGTGCGCCGCGAGGACTTCGTGCCGCCGCGCCACCGCAAGCTGGCCTTCGCCGACCTGCCGCTGCCGCTCGAGCACGGCGAAGTGATGATGAAGCCGGTGGTGGAAGGTCGCATGCTGCAGGCCGTGTCGCTGGCGCCCGAGGACGAAGTGCTGGAGATCGGCACCGGTTCGGGCTTCGTCACCGCCTGCCTGGCCGCGCTCACCCGCGAAGTGGTCAGCATCGACCGCCACGCCGACTTCATCGAGCGCACGCGCGGCCGCCTGGCCGCCGAGGGCATCACCAACGTGCGGCTGGAATGCGCCGATGCGTTCGACTGGCAGCCGGGCCGCCTGTTCGACGCCATCTGCGTCACCGGCGCGGTGGCCATCGAACCCGAGCGTTTCGGCGCCTGGCTCAAGCCCGGCGGCCGCCTGTTCATCATCCACGGCCAGTCGCCGGTACAGGAAGCGCTGCGCATCACCCGCCGCGGCGAAGGCTTCCNNCACCGCGAAAGCCTGTTCGAAACCGACGTCCCCTACCTGCACGGCGCCGCTCCCGCGCCGCACTTCGCTTTCTGACCCCAGATACCAGGACCCCTCCATGCGCCTGAGCCTTCGCCCCCTCTCCCTCGCCATCCTGCTGGCCGGCACCGCCGGCACCGCGGGGGCCGCCGACCTGCTGGAAGCCTACGAGCTGGCGCGCCTGAGCGACCCCGTGCTCGCGGCCTCCGAGTCGCGCAGCCTGGCGACCGGCGAAGGCGTGGTGCAGAACCGCGCGCAGCTGCTGCCGCAGCTCGACGGCAGCTACAGCTGGAGCCGCACCGAAACCGACAGCAGCGGCTCGCAGGCGTTCGGCACCACGGTGCAGCCCGCGTCCGAGTCCAGCAGCGAGAACACCAGCACCGGCTGGTCCATCAACCTGCGCCAGAGCATCTACGACCATGCCACCTACACCCGCCTGAGCGCCGCCAAGGCCCGCTCTGCGCAGTCGCAGGCCGAGTTCAAGGCCGCCCAGGACGCGCTGCTGGTGCGCGTGGCCGACGCCTACTTCAACGTGCTCACCGCGATCGAAACGCTGGCGTCCTCGCGCGCCGAAGAGCGCTCGGTGAAGCGCCAGCTCGACCAGGCCGAGAAGCGCCTGGAAGTGGGCCTGGCCCCGATCACCGACGTGCACGAGGCCCGCGCCCGCTTCGACACTGCCCGCGCCAACGCCATCGCCGCCGCCAACGCGCTCGACGACGCCCGTGAAGCCCTGGCCGAAATCACCGGCGCCCCGATCGAAGGCATCAAGGGCCTGGCCGCCGACTACAAGCCCGCCGATCCGACCGAGCTGATCAACCAGGACTGGGTGGCCGTGGCGATGGAGTCCAACCCCACGCTGCTGGCCCGCGAACTGGCCGTGACCGCGGCCGAGAAGGACGTGGCGACCGCCCGCGCCGGCCACCTGCCCTCGCTCGGCCTCACCGCCAGCTACAGCGACGGCGACGGCGACGGCAGCAACGACATCTTCTCGCCGGTGGCCAGCAACAACAGCTTCGAGAACGCCAGCCAGTCCACCCGCGTGGGCGTGACGCTGAGCGTGCCGATCTTCGCCGGCGGCGCCACCCAGTCGGGCGTGCGCCAGGCCATCCACAACCGCGACGCCACCGCCGACGCGCTGGAGCAGGAGCGCCGCTCGGTGATCCGCCAGACCCGCAACGCCCAGCGCTCGCTCGGCGCCGGCTCGGCCGAGGTCGAGGCGCGCCGCCTGTCGGTGGTGTCGGCCCAGGCCGCGTACGAGGCCAGCGAAGCCGGCCTGGAAGTCGGCACCCGCACCATCGTGGACGTGCTGATCACCCAGCAGGCGCTGTTCCAGGCCCAGCGCGAGTACGCCCGTTCGCGCCACGCGTTCCTGGTGAACCTGCTGCGCCTCAAGCAGGCCGGCGGCACCATCGCCCTGGCCGACCTGCAGGAAGTGAACCGCGTGCTGGTGAGCGACGCCGAGTCCGCGCTCGACAACGACGGCACGCTGTAAGCCGCCGGCCGGCGCGCTCAGGCGCGCCGGTTTTCCAGCAGCCCGCCGATCAGCGCCAGGGTGCGCCCCAGCGCACCCGACAGCTCCGACACCTGCCTCCGGCCCGCGTCGCCCATCAGCGCGCGGGCCGCGTCGTCTTCCAGCAGGGCCAGCACCTCGTCACCCACCGTCGCCGCGTCCGGCGCCTGCCGCAGTGCCTTGGCATCGCGCAGGCGGCGCGTGATCTCGGCGAAGTTGAAGGTGCGCGGACCCACCACGCTGGGAATGCCCAGCGCCGCGGGTTCCAGCACGTTGTGGCCGCCCACGTCGCACAGGCTGCCGCCGACGAAGGCCACGTCGGCCGCCGCGAAGAAGCGCAGCAGTTCGCCCAGCGTGTCGATCACGAACACCTGGGTGTCGGGCGACGGCAGCGCGTTGGCGCGGCGGCTGGCGGTGCGCATGCCCAGCGCCGCCGCCGATTCGGCCACCGGGGCAAAACGCTCGGGATGGCGCGGCGCCCACAGCAGCAGGGCGTCGGGGTGGCGCTCAAGCACGCGGGCGTGGATTTCCAGCACCGCGTCTTCTTCCGGCGGATGCGTGCTGGCCGCGATCCACACCGGGCGCCGGCCCCAGCCCTCGCGCCAGCGCGCGGCCTGCGCTTCGATGCCTTCGGGCAGGTTCAGGTCGTACTTGAGGTTGCCGGTGACCACCACGCGCGCCGGATCGGCGCCGATCCGCGCCAGCCGCGCGGCGTCGGCGTTGGACTGGGCGGCCACCTGGGTGACGGCCTTCATCGCCAGCCGCGCCAGCGCCTGCACCGGCAGGTAGCCGCGCAGCGAGCGCTCGGAAAGCCGCGCGTTCACCATCACCAGCGGGATGCCGCGGCGGCCGCACTCGACGTAGAGGTTGAGCCAGATTTCGGTTTCCACGATCACCGCTATCGCCGGCCGCGCGCGGTCCAGGAAGCGGCGCACCATCGAACGCAGGTCGTAGGGCAGGTAGACGTGGTGCACCTTGTCGCCCCACAGCGCGCGCACGCGCTCCGAGCCGGTCGGGGTGATCGTGGTGACCAGCACGGGCCGGCCCGGGTGCGCGGCCAGCAGGCCGTCCACCAGGGGACGCGCCGCGATCACTTCACCCACCGACACCGCGTGCACCCAGATCGTGTCGTGCAGGTCGAGCTTGCCGTCCAGCCAGGCATAGCGTTCCGGCCACCGCTGCAGGTACTCGCGCTGGCGCATGCCGCGCCAGATGAGGTGGTAGAGGGTGACCGGGAAGGCGAGGCGCAGGACCAGCGAATACAGGCCCAGGAGTACGCGCTGCCCGAAGGTGAGATGCATGCGCGGAAGGATAACCGACCTGCCCGGCGGCGCGGCGGCAGCGGATAGAATGGCGCGCCATGGCAGAAATTCTCACCCCCCCGCCGCTGTCGCCCCGCCGCTGGCCCGCCTGGGCACTGATCGGGCTGGGCTGGACCGTGGCGCGCTGGCCGCTGTGGCTGCGGCGCGCCGCCGGGGCGCCGCTGGGCTGGCTGATGTTCCACCTGCTGCGCTCGCGGCGGCGCGTGGCGGCCGCCAACCTGGCGCTGTGCTTCCCCGAACTCACC
>FSSH01000181.1_pt2 | contig 10853 bp, 9 predicted proteins | sample 1166101 | NCBI WGS metagenome assembly FSSH01 (sample SAMEA32972668, study PRJEB13176) | freshwater metagenome | biome: Drinking water system; feature: Biomass in drinking water that filtered by 0.45 um membrane; material: drinking water | place: USA | collected 2012-12-20 | depth 0 m | reverse complement strand
TGCCCTTAGCCGAAGCCATAGCCGCGGAAGTCGCGACTAATCTGGAGGAAGTGGAGGTCGTGGCGGTAACGCCTTTACAATTCGGCGGCGTCGATATCAATAAAATTCCGGCGAATGTACAAACCGTGTCAGCCGAAAAATTGCAAGAAGCCCAAGCCCTGTCTTTGGCGGACTACATGAACCGCTACCTAGGCAGCGTCAATATCAACGATGCGCAAAACAATCCCTTGCAACCGGATGTGCAATACCGCGGTTTCAGTGCTTCGCCGTTAATGGGTTTGCCGCAGGGCCTGGCTACGTATGTCAACGGTATTCGTTTCAATGAGCCATTCGGCGACATGATCAATTGGGATTTAATCCCCAGCGGCGCCATCGACAATATGAGTTTGCAGCCGGCGTCGAACCCGGCGTTTGGTTTGAATGCCTTGGGCGGCTCGATCAACATCAATACCAAGACCGGTTTCTCGGCACCCGGCCACAGTTTCGAAGCCCAAGGCGGCTCTTGGGACAGACATTCGGAAGAAGTCACCAGCGGCTGGAACAACGGCACCTGGGGCTATTTCCTGGACGCCAAGTATTTTAACGAAAAAGGCTGGCGCGCACATTCGCCTAGCGAAGCCAAGCAAGGCTTCGGCACCTTGAGCTGGCGCGGCGTTAAATCCGGCCTGGATTTAAGCATCGCCGGCAGCGACAACACTTTGCGCGGCAATGGCGCCCTGCCCCAGGAAATGCTGGCATTCGGCCGCGATCAAGTATTTACGCATCCCGACATCACCCGCAACCGGATGATGCTGGTATCGTTGGCCGGTGATACCTGGTTAAACAACCAAAATCAGTTGTCGGGCACCATGTATTATCGGCGCAATAAGATCGGCACTTATAACGGCGATGGTAGCGAGTTTGGCGAATGTATTGACGAAGGCGCCGGCGAAGACGACTTTTTGTGTGCAGAATCCGGCGGCGAGTTGGACGATGAGGGCTTGTTCGACCTCGGCGGCAATAATATAGCCGCCGCACCAGCGGTCGAGGGCGGCACCATCAACACCTCCAGCACGCTGCAACAATCCTTCGGTTTCGCCTTGCAAAACGCTTTCGACCACAAAATATTCGGCCGCAACAACCACCTGGTAGGCGGAGCCAGTTTCGACTACGGTAACGCCCGCTATCATGCCGACACCCAGCTTGGTTCGTTAACAGCCGACCGAGGAGTTTCCGGGGGCGGGGTATTGCTGCAAGATGCGCATGTCCGTCTGACTACCGAGACCGATCATTACGGGGTGTTTTTAACCGACACCTATTCACTAACGGACAAGTTGGATCTAACCGTATCCGGCCGTTACAACCAATCACACATTAAATTGCGCGACCATTACGGCAACGACCTGAACGGCTCGCATGCTTTTGATCGTTTCAATCCGGCGGCCGGTTTGACCTACGCCTTTATGCCGGAATTGACTGTTTACGGTAACTACAGCGAATCGTCGCGGGTGCCGACACCGATGGAGTTAAGCTGCGCCAACCCGGACGACCCTTGCCGTCTGCCTAACGCCTTCGTCTCCGATCCTCCGCTAAAACAAGTAGTCGCCAATACCTTCGAAACCGGTGTGCGCGGCCGTTTTAAAAACCTGCTGCCGGGCTACATGGACTGGAATTTGGCATTATTCCGCACCATCAACAATAACGACATCATTTTCAAAAGTACCGGCGGCGTCGGCAGCAATGTCGGTTATTTCGACAATGTCGGCTCTACTTTACGCCAAGGTGTGGAAGCGGGATTGTCGGGTAATTTTTACGAGCGCTGGCGTTGGTCTAGCCATTACACCTATATCGATGCCAGCTTCGAAACCCCGTTTTTGGGCAGCAGTCCTAACAACCCTATGAATGACGGCGGGAATATTCAAGTGAACGGCGGCGATAAAATCCCCGGCATTCCCGCCCATCAATTCAAGTTCAGCACCGATTTCGATATCGTCTCAGCCTGGACCTTGGGTATGGACATGAACTACAACAGCTCGCAATATCTGCGCGGCGACGAAGCCAATTTGACCGCTAAGCTCCCCGGATTCGTAGTATTTAACTTACGTAGCGAATACCGCTTCAGTAAAAACGTCGCGCTGTTCGGTAAAGTGACCAACTTGTTCGACCGTCAATATGCCAATTTCGGCACTTGGGGAAATACTGGAGATGTCCTGGACGGCGTGGGATTGCCTGGCGACCAACAAAGCCGTTTTGTCGGGGTGGGCGCTCCGCGCGCAGCTTGGATAGGCATTCGACTGACGATGTAAGCCAAGCTTAGCCGCAGGAAAACGGCTGATAAATTAGCCGTTTTCCTCGTCTAGTTGATTGTTGTTACGGGTCTGTCTGAATTTATTCGGCTTGATGCGTTTGATGTTGAGACGATGCGGTCCAATGGACGCTTCGGTCAATAACTGAAAAATATCCGCCGGCATGCCGTCCGGCAACTCCACCAGTGTGTGGGTATCGCGAATATCGATCCGCCCGATGCGCTTCTTATCTACACCGGACTCTTCGACCAATACTGCTTGAATATCGTCACAGTTAACCTGATGTTGACTACCGACGGCCAAGCGATAACGCACCATTTTACCGTTTGCATGTGGACCGCGACTGTGAGGCTGCGGTAGAGGGACCAACAACTTGGGCTGTTGAGTATGAGCGGGGTACAAGTTTGGTTGGCTCAAATAAACCAAGGCCGCGGCGCAAGTCAGTAGATCTATATCCAATTCGGCGGCGGTACGTTGAATCAACTCCCGATGCAGGGTCAGGTCTTCTTCGATGACGATGCGCTGCAAGCGTCTTTTAAACTTGTCTTCCTTACGACTTTCGACAGAGAAAGCGTTCATGTTCCCTTACAGTCTATCCAGATCGATTTCCACGAAAGCCTCGTCGCGTAAGCGCCGTAACCATAACTCGGTTTCTTCCTCGATTTTACGCTTACGGATTTCCTCGCGAATCTTGTCTTTTTTGAATTGCTCGCTGTTATCCTGGTTTTCGCGGCCCAACACCTGGATCATGTGCCAACCGAACTGGGTTTGCACCGGCTGACTAATCTCGTTAATCGCCAGCTTGTTCATGGCTTCCTCAAAAGGCGGCACTAATGCGCCCGGACCTACCCAATCCAGCGAACCGCCATTAATCGCAGAACCTTTGTCGTCGGAATGTGCGCGCGCCAAGTTGGCAAAATCGTCGCCGTCGTTAATCCGCTCTCTAAGCGCCACCAAGCGCTTTTGCGCTTCGGCGTCGTCCACCAATTCATTAGTCTTAATCAGAATGTGCCTGACCTTGGTTTTGGTAACGATATGCTGCCCGGCACCCTCGGTTTCCAGCATTTTGATGATGTGAAAACCGCTGGGACTGCGAATGGCTTCAGAGACATCGCCTTGGTTCATCGTCGTGACAACTTCGGTGAACAGCGAAGGAATTTGACCGATGCTGCGCCAACCCAGATCGCCGCCTTTAAGAGCGTTATCGTCGTCGGAAACACTCACCGCGACTTGTTTGAAATCCTTGCCGCCGCGTAAATCGGCTATGACTTGATCGGCCTTGTCCTTGGCTTTTTGAATCGCGGTGGCCGAAGCCGCCTCCGACACCGCGATTAGAATATGCCCCAAATGATACTGGGAGTTGCTCTGGCCGGCTTTGCTTTGAGTTTCCATGTAATGCAACACTTCAGCATCGGTGACCTTGACCCGCGAACCGATCTCCCGCCCACGCAGCTGGTTGATGATAATTTCGTTGCGCAGATTATCCTCGAAAGCTTTGTATTCCATGCCCTGCTTGGACAACTCGTTACGGAAACTTTCGACCGACAAACCGTTACGGCTGGCAATATCGGCGACTGAAGCGCTGAGCATTTCATCGCTGACCTGAACGCCGGACTTGGCTGCCAATTGCCGTTGCAACTTGTCGACCACCATGCGTTCCAACACCTGTTTGCGTAAAACGAACTCGGGCGGCATCGCCACATTGCTACTGCTCAATTTGTTGGTGATGGCAGCCACTTCGTTATTGAGCTCGCGTTCCAGAATCACATCTTCTTCGACCACTGCCACTATCCGGTCCAATACTTGGGCCTGACCCGGGGCGATGTAAGCACCCAGTAGCAAACAGAAAATCACTAACCAATTTTTTATCATGCGTTGCTTACTCAAAATAGCTGGCTTTGCGATAGCCTTTAAGGTTGGTTTGCAGGAACGTATCGACATTGTCGCCGAAGCTGGACAGACCTTTCAGCTCCAACTGTACGAAAAACGCGGTTTCCGGCTTGGTGCTAGGATCGATAAAGGCGATGGTATTGGCACCGTTGATAAAGCGTCTACCCAGAATACGGAAGCGCCAGCAACAGTTTTCCCGTTCCACGCCAATGAAACTTTCCGTGGTTTTGTCGAAATTTAAAGAATACTGCCAACGACCGAAACCGTACCATTCACCAAACAAAGGTAAGCGGAACGATACGTCGGTTTGCGAGATGGTTTGTAAGCTATCCAAGGGATTACGACGGTACCGATAGCCGAGATTCACAATCTGGTTAGGCTGCATATTGTATTTTAATGCCACCTGGCCGCGCGCAAAGCCGTTGGCTTCCGGGTCCCATTGGGTACCGGTCATGTAAGACCAATTCTTATTGAATTGGCCGCTCAGTTCGCCGACGAAATTGGAGGTACTACTGGTTTCGATAGGCTGCCCAGGCATCGTCACCGTTCTATCCTGGAAATACATAATCTGTCCCAGACTGACTTTTAATGGTTCCAAGCCGGTATTGGAATCGATAAACCGCGAAACGGTCGCCAACGTGACCTGATTGGCATCCTGGACCCTATCCCCGCCGGCGAAGCGGTTTTCCCTGAACAAGCTGTAAAAGTTGGTATCGTACAAAGCGGTATCGAAAACCGGAATATTGCTTTGATCCTTGCGCGGGATATACAGGTAAAAAGCCTGCGGCTCCAAGGTATGCAGATACTGCGAACCACCGAAGTTAAGGTCTTTTTCGAAATTCATACCGCTGCTAACCGAGAAGATCGGCAACGTCCGGCTGATTGTACTGGGCTGACCGGCTAAGGTTTGGTTGCTTAATTGATACTGCGTGTATTGACCGGTGATTCTCGGGATGAAATATCCGGCGCTACTTTCCATTGGCAAGCTGAGCGAAGGTGCAATATTAATGCGCTGACCGTTCACCAAATCGGTGTGATAGAAATGGGTGAACTCGTTATTCATCGCCAGCGTGACCGGCAAGCCTTCAAACGCCCGGGCCACGTTGAAATTGACACGAGGCAGCATATCGTAAGGCATGGCCGCATCGGGAATGGTTTTATCCACCGATTGGTAATGGTATGCACCCACAGACAAACCTACTCCGGTGCCGGCAACAGCGCCGCCGTAACTCAGCAATGCGGTACTGGGCAAATAACTGGTATTTTGGAAGCCCAAGGCATTGTTCAAGTCATTGAAATAGGTCTTGTCGGACACATAGTTCAAATCCAGCAAGGAACTCAACCCAGGCAATAAGCTGGTCTGATCTTTCCAACTCGCCGAGTAACGGGCCTTGTTGACCAATTGGTCGTTGGGCATATATTCCGCAGAAAATGTACCTCGGGACATATCGGTCAGATAGCGGAACTTATTGCGCAATTGCTCGCCACGCTTACTCATGTAACGCGGCGTGACGATATCGTCGAAGTTGGGGGCGATATTCCAATAAAACGGCACGGAAACGTCAAAACCGTTCCGCTGCGTACTACCCCAGGTTGGCGCTAATAAACCCGACAAACGCCGATTGTCGGTAGGGAAGGAAATATACGGCGTGTACAGCACCGGTACACCTTTAAATTCCAGCCAGGCATTCTTCGCTGAACCTTGCCCGCTGTCCCGGTTAATTTTCATCCGCGAAGCATGCACGATCCAGTCCTGATTGCCCGGCGCACAACTGGTAAAAGCGGCGTCGTTATAACGGGACAAGCCTTTACTCTCGCGATAAACCACCTCGGCATTACCGCGAAACGGCGCCTCGGCGACGATGAATTGCGCCTTCCGCAAGCGCGCTTCGTCTTTACCAAGACTCAAGGAGGCAGTCTCGCTGGAGAACGCCAACTGATCTTCGCTGTACAACACGCTGCCTTGTGCGTCCAGAGTCTCCGCAACCGTATCGTAACTAGCCTTGTCTGCGATCAAATGCTGATCGGCGCGCACCATATCGACGTTACCGGCAAAATTAAGTACTTCGCCGTCGAACACTTCCGAAAAGTCGGCATTGATATCGGTCGTCGCCGTATCGCGAACCTCGGCGGAGGTAGCTCTGATTTTGCGTTTTTTCGCGCCCCACACTTCGCAGCTTTGCCAAGGATCTTTATCGAATTCGGCCCGTAAGGTTTGAAAATCACGCTCCTGTTTGCGATCGAAGGTAGGCGTAAACAAATACGAACCGGACTCTTCGCTACCACCACCTTCGGCCACGACATGGGCCTCGCCTTTCGGATCGGCACCCACCAAATTACAATTCCAGCCGCTCTTATCGTCGCCTGTTTTGCAGGTCCAGCCGGGCACTTTGCCGGTATTAGCATTGGCTGTCTCGGTCTTGGGCTCGACTTTTTCCAGCACCGGTTTTTGATTTTCAGTAACTTTAACCCGCAGCTTTTGTGGCTCGGCCACGGCTTTTTCCACCACCTTTTCGACCACATTAACTTTTTCCGGCTCTGGCTTAACCGCTTGCTGAACGGGTGCGGGAACGACAGGAACAGGCGGTTGCGCGACCGTTTCCAGCAGCGCGGGCTTGGTTTGGGGCGGTGGGGTAGGTTTAATCACTTGCGGCTGAGCTGTGGGCTCATTGCCTGCGGGTGTTTGATTCAGACAGGTCCATTCGCCATTTTTGGTTTGCTCACAATTCCACGCCGCATTATTGGCAGCAGAGGCAACGCCCGTAAAAAACAATAATGCTGAAGAAATTGTATAAAACCGATAATTCATGTCTTGGCGAATGCAGCTAAATTGACTTAGCGGAATGGAAATCGAATAAAATGCTTCCCATCATTTTACCTTAGGTTGACCCGCAATTAATAAAAATGTACGTTTCCAGCTCAGACCGCCGCTTGGCGGAGCTTGTCGATTGGCTCAATAACGACGTCGCGCTTGATATACAGCAAATTACCCCGGCTTCCAGCGACGCCAGCTTCAGGCGATATTTCCGAGTTGAGCACCGCGACGGCTGTCACATTGCCATGGACGCGCCGCCGGACAAAGAAAATACCGAGCCGTTCGTACGCGTCGCCGGGCTGCTAAAACCCAGTGATATCCATATACCGAATATCTATCAACAGAATAGTCGCCAAGGTTTTCTGTTGCTGGAAGACTTAGGCTCAACGAGTTTTCTCGACCGCTTACAAACCGGCGACGCCGAACTACTGTATAGCCAGGCCATGGACAGCTTGTTCAAACTACAAACCGGCGTAAATCCGCTTGATTGCGGCTTACCGGCTTACGACAGTGCCCTTCTGCTCCGCGAGCTAGCTATTTTTTACGAATGGTTTTTGGAAAAGCTGCTAGGGATTGCGATTCCAGATACGCTCGCGACACCTCTCAACGCGATTCTGATCGCTTCGGCGCTCGAACAACCGCAAGTCTGCGTGCACCGCGACTTCCACTCGCGCAACCTGATGGTGTTGGAACACGACTCGCCGGGTGTTATCGACTTCCAAGACGCAGTCGTTGGTCCGATCAGCTACGATTTGGTATCGCTGCTGCGCGACTGTTACATCGCTTGGCCGGACCAACAAGTCATCAGCTGGGCTAGGGATTATCACCAACGCCTCTGTACGGCCGGATTGATTCAAGCCGATTTTAATCGTTTCAAACGCTGGTTCGACCTGATGGGTATGCAGCGCCACCTTAAAGCGGTCGGCATTTTCGCCAGATTGCATCTGCGCGACGGCAAATCCAATTATCTGGCCGACATCCCGCGCACTTTGGCTTACATCTCCGAGGTTTGCGATATTTATCCTGAGCTCGCCGAGATGCGGCAGTTTCTGCAAGAACAGGTAATGCCGGCTTACGGAGTATCTACATGAAGGCCATGATTTTAGCGGCCGGACGCGGCGAAAGAATGCGGCCTTTGACCGACCACACCCCCAAACCCTTGCTGAAAGCCGCCGGTAAGGCGCTGATCGAATACACCATAGAAAATCTGGCTAACGCCGGCTTTGGCCAAATCGTCATCAACATCGCCCATCTAGGCGAGCAGATTAAAGGCTACTGCGGAAATGGGAAGCGTTGGAATGTATCGATTGAGTATTCTGATGAAGGCGAGACCGCACTGGAAACCGCCGGCGGCATTGCCAAGGCCCTGCCTTTGTTGGGCGACGAGCCGTTCCTGGTGCTTAACGCCGACATTATTTGCGATTATCCCTTAGCCAACTTGCGGACCAGAGCCATCGATCTCGCTCATCTGGTGATGATAAACAATCCGCCGCATCATCCGGAAGGCGATTTTTCGCTGAATGCCGGTGGTCTATTGGCGGAACAAGGTTTAAACAAACTGACCTTCAGCGGCATCGGTGTTTATCACCCCAAGCTGTTTGCAAACATCCCGGCGGCCCCTTTAAAACTAAGACCGGTGTTAAACCGTGCTATGCAACAACAGCGGATTAGCGGCGAGAAATTTTCCGGCCTGTGGATGGACATAGGCACGCCGGAACGCTTGGCTGAACTGGGTAAACAATATGCTCGCGACACGAGCAAACATACCGAGGATGTCGCTAACTAGAATGGCTTGACGACAGCCAGCAGGACTATGGCGATCAAGAACAATACCGGAATCTCGTTAATCCAGCGGTAATACACATGCGAATGCCGGTTGCGATCATGCTTGAAATCCAGCAGCCACTTGCCGCAAAACAAATGGTAAACCACCAGCAAACCCAACAACCCCAGCTTGAGATGCAGCCAACCGCTGGCGGAATAAAGCATCCAGGCGTAATCGCCCAACATCCAAACACCAAAGATGAAGGTGACAATCATACCCGGTGTCATGATGCCGTAGTAAAGCTTGCGCTCCATCACTTTGAAACGTTCGTTGCTAATACTGTCGTCGCTCATTGCGTGATAAACAAATAACCTGGGCAAATAAAACAAACCGGCGAACCAGGTCACCATAAAAATCAAATGTAAGGCTTTTAACCAGAGCATGAGGTTCCCGAGGCTAACTAACGTAAAATTTCGGTTGTCACCGGCGCGGGCATGCCCGGTAGCGCGGTGGGAGGCGCGACAATCAGCACCCTATTACTGTTTTGCTGCGCCTGTCTCTCCAAGGCTGCCGCCTGGCGTTGTTCCGCTTCAACTTGCTGCTGCTGCGCGATCGCGCTTTGCTTTAGGGCATTTGTCGATTCGGTTTGATTTTTCAGTATCGCATCGCGTCTTTCCGCTTCCAGCTTGGCTGCTTTGGCGGCTTCCTGTTCGTTTTGCAGGGCTTCCAGCTTCGCTTTGGCCGCCGCTTCTTGGGCTTCATTGGCTTGAATATCCAACTGCACGGTTTTATCGCTGGTTTGGCAAGGCTTGGCCTGATAAACGGTTTTACTGTCCTTACCGATACATTTGAATACTTCCGCGCTTGCCGAGTGAAAACTCAGAACCATCGCCAGCAAAATTAACACCCTCATCGCACACCTCGCCAAAACAGCATTTGCCCGGGCCATAGTTTAGGGTAAAAATCGGGTCTGTTTTCAATAGTTCGGAAAAATGCCCTCGCTAAAACAGGCTAGGCAATTTTCCAGGCGGTCAAACCGTTTAGGTCCCCAGGTCTTGCTCGGTCATTTCCGCCAACGCATCGCGATGTTCGCGGCGAATCAGCATCAAGTTTCTGGCGTACACAAAAGTGCCTGGTAGCTGTCCTATGATGATGACAGGATCGACTCGGTGGATGCCGTAAGCCAACACGATAACACCACCCGACAAACTGAAATACCAGAAACTCACAGGAATCATGCTCTTCTGGTGCCGCTCGCTGTGTATCCATTGCACGATAAACCGCATCATGAACAAGGCCTGCCCTACCAAACCGATAGTCAGCCAAATGATGTCATTCGAGTCCATGATCGATAAATGGTGCTGCCATTTATCCGCCAAATGCGTAAAAAAATAAACGATACCACTTTGATTTTCCATGTTAACTACTCCTAAGATACTGCGGGGCAAACGGGTTGAATCCAGCACTTAACCACGCTGAATCTCGCTGACAATCGGCAGGCTATGGCGTTTTTTCAACCAAACCACGCCCAGCAAATCGACGATGCCGACCAAGGCCCGATCCAAAGTTCCGTATTTCGACGTGCCGAAATTTCTCGGTCTATGATTCACTTTCACCGAAATGACATGCCCGCCCGCCATTCTGATTAACGCCGGCAAGAACCGATGGATATGATCGAAATACGGCAAAGCCAAAAACTTATCGCGCAGAAATAACTTCAAGCCGCAACCGGTATCAGGCGTGGCGTCATGCAAAATTGACTGCCGCACCGCGTTGGCAAATTTGGAGGAGAACTTCCGCCAACCCGTGTCGTTGCGCTTATGCCGAAAACCGGCCAGCATCCACAATTGGCTGTCGTTTTGTGCGTGCCAGGCCGCGACCAGATTGGGTATATCGGCCGGATCGTTCTGACCGTCGCCGTCCAAGGTGGCTATCCATGGATAGTGCGCCGCCGAGACGCCGGTATGCACCGCACGGCTTTGCCCGCAACTGCGCTGATGCGTCAGCACTCGCAGTGTCGGATATTGCTGCATCGCACCTTGCAGTTTCGCGCCGGTATCGTCCGTGCTACCGTCGTTCACAAAAATCATTTCATAGG
>FSSH01004570.1_pt1 | contig 10865 bp, 12 predicted proteins | sample 1166101 | NCBI WGS metagenome assembly FSSH01 (sample SAMEA32972668, study PRJEB13176) | freshwater metagenome | biome: Drinking water system; feature: Biomass in drinking water that filtered by 0.45 um membrane; material: drinking water | place: USA | collected 2012-12-20 | depth 0 m | reverse complement strand
AGATCAAGTCGTAGCTAGCACATATTACGCGAAGGTCTTCGTCGGGTTCAGAGCGGAACTCAATTGCATGCCAAAGCCAATGCATAAAGAGTCCAAACGAGCGAAACCTAGTGGATTTGAGAGCCATTTCAGTCTTTCCGGCGTCGATAACATAGTCCTCGTCAATTCTCAACACAGTTGCTTTCGATTTGGAAATAAAAATGTGCTGGTCTCTAATAGAGTGTTGTAGATGGTGGCAATCTTCACCATTGACGATCTCCGTTCCTAGGTAATTCACGTGTTTCATGTCCGTCAACTTGCGTCCGCCAACTTCTTCCATCAGTAAAGACGATACAGTGTGTGCCGTACCTCCAGAGATGCCAGTTGCGCCTGCTATAGCCCGGCTCAGATTTTCTACATGTCTTGCTCTGTTTTCATATGAGTATTTCGCGAAAGCGTTTTCACCATCACACCAAATCACGTTGACTCCTTCACGGTCAGAACAGCACCATTCAAACCTAAAAAAATTGGGACGCCTAAAGTGTGTTGAGAAGGTCCACTTCCTGATGTCCAACTCCGGGGAATCTGGATGATCTCTCGATTCCATGAATCCCTTGTCGCTGTAGGACTTTAACTCGCGATAAGTCAGACCTACTTGAGCTAACACTGTGTCTGCTTCTTCTGCCAAGTGGAATCTCTTTCACCCCTCTTAGTATTATCCAGCCAGGACTCGCATTTCCGAACCACGGCAAATCTCCAAACGACTACCGATCTCGTCCGTTGATAAACCCAGCTCAGCAAGCTTTCTTACATTATAAGGGTTCCGACACTGTTATGGTCAACTGTCAGTATCAGAAGACAACTTCAGCAGATTTCAGAAGTCCTAGTCAGCATTGGTCGGAAAACTCACTGCATTCAGTTTTTGTAGACATCTTTGGATGAATTCCCGACTCTATCTAAAGGCATGGTCAATCACACAGAATAGCTTCGAGATTTCTCTGCGGTGTGACACTGCTAAATTGGCCCCATCATCGCAAACCGGACTGTCACTTTTGCTCAAAGAGATACCGTTTGTGTGACATAGGTTTACTGATCAATTGACCGACACAGACAAAGTTCTTAAATGTCAATTTCTCGTTAGCATACAATCTGTAACTCGAACTACCGGTGGAACAGTTGGAACTAGCCTCCCGAGGTTTTGGAACTGTGCCAACGTAGTGCCTACTGCAGAAGAGGCTCTAGTTCCTCAGGCTATTGGAGCGCTTCCAGCAGCGTTTCTCTCAACATTGCAAAATGCGTCACTATACATTTTCGCTGATGTTGCGGGATACAATAACTACTTTTCCGCTACAGGAACTCCATTTGCTCTGCCCCCTGGACTTCTTGGGAGTACTCCAAATAGTTTCTTAGACATCGCTGCCATCTTCGAAACAACGGGTTCAGGTGTAAACTACCTTCCCTATCTTCGTGGCAATATGATGCATGAGATTGCTCACCGCCTAGATCTTGACACTATCTCAGCAGGGCTTCCTTCCTCAGCCCCAGCCTTCATCAATGCTGCAAATGCGACACAATCTGCAATGACAGGAACTTGGCCTGCTCCTGCGAGTCCGAGCTGTCAACAGGTTTTTGGAGCTACCTCCCCTTTGTGTAACCCTGTGCCAGTCATTAGCCCCTGGAATCAGTATTCCAATGTCTTCATAGCTGGACAGGATAGGAATAAGGAGCTCTTTGCGGATGCATTTCAGAACTGTTCTAACCAAGAACTTCAGAGTGTTTCCAAGAATAATGCTCTTCAATCTATCTACAAGAAGGACCTCTGGACTTATATGAATACTTCATTCTGGCCCGGAGGATGTCCTCGTCAAGAGTAGCGCTTTAGCATTCATCGCTGAAAGCTGATGAACAGGACTCGGAAGAAGATCAATCTTCTTCCCGGGTCTATTCAACATACTGGTATTCAGGTTTGCTTATACCAATTNNCAATTCCTCTTACTTTGTATTGATTTAGTTTTCCATTTGCAAAACAAAGATCCAAGTGATAAACATCCATTTCGTTGCGCGAGAATGAAATTAGGTCATAGGTCATAGCATGAGGCTCGCCCCAAAGCATTTTTGCCTTGTCTCTCGTTAATGTCTTCAAGTCAACTAGGCAACTTTTCGTACTTCCTGTCTTGGGGTTTAGGATTGCTCTTCCGTCTGCTGTGATATGTAGTATTAAACGAGAGCCCTCATCAACTTTCTGTCTTATTTTCTTTTGATACTCAATTCCATTTAGTTCAATCTGCTCACTCCGAGGATTTCTCTCAGTTTCCATTCCTGCATATCGAGGTTCCAAACAAAAACTAGAATTCGTTAGAAGCGGCTTCTCTTGACTATAAGCACCAGAGACTGAAAGACAAATTACTAGCATAAAAAACAAGTATTTCATGAGAACCTCTAGAGATAAGCGTGTCGGTGCATTCATCAGCTGCGGTGAACTCTGGAATGCACTTGTTCTGTATTCAATGATTTTACAACGCCAAGGGCACAGGCTAGCATTTTGTATAACCAGCTTCTGGTCTAGGTGTTGGTTCCTGTACCTCATTTAGAGGACTCCCAGGACTTTTTTCGCGCCCCCGCACTAATAGACCGGCCGGCGTGTTTTATTGAGTGGTGCCTACGACCGCCAGATACCGCTGAAAGTTCCGATAACGATCGATATATTTCATTGCTGCGGCTCGTAGACTGAAACACCGACCAGCTCACCTTCTAGGGAGTCGTATTTATCACCGCCCCCCAGGCTGTGCTCTTTACGGCTCCCTCTTTTTTTTGATCTTTTTCACCTTCCATTGTACTATGTCGCAAGCAGTCTTAAACCCGCATTGCCAGCTGTCTTCCAAGCCCCCAGGCTGTATTGAAATGGTCACCAACAATCCGCCGGCACCAAACAAAAAGACCGCCCAGAATAGACTGCGGCGGTCTTTAAGCTATCGTCTGACAGTCCGCTTGCGAGGACTCGATATTTCTACTGTAAATCAGCATGCTCTTGTCGAGAGCCAACGTCAAATACTACGCCACTACCTGTAGTGTCTATCCAAGGTGCTTCTTGAGCATGCCCAACGGACCGCTTGACAGGCGGCGTATGCTATCCGAATGGGTGGCCGGATAATTTTGGAATCACGCAGTGGCCAACTTGGCGGGGAGTATTCACGGTGCTCGGTTTGCCCTCTCCGCACCAATTCGCCAATTCACAAATACCTGTCCAACTCTGTTTTCAGATCCTCTAGCAATAACTCTAACTTTGGGATTATGCCTTTGTCTGTGGGTAGGTAGAAAATGCATGGCAAAATTCCTTCATTACTTAAATCCGGCAACAGTCTTTCCATAAAGTCATATAGGCAGATTGATTTCGCTTCGTAATCCGACCAAGTAGTGCCCCTACAAAGTTCTGCATATTCTCTCGCCGGCCAAACCGGAAGAAAAAATTCGTTTTCACTGTTTGTTGCCAGCGCCCAACCATCCTGATAAAGTCCCCAAACTTCCTCCCAGCCTGCTACCTCTTTGATGAAGTGTGAGTACCGTTTCGGAGCAGGCAGCTTGATAACTGCACTTACCTGCTTTTCACTAATTGTCCTCATTTTCTGCACCATGCTGGCATCGGAGGTCTCTCCTTGTTGGCTCGTCCTCCTTTATCAAAACAAAAACGGCGCTGATTTACTAGGCGCTGAGGGGGATGTTACTTTGTCCACTTCAGGCTACTAATTCTTAGCTTCTGGGAGGTGAGCCGCTCGGTTGCTCGCCTCCTTTTCGATGGTACGATACCGGTTGGAGATCCGCCTGGAGTGTAAATCGGTGGCTAATACAGACCTTCTTATCACTCAAGAACAGTTTGAGCAAAGAATTCTAGACTTTGGCAGGAGAGAGCAGCTAACTTTTTTCCTGCGCCACCAGAGAACCGAGCAGATAACTGTCATTCCTATTGACGAGCTGGGTCCCACAATCAGGGCTCCCTTGGCCTGGCAAGAGATCCTTTGGTGTGCTAAGGAATCCCCGGATACTATCAATGAATACAATCCTGCGAAATCAGGATGGATGCTGCTTGAAGCACCGCTAGTTTACCCCGACAGTATCCTGACATTCACAAGGGCCGGTGTTCAACCATATTGGCTTGATGAGACTGGTACTCAGCAGTTTTGCAACAATTCACTCAAGGAACTATACAGTAGATTTCGAGTAATTCTCATAAAGGGAACCATAGTTGGGACAATATTGAGCAGCAAAACAAGAACGCCATCCTCTAATCCCAACCCCTCGTACGGCAAAATAAGGTACAGCCCAGAAGTTTATGAATTGCAGAGTAAAGGTTGGAGTTTTGTTGATAGGCACCGCATTTCTGGACCCTTCTATTGGATAAAGAAGTGAGTTGCCACTTTCAGAAGTGCCCTGCAAAGTCAAAAGTTCTGTTCGTGTCCGTCCGGTGGCTTGCAAAACTCTGTAGAGTTCCTGCACTTTTTTGCCTTTAAAGGTCGAAAAGGAGCAGAAAGCTGATGCCACCAAATACGCTGCCAGAATTATCTGCCAACGTCCGATATTAAATAATGTGTTGCATCAGCATTTTGAAAAGCTGTAGATGCTTATCTGGGGAGGGTTTTGGGAAGTGAATTTTCCAGCCCTCTCCCCTCTTTTGCCTCTTCCTGTTTTTGGGGTACCCGACTTTTGGCAGTTTCAGGGGTGATCTCGGCTAGCGCCCTCATTATCAGCCTGTCCTCTTGTTTTGTTATCAGCCGTCGCAGACAAGGTACAGACCTTCCTCCCCTATTCGACCTTTAACTGCTCGAAAATCCCGCAAACCCTGTCTCTATTGGTCCTTTAAGCCACTTGCTACAATGGTAGAACGTCAAAAGGGCCTGTCATGTCCGACCAGAAAGCTACCGACAAAAGCGAGCATTTGCCTAAAGCACCAGAGGTGGTGCTGCAAAATGTTGACGCCCAGGACGCTATAAACTCTGGCAAGGCTGAAATTGTATCGGCTGAGAAGCTGCGTACAAACCAGTCGGATGGCTCGCTCAATCGCTACACAGACCTTGACTTATCCGGTCAGGACCAAAGCATTGAAATTACATACGGTGAAAAATCTACTTCAAAAACAAACAAGCTGACCGAAGCAGAGCTTACGCAGAGTCAGAGAAAAGCCGCTTTAGAGGCTCAGTCTCAGACAATAGAAGAAATGCGGGAAGCAGTCAAAACAACTCCCGCCCTTGAACCTATTTTAGCTTTAAGGCAATACTCTGAGTCTCTACCGCCCGGTCAAGACAAAGACAGATACAGAGATTTAGCCTTATCTCAGGCAAAAGAAGTGTCACTGGATATGGCGGCACTTATCCGCCGGCGGGAAGAAAATCAAACTTCTGCCGGCGCCGGCGACGTGCTGAAAGGCGGAGTGAGCGAAAACCACTGGGGAAGCGAGTTGGAGCAGGCTTTTAGTCGGCTTGGGAAATTACCTTTAGACAAACAAGTATCTGTTTTAGCCGCTGGGTTTTCTGCCGGGTTTGAGCAGTACCGGCATGACGAGAATGAGAGGTCTTGGGGGCGGTTAATTGGCTCTGTAGAGGGCATTTGGTCGGCTTTCACAAGTGTTGCTACCGTGGTTGATTTTGGCGGCGCCATTCTCTGGAATGACAAGAAAGTCGCTGGTGAAATTGCCGAGAAATTTGGCAAGGACATAGCAACAGCTACCTTTGAAGGCATCCGCTTATATGCCGCCGCCGACAAATGTCTATATGACACCGGTGTGTCTGGTGACTACACCTTACCATTCAGGCAGATTGCTGCCACTGGGGCAGCTCTCAATGAGCAGTGGGCGGCTTTGCCGCCAAGAGAGCAGGAGCGTATTAAGTACAGGCTTATTACAGAGTGTGCGGCAGACGCCGCTATGGGGGCGGGTGGTGCCCAGGCCATCGGCAAGGCAAAAACTTTTACCGGCGTTCTCGACGCCATGGCCGAAAACGCCATCGAGCATGCACCTGGAGCCTTTGAGCGCTCTAAGAAGGCTCTAGCTAGTTCTATACGGGAGTTTTTTACCACTGAGTATTCATATGCTGGCATTGGTAAGGTGAAGCTTTTGCGGGAGCAAGCCGGCGACCTGACAGATGCTTTTATGCTGGAGCGTCGCGCCTATGTCTCGAAGCTCGACCCGACGCACCGGTTAAGGCCAATCGAGGCTGCGCGGGAGAATACCAGATTGAATGGTGGCCAATTGGATGAGGATGCTTGGAAGAAGCTCACACCGCAGCAAAAACAAGACGCTCTGGTGAAGGATGGCTATGAGGTCCTAGTCGACCCCGTACCCAGGCAGCCGATTGACTCGACAGCGCTCAATATAGTCTTTCGTGGTGACAAAAATCCCTACTCCCAATTTGACAAATACGGTTTTAAAAAGTCCCACCTAAATGAATCCGGTGATCTCACACCTGCCAATCCAGAAGGTAAGTTGGGTGGCCAGAAGGTAGAAATAATTGACCACGTAGTTGAAGAGGACCATCTCCTAAAGGCAAACAGTCCTTACACAAGTGTCGGTACTAGCGGTGTTGTCTTTAAGTACGGAGAAGGAAAAGGGGTTGCAGTTGATGTGGCTGGCTTGCGCAAAGCCATTCTTTCTGGCGAAGTGAAAGATGTAGAGATTCTAGAGCACGACCAAGTCATCAAGGCAATTGAGAACAGCGGGCGTCGTGCTCACGCGATAAAGATGGCTTTGCGTTTTGTCAAACATGACAACGAATTTCTCATTAAGGGAGTTGTCCCAAATCGGTTCTTGCGGCTTATTCCAGAGGAGTAACATGTTTAAGCTTTACCATCAAAAAACTCTCATCGGCACGGTTCTGGATGCCGATGCTAATGGCTTTTCCATGCATGGGATAGTCGAACTGAGCACAGATGCCGAGCCGTTTAAGCCTATTTTTGCATTCTTTCAAGACCGGAGCATTCCTAAAGATATGGAGCCTCCCTTTCCAGAAGAGTTACTAGAGAATTGGTTTATAGAAAAGGACGGCGGTGACCCGGAAGAAATAGGAATACCAGGCGTCTTTGAAATGGAAGGCAAAACTCACATAATGTGGCGTTATTACTGAGTTTTGCAAAAGTGCCTTGAATAAAAGGAGTCGGCACTTTAGAGGACAAAAAGAACAACAAAAAGCTTTGAAACGCCCAAATGTAAGTTTATTCTAAAATTGCGGCATCCGCTGTTCGGTCAAACTCCACAGTCTTTACTCACGATCAGCAGCTGATTCCAAAGCTTCGAACCGCCAACATTCCGACCCATACAACAAACCACGCACCACAGTAGAAAGATCAAATGGGAATCTACAACATAATTCGTTCGGAAGAAGATTGCCCTTGCTGCAAGAAGAAATCAGAAATGTACTTCCAGTTTAAAACGGCATGTTCCTCAAGTGCGGCCTGCCTTACTGTGTTCTCTGTTGGTGATACTATGCCGTGGCTTTCTCCATCGCACAAGTTCTATTCAACTATGTTGGATCTGGTTGATGATGCCGACTTGGAGATCGCATCTGATGGAACCATTATTGAGCATGCCTATGGAGAGTGCATTTCGTGTAAGAAAGAATTGCGTGGCAAGGTAGCAATTAAGGATCTCAAAATCCTCAGTTTAACCAGTATTGAACCAAATCCTGATTGGCCCGATAACAACGGACCTCTTTGATTTAAAACATTCGATGCTGAAGTTCTATTCGGGCTCTATAGTGCTGATCCGAGTAGTGAAAGACGACAGCAAAGGTGCATGTTTCACAAAAAGTTTTGTCTTACTTTCTGAGCCTATCCTGATAGTGATGCAGAGTAATGCTCTTATCAAAAATCACCAATACACTTCTATCCGTAGGCGAAATGCTGCATTCAGGGAAAGGTGCTGCTCTATTAAGAGAGTCAATAGCAGCCTGATCAATTTCTTCGTTTCCGCTAGTTCCAGAAATGTCCAAATCGCCGAGCGTTCCATCTTTCTTTATGTAGAAGGTACAGCTAACGGGCTGGTTCTTTCCTGTGCGTTCAGAAATCTTCAGGCCGCCAGCACAAATTATTCGTTGCCTGCAATGATCTAGCCATGGCGTAAAGTCTTCATCAGGTGGAGGCGAATTTGAAAAGGCTGGGGACAAAACTCCAGCGCCAGATATCGCAGCGCTGATACAAACCGATTGTAGAAGGATTTTGAACTTCATTTTCTTCTCTTCTGAAATTGGCGCGGGAGCATGTCAAACAGTAACATGCCCCCGCACCAGAAAAATCTAACTAGAGCAATAAAAGGCTATACCAAGTGGGGACAGCTGCTGTACAGACCGCAGTAGGAGTACGGGGTGGCGGTCCCGCCTTCACTAAGTCCGCCCAAGCTCGCATGCAGGAAAATCGGCTACTGGCAAAAACGTTTTCAGTGCCAACATAGATCACCCCGAGCCGGAGGCATAACCCTGGAAGGCTAGAGCCTGAGCAAATAAACCATAGCGAGATTGAGTCCCGATGGAAGCTGGACCGGACAGACCGGCACGATTTCTCTCAGCGAGATCCCTAAAAAGCTGGGTTGCTTTCGTATGCAAGCAATACGTCTCTGGTGGCGAGTCTTAAAAAGGCGCAGCCAGAGAAATCGGATTACTTGGGAGAAAATGCACAAGCTTGCAGAGAACTGGATTCCTGTCGCCAGAGTCGTACACCCTTATCCACTGTATCGTCTTCGCGTTAGCACCTGAGGTAGGAGGCGCATGCGCTAATGAGCGCTCGTGCGGATCGGTGCGGGGGGGGCAGGGGAAACCCTGATTCTTACCGCGACTTTCATCGCTCCGGCTCGTAGGCTGAAACGCCCACCAGCTAATCCTATAGTGAGTCCTAACTATCACCGCCCCCAGTCTATGCTGTTTATGGATCCTTCTTTATCTTCCATGGGAACGGTTGCGTTTCATGCTTCCCCAGTTATGTTGAAATGGCTAACAGCATTCCGCCGGTGGCAAACAATAGGACCGCCCAGAATTAACTGCAGCTGTCATTGCTATCGTCTGATAGTCTGTTTGCTACTCTGAGCCATCGGCTCTCTCTTTTGAAGTCTTTGGGGGCTCAAGGGGCATCCGAATTCACGGCGCTTGACAGAGGTTGTTTTCAATGCGAAACTCCAGTTTGACGGAGTTTAGGTGTTTCCCTTGAAAGTCTTTTGGTCTCTAGTATCGATTGTTTCAGCTGCAAGTCTATCCTCGGCACCAGCTCTCGCTGGCGAGAATCAGATCACCTCGGATGAAACTCACTCGAGTTCCGTCCGGTTGCAGACCGGTGCAAGTGCTTCCACTAATGTCTCTCCTTTTGCTAAGAGCGCGCGTCCGCAGAATTTGATTGAGACTCTGCCCGCCATTGATGCCTCAGGGCGATTACTTGAGCTTCTCAATGGCAAATTGCCTGACGGTCCTTGCGAGTTCACCGTTCTAATTGGCTATGATGGAGAGATGAATCGTCTACACCTTCGTGATGCTGTCGGTTTGACGCAGCGGTCTGCCAGGTACAATGCAGTTGCCTCTGTTCTAAATAGCTTTGTGCCAAGTCAAAAGTTGAGGCTTTGGTTCGCTTCTGGAGGCTATCTTCGGCTTACTGCTTCAGGTTGTCATTGCTCTCTTGGACCGGTCGATCATAGCGGTAGAAAACTGGCGATACCAGTGTTCTTGAACAGAAAGTATCTTTGTAATACCTAATGCCAGCCTGGGTTCCACAAAGTTCGTTCTTCAGAGTCTCGTATTGGCATGTTGAGAGACCCTAATCTTGCACCAATGCATTGAATGGTGAGCTTATCGTGATTGCAATTGACAGTGGAAGCGATGCCACGAACGGGCTAAGAGTGATTTTCATTTCTGGTTCTGATTTGAAACATGCTGGAACCGGTATTGAACTACATTCTATTCTGTGATCTGAGGATTGCCCGAAACGCTGTCGTCTGGCCATGGNNNCGAAAGAGATTCATCAGTGCAAGAAGCCGTTAAATCCGTACTTTTGTGTTCAAACTTGGGAGTCACTTGATTTTCGATTGCTTGGTCGGCTTCTGTTAATTCTGATGTTCGTTTCGTTAGATTCTATGTGTTGCTCGCTAGTGCCATCTGAGTAGCCGGTAAGCAAAGCGGATACTGCTGGTACCCCGAGTTGCCACAACCCAAGGATCCTGGCCTAATTACGTGAACTCCACACCTTCGTCCAAAACCAGTAGAACAATAAGCCGTAAAGGCCACACACCAGAGCGGCAAGCCAATTGTGCGCAAAACTTGTACGCAGATTTTCTATAAAGGAAGATTCAAGCAATACAGGACCCGGTGAAACTAGAAGCACATATGAATAGCCACCAATATAGGCCAGACAGTATTTCTGTTTTTTTGTTGGAGTCCAGGTTTTAAAGTTTTGCTTGATGCGCATTACTCAGCTGCCTCCCTATGTGAATTGACAACTGTCTCCATAGTCTCAAGTGTAACCCTGAAATAGGAAAAGGAGTAACGTTTGTATTATACCTGGACGGCGAAGGGCGTGCTTGCTGGCCTCGTCTTCGAAAGGTAATCATCAGGGATGTCGGGATTCAATGATGCTTGATCGTAAACCGTTAAACTTATTACGCGAAGGTCTTCGTCACGTACAGAGCGGAACTCAATTACACACCTAAGCCAATGCATAGAGAGTCCAATCGATCTGAAGCTAATTGATTTGAGAGCTTTCTCAGTACATCCGGCAGCGATCAGATGGTCCGCGTCGATTCTCAACACTATTGATTTCGATTTGGAAATGAAAATGTGCCGGTCTCCGTTAACTAATTGCAGATGGTGCTCACAGCATTACATATGCTGATTGTCATCCGTCATTGGATACTGTCCACGGAAATTTAG
>FSSH01009057.1_pt1 | contig 10876 bp, 10 predicted proteins | sample 1166101 | NCBI WGS metagenome assembly FSSH01 (sample SAMEA32972668, study PRJEB13176) | freshwater metagenome | biome: Drinking water system; feature: Biomass in drinking water that filtered by 0.45 um membrane; material: drinking water | place: USA | collected 2012-12-20 | depth 0 m | reverse complement strand
TCCCGTTTGACCGGCGGCATCCAGAATGACATCCAGAAGAGCGGTGCCTTCTTTCAAGTTGAGCATGGCGTTCTCTTCCGGCTCGTCGGGCCGGGGCAGAAAACCAGGCAATCTGCCGCCTGCAAGCCTGCGCGCTTCCTCTTCGCTCAAATCAACAAATTCATTATTGCGCTCCGGTATCCAGGGGAAGGCATAAACCCTGAAAAAACCAAGTACGTGGTCGATGCGGAAATAGTGAAAGATCTCGGCCGTCTGCCTGACTCGCTCACGCCAGAAAGCAAATTTCGTCTGGCGATGTTCTTCCCAGTTATAGAGCGGTATGCCCCAGTTCTGACCCCAGACGGCAGTAAACTTATCGCCCTGAAAAAAGGATTCGGGCGGTGCGCCTCCTGAATTTTCCAGATCAAAGAGTTCTCTATAGCCAAAAACGTCGGCGCTATAGCGGCTGACGCCGAAGGGAATGTCGCCCATCAAGGCCACACCGGAACGGTCGGCATAGAGCCTCACCTGATGCCACTGCTGGTAGGCAACCCATTGCACGTACTCATAAAAATCCAGGCGCCGCGCTATTTTCCCGCCGGTCTTCAGATCGTCCGCCAGTATCTGCTCCAGACGGCGGCGGTCACGGTGTTCAGGGTTCCACTCGGTCCAGACGGCACTGCCGCCGTTTTCATCCATAAAAGCCCGGAAGATACTGTAGTTTCTAAGCCAGGGCTGCTTCTTGAAAGCAATCAGGGACTGACTCTGGGCTTCGGTTGCCGCACCGCCGGTGAAGGCGTCAAAGGCGGCGTGCAGTAAATCCAGCTTGAGCGCCTTCACTCTCGCATAATCCACCGGACCGTCTTCAAGCTCAGCCACAAGAGAGGCGGGAGCCAATTGCGAAAGCATTGCCTCGGACAAGCCCGGCACCATAGATGGTGACATTGTCAAATAGACCGGATCAAGGGCTGTGGCGCTCAAGGCATTGTAGGGCGAATTGTCGGCGCCGGTTTCGTTGATGGGCAGAAGCTGCAAAACCGTCATGGAAAGCGAAGCCAAAAAATCTATAGACTCCATGACACAGAGCGTATCTCCCACGCCCAGGTCTCCCTGGCGTCGCATGGCAAAGACCGGTATCAATAGCCCGGACAGCCGACGGGAGGGATCAAGGGACTGTTTACGGAATTTAGATTTGGTCAAGGGACTTCCTCTCTTTGCCTCTGGTGCGGGATGAGAAAATTCGGGCAAGGAAACGGCTTGAAACCGGGGCTTAAATCTAACGGCAGGGCGAACTGATTCAGATTTAGATTTAGGCTCAGACTCCGACGCGGGCAAAGACAGCGTCGATGTTCTTCAAATAGGCCTCGGGATCGAAACAACTTTCGATTTCCTCAGGGCTCAGTTTGGCAAGCACCCTCTCGTCGGCAAGCAGGTTGGCCCTGAAACTACCGCCTTTCACATTCCAGGCTTTCATGGCATTTTCCTGCACCAGCTTGTAGGAATTCTCTCTGGTCAAACCTTTATCTATGAGCTTGAGCAAAACCGACTGCGAGAAAATCACTCCACCGAAAACATCCATATTGGCGAGCATGTTATCGGGATAAGCGACGATGCCTTCCATAACCGAATTGAAGCGAGCCAGCATATAGTCGAGCAAGATAGTGGAATCAGGCAAAATGATACGCTCCACGGAACTATGAGATATGTCCCGCTCATGCCAGAGAGCCACATTCTCCAGTGCGGCCAGAGCGTTGCTGCGCACCACTCGCGCCAGACCACTGATATTTTCGCTGGCCACCGGATTCCTCTTATGAGGCATGGCGGAAGAGCCTTTTTGCCCGGCGTGGAAGGGTTCCTCGGCTTCCAGAACATCGGTGCGCTGCAAGTGCCTGATCTCCACGGAAAACTTTTCCAGGGAAGCGGCAATCAGGGCTAGAGTGGTCATGAACTGAGCGTGACGGTCTCTTTGAATGACCTGGGTGGAAATCTTAGCCGGGGTCAACTGCAAAATTTTCAAGGCCCGCTCTTCCACTTCCGGCGAAATGTTGGAAAAGGTTCCAACCGGACCACTCATCTGACCAACGGAAATCATTTCAATGGCCTGCTCCAGGCGCAGACGGTGGCGTCTCAGTTCTTCCACCCAGACCGCCAATTTAAAACCGAAGGTAATGGGCTCGGCATGAATGCCGTGGGAGCGGCCGACCATGATGGTGCGTTTGTGTTTGCGAGCCTGCAGCAAGACCGTCTCGGTCAACTTATCAAGATCGTCGAGCAGTATGGCGGAAGCCTTTTTCAGTTGCAGAGCCAGAGCCGTGTCAATCACATCGGAACTGGTCAGACCCATATGGACAAAGCGAGCCGATTCACCGACGTTCTCAGAAATATTGGTGAGAAAAGCAATAACATCGTGGCGCACTTCCGCTTCGATTTCATCGATGCGCTTAACATCAAAGCGAGCCTTTTCCTTCACTTCCGCCAGGGCCTGAGCAGGCACAAGGCCCATGGCGCACTGCGCTTCCATAACAGCCAACTCTACTTCCAGAAAGGTCTGAAATTTGCTCTCCAGGGACCATATGTCACCCATCTGCGGGCGTGTATATCGTTCAATCACGGCGGACTCCTCTATTCCTTCGACCTATTGTCCCTGAAGATAGCTATCAAGCGGTGCACCCGGCAAAGAAAATTCTCAAGGTTTATCTTTCTCAATTTAGATGTGAGGCAATTTAAATAATAGGCTCTCCCCTTTGCAAGCTTCATAAACGCCACCCGCTTAAATTGTGGCGCTCAAGCACCGGTAGCGATATCAAGAACAGCCCCGGGAAAGGAATATGACCGGGCAAAGAGGTTAGAATATAGGCGCTGACAAATGCGACAAAGCGGAAACGACTTTGTCTCAATCGGGGATATCATGAAAATTCTACTTGCCATCGACGTGGCCCAGAGCACTAATAAAGATGAAGCTAAAGCCGCCCAGGAGCTTGTAAATATCAAGAGCTTAGCCAAGCTCTTGCCTCTCGATAAGAGCCAGGTGACTCTACTTTATGTGAAGGAAGAACTGCCTTCCTTCGAGCAAGTGCTGAAAGCCCAGGCCGACTTCCCCGAAGATCTCACCCATGTGGTGGAGCGCCGCGCCGGTAAAATTCTAGACATTCTTAAAAAAGGAATTGAGAAGGAAGGCGCCTCGGTCAATAGCGAAATCGTCTCCGGTCCACCGGCGCAATTGATTGAAACCGTAGCCCGTGACCTTGGCGCCGATGTGGTAGTGCTGGCACAAAGTAAGCACCATGACAGCATTTTCCTCAGCCGTGTCAGCCACCACGTGGCCAGACACAGCCCCGTATCAACCATACTCTTGCGCAGCGACATAGTGGAAGACAGCCTGGAAAAGCCCGGCACCAACACCGTGGTGATCGGTCTGGACGGCTCTAAAACCTGCAAGGAAAGCGTGATTAAGGCTCTCCATCTGCTTAATCTGGACAAGGAAAAGACCAATTTGATTTTGACTTATGTGGTCAACGTCTCCAAAATTATCGCGTCGGTAACGCCCTTTTCGTTTGTCACGGCCATGCAGGAAAACCTGATGATGGAAGGTGAAGTCTTCCTGACTCAAGCGCAGAAAGAGTTATCCGATCTCGGTTATAAAAAACTTTCCATCCACCTGAAAGCCGGTCGACCCGATGCCGAAATTCTCAAACTTTTAGACGAGAAAGGCGGCAATCTGGTGGTAATCGGAGCCCAGGGCGGCGGAGCCATCAAGCACTTCCTTATGGGACATATCTGCGAGCGAGTTATTTCTCAAGCACCGGTATCAACCCTCGTGGCAAGAGGCTAAAACCGTCATGAAGCATCAGTTCTTAATCGGGTCTCTCGGCCTGATGCTTACTTTCCTTGCCGCCTTTTCACCGGCGGCTCACGCGCAGTTCAACGAAGTCGACGATCTGGCCGCCGAACAGGCCAAGGAAAAACTTGAACTGGAAGACATGCGTAAAGAACTGGGTTCCATCAAGGGCGAAGTCAAAGACGCATTGCGCTCCATGAGCGAGTTGACCAATACGGCCAATACTAGATTTAGATCGCCCTCCGGCGCCGCAGTTCAAGAGATTCACCTCTTCGCCAAGGAAGCGGAGGTGGACATCGGCGGCGGGCAAAAGCTCCAGGCCCTCACATACAACGGTCAACTTCCCGGTCCGGAGATCCATGTAAGAGAAGGTGAGCCCATCAAGATTGTGCTCCATAACGAGCTGGGGCAGCCGACTTCCCTGCACTTTCACGGGCTGACCCTGCCCCATGGCGTGGATGGTCTGCCCAGAGCAGGCAACCCCGTCAGTAGCGCCACAGGCGAGGGCGAGAACCTGCCCAAGCCCGAACGCTACTTGCGCTCAAGGGAAACTTTTGTCTACCAGTTTGTGCCTCAAATGCAGTCCCAGACCACGGCTTATTATCATCCCCAGATTATGCATCTAAAGCAAAGGCAGCAGGGTCTTTACGGTGCACTGATAGTGCATCCGCGCCTGGCCACGCACCGACCCGACCAGGATCTGAGCCTGTTTTTCACCAGGGTGACGGTAAATAAACAAAGTAGCGAAAAGGCTTCCGCCCCACAGGCTAAAACCAAGACAGGGGACACCGCAGCCCGGCTGCCCGTAAAAACCGATGAACGGCAGGAAGTCTTTCTCGTAAACGGCAAGACCGCCCCCCATATTCCGGCCCTGCAAGTTACAGCCGGAAAGCGCATCAGATTGCGGCTCTTCAACCTGACTGAAGAAGCCATTCCCCTCCATCTGAGCGGACACCGCCTGGAAGTAGTGGGCATGAACGGCTCGGACCCGCTGGAGCCTCACACCATGCGCGATACAGTCACAGTAGCAAGCGGCGAACGGGTAGATGTGGAATTCACAGCCGACAATCCCGGCGTCTGGTCCCTGGCTTCCGATAAGCTCTCACAGGTCACCGACAAGCAGGGCAATTTCCCCCACGGTCTGGCCATGGTGGTCAAATATAAGCAGTAGAACAGTCAGGGCCGAATCTTCAGGTCAGTTTAATTCTCTGCCATCTAGCCCCTTACAAATCTACAAACTAACCGCCAACCCGAGGCAAAGCCACAGCCCGGGCTGATTGACGTTGCCGAACCGGAGAGATACCGGGGCCGGTGCCGGGCCAATATGAAACGCCATGTAGCTTGCATGTTAAAAATCCGGGGCTATGCTGATATTGAGACCTGAGCCCACCAGGGTTGGTGCTTTGCACCAGCGACCCGCCACATCCCCTTACCAGTCAGATAGTCATTGCCCCGGGAAGTTATCTAATGCAACAAGAAGACCGCGACTTGAAAGTTCCTGAAAATGTGTCCTATAGCAAACTATTGAGCGCCCTCAAAACTGCCCGCAGCGCCGTCGTCAACCTTGTGGACAGCGCCGACGCCGAATACGTTATGGACCTGGCCCACAGTCTCAGACAGGGACATATCCAGGATGTGATGGACGTCAGGGAAGAACGCCTCGGGCAGATCTCCGGCGCTCGCGGACCGGCTTATCGCGGCTTCCCTGAATTCTCAGCCAATCTTGAACCGGCTTCTATGAACTTCTTTCTCAAACAAGCAGGCGAATGAGAATCCCTGTACTCTCAGTGCTCGCGCAGGTCGGCCAGGGCCTTATTGACCCGCTCTCGACTCAAACCCGTATGACGGCAAAAGATTGACCAGCCCACTTCGATGACTTCTTCCCAGAAATCGAAGAAGACCTCCTGATTCAGGTAGCCTAAGCCCTTTTCGTAGGAATAGTCTGCCAGGATAGCTTTGGCCATGTCATGCTGGATCATGTGCTGCAAATCAAACCAGTTATCTTCAAGGGCCAGGTCAAAGAGTACCTTCAGGTACTCGCTTTGCCCATACCTCATTTCAGCCAGTTCTTTCAGTCTATCGTCCATGGCAAATCAAGTCACATCGAAATAGATTTCTCTCTCAAAACTATCACAACTTGCCCTATTACAAAAGGAAAATCAAGATGGAAAGGGCACTCAAAGGCGTTGCCATCTCCGGTGGTGGCAAACCACCATTGAACTGGTCTGGAAGGGAAAGTAAAGTGCGCCCCCAAAGCAGCGCCGAAGAGAATAAATTTGCAGAAAAGAGCCCATTTAAGACCGGGATTTAAGGCAAAAACAGACAAAATTCGTATATATTGAACATAATCATAATGCTCCGGTGCCTGATGCTGTACGACCAACTGAGCCGCATTAAAACGCAGCTTTCCTCCAAAGAGCTTTCCGTCTCCGACGGTCTGCTTTTGACCATGCGTGCGCTGCGCGGGCACTTGCCCGACGCAAAATTAATCTGGCTCAACCGGGAACTGCTGGGCTATCGCCCCGAAGATCTGGAGGAGTTCTCCGAGAAAGAGCCGAAGAAGGCGGTTTTCCCTAAAATAGTCATGCTCTGGTCGCCGGCCAAGAAGCAAGAGGAAGAGAAGCTCAGTTCTCCGGTCTACCGCTTCCTCCAGGGTACCTGGGGCAAGCTCGACGAGAGCGGCGGCATGACCACCATATGCGAGCCGCAGCTCATGGAAAAGAGCATCTTTTGCAATATCGGCATTCAGCAGCTCGAGGCCCAGCTTACGGAAATGGAAGATCCTTTGAGCGCTCTTTTTTCCATGAGCTTCGACAAAGCCACGGGAGCTGAGTTTTACTGCTATTCAAAGGAACTGGTGCGCATACAAGAAGCCGTGCGCATCAAACTCTGCCAGTTTCTCGATGAAGTCATGGAAGAAATCGTTGAATAGAGGAAGGCGCCGCTCTTCCACCATTAAAGCCCGGTGCGGGCCTGCAATCAAGGCTGCCCTCTGCCTTGCCCTTCTATTTACCGGTTGCGGGTATGCACTTCAGGCCTTTGCCCAGGGCGCCGAAAAATCCTTCCCGGAAATTCTCCAGGAGATAGAACAGAGCCTCGGTCTGCCCAGTCAGGACAGCCTGCCCCTCTTACTGCGCACCGAACGTCTGGAAAATACAGTCTTCGGCAGCGCGCAAGCCGGCTCCATAGTTTCGCGCATAGAAGTTTTGAAGCGTTTTGCCGATGGGCGAAACGGACCAAGCCGAAATGAGCCGCAAAAGAGCCGGCCGCTGCCGGCCCTTGAGGGAGCCCCGGACTCAAAGAGCCAGACAGTGCCGGTACCAGGTGGAGACGCCGCTCAGTCCCCCGCCCTACCAACGGGCGAGCCGTCAATCAGTCAACCGCCATTACCGCCTTACCAGAATCAGGGTTACACTCCTTTGCCTGCTCAAAGCACACCGACCGCCTCAGCGGCAGTGCTTTCAGAAGAGCGCGTGGCAAAGGTCAAGGAACTCCTGCAGACGGCGCAACTACCGCGCATTATTCCAACCGAAAACACTACGCCGCCGCACTTCTTTCGCATCTTGCCCCCCAGCCAGACCGAACCTGTCACCTCCGACTACCTGGAGCACGTACTGGCCGCCAGCAAGAACCGCACTTTCCGCTTCGCGGCCATGCCCATCACGGTTTATATCACGCCCATTCAAGACCAATCGCTCATGAAAGCAGTGCGCGAGGGCTTCTTCGACTGGGAAAGCCGGGGCGCCAAGGTCAAGTTTTTAGAAACCACGAATATAGCCGGCGCCCGCATCAAGGTGATCTGGAGCCGCCTGGGTGTAAGCTCCGATATCAATGACTGCACCCTGGGAGCCCATACCATAACGAAGTGGACCAAACGCCCCTCCGGCAAGGTAGCAGTCATTCCTATAAGTGCCATACCGGTGCCTATCTATATTCCAAGCCTGGGACCCAAGTACACGGTGCCGCCCCAGGTGATTGAAGTAAACCTCGACTTGATCTATTCAAAAGTGCCGGAAGCACGATATCTACTTACCAAAAACATCATTGCCCACGAGCTCGGCCATGCCATGGGCTTGCTTGGACACAGCCCGGAAAAAGGCGACCTGATGTATGCCATCACCGACGAGCATTCCCGCCTCAGCCAAAGAGATCTCAATACCCTGGAAAGACTCTATGCCAGGAAAGTGGATGTGCCCCTTTAGTCGGAGAACTTAATAGCGGTACGGAGCGATGCCGAAACCACCCCGAAGCTGAGCATCAAGGGCTTTCACATTGGCTTCCAGATCGGTCAAGTTGGCCTTGCGCACGACAATCTGTCCGATAAGTCTTTCACCCGTATTGGGATCTTTAGCGAAAGGTTCATTCTGAACCCTTATGTAGTCGGAGAAGAGATTTCTAGCATCGCTGAAGTATTGGAAGTAGCCTCGGTGCAACTTCTCGGTTTCAGGATAAAGAGGCAATTGCTTCATCTGAGCCATGGCCTGTTGATACTTGCCAATCAATCCAGTCAATAACTTCTGACCGGCCAGCTTCTCATCGCCGGGTACGAACATGGACAGACCCTTGGAAAGCATGGCGTCGGCCTGGCGCCGTTCATTGGGCGTCATCTGGGCCTGGCGCCGCACCTGGTCGTAGGCGGCAAACCAGCGCTTGATCAAAGCCGGATCGGTCTGAGATCTTCCCTGCGGCTGATAACCAGCGGCCATTTCCTGACCAGGAGGATAATTCCCCTGGGCCTTAGCGGGAGAAGCAGCGCCAATGACCAATAGACAGGGAAGAGCTAAGAGGCTGAGGAAACGAACCATGAAAAATCCTCTTGAAACCGACTACCTGAAGACACCTATTTTAAATGCATTCCCCAAAATTGAGGAAGTCACCCGGGCCGGTTAAACCCGATGGAACGGATCCCAATGGAAAGGCAAGACTACTAATGTGAGGTAAATGTTTCCGGCGGGTACTTAATAAAGAGTCTCGATAATAAACAGAAGGGAAACCCCATCAATGACTATCCTGGTAGCAGTAAAAAAGGGCGGTCGAGTCTTCCTGGGCGCCGACAGAATGATGACCTCGGGCAGCGAATACGCCGTAGATGTTGTAAACGGCTCCAAAATCATCAAACTTAAACATGCTTATATAGCCACTTCCGGCTACACACTTCTAGACAACTGCATCGAGCATCTTTATCGCACCAGACACGCCATGATGGAGAACAAATTCTCCAATCGCCACGAGGTGTTTCAATTCTTCCTCGACTTATTCGGCGAACTCAAGAAGAACTACACCCTCGTAGACACAGGCAAAGACACCTTTGCTGCCATATACAATGTCTTTCTGGTGGCGACGCCCACAAGCATCTACTCTATTTCGCAGAATCTTTCCGTCACCGAATACGGAAATTTTGCAGCCCGTGGTGCCGGTTCGGACTTTGCTAAAGGTTGCCTCTACGGCATCTACGATCTGGTGGACGACGGCTTCACCATAACTAGAATGGCTCTGGAAGCCTCATGTCACTTCTCGATTTACTGCAAGGAACCCATCGATATTATTGAAGTANNAAGTAAAAGCGGAAGACTTCGGCAAGCATTCTCCGGAAGGTCCCAAGTCAAAAGTCAAACTGGTCACCCACAAAGAAAGACAGGGACTTCAGGGCATGGTGCTGATCAAGGAAGGCTCAAGCCCGGCAAAGCAAAGTGCAGTCAAGGCAGCCGGTAAATTAGAAAAGAAGAGCGCGGCAAAAGTAGCAGCCAAGAAAAATAATGCCAGGACAAGGGGCAAATGAGTCTGACGGCAGGGCTCATGGAACAAACTTGAAGTTGACCTGGGGGAATGACCGCATCAGGTCGGACTTCTGGGGCGGCGAACAAAACCGAGCGGAGAGGCTAACTTCCAACCGGTCTTGAGAAGCCGCTTTACCGCTTCTGCCCAGGAAGGCCGGTAGATTGCCCTTGAGCCCCTCGAAAGTAATGGCGTTATTTCTAACTTCCAGCTTGCGCAATAAAGGTAAAGCAGACAATTTACGAAACTGTGCATCGGTCAAATCACAGTTGCGAATGCGCAGGTCGCGCAAACTTTTCACCGCACTGAGATCCGCTACTTCGGCATCGGAGAGATTGCTGGTATGAATCTCCAGAATCTCTATATTCTTCGAGCCGCTCAGTTTCCTAAATACGGGAGAAAGATCTTCCATACCATCGAGGCGCAACTGCTTCAACCGCACCAGCATGTTCTCTCTGCTCAGGTCTTCGGCGGTGATACCATCCACGGTTAAGAGGCTCAAACAGGTAAGATTCTTCATCAAGCCTATATCTTTCAGGTCACCGGGCGCCAATCTGGTATCTCGGAAAATAAGCTCCCTCAGCCTCGTGAACGGCAACAGTTGCGGCAGAATATCAGAGAAACTGCGTTTACCGTCACCAACCGCCGGTCGAAAATCAAAAGAGTGAATCTCATCAAGACGGAAACGTGAAAGCAAATTCGGCTTACGGTAGAAAGGCAGGCCGGGTCGAAAGCGCAAATCCGCCTGCGGAGGCACATAAACGCCATGCATCAGATCAAGAGGCCGGCTCTCGCCGCCGTCAACCATATTTACCAGTTCACCAAGCTCATTGGCGATCCATTTCTTCTTCCTCTTAGCCTCCCACTTTTCTTCTAACGGCAAATTCTCAGGCCCTAAACCTTCGGGAGCATTGGCAAGCCCCGAACCGATAGAACTAAAGTCAAAGACTCGCCCACCGGCCTCATCAACGGTGGAAAACCAGGGCGAAGAACTGCCGGTGGCAGCACTGGTCTCAGCCGCCACCGGGCCTGCCGGAAGCGCGGTTTTCACAAGACCCGGAGAGAGGCAGAGGCAAAGAATAAGCACAGAAATAAGGGCCGCCCCGCTGAGGGTGAAAAGCAAAAGCCGCCTTTTATCAGGGGAGGCAAGGGTGCTGGAACCCTCATGGCCTATGTCGCGGCCCTGCTCTTCCAGACCACTAGCTGAGCCCCCAAGGCTGTCGGCTTCACTAGCGGAGCTTCTCGCACTAAATAAATTCCTCCGGGCCTTTTCATCTTCGCCTT
>FSSH01000578.1_pt2 | contig 10886 bp, 8 predicted proteins | sample 1166101 | NCBI WGS metagenome assembly FSSH01 (sample SAMEA32972668, study PRJEB13176) | freshwater metagenome | biome: Drinking water system; feature: Biomass in drinking water that filtered by 0.45 um membrane; material: drinking water | place: USA | collected 2012-12-20 | depth 0 m | reverse complement strand
TATAGCGTATGGCTTATGGCATGGGACCGGAGAGAGAATCGAAGCGTGATCCGATCACGTGCTATACGCCATCAGCTATCAGCTCTTTTCTCAAACGGGATATGCTGTACCTGGAACGAATGTCCATTGGGGTTCATGCTTGCGCAAGACTGGCAAGCGCAGTAGGATTTGTGTATGGATCTTACACTTGGTAAAGGCATATTTCTCATTGCCGCCCCCAGCCTCCGCGATCCAAACTTTCGCCAGACCGTGGTGCTGTTGTGCGAGTATGGGCCGGAAGGCGCCTTGGGCGTCGTCGTCAACCGGCCTACGGCCATGTCTATTTCAGAGGCGCTGCCGCAGGTGCCGATCATTGAAGGGGCCGGCCACGTTCTCTATGCCGGTGGCCCCGTGCAGACCAACCAGGTCATGTTGCTCTACCGCGGCAGAGAGTTTCCGGAGAACGCGCATCATGTATTCGACGGAGTATGTCTGGGCGGCGACATGGGGATGGTGGAACGGATTCTCACCAATGTCGGCAGTCAGGAAGCCTTCCGCGCGTATCTGGGATATTCGGGATGGGGGCCCGGTCAATTGGAAAACGAGATGAAAACCGGCTCCTGGATTGTAGTGCCTGCCGACCCCAACTTACTCTTCGAAAAGGATCCGTCCTCGGTCTGGCGTGATCTGTTGCTCACCCTTGGTGATACTTACCGTCCATATGCGGAGATGCCGTTCGATCCGTCCTCTAATTAGCTTGCAGGCTTCTCGTGACGCGTATCTCGTGAAGCCCGCTTCGCCGACTCATCGAGGGGAGCGTGAAGCGCGTGACGGAAAGACTATGTGTTTCCCTTTCGTAGGGGAGACACTTTTCGCGAAATACGGGTGACGAAGAAGAGGACACCGGCCCATACAGAGCGCATGTTAAACAACATCGCCGTTGAAGCGATCTACGCCTGGGTGCTAGGGTTGTCCTCTATGCATGGTACGCCAAACAGTCGAGCGCGTCTGTATGCGGTGGCTCAAACGGTGGCTGCGGGCATGATAGTGGCGCTGCTATCCGGCTGCGGGCTCGGCTACACCATCATCAAATCGGAGGCCAAGCTGGATCGGCTGACCGTTCCCATGACCAAAGCGCAGGTGCTCGAGAACATCGGATACCCGGATCGCGTGTTGAGGGATGATGGGCGCATGCTGATCTGGGAGTATTCCCTGACGGCGAGAAAACAGTGGGCATATGAGCTGCTGTATTGCCCGTTGTCTCTGGTGATCGGAGGGTGTCTTGTGTATCCCTTTACCAATATCGCGTCCGATCAGCGCGAGTATCCGCACCATGTCATTCTTATCGACAATGAACTCTGTGCCTGGGGTCCACCGGCTGCCATTATGCAGAGACGGCGCACGTGTGCCACGGCTGGAGCGCCGGCCTCCATGGATGGTTCTGCGGCGAGGCCGGAGCCGGTGGTGTCAGGGAGGGGCCCGATCGACCGCGAATCGATCGACCAGTACCGGACGATGGCAGTCATGCTTTTTGAAGACATGGCCGATGTGCCGGGCACCGGGTCTCGTGTGGCAGGCATCGTCACGACGCTCATGCTGGATCTCGATATGCGGATGGTTGAACGGGCGAAACTGGATGAAGTGTTGCAGGAACAGGTTATTCAGCTGACCCATGCCGATGATGCGAATGTTCTGAAGGTGGGCAAACTGGTCGGCGCGGAAGCAATTATCGTGGGGGAAGTGCAGCAATGGGAACAGCGTCAGCAAGAACACACCAACAGCGTGTCGCTGGCGCTGCGGATGATCGATGTCGAAACGGGCTTGCTGCTCTTCAGCGGACAAGGGCATTTGACCGATCCCACGACCGATAATCCGGAAAGCTCGGCGCGTGTGATCGTCCACCGGATTCTTACCCTGTTCGGATCTCAGACCGGTCTGTTGGGATCCGGGCGCATCGGGGTCCATTGGCAGTTGGAGGAAGAACGGGGAGACCGATTCTATCTTGTGAGAGAACTGCGAAGCGGCCTGCCGGCTGAGAAGGCCGGTCTGAGAGTCGGCGATCGTGTGATTGGGTGCAACGGGTTGCCGCTGGCCGACGTCAAAACGGAGCGCGATGCCAAGCGGATTTGCCAAGTCGAGTCAGGGCGGAGGTTGCAGCTCGACGTCATGCGGGAGGAGCAATTCCTCGATGTGCAGGTCATTGCGGAGAAGAGGCCAGGACTTTAGCCCGCAATATTCATGACCGCTTCTACTGCAACCGCCGATTCGCCGCTACGACCAGCTTGGCCGCAAGCGTTGCGCGGCCAGCGGGCAGGCTTGCCCCTCGTGACCTCAACATACTGTTTCAAGTATGCTTCGGTCTCTCAGGGCTCCGCGTGCCCGTCTCGCAAGGCGTCTTGGCGGTTTCGTCACGAACTGTCATGAATAATGTGGGCTAGGAGGGACCATCGTGGATCAATCGCCAGGAGTGCCGTCGGCAACAGATGCTTTGTTGCGAAAATTGCATGAGCAACCGCAGGTTCCGTTGACCCACTGGTTACGGGCTCCGGCGCATGTGCATTACAAGGCCTTTCGCATGGCCGACCCGCCGGTGCAACGCCCCGCAAGCCGGCAGGAATTCCAGTCGTTGCTGGGGGTGCTCAAGGTTTCCCAAAAGAACGTGGTGTTGCGGGAGGCATTCGGCTATGGCGTCAAGGAGGAAGCGACCGGCGACCGGCTCATCGTCATCTGGCAGGCCCACACCGAGTATTATAACTACCAGCTTTGGCATCTACCCCCGCCGGGGAGTCACGATCTTGAGTTCGGGCCTCTGACCTTTCCGGACTATCAGTTTCCAAGTACCGCCTTGGGAACGGAAGTGTGCCGGTTGGATATCATCTTGTCGGCAGAGGCGCTTTCGTCGCGTGAAGAGATGCGCTCGCGGTTTCCAGGTCCCGTGCTCTATGGGAGCCGGATTCTCAATGAGCACACGACCGTGATCACCAGCTTTACACCGGATCAACAGGGCAGGGAACGCTACTGGGTCACGGCCGGGCCGTCGCGCTCCAACGCGTCGCATCTGAAAGATATCGTCGATGCCATTGTGAGGATCGAGACCTACTATCATCTGTTGCTGATGCAGAAGCCGCTGTTCTCCGCCGCGATCGATCAGGTCTACAAGTTCGAGCAGGTGCATCTGCAACAACGTGAAATCATCACGAGTCATATCGCACACGCCGACCCGCAGGCGCTGCAGCGCTGGATGAACACCCTGACGCAGGATTTATTGAAAACGAATCGTATGGCCGGCAAGCTGCATTTCGAGCTGTCTTCATCGACGCCGTACGACAAGATCGTCCATGCGACGCTGGCGTCATTGGCGGAGAAGCCGCTGGAGTCCTATCGGCCGCTCTCCGACTATGTGCTGAGCGGTATCACCGGCGTGGCCGAGGGGTATCAGCAATTATTGAAGCGGATCGATACGTTGCGGAACGGATTTGAGGGGATCATTGCCATCATCCGCACGCGCGTCGATCTGATTGTGGAAGCGCAGAATCTCGCCCTCCTCCAAAGCGTCGACAAGACGACGAAGAGCCAGGTTATGCTCCAGCATACCGTCGAAGGACTGTCGGTTATCGTGATCGCCTACTACCTTGCCGGCCTGGCAGGGTATGTCTTCAAGGGGCTGTCAGAAGTGGGATGGCTGCAGAATGCGAATATTGCGTCGGCGATCTTTGTACCCATCGCCATCGGGCTCGCCTTTGCCATTACGATGGTCAGCAAGAAGTTCCTGCATAACAGGCTGATCGGCGAGCAGCCGGCGCCGAAAGCGGACAAGCCGGAAGAGTAGGCGGCAGGCTTCGTATGGCTGCAGACGTAGCGGGTAATGCTACCATAGGTAACCTGCGTTGAGATCATGGACTGACGCTGATTGGCAGGTTCGTGTGATGGTTGAGTGGTCAGTGGAGGTTGAGGGGCTGCGCAAGAAATTGTCCGGTATAGGAGCCGGCCACCTTTGCCACCTGTTCGGGTCGTCCTTCTGCGATAATTTGACCACCTGCTGCTCCGCCTTCAGGGCCTAAGTCAATCACCCAGTCCGCCGATTTGATGACATCCAGGTTGTGTTCGACGACGACCAGCGTATTGCCGGCATTCACGAGCTTGTGGAGCACAGTGAGGAGTTTCTTGACGTCGTCGAAGTGCAGGCCGGTGGTGGGTTCATCCATGATGTAGAGGATGTTTGTTGCCGAAGCCTCTTTAAGCTCGGCCGCAACTTTCAATCGCTGGGCCTCGCCGCCTGACAGGGTCGTGGCCGATTGGCCGAGGCGCAGATAGCCGAGGCCGATCGACGACAGGACATGCAGCCGTTCCTGGAGTTTTGGTGCGCCGGAAAAGAAGGTCAGCGCGTCGTCCACGGTCATTGCAAGCACGTCGGAGATCGTTTTGCCTCGATAGCGGATGGCCAGGACTTCAGGTTTGAATCGCTTGCCGTCACAGATCTCACAGGGGGCGTAGATATCTTCGAAGAAATACATCTCCAGTTTTTCCACGCCGCTGCCCTCGCACCGCTCGCATCGCCCTCCGGTGGCATTGAAAGAAAAATGGCCTGCCGTGAAACCCTGCCGGATCGCCTGGCGTTCAGACGCGAAGAGCTTCCTGATATCGTCGAAGGCTTTCAGATAGGTGATAGGATTCGATCGAGGGGTGCGTCCGATCGGTTGCTGGTCGATCAGGCGCACACCCTGTAGATGTTCGATCCCTTTGATGGCGGTGAAGCGGCCCATTGGGAGCGATTCTACACGGAAGGCTCGGGCGAGCGCCCGATACAGAGTGTCCTCGACCAAAGTACTTTTTCCCGAGCCGGAGACACCGGTGATGCAGATCAACATGCCGAGGGGCAGGCGGACGAGCAGGTCTTTCAGGTTATGTTCCGCCGCACCGGCAATGACGAGAAAGTTGCCCGACCCGGAACGGCGTGATGCCGGCAACGGAATCGAGTCTTCGCCCCGGAGATAGCGCGCCGTGATTGCGCTGGGATCCTGGCGAAAGATTTCGGTGGGAGCGGCGCAGACGATGTGGCCGCCCTGTTCGCCCGAGCGTGGCCCCATTTCGACGATGTGATCGGCCGACTCGATCATGCGCCGGTCATGCTCGACGACGACCACGGTGTTGCCCGCGGCTGACAGCTCTTTGAGAATCCCTGCAAGCAGGTCCGTATCCCGCGCGTGGAGCCCGATCGTGGGTTCGTCAAGCACGTAGAGGGCGCCGACCAGCCTGGCGCCGAGCTGGTTGGCCAGCGACACCCGTTGCGCTTCGCCGCCCGAAAGCGTTCTGGTCTGCCGGGTGAGCGTGAGATAGCTCAGGCCGACGCGCAGCAGAAACCCCAGCTTCGCGTTCAGCTGCCGCAAGATATCCGCGGCGATGGCTCGTTCGAACGGCGGCAAGACCAACGAGTCGAGCCAGGAGCCGAGCGTCTCGATCGTCCATTCCGTGACGTCATGAATGTCTTTCCCGGCGATCTTGACGAAGCGCGCGCCCGGCTTCAGACGGCTCCCGTGGCAACCGGGGCAATCAAACGGCGTGCGGTAGCGGCTGAGCATCACGCGCACATGCAGCTTGTACCGTTTGCCTTCCAGGTATTCGAAGAACTCGTTGATGCCTTCGAACGACTTACCGCCTTTCCAGAGCGAGTGCTGTGTCTCTTCGGGCAGCAGCCTGAACGGGGCCGTGATGTTCACGCCCTGCCGTTTCATAGCCAGCAGCATCCGTTTCTGCCACCAGTCCGCGCTGGGTTTACTCCAGGGTTCAATGGCGCCCTGAGCAAGCGACTTGTCGTGGTCGGGAATGACCAATTCAGGATCGTAGCGCAGCACGTTGCCGAAGCCCTTGCAGTCGGGGCAGGCGCCGAGCGGATGGTTGAACGAAAAGAGCACCGGTCTGAGGGGCTCGAATGTCCGGCCACACTGTTGGCACAGGAACGATGTGCTGTACTTCTGAAGTCCCTGGCCGATCACATCGACGGAGCAACTCCCGTCACCTTCGCGGAAGGCCGTTTCCACGGCTTCCACAAGGCGTGAGCGATAGGCTTCTCCGATCACCAGCCGGTCGAGCACGACGTGCAGAATCGAGTGTCCGTGCAGCGCCGCAGGCGTGGCCTCATGGAGATCGAGGATGTCGCCGGCTGTCTTGAGCCGGGTGAATCCGCGGGTCAAGAGCGATTGCAGGAAGAGTGGCGCTTGTTTCGGCGAGGGAGCTGCGATAGGGAAGAGCACCATGGCCCGCGCGCCGGGAAAGCGAATCAGAAGATCGTCGGCGACAGAGTCCGGTTGAAAGGCGCGCGCTTCCCGGCGGCAGTCGGGGCATGTCGGTTTGCCGATCTTGGCAAAGAGAAGGCGCAGGAGGTCGGCGATTTCCGTCGTGGTGCCGACGGTCGAGCGGGCGGTGCGAACCTGGTTTTTCTGTTCGATCGCAATGGCCGGGCGGACGTTCTGGATACGATCCACATCCGGGCGGGCCACCTTGTCGAGAAACATGCGGGCATAGGTCGAGAGCGACTCGACATAGCGCCACTGGCCTTCCGCAAAGAGCGTGTCGAACGCCAATGAGGATTTTCCCGATCCGGACAGGCCGGTAATGGCCGTCACCCGGTCGTGGGGAATACGGAGCGAGATGTTTTTCAGATTATTCTGCCGCGCACCCTCGACGATTAAGTCCGAAGGCCGGCTGGGAGGCAGAGGGGGAGAGTTCACGCCACAGGCTCCAGACTTGGTAAATGCACGATCCTAGCAGGCTCTCTCCCTCCGCATCAACGAGGAGCCTGTCCAACGCGGCAGTAGAACAGCCGGTGTCGGACGGGCTTTTAGCCCGCATTATTCATGAACCCTTCTGCTGCAATCGCCGATCCGCTGTTGCGACAAGCCTGCGGCCGGCGGGCTCGCCCCTCGGACCTTCGACGTACTGCACGAGTACGCCTCAGGTCCTCCGGGCTCCGCGCGCCGGTCTCACGACGCGGCTGGGCGATTTCGCAACGAACCGTCATGAATAATGTGGGCTAAGATCCGGGAAAGTCTTGGCGGATGGTCTTCTCAATGAGACCATAGGTTTTTCAGAGAGGAGGTGCCGAGTGATTCTCACCACGACAAACAACATTGAAGGCAGGAAAGCGATCAAGTATCTCGGTTTGGTATCGGGGGACGCCATCCTTGGAGCAAACATCTTCAGGGATTTCTTCGCGTCGATCCGAGATATCGTCGGCGGACGATCGGCTGGTTATGAAAAGGAGCTCAGAAAGGCCAAGGATATCGCCCTTGGAGAAATGCGCGAGCAGGCTAAGAGCTTGGGTGCCAATGCTATTGTCGGCATCGACATCGACTACGAAACCATCGGCGCCAATGCCAGCATGCTGATGGTTAGCGCGAGCGGCACGGCAGTCGTGGTCGAATGACAGGTTGTGCCGCTGATGGGAATCAGCGCAGCCAGAGGCGCAGGGCGCCGACGCAACCCATATACAACACGAGCGAGCCGGCCATCGTCGGCCAGAAGCCGAAGCGGGGGACGCCGGCGATCATGGACAGGACATAGACGATCCAGGGCGGGACAAACCACAGCAGATTCTTGGCGTAACTGACGATCGCGTCGCTCCCTCCATTGAGATACATCAGCACAAAAGTCGCGCCGGTAATAGCGGGAAAGGTGCTGGCAAAGGCGGCCAGAAACGATTTGCCTTGTGAGCCAAGGTAGGTCGAAATGCTGACGATCGTTCCACCCAGCAAAAAGTACACGGCATATTTCACCACGTCATTCACAATGCCTCCTCCTCAGAATCCTTGAAACGCTTCCATCGCTTCCCGTTCCAGCGTTTCGCCCTGGCCCGTATATCGCGGCGAGAAATGGAACACCACGAGTTCGCGGACGTGAGCCTTGCGTGCCATGAGTCCGGCTTGTCTGGCCGTCAGGTGGTACCGGTCGCAGGCCTTTTCGGCATCGACGTCCAAGTAGGGTGATTCACAATAGAACAAGTCCGCGCCCTGGGCGAGAGCCACAATCTTTGCTTCATTTTCGCTGTCATAACGCGCATCGACCACGTAGGCGATCTTTTGCCCCCGCTTGATCGTCAGGAACCGTTCCTTGACCTCCCCCAACACAAACTCCCGCTCCTCCCGTCGATGCTCGTCGTAGAGCGCAACGGCGAAACGGAAATCGTCCGGACGGCCCGCCCAGATGTGCTCTTTGACGTCTTTGAGCCAGGCGCCGACCCGTAGCCCGGCCTCATGCAGTTTCTGCTTGTTGACGTTGATGTGGAACTGCTCTTCCAACGAGTAGGCGAACGAGGGAATGCGATGGTTCAACGCGACGGCACGCACCGTAAACATGGAGTCTTCGAGAACCGTGAAGCCATCCGTCCGGTGAGCGGACCTCAGCGGCTGAACAGGCTGATCGGACCGGCGGAAGGCATCGGAGGCATGAAAGCAGGCATGCCGGACTGCTTCCGTGTGGAACTCTTGAACATCGATGGTCAGCGGGTAGCCATCCACAAGATTCCATGTATAGCCCCGGAGTTTGCCCTGCACGTTGTCGATCAGTCCGGGAGGGCCGAACAGCCTGAGCGTTTTGCCTCGCCCCAATGCGATACGAAGGACGGTATCGAACCCGATGAAGTGGTCCATGTGCGTGTGGGATACGAAAATCTCACCGGCCCGCAGCAATCGGGTCGGCCCCAGTCCGTCGATGTGTCCAACGTCAAATAGCAGCGCCCGCCTGGACCAGCGAATGTCCACATAGACGCCGGGGTCGCCGAACACGTCGTTGACCAGGTAGCTGGAGAAGGAAGGATTCATCGGAAGGGAACCATGTGCTCAGTGATTCATTGAACCTGTGCCACGACTCGATCGGTCATCTGGCACATGGGTTGATAGTTACGCGAGTGCCCATTTCACCGCACTATACATGATGAGGACTTCGATCGCATGCGCGACAATGGTGGTGTAAAGGTTTCCTGTCCGCAGCCGGATTGCGCCCCAGATCAGCCCATCCCATACAGCGATCCAGTGGAGGTGCTGAAACGTATGCACCATAAACGGATCGAATGCGAAGAGCAGTGTCGTGGTGAGCAGGGCAAGAGGTGAGAAATGGCTAGCTGCGCCGGATTTCCATAGACGGCACTCCAACGCGGCAAGTCTGCCTAAGATGAAACCACGGAAGTTGAGTTCCACGAAGAACGCGATGATCCCGATCATCCAAGGGATCATGACGAACAGGGGGAGCAGGCCATGCGGGGTTTGCCGTAAGAAGGTGATGTCGTAACCGAGAAAGGGAACGCCTGCCAGAATCACGCCGGTGTTCAGGCCGCCGAGCGCGAGGCCGGTTATCAGCCCCTGGCGCAGGCCGGTTCGCACCTCTGCCCGGTCGAGCCCAAGTCGAAACCGGACAGCCGAATTGCGGGAGGCCCAGAGGAACAGTGCGGCATAGGCGAGCAGTTGCGGTGCGAATTGAACAGAGGTCTGTGCTTGGAGTGACGCGGGAAGAACGTAGTACGCGAGCGTTGCGGCCAGGGGTAACAGCGCAAGCGCCGGTCCCCATTCCGCCGCCGGAGCGTGAACGAGCCGATCCGGCCCGGGTGGCATTGTCTGTGGCTACTCCAATTGAAAATTGTACCGGTCCAGTGTGGTCGCCTTGTGCCGCGCAAGATTCGAGAGCGACTTGTTGTAATCGACGGTGGCGCGCAGCTCGTTTCCTCTGGCCGTGGCCAGGTCCCGCTGGAAGTCGAGGACAAAGCGCGTCGTGCTCATTCCCACTTTCAGGCGTTCCTGCTCCGCCTGCAGCTGCTTTTCAGCCATGATGCGGGCCGACCTGGTCGTCTCGATGCGCTTGAAATCAGTTTGGACCCGGCGGACGGCCTCACGGACACCGACGATGACTTGCTGGCGGGCGCGGACAAGCGCAACCTCGGCATTCTGGGCTTCCAGTTGGCGTTTGTTGTAGGTGCTGATGGCCGCACGGTTGCCGAGGGGATAGCTCAGTACCAGGCCGGCGCCGTAGTTGTAAAAGTCGCCGCTGAAATTTCTGGTGAAGGATTCACCATAGTCACCGCCCAGTCCGGCCATGCCCATTGTGCCTTGGAGCGACAGGGTGGGCAGCATCTGGTTGCGGGCAAATTGCTGGTTGAGTTCCCCCGAATCGACGTTCTTCTTCGCTTGGATGATTTCCGGGCGCTGGTCGATGGCGATGTCGATGGTTTCCTGAAGACTGATGGGCTCGAGGGCGGTGACGGGCGGATCGGTGGGTGTCAGGCGCACATCCTGCCGGAGGTCTTCCTCACCCGGATTCAAGAGTCGTCGCAGCTGATCTTCCTGGTCGCGAATGGCTTTTTCCGTCACCAACACCTGCTCGACGCGCGAGGCCACGGCGGCTTCGGCCTGGAGCACATCCACGATGGACATGATGCCGGCTTTCGACTTGGCGCGGTTGGTTGCCAGCAATTCTTCCGCGGCCTTGAGGGCGGCCTGCGCGACCTTCAAGTTCTCGTACGCAAAGACGACTTCCCAATAGGTCTGTTCCACCGAGGCGATCACGGTCAAGACGCGGTCTCGAAACACATGCTGCTCTACATCGGCGTTGTTCTGCGCGACCTTGATGAAGGTCTTATTCACATCAATCCCGGCATTGCGGAGCAGCGGCTGGGTCAACGTCACTCCCAGTCCGCCCGTCCAGGATGGATTGAACAGGAAGCCGCTCGCCCTATCCTGGTTGACGTTGGTGCGGGACGGGCTGTAGTTCAGATTCACGCTTCCGCCGGTGATCAGGCTTTGCGTCGCATCTACGGTGACGGAGTTGGTGCGTTGATCGAGTGTTGTGATGGTGCTGAGCGTGCCGGCGGTTGCGCCGAACAGCGGCCGGTTGAGCGGGCTCGCGACACGGTTGTATTGGCC